>WNFL01183666.1_pt2 | contig 51017 bp, 61 predicted proteins | sample 5400361 | NCBI WGS metagenome assembly WNFL01 (sample SAMN13153351, study PRJNA577476) | soil metagenome | isolation source: 40 cm soil on Douglas fir-dominated hillslope | place: USA:California | collected 2013-09-17 | reverse complement strand
ATCAATCGGTCCAGCAATGGGGGGTTCTTCCGCAAGTCTGCGTAACCAAACCAGTGGACGACAGGCATCAGTTGCGAGGAGGATAGGGCTGTTGGTGCAGAGGTTGCGGCGATACCCAGTGGATTGGCTGGTGTGGCGGTCGGAATAGGCGTGTCGATTGCACATGCAGAGATTGTACCAGGAATTGTAAAGCCCCCCTACGCAATGCGCAATGAGTGGAGGGCAACCGGGTAACCTAGGGACATACATCACCCGGGTCCAAGTTGACGATGAGTGGGTACGCTGGAGTTGGTCCACGAACGGCGTAGTTGATCAAGATCTTGCACGCGGTTGTCTTGCCAGAGCTTTCTGGACCCACAACAAGGACGCGAGGGGGTCCGACTCCGTTATGACTTGCCTCATCGTCAGGGTTGGAAGCAGCGCCACGATTGTTGCGATGGGCTCTTACGCGCATTTGTTCGAGAAGTAGGTGGAGATTGGCGTACGCAGTCATCGTGGTTTCTTCTGACACATATTCGGTTGCAGTCTTGCCTGTAGCTTGGAGGAGCACTGGTAGAGTCAGGCCAGGGACCCTGGGCCGAAGGGCGAGGGCGACTCATCTCGAGTGTGCAGCCTTCCCAGCTGTAGATCGCCGCTCTGCATTCTTGTGAGAAGACATAAGTCCTCCCAGGAGCCAGTTCAGAGCCGTATATCTCTGCGTTGCCCGCCACGACCTGATCGGTCGGGACCGTTACACCCAACGGGCAATGCTTTGGAACAGACTTGGAAACGCACGCGGATTGCGATTGGGGCACCAGCCTCTAACTCGAAGCGGAACTCTGATTCCTTTGGGAGCTTAATCTCTCTCACATGCTCGGGGCGTTCGTTCATCGGCCAGCACACTTCTGGTGGTTGCGGTACAAGGCGTGCAACTCGAGGCCAACGTAGCCCCCATTTCCAAATGTCGTCCGGATTTCAAACCTGTGTCCGTCCAATACGAGGGTGGGTTGAGACTGTCAGTTTGACCGCAAATACAAGTTCGTCTACCCGCCTGGGTGGCGGGCCCAATGACGACAGCCCGGCCTTATACGCGCGAGATTACCACTAATGCCGGGTGCCCTGACGCGTGGTGTGCGTTCTGAATCACCCAAACCCTTGGTCCTAGTCGCCCCCCACACGAAACCACGCCTCTGCAACGAGGCGGGCTTGCAATTGCCACGGTCGGTCCGATACGGTGAAAATGCATCCCGACAACACCTCATTCGGGCTGTGGTCTGCCTGCCGGCAAGGTTGCAGGTGGAGCAAGGCGCGGCTTTCATTCACATAAAGAGGTCCTCCGATCTACCATGGCCTCTCATCATGCCTCCATCACATCTAATGCCAGCTCAGCAAGCTACCGATAATAGACCTATTCGGTACACTGAGCGGGTCGGTGTTTTCTGGGATGTGGAGGTAAGTTTGCTATCCCTTACATGTTTTGTTTGCTAACGTGTCATGGGTTTAGTCATGCGGGATACCCTCTTCTATGCAAGCTTATACTACTATCACGACTATTTCCCAGAAGTGCACTTCGTATGGAGCACTCACGACCTTCCGAGCTTACCTTGAACGAAACGATGGACTTAACCCCCCAGCTCACACTCGAGATGTACTGACACTACATGGTGTGACACTATTGCAATATCCTCAGTCGACACGAGCCTCCAATTTTGAGAAGATGCTTATTACCGATCTATTCACCTTTGCCCTGGATAACCCTGCGCCATCAACAATCGTCTTGATAACAAACGCAGAGTTATCTACCTATCCTATCTCGGCACTACGTAACCGCCACTTCAAAATTATCCTCGTGTCTCAATATCCTCTGGCCTTCCAGGGTCTGGCCGCACAAGCCAGTGAAGCGGTGGAATGGGGTCAATTTTTGAGTCGTCCCCGAGAAACTAGGGTGATTGCGCCATCACCCCCTAGCCCTACGCAGTCTAGTGGCTCCGTTTCTTCTCGGATCACGACCGCCAGACCGTCCCCACGGACGACGACGAGCGTGGATCCATTGGCGCTGTCTCCCCGACACTCGGCGGTCCAACATCCAACATCCATGGGGACCACCAGCAATCCCACCACCTTCTCTCCCTTGCGACAGCCTCTCTCTACACCAAGCACGTTTAACCCCTTTATGGGTGGTTTAGGCTCCCGGCTTCCTGCGAGCCGTGCACCCTGGTCCACTTCGACACTCTTCCCTAGCTCCTTGGGCACAGGGACTTGGGGCCAAAGTACGATTACTCCGCAGCATCAGCCGCACCAGCCGAGCTTTGCTGCTGGAAACATATCTGGACGTGGGCCCCACCATCTCGACTCTATAGGCCTGCGCGGCCCGGTTCCCGAGCTCTCATACCCCCTAACCCAAACCCTCCCCGACCTTAATACTGCGATGAGTATGAGTATGAGGTCGATCTCACCGGTTGAAATGCAACCACAGCATGGACCTCAATTATACCAACCACCACGACCCCAACAGCCAGTCCAACAACCCCAACAACCCCCTCGCAATTTCGACCTCCTTATTTCCATCCTCCGTGAGTTTCGTTCGGAGAACAAGAGGCAGCCCTACCGCAGCAAGGTAGGGTCTGAGCTTGTTCAGCGAGACCGGATGGTCTACCAGCGCGCAGGTGTTGCTGGTTTCAAGGAGTATGTCGGAATTGCCGAATCGTTGGGTCTTGTTCGCCTGGGCGGCTCTGGAAGTCCAGGAAAGGAATGGATTGAACTGCTCATCGAATGATTGTTGAGCCTGCTATCTGATTGCGGACACTTTTCGCTGGACGTCCAGTTCTTGATTAGCTGACATATCTCTCGACGATATATGGATACTTCTAGACTATTTGGTTATTGTGTGTAGCAAAGCCTGGTGCTTTCGCACATCGTACATTGAGCATTGTAGCGCTACGGACTTTATGCTACATAACTTCTATGCTTAACTCTTCCGTGGATCCTGAAGCGAAGATCTGACAAGCATAACTGCAAGTGCCTCTTAATGGCTGCAACCACTGGAATTGCGGAGGAATCACAACGAAGAGTACATACATCCGGTCCATCTTGTTCAATAGTATGGGTGATAAAAAGTAATGAGAGTGAGGCGTCCAAGGAGGACGTATGATAGAGAGAACGAAGAAACGAGAAATGGCCTTATGCCATACAATGCCCCAAAGAGAGAGTTCAAGTACAGTCTAGTAGTAACTGAGATCTGGTCGCACGGAGGATGAGAGTCGAGACAAAAGTCCGAAGAGGTGTGAGAGATCATTGGAAGCCAGCTGCAAGCCGTGCGCGTTTCGAGGGGCGTTGGTCAAGGCCCCACGAGATGCGGTTCGAGATCTTGACAACTTTGCTCGCGAGATCACTGATGGCACCATTCGAGTGCGCGGTGTCTATGAAGTCTGCAAGTGCCTTGCCAATTGAAGCACGACGAGAGCGGCGCCTCTCGCGATCGCCAGTGGACTGACTGATGCTATCGGGACAGGTTTCCATATCTCCGCTGCGTCGACTGGCATCAGTGCGGTCCATTATGAAGGACAATCGTCGCGGGTTCAACGGCTCTGAAACATTATTGACGGATCCCTTGGAGGACCAGAGGCTTAAACGCTCCATTCCTTGGGTAGTGGCCCTCATGCTGCCGTTCGTCATTATCGGCGGAGGAGCAGCTACGTGAAGGAGTTAAGACATAGGATCTAGTGAAGAGGGGAAGGACTCACGCGTGCCGATGCGAGTGCAGCCAATGCAAGGGACGTCTACAGATCCTTTGGTAGCGGGTTTCGCCTGTAGCGGACGTCGGGGTGGCGTGACGGGCGTTACAGAGAGAGGACGAAGTGGGAAAAGGAAGGTGGGGACGTCATCTTGTTTCGCTTTAATCACAGACTTGCGAGGTGGTTCCGCCGAGGTGCGTAAAGGAGAACAGCTACCGACATATGGGTCGCTCGCTGACGAAAGAGGAGGGCCAGAGACGCGCCCTGAACTATTAGACTTGCGGGAGATGTTGGGAATACCCATCGCTGGGCTTGGTTCGATCGGGGCCGGATTAGGAGACGCGAAAGGAGTGGACGCGGATGAGCCGCAAATATGAAGACGTATTACAGCTAGAAGGTAGCCACCAATACAAGGTCAGTAAAGGGTGGTTGTAGGATAAGATAGACGTGTAGGGGGTTCGCGGTTGAGGGAGGGACCAAGGACCGGAAGCCGCTAACTTTTGGAGGTTGTGACAACCTCAAATACCACCTCGGTGGTGTCCCCTGACTTCTGACTTCTGACGGAAAACGAGCCTCAGATCGAAGGATTCCACAAAAAACCGCTGACCTTTTTAGAAGGGAATAGGAGGCTCATATACATATAAACGGTAAACGGAAACCCAGAGCATTCGAGAGAAAAGAGGTCGTTTGAGAGAAAAAAGCTCGTTCGAGGGAAAAGATATGGGGCGTGACAATGGCGCGGCGTACGTTATATGACTAGAACACTAATATTCCAACACCTTCCTTCACATTGATATGCCTGGAACTCGGCTTTCGGGCAGGTTTACTCCTTGTTTGAGGGTAGTGACCTCTGAAGTGCGCGGGCTATTTGTGAGCGGGACTGACAGAAACAATGAATTTAAAAAATTAAATAGCAGCTTGTGGCAACTAGAAGCTAGTTCCTCCGACTACCAAGGGAACAGACGCTCTCTTGACGCCGACGCGGACGTAGTTCAATGCTGTTTCGCTGTTCCCAAATCACGTACTCCAACGGTCAATATTAATCGTCATTCTGGTTCATGTTATGACATATGCATGTACTTATCTCCCATCCTGCGGTGCGCACTGCGTTTTAGATCGTATCCACGCCATCGGATAGCATGGATCTTCGGAGCGTTGCAAATTGGGTAGAACGGCATCCACAGTAAGCAACAGCTTTTGCTGTCCGTTGGACGCCGCCATTATTCATCTGCTGGCATCTGCTGGACCCTGACCGCATCCCGCATCGCCTCAAGAATAGGTAAATACATGACCGTCGATCCCGACCAGCTGTATGCGACGATGCTGCACAGCCCAGATTTTCTCACCACGCCGCTATTCAAGAAGCTACCATGGGTATCTCCACTCTCACCCTCTCACCCTGCCTTCTTCTTCCACCTCTCTCTGATTGTACCTCGTCACTCATTTAAGAGGACCCTGCAAGCAGGAAACCTTCACGCTAATCGCCAATCGTCCTCCACCAGCTTCATTCCAGATGGCACTAAAAGTATCCTTATCCCCTGTCAATACTCGCTTGCATATGTACAGTTCAGCGCATACGAGGTGCGTGGAGGACCGGCTCTCCAGTAGCGGGTGCTGATATGAGAATACCACAGGTCATCTTACTCGTTATCGGGGACTGTTAATCTTCACTTAAGCCAATCCCCCTCGTTGATTTCCACACGACCGCACAGCATCCTGCTCACCTCTCTCCTCCTGACCTTTGAGGGGAAGTCGGAGCATGCTTGCTCTCAAATCGGTTACTCAGCAGCACGGCTCTGCAAAGTTGAAAGTGAACTCGTTACACAACCCATTACTATTAGTACGGAAGGCGGGCAATCTGCAGAATTTGCAGTTATTTTCGACCTGACTATACCAGGGTGGCTCCCTGCCACCAGCAAAACAAGGCATGGCGCTGCTGTCGTCTCCAATTCGTACTCCCTTTTCGCCACAGCCACGTATCGCATGCAAGTAGACGCTGGCTTTTTGTGGCCTCTATGCCTACCTCCCTTGACAAGGAACTCTAAGGCGTTAGCACCGAGAGTCGGCATCGATGTTGTCCGTCATAGAGTCGCACCTCCAGTGAGCGATACAGGGGTGTTGGCGGCCTTTCCATCCACAACATTCGCCGTCACTGCCAAAGCCGGCCCAGGTAGTCCAATCCCAAACGAAGTCGTCTCGAAGATGCAGATCCTAGCTTCGGTACCAGAGTTCATCAGCATTTCCGACACCAACATCTCGATTTCTCTCAAAGCTAGGTGCGCATCGCCTGGCCTGTGCGCCAATCAAATCAATGTCGAGATTACTCAACTGGAAACTATGCACCGAATGCCCGATGATTCCTATACCGCACGATTCCCACTGCCATCTGCGCAGCCTCCACAAATTCCTTTGCTCCATCAACACCCCATGAATGGGTTCCGTACATTCAGCGGACGGCCTGAAGACATCGAGCCAGTCATGAAGATAAGGTCTTTGTTGCACCCCGAGGTCCCATCGCGCTTCAAGCTGGAAGAGAGCGGTGAGGGCAGCACGTTTACATTCACTCCGGACTGGTCCAAAGTCGACCTCAAAGTTGGGATCGCCTCCAGCGGCTTGCTCCCCAAGATCGATTCGCCGTTTCTACAAGTTCGCCACATGCTGCGGGTGGCCATGCATGTGGACTACAAAGGTGGAGAAGATGTTGTTCAATTTGCCCTTCCTCTCCATTTTGTGGTCCTTCCACCCGGCTTGAATGTGGAAACGCCGCCCCAATCATCACAGGATGAATATGAATATGCGTCTTGTACACTACCCGCATACATCCAGCTCTTCGATGACAATGGAGAAGCCAAAGTGGATCCTTTCAGAGGAGTACCCCCTGCGTACAAAGATACGGAGGACATCCCTGAGCGCAAAGTAGACGCGCCAGAGTATGTACCAATAGGAACTCAAACATTACCGCTCGTAGTACCAGACCTTCTACGCTAAACTATACCATGAGGATTATTGATCCTACCTATTACGATCACACATCCCTAGACTATACCAGGATATTGAAAATACTGCTAGTATTTGTTGTATTTGTTGTGTACTTTTATTTTTCGTGCTCCTCCTACCACTAGTATTCACTTGAGCTTGGGGTTTTGTACGCATTTGCAGACACACTAAATCTAAAACACACTTCGGATGATGTGTAGTATGATGCAATACACTTGAGTGTCACTCTGCTCGCCGAATAAATTGTATCGCACTCAAATGTACGGTGAATGGTCTCATAGTACTAATAGTGAATAAGTTTCTGTGGAGCACCGCTGCGACGGGGCGATGTAATGAACGGAGCAAAATGGTTGGTACGTTGTAGTGTCTGGAACGCAAATTTGAGCTACCCTTGCAGACCACAAATAACCCAGAGCCAGGATTGTACTAAGAAATGGAGATTTTGAGGGCTCATTTCCTATTTAGTAGTTAGGTTGTCATATATTAAATATGGAAGAGGCAATGTAGATGGCCGGATGCCCGAGTGGTTAAGGGGAGTGATTAGAAATCACTTACGCTCTGCGTGCGCAGGTTCGAGTCCTGCTCCGGTCGTTAGATTTTGCTTCGAATCCCGCGACAAGAGCATTTGTTCCCTTTTTCCTGAATCCAGGCTCGTAAGTAGTAATTGGACGTTCGTACTGTCAGCTACAACTTGCATTGTGAGTTCCGGGCACTAATGGTTCGTCATTCCGTCTTCCCGTCCATGTCTCATGGTCTTGCGTCCTTCGAGACACCTTGCCTCTTACCATGCCACCCATTGCCGGTCTGCCAGTCCCTATTTACCATACAACTGCAGAGATCCGATCTTCCGGTTCTCGAGTCTTCCTTGATGCGTGCGTCATGGCTCAATTCATTTACTCGAGCCTCACCACTCGAACAGCCACCGATATAACACCCTAGCAGAAGAGTTCAGCCAAAGATATGGTAGGCGACCAACTCATATCATCAGAGCCCCGGGTCGTGTGAAGTAAGCGCAGATCTCAGCCCAGCCTACGCCAATTGATGATGATCTGCAGTATCATCGGAGAGCACATCGACTACGCCTTGTTTGGGGTCCTTCCTGCCGCAATTGAGAATGACCTGATCATCGCGATTGCCCGTAATGAGACCCCTGCAGTGACCATTGATAATGTTGAGAGCAAGTATACAAAAGCCAGTTTCGAGGCCGAATCCAATACAGGGGTATGGAACTTACCCATAGACGCGGACCTTCATTGGTCGGGTTATGTGAAGGCGGGTTATCTGGTACGTGCTCACAAACCACTCAAAGGCGGTTACCGAGCAGCCCGATCAGGGTGCCCTGGAGCGCCTCTTTGCCCAGGGTGGAGAGGAGAGGCCTAAGGGATTCGATGCTTTAATATCGAGTTCTATTCCAACAGGAGCCGGGGTGAGCTCGTCTGCCGCTTTGATCGTCGCTTCGACGTTGGCAGCCCTCACCGCAAACGACAAACTTGGGTCAGTCACAAGAGGTGACCTTGTTCAAATGTCCGTTGGTAATGAAAAGAAAGTGGGAGTGAACAGTGGCGGGTAAGCACCTCCTTTTGAGACGATGTACAGAACGGTGAGATATTTGTCTTCAGCATGGATCAATCGTCCTCTATCCTGAGCAACTCAGGCGCTGCTCTCTATATTTCCTTTTACCCATCTCTCAATGCTGTTCCCACACCCTTCCCATATACGATTCCGCCTTCCGTATTTGTAGTCGCCAATTCGTTGGTGATCTCCAACAAAGCGGAGACAGGCAAGTTCAGATATAATCTTCGTGTGGTAGAAACTCTTGTCGGCGCTCGCGTGCTTGCCAAGGTGCTTGGCCTTGCCATCGAACCGACCAGAAGGAAGACATACCGCGAAGTCCTTGGAGAGTGGTGGACAACCCTAGGAAATGTAGATGATGAGTCAAGTTTGAAAGGCGCCATCTTGACTTTGTTAGAGTCTGGTCACCTTGAACGGCTCAAAGGCAAAGAGCAGGAGGACGTTACACTTGATGAAATGGTTGATAAGACGAGTCTCACTAGAGAAGAATTTTATGATATCTTCTTGTCATGGGTCACTGGTGAGTAAGTATCCCTTCACCTAATCCAAGAGCCTGACCATCAGCGGAAGTGGAGGCCACACATTTCAAGCTCTACAAGCGATCTAAGCACGTATTCACCGAAGCACTACGAGTTCTTGAATTTCGCGATACGTGCCTAGCAGCTACACAAATTGCCGAAATATCCGAGATCGTCGCACAAGCGACCTTGAGGACGTTGGGACAACTAATGAACAACTCACAAGAAAGCTGCAAAACCCTCTACGAATGTTCTTGCCCAGAGCTCGATCAATTGACGGGCTTGGCAAGAGCGTCAGGAGCGTATGGCAGTCGTCTCACAGGCCAGTTCTTCATCCACCGGTAAAGGTTGTATATCTAACTCTATTCCAAGGTGCCGGGTGGGGTGGCTGCACTGTTTCTTTGCTCAATGAAGCCGATGTCCCCTCATTTGTCGACAAGCTGAGGAAAGAGTACCCTCCCTATCGGTCTTTATCAGACGAGCAATTTGCAGCAGCGGTATTCGCGACCAAGCCTGGAGAAGGGGCCTTTGGTAAGGTCTTCTCTGGCACTCTTGCGTCCGCCTGCCACTGACCCCTTTCAGTTTTCAAGATTGGCGACGATAAATAATACTATGCTTTAAATCTACTTCTACTTTTCATCTAAATACAACACTCGACTGTGTACAATTCAAGTAAAGCAATAGCCTTTCAGGACGCACTCGGAGGTGGATGAAGCCGTACACAATGCATAGTCCAAGAGGCGTTTTTACTCCGACTTATAACCAATACCCATACCAACGCGAACGAGGGTCTCGAGGGATGCACGGCCGTTGACCAACAGATCCTCGTCCCAAACGACTTGCCCTTTCTTGAAGAGTGTAACAATTGTGGAGCCACCTATTTATGGCACGAGGTATATTAGCAAGGAGACGACAGGATTCCTTAGGACGTACCAAAGGCAAAGAAGCCAAATTCTTGGCCACGAGCAATGGTATCTCCCTCGTTAACAGTGAAATTAACGCTCCCCACCATCATTGCACCGATGCAGACGTTGAATACGCGGCCAAAGGTCGGACTGTCGACGGGCATGATCTTGCGAACATTCTCGCCAAAGACATCGAGCGTGGTGCGGATGGCTTGGGGCTGAAAGAGTTCCATCAGGAGGGGAAGAGTGAAAGGGTTGTCGTTCGACTCACATTTACAGTGTAGTACTCTCCGTCAACAAGAGTGATCGGACAAACCTTGCCATCCACAGGTGAGTGGTAACGATGGTAGTCCTGGCATGACAATTCAGGTAGGCAATAGCCCTGGGCGTGCCGTAAGATCGGCTCACCTGTGGTGCGAGCCGGAAGATGGCCAGGGCACCCCCATCGTATTCCGCAACTTCATCCTTATACTTTTCGCCTAGCAATTTCGCGACTGAGAACTCCCTTCCTTTGATCCAGAACCTCGTGGCCTCGTTGACGGTTTCAAACGCCAAGAATCGGCAATCCGCGGCGCTGACAATCCGTCTAGGGTCATCAGGTTTGTCAACGGGGCGAGCGTCCTCCTTGAGTTTGCGGTAGAAGAACTCATTGAACGACTTGAACGACCCAAGCGGGTCGCGCACTTCGTTTAGATCGAGGTTATGGAACTCGACGAACGCCGGAATATCAGCTACGGAAGCAGGATCGTCGGTCTTGATGCCCTGTTTGATGGATAACGACTTGAGGAGACTGCGCGCCCGTGCGCCTTCCACCTGACTCCTGATACCCTTGTAGAGCAGGCGAATGCCCAGCCGGACGTATATTTGCATCTTCTCTTCTTCCAGTTGACCAGTAATGCGGTTTTGCACGATGACATTGGCCGAGTTCTACTCAAGTCGTTAGCATATCCCGGGAACCAGTGGTTTGAGATCGTAGACTCACGGCGCCAAGGGAGTACGCCCCCGTAGTGATCTTATTCATGACCAATGTGTACCACTTCCTCTTCGCCTGACTAACGGTCACAAAATTGCTCACCATAATCCGATCCACCTTGGCCCAATCATTGCTCGCGCAAATAGCAAGGTGCGTGACAATATCGACCTCTCCCTTGCGCTTCAGTCGTGGCTGGTTGCACAGTGGGCATGCCCTGATATTGATGACTCTCTCCACACCGTCCTCGTCATCATTACTACCATTTGATACGGTGAGATCAGACTCCGACGCAGGGGTGGAGCTCCCTCCACTGGCCTGTGCTGCATGAACTCGAGTGAGGAGTTTGTCGACTTGCTCAGGTGCAAATCCAGCGGGGTAAGGAACCTGCCCGATAACTTGTGTATTGCCACTCGGCTGAGCGGGTTGCGTGTCTAGTCCCTGATTGCGATCGCCATGACTGTCAGCGCCAAGCTTCTTCTCCACTTCCTCGGAGAGTCCACCAACAATCGGGCCGTTAAACACGAGCTCCTGATGGGACCTGTTGAGATCATACATGGGTGTCACGCACTCCGTATTACTCGTGGTAATAGAGTCATCCGCCTTCGGGAGACGTTTCTTCTGGCTGACTGGTCGAGACACTTCTCTCTCGAGACAGGCCACTGCCTCTTCGATCGTCAGCTCACCCGTCGAGGCTTTACCATGGCGAATGAAGAAGCCGTCGATAGTGGAGCGGCTGAGTGTCGAGCCGAGCGAATCGAGCATGGAAGTGATTTCAACATGGGACATTGTGTTTGTCTCGTCGGTGTCGTATTGCCTCAGGTAATGAGCCCAGAAATGTTGCCGGAGCATATCATATGGCTGATACTTGGCCCTGCAAGGGGGGTCAGAGGAAAGTAGAGTATGAAGCTGTGGTGTGAACATACTTGAAAACGAGTTTCGGTGAATGCGTCGCCTCCCACTTGACGTCCTTTTTTGGTGTCAGCGGAAGCGTGAACTCCTTCATGGCAATACTTTCAGTGGCACTTGTGGCCTCCTTGTAAATTCCTGTCGTAGCATCGGGTTTGGGAGTTCCTTCAATAAGCCCCGCTACATTCAATGTGGCCTCTCCGATAAAGTCGTTGCCAGACAGCTTGTCCCAATCGAGTACACTGAACTGAATGTTGTACTCCGATTCATATCGCCGAACGTGGAAGAAGAGCTTCTCCTTCCAGATTGGGTTGAGCGAGTGACGAACAACTCGAGTACGGAAGACTTTCTTGCTAAAGGAGGTGACCACGAAGGGATCCATATCCCAGCCTGTGCGAGTCACTGCGAAGGGTATTGGCAATGGTTTGATTTAAAATATAACAACGCACTATTGGGCAATTTGGGTAGATCTGTTGCATTCTCAATTTCAATCATGACGATACCAAGCACATCATTGTGTGAACCGAGGTTGTATGAGGTGGGCATGCTGGAGGTGCGCTTGAACCGCGGGCGACCGCTCTTGATGGAGCTACTACTCGCAGCTCGTGAAGGAACTGGCCGTGGTGGTGCGAGCATACCACCAGCAGTGGTCGGGCCGACAAGGCCACCGGTCGTGTTTTCATTATTGATCGAGTTTGCCGACGGCGACCGACCCAAAAAGGACGAGATGAAGTTCGATTTTTTCTTTTCTGTATCGGATGCCGGTGTGGGGGGTTCCGCCCGTGCCACCACTGCGGTGCTGGCAACGATAGTGGCGGCGGCTGGCGGTGGCTTCTGGGATCCCTCTTCGTCCGCTTCCTCATCCGAAAGGCCATAGTCAATGGGGCCATGGTCTTTTCCACTTTGAACAGTGCCGACACCTCCTGTCTAGACATCGTTCAGGGACTTAAGAGTCAGACGAACTTTGAGCGAGACCCACTGGAAGAGCAGTAGTCAATGTTGTTGCGGCACCTTGAGCACGCTGCGCAATCGTTTTGTATGCGCCCACTACATCGGGCATCGATTGAACCACGAGACCCGTCTTAAGCCGGATCACACCTGTACTCGGCGTGTCCACGTGTGTAGATACCAGAGGCACTGTGAAAGGCTAAATAGGCAGCGTGAGTGACCGTGGGTAAGAGAGGCGCCGCCAGTGTCTTGGCCTACCTCATTCACAGGGTCGTCGAAAAGGATGGGCTGGCCCTGGAACCAGTCTTGGATGGGCAAGGCGACTTCGCCGAGGTAGTCCTTCCCGAACGTGTCCTTGTCCCAGACAACAAGCTCGAGAGCGCCCATTGTCTCAGCGAGCGAGAGAAAGACGGGGAATTCGAAAGTGGCATCCTTCGGGGGATACACGGGGTTGAGTGTAGCTTTGATATACGGGGTCTTCTCTCGTTTGCGAAGAAGAGAGACGACTACGTAGCTAAAGGATCGAATGAGGCGACAGGTATTGGGAAAGGAAGAAGACACACGGATCGCTCTTGCCGTTGCTGTCCATGGCGAGGAGGTCCTTGCAGCTACAGACTCGAACCTTCAGGTTGAACGCGGGCTGCTCGCCCGGCTGGGGCCCTACTGGAGTTGCCATCCCACGCGTCTTGCGGATCGGAACAACTTTGGAGGCACCAGTTACAATAGCCTTGCTGAAACGAGCTGGAATATTAGAGGACGTGTTGGAAGAGGGGGGCTTGGTCGTCATCGTCTGTGGAATGTTGGAAGTGGACGAGGTTGGAGTGTTGGAGGTTGCTTCGGCAGCGCCTTTTCTGCGTGACGACACAGCCACACTTCCTTCCCTTTTTCATGTCCATGCCGCGTAGCATCGGATTGTACGCCAGACGCCAGATACACAGCATTTTGATCCCATTCTTCCATAGCCCGGATTTAGATACTTAGCATACAACTACAGCGCAAGGGCACTCTACAATGAGCCAACGATATTGAAAGCAAAGGGGTGTCAGGCCCAAGCGAAAAGGAAAATTGGATGAACCCGATCCAATACAACAAACAATCGATCCGTCAATCCTTTCAATCACACATCATATATCAACAGTCAATGGCCAACGCACCCCCGAAATGAACCTTTTCCTCTAGTCCATCAATAGGCGGCTGCGGCGGGCCAAGCCTCGGACTTTGAACCCGCGAGTGCACAGGCGAATGGAACTGGGAGATGAATGCGCTCCCAGCAGGGGCATACACCATCCCTCCACTGAGCCCCTCGAGTGTGGTAGAGAATCCTATTCCGCACAGAACCACATTAACACAAGGTCATAAACTGAAGGCAAGAACGTACCAGGAACAAGCATACTATCCCAGAATCCACCATTGATAATATTTTCCATACTGAGCATACTCTCGCTCTGCGAATTGTACGCCTGCGGTGCGCCCGACCCAACAGCAGGGTTGGATCCCCCTGGCAGTGCGAATGTCCCCATGGAACCGCTCCCAGGCACAGGTGGTGGTGCCATATTGGCAGCAGTAGCAGCAGAGGGAGCGCCCAGGTTACCCGCCATAAACGGATTCTGGAAGTCCATGAGCGTGTCGTAGGGTATTTCTCCAGTCCCCGTGTACAACCCCAAACCTGGGCTGATGCCCGTATACAGTGATGTTCCTGTGGTATTCTGAGCGCCGTTGGTGTTGTTGAAAATGAATGAATTGTCGTTGCTCATCAGTTGTTGACGGGGCGAAGTGGGGTTACTTGCACCATCTGCTTTGACAGCGAGCAACGCACGAAGGAAGATGCTGTACAGGTAGGGTGTATGGAGGTGGTTCGCTGCTATACCTTCCAAGGTATCGGCCATGTCTTTGACGAGGGCAAGGGTTTTGGCTTCGTTATCCATCAATCCTTGGAACTCGACGCGGATGTACTGAAAGGACATAAGTAGATATCGTATTAAAGATGAAAGCGGATTGACCTTCAACAAACTGAGCACGGCATACGAGCAGAGCACGAAATGCGAATCTGGGCTATAGCGAAGCCACCCAGCGGAAGCAATTTCATCCCGCATAATCAATACACACGCCATGGCATTCGAATGACACCTCCCAAAGAAGTGCGCCATGTCCACCGGCGAATTCTGGAAAGCATTCTCCAGACCGAACGAGTTGATAACAAGAAGGGCATAATGGTAATAAAAACGCATCATGACCATTCGATAGGGTGTGTTGACGTCGCGTTGGCTGGCCCCTACGGACTGCCAGTCGTTTTGCCAGGTGAGAATTTGCGATTCAACGGTTCGGATGATCAGCAGGTAGTCGCAGTCAGTCTGTAGGCCCGAGGCGGTTGTGGTGCCAGAATACAAAAAATCGAGGCTGCGTGAGACGATGCGTTGAAGTTCCTATAACCGACTATTTTAACGACAAGACTTCCTAACGTATTGATCAGCTTACGGCATATGTGGCCAAACCGACATCCTGAGGCAAGGCATCGGGTTGGTGGCACCAATGCGTTGCGTTACGAATGATGAAGCTAACGAAATGGTTCGACTCTTGTCCAACAACTGGCACACGAGTACTCACTCTTCCTTGATGCTGTGCGGTTTGCCCATCTGGGCGCTAAAGCTCCTGTCAAGAGTGAAGCAAAGAACCCAAGTACGTTCCCTGTTCCGGATCTCCCGATCTCTCATTCGGCCTTCGGCAGTGTCGTGTTTTGACGAGGAGTTCTTGCGGTGGAGATTCAAATCCGTGGCCATTCGGATGGCCATTCCGAGCAGCATCCATGTTCGGTCATGCTCGTATCGTTCAACTGGACCGCAACCCCAGAGCGCAAGGAGCAAGTATGCTTGGACGATCTGAGGTACTCATGTCAGTTAAGAACGTGGTCTCTTAACTAAGCCCGTACCTCAACACTCTTGTAACCTTTGGCGGGTACTTCAAATGCAAGCTTCAACGCGAGCTTGTTGAGGTTTTGGTGGAGTTCTGGGTCCCCTCCATTATAAAACTTGGATGCGATCGCAGAAACTAGGCAGCAAGTTAGATTCTGAAGGACATGGATTGGTTCGAGCCGCACTTGTGGTCAAGAGGAATGGAGAGCGGGAGCAAACGAGGGCAGGGGTGTGGAATTGTGCGTCGAGGCATCCGGCATGCGGCTGTTGACATGAATATTTAGCGTCGTTCGGTTAGTGAGGTATGCCATCGGAGAGACTAACGTTCATGTGCATAAAGTAGCTGCAGGCGAGGTTAGTGGCCGTACAACAAGGAACGGTGACTTACATCTTAAACAGCTCGATCACGGTCTCAGTAGTGACAAAGGTCAACATTTCGGGTTGGATTTGACGCTCGATAAATAGTCGCCGCAATGGGAGAATTGTCATTGGACCGGGCTTGAAGTACACATCGTTCGCTACACCGACTTTAGGGTTGTCTAAATTCTGCAAGGACATAGCTTTTTTGGAGGAACCTAAAATCGATTAGAAAATTTGGTATATTTGAATACGGTTCCTAGAGACGGACTAGAGCTCGGAGTTGCGGCAGCTGCTGCCTGTTGAGCCCTGCGGTTGGCCAAGGACGCCTCTGCGAGCAGGCCGAGAGGGTTGAGGGCGTTGTCGGGCAAACTGTGCAGTTTCGGGGAAGTCCCAGGGTGATTCGACGCGGCACCCCCTCCATATGTGGATTGCCCCGCTTGACGAGGTACAGCAATGGTGGGATGAGCAGAAAGGTGATAGGCTGGAGGAGGAGGAGCGGAGGTGAGCTCCGTGACGAGGTCGTGTGTTGTCGCCTTGATATCATCATCTGGGGGTGGTGAGGGAGAAGCCGAAACCATGCCCGATGCAAGGGAAGTCAATCCGGGATTTGCCATTGTTCGAAGGACAGTATCGAGTGTCCGCTCCATTTTCCGCAATGATTTTGTAAGCGCCTCGTGTTTCCTACAAATAGGAATGCATTAGAGCAGGACTAGGAAAGTCCAAAAGTCTGGTGGAGGAGTGCGCCTACTTAGATGAACGCTTGCCCCGGTTCGATTCTTCAAATATACACTCATGGTTCCCTGTCTCGCAGCGCTTACAACGAATTCCCGTGCTTGGTTCACAGCGCATCTTCAAGCGGCGGCAGACCGTGCAGGCCCTGTGCGCGGTTTGCGTCAACGGGAGCGCGAGGCATAATTTCGCCAAATGGAGACGTACCGAGCGCCTCTTGTGGATTTTGGTTTTGATTCCTTAGTTTCCGCGCCATCACCAAGGCTCGCGCTGTCATCGCCGTCGTCGTCCTTGCGGACCTTCTTCCTCGCTGGTCCTGGCGCACCCGCTGAGTGGACCCGCTTCCGATTTGCGTTCCTCGAGTCTGCAGGAGAGTTGTCGAGCAGAGCAGGCGAGACGTGTGACGAGGAGGAGGATGAGGTTAGCTCGTCTGGTCTGCGACGTTCCTGTGACTGGACGGGCGGGTGCTGTGGGTAGTAGAACACGCTGTCCATGCCGGGGCGAGTATCGTCGGCGGTTGGCTGGTGGTGGGTATGCGGGTAGCTCTGAGCCTGAATATGTGGGGGGAAATGAGAAGCTTGAGACGTGCGATCAGGCGCGACGGGCGGCGGGGCTGCTCGGCGAGCAAACTTTCCAGTTCTGGATGTTGGGTGCGGTTGAGCAGACATCAATATTCCCACCCCGATATCAGCGGTCCGTCGCCTAGCCCGATCGCTCGCTGCACTGGTTCAAAGTTTTTATGGTTTAGCGCCTGCGCGTTGGTGGCCTGTGGCCTATAGCTGGCGTAATTAGTACGCATTGAAACGGGCGTAGCAAATTGCACTGGTCGGTCCTTGCGATGCACACAACAATTCTACCAACATATTTCGCTTCCTCATCATCAAACAACCCCTCGCATTCGTCTCCTCCCGGGGTACGCGTCCCTGCCCTCTCCCCGCATCAAAACACGCGTCACGTCGACTCCTGTATCCTCCTCCGCACTTATCGGTCCTACCGCAACCTAGTAGTCCGGCAAAACCGGCGACATCATATTTCGCGTTCGACTAATTTGGCCTTGTAGATCTTGACATCATCGATTGGTCTAGAGTATGGTCCAATCGGACTCCACCATCAGTACCTGGCGGCTCTCTCCGCTTCGTCGGCTCACCGATCTTGCGCATCCGTCTGCACGGCGCCGAGTCGCTGGACGATCCGTATCCCATGCGAGACACGCCCGAAGATGGTGTGCTTGCCATCTAGGTAGGGAGTAGGTGCTAGCGTGATGAAGAACTGCGAGCCTACGGAAACGAATAGGCTGAACGTTAGCCCGCGTCCGACAGCGCGGGTTCCCTTCCACAGGCTCCCACGCGAACTGCCTTGGGGTGATCAGGGGAGTGTCGAACCCACGTTGGCTCCCTCCTGGCCAATCCCCGCGCAGTTACTGGTGAGTCTTGTGCTCACCATTGGTGTTGGGCCCCGAGTTCGCCATTGCCAGGATGCCAGCTCCCACAAACCGCAAATTGGGGTCAATTTCGTCTTCACTATGGCAGCCGCACGTCAGTGATCTTTTTAGCGCGGACAGTAGGATAGCCTTTACAATTTCTGACCATAGATGCTCGTTCCACCTCTGCCTGTCCCAGTAGGGTCTCCACCCTATCAATAGAATGTGAAAACACGCAACACCGAACGCAGATGGGGAACCGTACTTGGATCATAAAGTCCTGCAATCACTAAGTAGGTTACCCAAGGGATGCACGACGCTGGACATACTGGAATGATCCGATGAAAGATGACGCCATTGTAATAGCCTTTCTTCGCCAACTCTGCAAAGTTCTTGCACGTCTGTAGTTGTCTCAGTTGCAGTATATTTTTGCAAGCGTTTCACGCACTTTTGGAGCATGGTCCCAGTACAACTCAACTGTTAATGCACCGAGATTTGTTTCTATGGTTACGTCCGAACCTTGTCCCGACATAGTGGATTCCAAAATGGCGTGGCCTAGTGGCAAACGCTTCGTCCTGACCACGAACCCTGGAATTTTGGCTTGGCGCAACCGCTCCGATGCTCTTGAATATCGCTGCTCTCTGACACCTCGAAGGGATTTAAATTACAGCAGACCTAGGTACACAGAAACGTAGCACCAAGAATGTTCAGCTACTCGTTTTTTCTGCATAGAAGTACTCAAGGACCTATCACAAAAGACGATTTAGAAGGTGTAGAGGTAGTCTCCGACAAAAGATTTCAAAATATCAGCAATGGAATTGAGCCCGGCTTCCCGCACATCTTGATGATCGTCGAGGCACTTCGGAAAGGAAGCTCGTTTCAATGGAACGATGCTAGAGCGGCACAGTTAAACCCATGTCGGTCAAGCGAGGGAAGAAGCCGACACCTGGTATGGCTTATATGGAAGGCTACAAACCGGCCATCGCCGTCCGCATTGCGTTGCCTGTATTGGCTGCGATCGTTAATCGTGAGCTCGTAGAAGCCTATTGAATCTGCATCAGTGACAATGCATTCCAGACACCCATATCGTTCACACCAATACTGTTCTTGGGTCCAAGGCGCTGGGAATCGTGGCGAGGGCCTCAATGAAGAATGCGACACCGGCGTCGTTTGTGACTACAGGTGTTACACCCTACTACACAGAATAGCGAGGGCGGTGAGGCGCACCTTGGTTGGAGTTCTTGGCCGTGAGAACATAGCAGTTGCCTTCCCTCTATCGAAGGGTCTGTTGCCACTTAACGGTCACGCGGGCAAGCTTTACGTCCTCCCTAGAGAGGGCAGGGATGAAGAGCTTGTTTCCACGCCTCACGGGGACATTGTGAAAGGAACGATATAAAATGAGAGACTGGAAGTCTAGGTCAATTTTGAAATCAGTATGGTGAGAAATGTCTCTGGGTACTGGTGAGGAAGTATATGGACTCACTTACGAATGGGAAGACTGAGGTCTGGGAGCAGAGGACAATCCCTCTCCTCTACCTTGTAAATATAGCTGCAGCCTGGGATCTAGGTCACCGTCTATGAGTCAATCTTATTTAACAGATGATTTGGAGTTGTGGAAACGTATTCAGAGCAGGAAAGCACCGGCGGTTGAGGCGCCACAAAACGCCACAGTTTATGAAAGTGGAAACTCGAAGAGGGGACGTAGAATATGCATCTTGCTCACCTGCGAATTTGGTGTCATAGCTGACAAATTGTAATTTTGGCCCCTTGAGCACTCTGCAGCGGGCAGTACGGCAGCGGGCGCACTGGATGGCTAGAGAAGCAACTCCTAAGGTGTCGGGGGTAATGTTCTTCACAGTGGGACTGTGTTTCAAAGCCTTGGAGAGTAAATCTGGCATGAGTGCTCTCGAATAGACGTTATTGTCAATCTCACCAGTCAGTGATGGATTATAGGTCGCAATACAGCTCAAGGGACGTCTTTTCTGCCACAGTGGAAGAACTTGCAAACCCCCTTCCTGAAAATTATGATCGTCCCTCCAGCCACAAGCCACAAAGTCGAGCATACATACTAGGAGGAGTGCAAAATGTCATTCGAATTTCGGGTGTTCACGTTAATCATATCCCAAAGGAACCGCGGGTCCCGTTTTTCGGAGATCGGGCAATACACGATGAGAGTTGCCGTAGGAGATGCGACCCTTACGTGCTAGCCACTACATGCAGAACTTTGCTTTTATTCGCGTTTCAAATGTGCGAGAATGTTGCGTCACCATTGGGATGAGGTGCCACTGAACTACCCCATGGCGGTGGCCCCTATCGACGTTTGAGGCCTTGACCTCACTCTTCGCATCGCCAGTGAAGCTACACAGCACAACGCCCAAATTTATAACTTTCGAGGAAGGGAGCACTATCTGGAGAAGAGGTGAGGCAAATGGGAAGGAAGACAGGTCTTCCTCCCAACATTGCCAATATCCGACAAGGGGCTTACTGAGCTGTACAAGTACGTCCCTTCTTTATTGTCCGACCGTGGCGCTCATCTGGAGTCTTTGAAGAGCAACTCATGCCATGGCCATTGTCCCCACCGAAGCCGAGCGCATACCATCGACTTCCGATTCATTCGCGAGCACGGAAAAGGGCATTTTTCTAGGGACCGCCTCCTAAATTGGAGGTTAGCGTGGAGATTAGGGTCAAAGGGTCCATGGTTCTCGACGTGAATTGTCAGAACCTGTCGTAGACTTGATTTATCCGTTCGAGAAGCGAGCGCACGTGCATCCATTCATGCGATGATAACTCGGTCGGAGCCAAACTGATAATTGATTGAATCATTTACGCCTGCTTGACCTCTACAACGACTTGTGCATTGCATCAATGCAACCTGCACATACGTCTTATCAGCTGTTTGCTTCTACTTCTACGGGAATGCATCTCACACATTGGAATCTATAACAGGGCGCTTCAACGCGTCAGCTATCCACTTGTTCTCCGCCACATCCCCCGGCCGCGTCTGACACTTCGTCTGTTCGACATGCAATCTTCAAGACGAAAAATTTATCGCATGACACGCCTCCACCGAAAACTACAGCGCGAGGAGCAGGAGTCACAACTCAATGAAGAATGGCGAAGCGCAGTCAAACTCGAGGAGATTGTGATCCCCGATGAATTCAACAAGACTCCTGCTATGAGATTGTGGTATTTAGCTAGATGTGATGCACAGGGCCAATTCATGGCCAATGTGATTGACCTGAATGACCCGTCCCTTCAAATGGCCCACGACCCATGGAGCAGTAGCATGTACTCACCGTGGAACAGACTGCTACGGAGAATCAGGATCGCTGCACAGTTGGCGCCTTTGATATTCCCGAACCTTGTTGAGCTCGTTTGGGACACGGCTGGCCTTCGGCTACTGTTCCAATTCGCAGCAGAGATAGCCTTTGGCTTGTGTAAGTCGTTGTTCTGGACATCCTCACCCTTTTTGACGACCATAGTACCTGCTTGGGGTACTTGGAGCCAAGGACAGCTTGTCGACGCCGTACAGAAGTCGCTATACTCTCGAGACGTCACGAGGGACATCATTATTAGATACACTGTTATCAGCCTGATAGCGTCTAACGTTACTCCTGTCGCAAATTCTCTACTGTGGGTCCGATCCAAGAGTGATCGAACGCCTCTGACTAAATATACAGGTCGCGCAATGCTAGCCTCTGCCAAAGAACACTTGGAACTAAGCTTGAGTAAGTAGTCACCGACATAATGAGACTAGGAGTTTCATTCGGCCGATTAGACGGATCAATCTTCGACTCCATCTTGACATGGACATCCCCTCGTAAGTGGGCAGGTAGTTCTTCGAAGAAAACGGGACTTTGACGATAACCTTTCAGTCTTTCAAATCCCGTCGTCAATGTACTGCTTCGGGATGCCTCAGCTTTTGTGGACCCATTGGGTGCAGGAGGCGGTTATTCGTCTTCCTTCATGCGTCCGGGCTGGACTTCCGTAGAGATTGCCCAGTTTTCTGCGATCATATCCACGATGTCCACGATGTGCGTCGCAACCTCCCGTCTCCTCGGTGAAAAGCAGTACTGACCTGTTCCAGCGTCAATATTATTTCGTCACTTGCTCTCTTTTTCACCAACTTCAAGTTTGTACTCGAATTTGGCGTGTCCCTTTCATCCGCCCTATTCCTCGTTCTCGCATGCTGGCCTTTATTCGGGAACCACCTGACACGGCGTGGACACATCCAAGCCGCAAAGAGCGAGCAGCAGCAGGCCTGGCTGGAGCGAAGTGCGAAAGCGCGTACATTTTCGCAGATCGGGACCTCCTTTTTGTATAAGCAAGAAGTCCTTCTGTTCGGTTTGCGGGATTGGGTGCTCGATAACTGGGAGAAATATCGAATCCAGAGCCAAGAGCTCAATCCATTGCAAGCGAACAACCAGTTCGTCCATCTCTTAACGATGACACAGATTCCTTTCAATGTCGTGAAGGATATAACGCATGTGAGTCTGTCGTGCTGTAACAGTTCTTTGTTCTGACTATTCCCACAGGCTCTCCTTGGCCTTCACTTCTTTTCAGAGAAGATTACTCTTGGCTCTCTGCATGTTGTGCAAACCACAACCTCCAGTATCTACTACCAAACAACAGGTCTTCGCCACCAGATCGAGTCAGTCATCGAAAGTATCCTTTATATGACTGCCTTCTTCGAGCTCCAGCGCTGGGTCAAAGAAAAGGGAACAGGTGGCCGTACCATCGAGTATAAACCAGCTATCCCGTTCCACGGTGACAAACGAGGGATGGCTATAGAAGCAAAAAATCTGACTTTTGCATATCCCGGCACTAATACTCCCGTATTAAAAAATGTCAACCTGAAGATCGAGGCAGGCGAAACCCTAGCAATTGTGGGGTTCAACGGCGGAGGGGAGCCCTTCGGTACGGAGGGGTCCTCGCTCTGGACTGACCTCATTTATTAGGCAAGACCACTCTAGCGAAGATCCTCACTGGTTTGTTTGACTATGAAGGTTCACTTCAGATTGACGGAATCGAAGCGTCCAAATACACCCGAGAATCACTGCACAAGTATACGACAGTCACCCCGCAAAACTTCTGCCAATTCCCGCTCACCATCAAGGACAATATCGGGGTTGGTCTTGTGGAAATGATAGATGACTTGCCTGCGATACGCGAAGCAGCTAGGAAAGGAGGTGCAGAAGAAGTACTGAAGAACCATGGGTTGAATGGGATGCTAGGCTCAGCTGGTGTGCCAGGGTCATTTATCCCTCGGATGTCCAGCCTGGAAGAGGACGGTGAGGAACAGAAACCCGAAGAGGAGAAGGAGGATGTGAAGGAAGAGGAAAAGAGTGGAAAGCAAGAACAGGCCGAGGTAAAGAAGAGCAGTAAGGAGTCGCAGGAGCCCAAGTCTCCGCAGAAGAAGGAATTCCTCTTGAGTGATCCACGGGTGCCACCTCCTGGATACCAGGCTTCTATAACTCTTTCTGGAGGCGAGGCGCAGCGTGTTGCTCTTGCTCGTTCCTTCATGCGAGCCGATGAGGCGACTTTGGTTGTTTTCGAGTCAGTGATGCCACCACCACTCATACGCAAGCTCACCGGACTTATCATAATACTTTCCTCATATAGTGAACCGTCTGCATCCCTGGACGCCCGCGCCGAGCACGAGCTCTTCCAACGGATTCATCGCCTCTCCCACCCAGAGTCAGGCAATGATACCAGGTTCGTATACTCCTAAACTCTGACTGCCTTCATTTGTGTCTAACGACTCCGGCCTCTTCTCTCTTCAGGACGACAGTGTATATCTCCCACCGATTCTCCACAGTACGGCGCGCAGACAAGATAGCAGTCGTTGAGGACGGCACTATCACTGAGCTTGGCTCTCATGCGGAGTTGATGGCACTCGACGGCCGCTACGCTGAGTTCTTTACCCTCCAAGCTCAAGCATTCTCCAACTAAGAGCAGACAATACTACAACCGTCTCTATTTACTGGCTCATCACTGTGTTGACCTCTTGTCTTTTGAGCTTTCTCGTCGCCCTCTTGAAGTTTCGCTATGACAATTTTTCATTTACTTTCATAGATGAATAAAGGACCGTGATCTGTGCAGCAAGCAGGGTGCATTTGAAGAAGGGTTTCAGTGGGTAGGTTGGCTAGGCAGAATGTCCGACGGGCGAATAGGCCCACTGGCAAGCCGTGCCGGAGTCCCACACACGACACCATAGGCGTTACGGTGCATGACGCATTTCCCTTCTTTCCCACCCAAAAAAATGAATGGTGCACTTGCTAACTAGTTAAGAAGCTTTCGATGTGTACCCCCGGTTGTTATATGGTGCATAGCATGAGTATGAGGATGGTCAGAGGATCGTGGAAGATAGTGGGTACAGTGCGGTGGACAGGTCGGAACAAAGAGATCGACGGACTTTGCCATCACCGTAGGGAGAAATCATTCACATGTGGCGAGAAAATCAGGGGCGGACAAAGCCATTTATCGAGCTACTTTTGAGTACGCAGGCGGAGGCCCAGAGGGTGGATACTCAGAGTCGCCCCCCTCCGTGATATTCACAGCGGGCAGTTGCCTATCTGAGATGGTTCTTTCCAAACGTGCTTCCCTTCCCTTCGCCCGCGCACCCGCGGAGATCTGTTGATGTCCGCCTGCGATGCCGGACGGTCCGGGTAGTTGAGAGGGCACGATGAAGTGAGTCTGGCTCCCTGATGGAGACGAGTGAACAGAATGCGTGCTGGTCGCGGCATCGGATTCATGGCCTGTGCTTGGTGACGTGGAATGCATGGGGCTGACCGATAGGCTGGGAACAAAATTTTGCTGGCGGGTGTGCGCTGAGGAGTGGTCATTGGATAACGGGATTCGAGGGGTGAGTTGGGGTGTAGGAGAGCTTGAAGTGTACGTGCTACTCGGTCCCGGTGGGGGATAAGTAACCTATCGGAATCGACTCAGGTCAGGATATAGCGAAGAAGGAATACTCACCAGATAAGGGGTAGGGAGGAACTGGTTGACGTCGTCCTCCTTGGGTGGGCGCCCCTCCAAGGCCGCCTTCATTGCCCGGTTCTTCTTCCATAGAGTCCACATGAAGAACCCGATGACGCTCAGACTCAGAGTGACCACGACAGCTATCACACTGCCAATAGTTGCAGAATGATTCGTATTCGAAGAATCGCCGCTATTGTCTTGGGTGTAGCCAGAGGGGACATGGGCGGAGGTGACGGACACACCCCCGTATGGAAGCGTGATGGCGCTCACGTTGTTTGAGGGAGTGCTCACGTTGTTAGAGGGCGTGCTATGGTCGGTTATTGTGCACGGTGCGAAGAAGGTTTGCTGAGGGTGAATATTTGTTACCTGCGAGATGACGGTGCTCGTTGCAGTCGGGACAAGGGTCGTGGAAGTCGCTGACGTTGGGATCAGTTCACAGGACATGGCAAAGGATTGGGAGTAATACCTACAGGATATTCGATAGGTAATGATGAGCACGGAGCATCCACTACCGTTAGAGCCGGGGCAAATTGTGCTGGGAAAACTGCCCGTTTGAACAGCGCTGCGAAAGGGGTGTCCATGCTATCAGATCAGCTATGGTCAAGATGCGCGAGGTGTCAACATACACCACCGTCGACTCGCTGAAGAGAGTGGTCGTTTGGAGCGTCGTTGTGTCAACCTCTGTGGCGAATTGCGTCGCTGTCGGTGTCGGAACGCAATCTCCCATTTTTGCCTCTTCGGCACGGCTGCTTGTCTGCTTGGCGCAATCAAGAGCAAGTCGAAACGCTAGTGGTCTGGTACAAGAGCATACCGTGGTTACGCGGCGGATCTCCTTCTCGCCTGCCGTGCGTTCTCAGCGCAGAAATAGTGGGGCCGTCGCTTCCCAGTCGCCATCTGGCCCTATGTCTGTGACCACGCGCATGACCCACCGATATCAGTCCTGTACATCACACGAGTATTCCTTTTCTGCTGGAAGGTTGGGGCCACCCCGAACCCACACTGGCCAGCAGCCTCGAAGTGAACAGACATGAAATATATAGGCGAAAAATATACTCGAAGCAAGGGTGAAATTAAGACTAGAGAGATTGGATGTGGCCAAGCTCACTCAGTGCTAGTTTGTTGTTCTCCGCCCAGCCTCGGGGTCTCCAGGAGTGTACGGAGGGAGCCTGGCAGTGTGGTCAGTGTGACTCCGTAAACTTATAAAATGTCACTTACAGCCCTCCTTCCCCGCTGGTCAGGTACATGAAATCATGAGCATAAAATCTAGGCACATAAAACAATTTCTCACCTGTTCGGTGAGCCATACGATGAAAGAGGTAACAGAGTGGTTATGGAAGGTGCGGTATCACTCCTGTTTGCACGTCAGTCTTGGCTCCTTCACCCTTGCCCTGGAGACGTACGGAGCCGCTGACGCGCTAGGAGCCTCAACCACCCGGGAAAGACCGACCGGTTCTACCTCCTGCCACTGCATAATCATGGTGACCCCCTCGATGGAGTTCTGTCTTCCGGTTTGATGAACTTTGATCAGCCTGTACAGAGCCCACGGGTGGCGGGTGATATCAGGGTCGTAGGCGTTGAGTCGATCTATCTGGTCTTTCACGGCCTTCCTCCATTCAGAATCGAGCCAGTCGTACGTCACTACCTTGCCCCCCATGGGGTAGTTTGGATCCACCATAATTTGATGACGGAGTAGAATCGGATCGGAGATATCTGGAGGTTTCGAGAGGTAACAGAGTATGTAGGGCTGCTTGGGTGAGACAGGGATGGACATGTACTTGAGACATTGCAAGTGGAGAATGAACTAACGCAAGGGTAAATGTTTACCCTTACCATCAAAACCACCACATACGTTACCCCAGCCACTTGCACCTAGCAGTTGTCGTACGTGAATAAGCGACCATGTCACATCCAAAAGATTGACTTGATACGGCTGAGCGGGCTGGCCGGTATTCAGAATATTGATGGTTTCTTCTACTGCACGCCTTGTCGAGTGGTCCTACATGCCAATTGATTAGCTCAACGGCCTTAGTGTGGAACCCGCACCCACCATGTCGGCAAATGTCATGGGTGTGCCACCTCCATCGTAATCCGGGGTCACCGAGAAAGTTCGAAGTATTCTGTTCTCTGGTCCTTTAACAATTATATGGCATGATAGGCAATTTGTCCCTAGAAACCTCTTTGGTCTGTTGGTTTGTAGAAGCCAGCACTTAGGAGAACACACCTCCTTGTCTCATAGCGGCGTTCGAGGAGAGGTAAATTGATCTTGTGCTTCTTTCGTGCACTCAGCCTTCTGTACAATTCGGCGGTGAGGTGGGAAGGAGCAACACAGGCGCCCGTCCCGATGCAAGTTTGTAGGACTAAATTTCTCCGCCTCTCTCTATATGCTGCTGCAATTTATTAGCTACATCAAGTTCTTCCTCCCACAGCCACCTTATGAATTTAAGGGATTGCAAGAGATCGAAACCGAGAGTATCAAGCTTGAGATTGGCTTCGCCCGCAAAGTCATCGAGTGCACGGAGGCCAGTATCTGCTCTACTCGTTAACCTTTCGCATATTCCTACAAGAGACCCCCGCATCTTCATGTCGTTTTCAGGAGATATGGTCTCTTCGTACCCGTCTATCGTGGCTTCAAATCTCTTAAGTTGGGATTTGTCTGATAAATGTAGATGCAGAAGTCGTAAGGGTGGAAGGAGGCGGTAGGAAGGATGTACAGACGCCCCCGTTGCATGGAGCGTCCAGTCCCTGTAAATGGTTCGTAGGGGCGCTTTGGAAAAGAAGGCACCAAATTTGTACGAACCCCCAGTAGCCATGACCCTCTAGTAATTCCCTTCTCTTTAAACCGTCCTCCGCGTTCTCGAACAGCTCTTCGATCAAATCGTCGACGCTTACTTCTATGGGGCCACCCATATCCACGAAGCCATACTCCGTGAGGAGTTCACATCTTGAGTGGGACCCATAACGCAGGAAGACTTGCTCCCCTTGCTCCAGGGTGAGATCGGGCGGTGATAGAAAAGTTGGGATTGGGTAGCCCCGTTCTCGCAGTCGCGCAGTGTTGACGTCAGGCGCAGAGAAAGAGTGGTTGGCATAGTCTAGGAAAGGACAAAGGGTGATGTTGTCCTCGCTTGCGTTCTGGGCTGTAAGCGAGTAGAAGAGACATCGAGTATTCACTGCACACGAGGCTAAATATAGAGACTTCAAAATGAGAGGGACGCACCATTAAGCCATGCCCATAGCAAATCATCGAACGCTAAGTGGGGCTACGGCATTGTGAATGAAAATGCAAACGGAATGGATGCGAAGACGAACTGAAAATCGCTTCACGGCATTGAGGTCCTCAATGAACTTCCTGTGCATCTTTTCAAGCTTCTGTATGGCTCGTGTCGGTAAGAGCCTGCAAAGTCGGTCGTGGAGTGTTTCCCCTGCTCGATTGCAGAACCAATAAAATGGATGCTCGGGGAAACTTTTGGGTAGAGTTTCCAAGTAGGCCCCAAAGAAGCCACATCTTGAGGTGACACCGTGATTCGGTCTATGGGCAGCTAAATGAAGGGTAATAGCTTGAAAAGCGGAGAGCCGAGCGATATTTCTATGTAGTGGGTATTTTTCGCGCTCGTACAGGTCCGAAATGGTCTTCTTATTGAGAAGCGCAGCGCGAGGGATATTCAAGAGGGGTGTAAATGGCTACCAGTACGGTCGGTGACTGCTCGACATATGCTGATCGCACACACCTGAATGCGTTTCGTGGCCACCAGACCTTGTCCTGCACCTATTTGAAACTGTAAATCACAATGAAACTCTGTGTCCTTGCCCGGATTTGGCGTCACCTGCGATCGACGAACGCGTAACGAGCAGCTCATGGGGCCCTGTCTGCATTCCGAGTGCGCCGAGCCATTCCACAAGCCTATACCACGCTACGTTAGGATCCATGCGGATCGGCGGATTGACCGGCCGAGGAGCAGAGGGAAGCTCAAAGTCCACAGAACTTATGCCATGCGACTGCAGCCTTTACTCCGACCACGCCCTTTAAGGCTCGCACCTATCCCTTATCCCGTGTTTCGTTGATTAGGAGTATGTCTGTGTTTTCTAGTTCGAGATTGCAGGACAAAGTGGTGTTGGTGACGGGGGCGAGTGCCGGAATTGGAGCAGTAAGTGCATCAGCAAGCGGATGATGCCTCGTACTGAACATCCTACTCTGTACTAGGCTACGGCAATCCTGTTCGCGAAGGCATGTTCATCTCTGCGAAGGCAGTCCAGAAAGTCCCTCATCAATGCCACAGGTGGGAGCAAACGTGATTCTCACAGCTCGTCGAATTGAGGCTCTTGAAAGAGTCCTCGGGCAAGTTAAAGCAGCTTATAGGGAGTCTGGTGTACAGTCCGGCGGAAAGTTTGCCGCATTCACATTGGATGTGTCAAAACGCGACGAAGTGGCCGCTCTCTGGTCGAATGTGCCTGATGACTTGCGAAACGTCGACATCCTTGGTACGATCGTGTTACCTTCCTCTTCGCTCATGTCGCTGACAACCTTCGCCCCTGGCCTTATACGTTCACAGTGAATAACGCGGGCTTTGTACTCGGAGTCGATAGGGTTGGGAATATAGATGACAATGAAATCGATGCCATGATTGCAACCAATGTTGTTGGCTTGATCTCTGTAACTCAGTTGCTGGTCAAGGGTGAGATATGTTGTTTGACCTCCTGAAGTGACACACTCAAGAATTCCTTAGATTTCAAGGCGCGAGGTGTTGGTCATGTCATCAATCTCGGTTCACTTGCGGGGCGCGAATCATATGCTGGAGGTAGCATTTACTGCGCGACGAAACATGCGGTTCACGCATTTACCGCTGCGCTAATGCGTGAACTCGTCGATACCCCGATTCGCGTCACCGAGATACAGCCAGGAATGGTTGAGACGGAATTCTCCAACACCCGATACAGAGGCGACAAAGTGGCGGCCAAGAATGTGTACAAGGGACTCGAGCCATGTGAGCCATTTCCACTCATCCTGCAGCTTGCTCAATCGGTCTCTTCATAGTGGTCCCGGAGGATATCGCTGAGGAAATTGTTTGGGCGGCTTCCCGCCCACCTCATGTCAACATTGCAGAGGTCTACGTGCTCCCTGTAAACCAAGCCAGCGCCGGTATTGCCCATCGGGCAGCTTCATGACGTATAGGAATCCCATCGTCGTCCCTCCTGAATTACTATCTGAATCTAATGTCCTCATCCTTTGCAAATTTATAAGAGAGCGTTCCTGAGAATATCCTTGACCACCAATGACATACTGTTTACAATCACTCCTTGGACTGACTCACATCCGTGCTTAAGCATGTCATTGCTCGACGGGTTAGAAGATGAAGTAGAATCGGTGCTATTTGTAGCACGCGAGATATCTTGTGGGTTTCAGTTGCACGTTCGAAACGAGGGATTGAGTAAACCTTAGCGTATCGCATACCCCCAATGGAGACAATGGAAGGTTACAAGGTAGGGCGCTTCCCAAGAATTGGACCAGTCTATAACGCACATCCTTCAGGCTGCGGACTGGGGATTGGCCAACCCACTATGGAAAGGACGGCTGCGAATTTTGGAACGGGAATCAACCGGTGTGACGATTTTGCTTGAGGATGGCCAAACTGGCACTAGTAACTATTCGACAGCCATATGAGAGCATAGTCCACTCACAGTATTGCCAGCTTTTGCCAGAGCACCATACAATAGCGACCAGACGGTCCAACCGGTACTCGATTCCAGCCGCTACTTTGTCATCAGGGTTGAGGATCCAGTGTCCGGAAACCGTGCATTCCTGGGAATTGGGTTTACCGATAGAACCGAATCCTTTGATTTTAGTATGTAACCTCCTTATTCTCTACCACGCTAGCACTTACAGCCACAGCAGATGTGGCATTACAGGACTACGATAAGTTGGTGAACTTCTTACTCAAGCTAGCACGACCTCATACCTTTCCATTTCAGGCGAAAGAACGGTCCCGTTGCAGCGGAGCCTGCTCAGGCATCGTCTGCACCGAAAGTAGACTACTCCCTCAAAAAGGGACAAACATTTTCTATCAATATTCCGGGTCGCAAGGGTGCTCCACCCAAACCTGCCGCGTCGTCTTCGAGCTCGGTTGGAGCTGGAGGGACCATCCCTCTTCTACCGCCGCCGCCAAGCGGAAAGAGGCGATAGATAGAATTGGTAGCTCATTTTCAAGTCAGAGTACAGTCTGCCTTGTGTCAAGACTCCTCATGTAACGGTTTCCTGTAACTAAGACTCCACTTGCTTCCAACCACGATGGCGGGTCGAATACTTCGAAGGTTTCCTCGAACTCAGCGACCTATTGTACATCAACTTAGAAGCCCTCAGGAACTCATCGATGTGCCCTCTTCTCAGAGGGACGCACCTTCACCTCAATGCTCGGGGGCTGAGCATAACGAGCGCACCAAGAACATACGCATGATGATGTGGGCTGGCCTCAGAGACGTGGATAGACTCCTTCGGTTAAAAGGAGACAGAAAAGCGGCGTTTTCGATTGCTCTGCGAACCCTTCGTCTCTCAAAACAAGGTCCAAAGACAATCCCACCGCTAGTGCGGCAAAGATGGTATAGGGAAGTCCTACGGTGCTTCCTAAATGCAGGTGATGGCCAGAGCGCTGCCTCTGTATACTTTCAAATGCGAGCCGAAAAGCTTCGAGCGCCAGCATCCCTTCTTGCCACTTTGCTTCTTAAGACGCGAACCTCGAATGTCCCATTTGATAAGACGAAGAGGATCGTAGATGATGCATCTGAAATGATGGGAGAACTGAAAGAGGAACATATCCAAGTGGTTCTCCAATTCTTCACCGAGCTTTTCCAAACTTGGGAGACTGTGGAGGAACTCTATCGGAACTTCAAACGACACCAAGGAGAAAAGTGGGAACCCTCTGCCCGCACGTGTGCTATTATGGCGCAAGCCTACGCGCAAGCGAGTGCAAGAGCCACTGCCAACTGGTGGTTTAAGAAAGGGAGAGAAACTGCCAAGCGCCTGCCAGATGGGGCGAGAGAAGAAGCACTGCAAGAGCTCTATCAATGCCTTTTTACGGGAATGCACCATTTTCGCTGTTCCCGTGGATGGTTAAAGCGGAAGCGAAAACATGGAGGAGAGGGAATGGAGAGACGACTTCGAGAGCTGCTCGAGGACAATATTAAACCTACTAGGCGGATATTCAACATTTTAATAGACTACGCAGGTCGGACTGCTCGGGTCGACCGTGCTTATCAGTATTATTCCGGTATGCGGCACGCAGACCCGCCTATTCCAGCGGACCACTTTACCTTCCAATCACTTTTCAAAGCTGCGTTATCTTTAGGTGAAGCACCTCCCGTTCCTGGTCGACGTCTATTTCGTCACATGGTTCGCCAGCACCAGTCGAATACCAACCACCGGCCACGCCAACCGTCGACTGCCTTGAGTGCACTATCCCTGAATGCCGCCCTTCATTTTTTTATGCGAAGGCGGGATTACCCCGCTGCGACTGTCACTGTCCACTCCTTCCCTGTCTGCGCGATCGTGCCGAACAAAACCACATTCATGCGGGTGTGGTGCGGCTTGCTCTCCAGAGTAAAAGGTGAGTTAATGGCAGCTCCACCACGGGAAGCAACAACATGGACGGACCACTTACTCGGCCAAATCGTTCGGACGGGGGCGATATGGGACAATTCAGTAGCTCAGCAACTTATGAACATTGGATGGAAGGACGCTTTGGAGCAATTGGAACGTAGGAGGGGGACCAAGTTGAAAGCAGCAGAGACAAAGCGTCTACAATCAGAACTGCATCTTATGTTGGCACTCTTGCGACGGGCTATTCTTGCGGCACTGGGAAGAACACCGAATCGTGCATCATTTCAAGAGGATGACGACGCCGTGGAAGGCGCGATGGTCATCGCTCGCCAGGAAATGTTGCCACCCAAACACGCGTTTGTCACTGGGCCATATATGGTGGGAGCATAGACACCTAGTTTTGTGTCTATTTGCGCGTCTTATGTTCTGTTATTTGTATTGCGAGTTGTATTGCAATGTCAATGGCGCCAGTCTCATAGAAGCGGTCTTTATGCGCCTTGGAACTGCCCTGATTCCAACGCGTGAACGCTAAGATGGCGCATCGTCCACGTTCCTCGACCATAGCATCTATAAGGTCTGTGCCAAGCACCCATGAAAATTCCCCCTTCAAAGTTGGAGACTCTGTCAAGATGCGAGTTGCTGTACACGACAACCCACAAGCTGGTTCTTCAACTCCCCATATCCTCTTAAATCGTGAATACTGCCCAGGCGTAGCACCAGGAGATGTCATTCGTATAGAATGGGCCGACGCAACCGAGCCGTGCTATTTTATAGTACAGGTTGATGATCCGACTCCTCCATCACACATCCAAGTCAGTTCTCACCGGCAATATGTAGTAGTCCTAATAGCCACGCACAGATTACCATATCAAGAGACGTTTCGGACCTATTTAAACTCTCGAGTGGAACAGAGGTTGAACTTAGCAAAGTAAAGCCCAAACAAGGAGTCACGCACGACACTGAATTGGGGCAGTATAGGTGGAACGTGGCGACAGGGTATCTGCAGATTATATCGAAATATTCTTCCGAGACCAGTATCTCGGTCGACCCGATATGTGGCGCCTCAGCAGCTCGCTGGCCGGACAATGCCTGCATCTCGAGCAACGGGTACGCTTTGTTGGAGCAATCGAGGCCGTAATCAAGGCGCTCTACAGACGCGGCAAGCTGGTGGGACCCCTGACCATCCGTGTATCAATCTTCTTATCTCGTCACAGGTCAAATCTGCTTTTATTTCAGCAGATACTAAGATCATCTATCGTTCCCTCACTGCGAATTGCACGATTTTCATTCAAGTTTGTCAGGAATTGTGGGACTTCGCTGAAGATGGGGAGCGGTACAATGAAAAGATCGTCCACTCTTTCCTTCCGGCTCTATTCGATCACTGGAAGAGGCTCGGAACGATGCACGTTGTTACGATTGTTCTCATGTCCAGGGTTTATTACGAACTTGGTGATGCTGTCTATGCAGCCGGACCAATTCAACGTGACGAGGACAACCAGCAGTACAAGGACTTCTTCAAGGTCGAAACGGACCTCGAGGTGGTGACCGACTGGAAACCGATCCTCGACGGACTCAAGGAATCGATCTTTGCCTTTCAGCGAAACATTCTTCTTACCCATCATTATCACACTGCCGTCCGAGATGGTAACAATTCTATCCCACGTCTGGTTGGCAAGATTTCGTGTGCGCACGACGGCCCGCTGCTCGAGGCACTCAACCTCGCCCTGCAACCAATAGAGACACATTACATCGACCGTTCTCTCTCTCTCACCGGTGTAGCGACCATAGTGATCACGCCTGGGAGGGGGTACTATCGCGTGTCGAAAGCACTCCTGCGTCTCACCACCACGCGACTCCTCGATCAGGGCTTTGGGATCAGTATTATCTGCCTCGGCAGGTCTCCCTTGCATGCCACGCCTCTCTTCAGCTTCTATGGGAAGGAACCAGCCAAGGGCCACAAGGAGAACAAACCCGATTCTCAAGGTGGAAGAGAGTACGACGTGTTATGGGGAGGAGAGGCTGTGGTCATTATGGACGATAAAGAACAACCGTCTCCACCACCTGACCGCACTGTAATCTACTGGCAACCATTTTGGGTGACATTGATGTACTGGGATCTCCAGAGGGATTTACCATTCAGGAAGGACAAGTAAGTGGATCAACGTGAACAATTGAGTTTGGTCTTATTCCTTGCTTAGGTACATCGCACGTGCCCGTATGCCCGAGTTTGAGATGCTCGGTTTGCTGCATTACGATCTTGTTTCTTCCATTGCAATACCACCCCTACAAAATCCCCCCGATGAGAACAAGGAGACCCCAGAGTCACCGGATAGTGTATCACCGAGTCATAGTACTCAGGCCTCGGAGAAGACAGAGGAATACCGTCGTCAGTTTGATCAAGATACCTTCACTTGCACGTCAAACGTTGCCGCTTCGCCCCTATCCGCCCATGCTACGGACATGCGCTCAGATGGCGTCTACGTCTCTCCGTTGGTATCTGGACGGCAGCGCGGAAGTTTTTTGAGACGGTCCTCGTCTGGTGCTTCGTTACCCACCAAATATGACAACAGCATACCCGCTACGGAGAGTTCCCTCGCAAGTCGTCACCCACGACCAATCTCGGCTCATTTTGATGACGATATTCGAAGTCGTTTTACATCCTTTGCGCCCAGTACTTCTCCCAAGGACCAGCGTCTTACCCGGTTGACTCAATCAGAACACCGACGTAAGTCATTGCTTGCAACAACCGCACCACCACCCTCCCATCAAGGACCCACGAGCTCCCAAACACAACCCCACTCGCATTCTCGGAGAAGCTCCTCCGCCACTCTAAGCAGTGGCCCCCCTCGTTCCCGTCACAATAGCTCCACTGTTGCTCCGCTTCCCAGCCCACTCGCAATTGAAGCTATACCAGAAATATCAGACAATACGTCCATCAATTCTATGGAGACTATCAAGTCCGCCGAAAGGCGATCGAGTGTATTGCAATTTCCTCTGATGCGCCTAGCAAGCAGCATTTTCTTGAATCCCTTCCGATCTGCGGCTGGGTATCCGCCTGTGGAACCTGTGTCAGAGACAGCTGAAGCGAAAGCCTCTAAGTCAAGAAACTCTGAGATCGGGAAACAAAATATCTCCGTTTCTTCGCCTCAGGAGCCCCAGCCATTACCGATAACACACATTCCTCCACGGCGAGTCCATAAGTCGCGTGAAGAAGACCCAAATCCATCGCCTGGGCAACGAAACTCTTTCACTCGAGGATCTCTATTATCCAGTTCCCCTCTCGTAAATACCAATCCTCCCAGTCTCCCAGTCGTGATATCTCACGGGAGCCCAACTTTGGTCACCTCTCTTCCACCGCTGGTAAACCCTGCTTTTCGCGAACCCCCAGTGTTTTATACTCAGACCTCGCTTGCACGTCGGTGGGAGCATATGTTCCCAACGCCCACATATGAGACGCAAATCAAATGGAAAACACTCTGTGCACCAGGGTGCCTGCCGTTGACCGTCGAACATATGCCAACAGAGGAGGAACTTACCAAGGAGTTTAGGGTCCATTCGTATGAAACAACGATAGGGTCTGAAATGAACGAATCTTTCCTCGTGAAACGACCGGTCATCATGCGTGGGCAGGCCCCAGAGGATGCCTGGGGGATGGCGATCATGAGGGTCATGGTAGCGCTTCGGCTCGCACAAGGCTTTCAGTTCGTGTTGCAGAAATCGAGAATCGCACAGGAGCCACTACAGGACATGTCATTGTCGAGCGCTGTGACGCCCAAACCCTCGACTGTAATCTCGAGGAAGCCTAGAGGTCCTGCAGAAATCCTGCGAGAAGCAGACATGCCGGTCTACCTCAGTCTGAGTGACCAGATACACAAGATCCAATACGACCCAACAGCGCCTTCTATACGCGTGGAACGCTTCGTTCGACGAATGCCAGCCTCCGTTCCCATTCCATATAAATGCTTGATATGGCCAAAGTTGGGTGGTGGCTACACAGAATGTCACACTCTGTTCAAATCTCAAGACATGGAACTTTATGGGTGGAATCGGTGAGTTACTTCCCGTAAAACCGTAACACTTAATTCATAAATACAGATTGGACGTGCTCGCATTTGGGTATGAACAAAACCTTACCGACTCTCTCCGGTACTGGAGAACTCGCTTTCTAGTCATTCCATCAGACAAACGACCGGAGCCTCGACCAGCCACTCGCGGGGGGAAGCTATTAAGCGAGGAAGAGATCAGACTTCTGGGAATGGCAGAACTCGCCGCGAGGTTTACTGCCGCACGCTGGTTGCGTCAGGACGAGAATGTGGACTCCCATGCTCCTGTTAAATTCGTCATGACTACCCTTGGCCCCGCGGCGAGTGTTTCTGATGATCAGCTGATGGCGAAGCTCGAGGAGACCCACCATTCTGGTTCGTTGAGGAAGAAACCCAACAGCAATCGTGTCTTGGCGGGAATGTCGTTGGAAGCAATTGCTGCCTCTATGCGTATGCCAGATGGCGTACCTATTCGTGACAATCGTTGGCATAACGCATACTATCCGGACAGTTTCACAGGAGAGGAGTTTGTTTCCTGGTTATTACGTGAATTCTGGGACGTATCAACCCGCGAACAGGGAGCCGAACAAGGGTCCAAGCTGGAAGCTCAAGGGTTGATGCGTCATTGTCGTGGTAATTACGGCTTCATTGATGGGTAAGCTCAAGGATCCGCAACCGTACCCATTCTGAGGGGGCTCGTTGTCCAGGCACTACTTCTATACTCTAAATCCCCCATGTGCACCTGTACCAGTACCTACTGGTCCTCAGCAGGGGTCAAAGCGGTGGCTGTATCTCCGTACCTCTCACGAAGAGAAACCTCCGCTTCCCCCTCCGACCCCAAATCCAGCAGTCCAACAAGCTGAAACCAGGTAAGGAAACCAACGGCTATTCCATCTCTCGCTCACGCTAGAAAGTCCTAGTCCCCCGGCCAGGAGACGGCTTATTCTATCACAGAGCTTTATCGTCAACTTAGATCCACAGGGGAAGAGCAACCAGTCAGAGACCGCCGTCCTTCATCATGATATCATGCAGAACCCTGAGACGGCCTTTCACTTCCAGCTGCATTGGATCGGAGCAAGTGCCAAATTTGTCGATGATACGATCCAAAGCTGGAGTCGAACTGTTGAACGGTACGGGCTGCGAATGGTGGAAGCTTATGTTGACCAGGTGAGTACTTGAAGACGCGCGTGGCCGAAAGTAACTGAATTGAAGGACCTAGATCGCTGACATCAACAAGTCCAACTTCTTTCAATCGTACTATCCGATACGTTTAGCTGTGCCACCCCCAGTGCTCCCAGAAGAGACTAATCCACCTCCGGAATACTGCGTTTCGGCCTTGTTGAAAAAGTTCGACTTCGTACTCGATATTACGGCTTCTAGACACTATCCTGCGAGTGTCGATGTCTACTACACCTACCGCTCCACAGCGTTTGATCACTCACAGTGGATCCATCGAAGCGGTCTTGTATTCATCCAGGTCCTAGAGGACGGTGTAACTCTCGCCTGGCTCACAAATCGCCTTGCCAGCACACGGCAAATGGGTTCAAAGGAATGGGCAGGCGAGAGGCCGTCTGAACGAATGGACCAACTATGCCAAAAAGTAGACAACTTTTGCACGAACCCGGTAGCTCTGAACGCGTTCTGGAAGGAAACGAAAGAGGCGTGGATGGAGAAATATGCGAGCAATCATGCTCAACAGAATCCAGAAGTACAGAACCTTGCATCTTGAAGGTGGAATTATGTGATACCCAGCATGCTAAACGTATTTGTTCAAAAATGATGGTATACAAATAGTACTGGATGAAACGTGAATGCTTGGCTTGTGACGAGATAGGAGTCCGGATGAAGAGGCTTTGCACTCGTCTCAGTCCTTCGGTCGCCTGAACAAGAGTATGTGAGGTTCAGGAGCTGTATCCGATAACAGTCAGTATTAGTTGGTTGACGCGCCCGAGGAGACTGACCATGAATTTCATAGTGCTCCCATCCCATACTCTGCGTGATCCCGATACAGCGCCATTCGTCTTCTGAGAGGAGCCGTAAGACACCCGGTTGCTGAGGAGAGAAAAAGCTCTTCGGTATCATCTTGAGCAACGGCTTGGGCAGGATAACATGTCTGAAGAGGACACCTGAGTTCCCGAGAGCGAGAAAGGCTTGATTATGGGCATAGTCACCAACCGATACTCGTAATCGTCGTCGGCATAGCGATCTGAGTAATGAATGCTGAAAGCGATTGCAATCAACTCAAACGCGTACGCCGGATCATGTTGTCGGCTTACCGCTCAATATATTCCAAGAACTTAGCCTGTTGTTGAGCCTGGAGAGCAGCCTGGTCTGGACGCGACATCGTTCCTGGAACGGCAAGATCGTGGAGAAGTGCAAGATATTTAGGGCGGAGTTTGGATCCGTGTCAGTTCCTTTCTCGGGTGCTTTTGCAATCCATTGATCACTCGACCTCAGCGCCTCTCGATGTCGCCTCAAATTCCGGACCATGCTCCGAGCTCCCGAAAACCCACGGGAATCTTTTGGGCACCATATGTAATGTCGACGCGCCGCTTGCGTGAGCGCCAAAACCTTCCCACTTTCTTCCTTGGTACCCTCTTTGATGAGCCGTCTTAGAAACGAATTCAAGGTGTGCTTGTACCCACTTCTACTTGCTGATGTTATTATTGACTCACTGGATAGCGTTTGCTTTTGGGAGGCGAACAAACACCATCTGTTCCCAGCCTGCAACGCCCTAGTTCCCAACAAGACGCTTCGCACATCTTGCCACAGATATCTACACTTGCACCACTAGACGTTGAGGGCGTGGTAATCAATCGACAACTCACAGCGGAGGAGTGCGCTCCGATACATTATGCATTCTCACCTCTGGGCCGACTTCCAACCGAGTTGCTCCAGAACATCTTCCTCTGCGTTACTGAGCCAAGTACACTTCTTCTGGTATGCAAATATTGGCAACGTGTTGCAGACAAACTTTCGCCATTATGGGAAATGGTGGTGTTTGATCCGGCAAAGCAGACCGCGCAGACCGCTGCCTCCCTCCTCCGACAACTCGAGAGTGGTAGGTACAGGCCAATCAATGTGGATATTGCCGGATGGCCACGCCAACTACAGCACGAAGCTTTGTTGAAGGTAGTTCAACACTGCCTCACGAACTTTCAACACACCCAACAGCTGAGCATCAATCTCGACATCGCAGGGTCTACAGTAGCTTTCAAGGAAGTAGTGCGTATGCAAAATGCGCCGGCATTGAGAGACTTCCAACTCAAATGCGAGGATTCCCGGGTGAACCCAACCTCCCTCGAACTACCACTGCTCAGGGAGACCAAGTCCCTCAGGCATGTCGAAATCTGGCGTGTACCCCTGGGCAAGTCTCCGGTGTCACTCGTCAATCTTCACTCCTTGGCACTTCATCGACTACCCCGTGTGAGCTCCACTGACATCAAGGACTTGATGAAAAGGAACCCTGGGCTCAAGTCCTTTAGCGTGGTGTATTCCACCTCTGGGTGGCCCTGGGATCCTATCGAATTGCCAGTTCTCGAGTGTCTCACTCTAGCATTATCTTCTGGCGATTTTCCTCTCATAATCCGCGTCTTCAAGGCCCCGAAACTACAGCATTTGTATCTGACGGCGCCATTTGACCGGTTATCGGTCCAGTATATACTGGAAACTTTCCCTTTAGCCAATCTACGGACTCTTCGCCTCACCTCACCTAGCCAACCCCTCTTCGTAGGGACGGCGCTTCATCAAGTTATCGAAAGGTGTACCTCCTTGACGCATCTCACACTTTGCGACCAGTCATGCGATCCAAAACCCATCATTGACTGCCTTCGAGACATTCTCTCACTTTCGCCTGATGGCTCTCCGAAGCTTCCATACCTGTCCACCCTGGGTTTGCCTTCGTGGGTGACCAATCCAGCTGCTTTGCTCGCCTTTGGCGAGATTTTGAAGTTGAAAACATGGGGGTCAATCGTGTTGTATGGTGAAGGGGCTGGGGGACTAGAGCTTAGGGAGCTTAAGTGGAGATATAAGAGGTTACCTCCTCTCTTTTGGAAAGTCTATTCACCGGAGATGCAACCTTAGTAGGATTTGCGGGATTGAGTTCTTTTCGTACTCTAGAGACGATGTTCTGTGATTCAAGCAGTTAGATCTTATCCACATCTTGTCTCCCAACTTGGGGTCGCCGAGCCGTGGATTTCCAAGAGAGAGCTCAGCTCCAAATACTCTAGTGCCACGCGTGAATAATCATGGGATCAAGATTCTGGCAAGCGCATCCGCAACGCAACTATGGGGTTCACATCACGTTCAGAAACAGGACATCAACCGTGGGCACAAACTTACAATGATCTATTTCTTCTGCTTTGTTATTCCAGCAGATATAGCACTCATCTTGCTCGGATAGTCCCGTAAGAAATAGAGCTTTGACCGTACCATCGCCTTCCCCATCTTTACACCCTCCTCCCCTGGTGGTGGTATCCCTCCAGCTCTTTGTATCACTTTGATATTTTTGATCGCGGGCGAGTTGAGGAAGAATTGCATCTCGACACCGGTTCGCTGTACGATGTTACGAAGAACGATGGAAGTATCTGCGCCTTTGCGTTTTATGGCTATGAGGACACCGGAGAAGGAGTGTGGAGGATGCTCGAGGGTGACCGTCAGTACCGACCCAACCCGTATTCGGTTGGGATGTCGGCGAGAGAAGTCGACCTCTATCATCCGGCGCGCTCTTTCTGAGAGCGTGGTTTTGGGCAGGTGCTCCATGAGGCTCTTTCCTTTGAGCAGTGTTTTCGGTCTTGGGTCGCTCGGGACAGGTGGAATGAGCGCGTTACTTGCGAACGGGTAAGCCATAGTCGGTTTCGTCTCCTTTCCTGCGACAGTGCGACATATCGAAGATGTGGATATGCTTCTTATTATGAGTGAGCGGGAAACACGTGTGCAGGCATGGATGCTGTTCATCACTGTGAGAGATGGAGGGAAGTTGGATTTTTGTTGGGTCGGAAATGCAACTTGATCCCGACTTCCGTCAACCATGGGGTACATTTACGTCCTACGAGACATGGCAAACAGGAAGGCGTTCAGGGACTACGAACTTTTACGCAGGTCGTACCTCTATGTCGCCCGTAATACTCAACTCCCACCCCATGTCCGAAACCAGGCGCAACTCCAGCTCGCCAAATTCGACCATAAAACCCAGCCGACACGCATCAAGAACAGGTGCACAATGACAGGAAGAGGACGAGGGGTTATTGGCAAGTTTGGTCTTTGCAGAGTTGGTGCAATTCCATGGGCTTGTAGACCTCCAGCTGACACGTATCCCAGTTCCAATTCCGAATGAGTGCATTAGCTCACGAACTTCCGGGAGTCCACAAGGCATCTTGGTGATGTGTCGAGAGGTGCGACACAATAATTTTCGATACTCGGTCTTGGAGCTAACTCGTCGTTGTCGTCTAGCTTGCTGCTCTATTGTGTCATATGTTTATACGTGCATCCAATCTAAACTTTGGACGAGTCAGTCCATCGCTACATGCGGTTCCTCCTGGATGAAAATTCTGGGAGCCTTTGTCTCCATAAGAAACCTGTGGTGCTCGTCCTCGTGGTATTCATAGAAGTACCGTGCGGAGATCCCGACGACCCATTAACCTAGACATCGGATAACCCTTCCAAGCCAAAGTTGCTTCTCTCTTTCGCGACGTATATCGAATCAGGTTTGGATCCCTTGCGCACGCAATACGCTTCCCTAGTACACGAATAGACCGGAGGCTAGGACTTGAGTCCCTCTAGGGATTGATTACTGATCCAGGGTCTCTTCAGTTGGTTGTAACCCAAAAACACCATCGAGGTCCTGAAGCGCCCTTCATTGACGGTGCGTAGAGGTGAATGCACAGTGTATACCGGTCAGCCTCGGCCATGATGCAGAAATATGAGCGAAGCGCACGTGCTTGATTCGGCCATCGGTTACCCAAGTCGTCGCTTGATGTTTGTATGTCACCCAGTGAGGATTCCGCTCATATGGAGACGTCATTGAGAGTACGCCAATCGTCGACAGTGGGTCAAACACAACGCTTGCTTTCTATACTCTCTCCATCCCGTAACTCAAAACGTTGTATTGCGAGGTTGATCTAGTTGTTCAAGGAATTGTCGAATGGTGAGGAAAGCATGTGGGAGTTATCGAGCGTGTGTTTCAGGTCCCCAATGCATACATACGTCCTACACTACAAATACAAGAGGTTTCAGCGTTATTTGGCCAAAGTTAAAACCTAGTAAGCCAAGGGGCTTCGCCCTGGACTTGTGAGAACGCCTGTCATTTCCTTACTTCAGTCAGAGTAGGTTCGGTATGTTAGTCAATGTGCTGTGGAGATTGCGCTTTCCAAGCACTGAATAGTGTTGGAGCCTCGATAAGATTGTTTACAGAGGACGCTAATCTGTAACATGACACGGTGATTGACCTTGCAGGAGATGATTGAAAGTTTGCATTTCCTTTAAGTCTACCGCGAATGAATACTCACAAGTTGCAATCCATGTCCGAACGGCGTAAAGGCGGATCCTGACGATCAACTGATCGCTTACGATACAAACCACCGTAATATGAGAAGAGTGGCCTGAGACCGTTGCTATCCTCCGCGTCACGACCGTCAGCTTGCGGTCGGTAGAAGTCAGGCTCGCCCAACAGCTCAAGGTCAACGCACACGACATAAGACTATTGTGATATTGGCAATACACCCCGAATGTCTTGCGAGTAAGAGTGCCTTATGGAACCATTCCACTCGCGCAAGACGAACCGGCCATCATCAAAAAATACCATCCACTCGTAATTGAGGTTGAAGGCGGTGGAATTACGCCTTTCAAGAATACCACCGTACTTGTTGCAAAATAATACCAATGCCAGGTACTTGAAGCGAGTCTCCATACCGTACCTTGAGACAACTCACGAATTTCTCCAAACTACGGGACTCAGGAGCGACACTAACACATACGGTATCTCCTTTTGTCGATGTTGCGACACAATCTGGCCCATCGCGGCGATGTTCTACCGGCGAATCGGTTCATCCGACGCACTTTTGGCGGTCCGCGATCAAACCACACTACTTGCTGAAGTATTTCTCTCTTTAGATATGCCCCAGCGCGAGAAGGGTGCCCGGCCTCCTCGGGCGTGGCCTATTGTCCTCAGACGATGGCGAGGCTCGGCGTGGGGACATCGGGAGCGTGTGTGAGTGGGGTATTGGCAAAGCCCTCAGTGTTGGGAATTATTACGGGGCCCGCGGAGGTTGATAGCACGTTCTACGAGGAAACACGCTTTGACCCGGGCTCGCTTTCTTGATAGTACATTTCGATCACAACCCCATCGCTTGAGTTGGTCATAAGGAGGTGTATAGTAGTGTAGGAGGTTGTAGTACCAGCGCAGAGCGATTCACTAGTGATAGTGGCAAAGAACAGATAGGACCTGTCGTGCTTGCTTGCGAGCAAACAGGGTATCAAGCATCCTATCCATCCTGCATCTGAGGTTACACGCAGCCTAGCGTTGCGATCGGTCCGGCCATCGACGGCAACGTTGACGAGCTGTGCACTGCACTTGTTGATGCCTCCGACGCTCGTCGCTCGTCGCTCGAGGAGGCCGGGTGCTTAGCAGGACAGGGTACCCATTTGCCTGGCTGCATGACGGTTTAGGCGCCCATCGACAGCAACGGGACCCGTTGATGCCCGAAATGCAGCACAGTCTGCCCTCCTCGCGTTCGCCACCCAGTTAGTTAGCTGCAATGAGCCGAGAAATGATGGGTACTGGGTAGTAACCGTGATACCATACCTGCGTACGTACCGTACACAAGTCGAATATTTCGAAGGCAATCTGAGTTAGCTCGCTTCTCATCCCTTCTCACTTGGACCTGTCCAACCGCCAAAATCGGCTCGCTGACTGCCGCCCAGAGCAAACAACGTTGTCTACGCCTCTTTGCAAACTTTCTACATCCGTTTTGATTCTATCACGCCCTCGTTCGCCGTCGCTTTCCTCGCCTTGCGTTCTTTGCTCTCGGCGCTTGACCACAACCGCCTCCACGGCCACAGTCTCTGGCTGCCCGACTTTTGGCACTTTCGCTTTACCAACCTTATCCTGTTCCCGATTCTTTCTTTCCCCGCCTTCAAGTTTACCCCATCACTTTGCGAACCAGGCCTCGAGTGTCGAAAGGAGGTTCAATCGCATCTGGAGCTAGGCTTTACCCACTACAACTATCCTACAAGTCGTCGAGCTGGAGAAGGTCATTCTTCTTTGACCATAGTCTTGACCTCTGCTCACGTTCACCACTCCACGGCCCGCGATACTCTCTAAAGAGCCAATTGCCGATATCAGACCACTAGTGTCGCACCTCTACCCACCCTTGGTGACTCTTCTTTTCTCCCAAACCCCCGCCGCAACCATTGGGACGATATCCACGACCAACGTTTCGACCCGAAGTCCAACAACCACCCCGCTCTCCCCAGTACTCGACATCCACGCTCTCCCTAAGGAGCAGCCCCCCCACAATCCAATCCACCACTTCGCACTGCCCAAGGCTAGAATGGAGCAATCCACTTCTTCGGTTGTCCTGTACCCGCCTTCCGCAGAGGAGAAGGGCACGGGTAACACTCGATACAACCTCTCATCCCGTCCTGTCCCAGCTGACTCACTACCCCTCTCCTTTGTATCTGAGAAACGACCGAGCGACCGTCCCTCTCTGATACCAAATACAAGAAGTAGTTGCTGCCACTCTGGTACTCTACGGTCCCCCACATCAATTCACTACCCACCACAGTCCCGTGAGCCTTGTGAAGGCGCCGCATGCCTGGGTTGCGGGTGGTTTTCGAACCTTTCTCCCAGAGCCAGGGTGTGGCTCTCCTTTGGCGCATGGGGGGCGACCAGCATAGGGTTTATCCTGGCTATTGCGTTCTGGAAAAAGGAGGTGTTTACTGGCTTGGACAATCTCTCGCATTGGCTTGCGACTGGAGGTTTCAGGGGTTATGCGATCATTTTCTTCCTCATTTTTGTGACAACTATCCGTGAGTGATGATTATCTTATCGCGATGAAGTTGAGTCTACTGAATTAACATACTTTGCACAGCCCCGCTTCCCCTGTTTTCGACATTCATAATACTCTCTGGGTACACATTTGGAACTTGGGAGGGTTTCATGATTTCTTATTTAGCCTCTATTGCGGGCGCAATAGTTGTTTTTGCCTTCTCACGACGCTTCTTCGGTACCTCATTGGTAAAGGTCCTCGCCCACACGCCAGCCCTTGCGCGCACGGTTCGCGCAGTCTCGAAGAACCCAAAATTGCTGTTCTTGGTCCGCCTCGCCCCATACCCCTACAATGTTATGAATGTGTTGCTCGCTGCATGCCCTACGTTGACGATGCGCCGATATGTTGGTTGCACTGCACTGAGCTTGCTCAAGACCGTGATTCACACTAGCATTGGAGCCGGCATTCATTCCTTCACCGGATACTATGGTGTACCCCCGGAGGATGGAACATATCCGGAACACAGCGACTCACCCAGCGACCTTGCTCGATGGTCGACGGGCATTGGAATTGCGCTCTGCATTCTTTTGCTCATTTATCTCGGCTACATCGCAAGGAGAGCAGTGGATGGTGAGTTGGAAGGAGAAGAGTGCGGTGAGAGCGGTAGCACGGTGCTCCCGATTTACCACCCTCGCGGCCGCGACAGGGTAAGAAGCACTCGACATAACCGTCTATCATCGAGTCCGCAAGAACGGATAGCGTTCTTATCACCCATTGATGATCCAACGAGCGATTCGGAATGTGAAAATGTCGAAATAGGCGAAAACTCACGCTCAGGCGTGGTTCTTATACGGAACTCTTCGCCGCTCCAGTGAGCACGAAGACAACTCTTCTGAACCCCCCCCGCGTTATCTCATCCTTTCATTTCATCCATCCCATGCTTCATCCCTGTACGTCGAGGACCCCCGCTTCCACCGTCGGACGCTGTCTCCATTGACCTACAGTGCCCTCACTTCTCCGTCAGCTTCACGACAACGGACATTCCATAGTCGCAACTCTCGCTGTCTCTCTTCTTCATTATATGGGTCTCACAAGTTGGCTTGCACACCCCGGCTGTCCGGCTTGTATGTTCGATGGATGATCGTTATTATTTGTCAATATATATCATTCGTTCCACTCAAACCGCATACCACTTGCCCGACCTATAGCTATCCCGGTGGATCAAAGCCTGCTGAAGGATCGGAGACTGGTCAGGTTGATTTACCAAGGGACCAAGGGTAAGGTAAGTAAGCGGTGAAGCCCAAGACTCAGATATTGGTGACCCGATGCTCGGCGGGCAGTACGATGATTGGATTAATGGAACTGCAAGGCCGAATACGATAGGGTGATCTAACTTCGGATAAGGAGCAATTTGTCCATTTTTGGGTGTCTTGTCCTTTTATATTCTCGGTGGACGCACCTTTATTCCTTCGTCTCTTGGCAGGTCAGTCATTTGAAATGAAAGGTGCTTCCACTTGATGCACATGCATGAGCATGAGCATGCGCATGAGGGATAGATACACACACACTGCCACACTGTTATCCCTCACACGCTACCCCTCACACTATTCCTAACACAGTATCCCTTACATACTATCCCTTTAACAACGCACCGCCGACGTATTAATGTGTGTACCGGTCACACCAATTCTATCTCCGTAACAACTTCATTTTTCGTCTTCGCTCAAAGTGTCACCGATATTAAACAAGCTTGCTTGGCAGCAGCAAGCGGAACGGCTGTCAATAATGACTCAACAATAATATATTTTTCAGCGTAGGCATGCCAGTTATGTGTGAGTACGTTCCGCTCACATTAATATTGGCCTCCCAGGTCACAGGGAGGCTCTCTCACCTGTCGCCGAGACCGCCTACCGTCCAACACCTATTAAAGCCTGGGTGATTGTTCTTTTGCAGATTCATTTGTCATCTGGGTCTCAAAGTCCTTCACCACACGGCATTAAAATTCAGAACCTCCTCCTTCTCTGGAAGCCCGATGTATCGAATCGAAGCGGGGTACACACACGCTCCTGAGCACCCGATTTGTAAGAGATGATCTCCCTATTGAGCCACAAGTCCCACGAATCCTACGCAATGGGAACTCCAGTTCTTGACGGGGATGACTGGCGCGGGTGAGAATATTTTTACTTGTACTTGCAGACGACCTGTGCAACCGTGTCCTGTTGCGGAATGAGGGAAAATCCCGCTTGCATCCCCCCCCCCTTCCCCTTCCCCTCTGATAAATCTGAGTGCTTCCAAATTGCCCTCCATGTTCACTGGGTGCGCTCAGGAGTACCTGAGAGCAATGTTGTAGTGGATGGCGGGACCATATCAGATCTGGGAGAAGTGAGTTCTTACTCGACCGGAGAGAAATATAACAGGCAATCACCTGAATTCATTAGCCAGGCACCGCGTTTCTATACAATGAATGTCTGTGGCTGATTCGCACGCCCCACGCCCAAGTCTGTGTGGTTGGTGTTCATCAAACGGTTCCAGTGCATGGGATATCGCCATATCATGCCATCGCCATCCCGGCTTCTCAGAAGAATACCGAGGCTGTGGAACCTTCAGCGTTGAATTCCCACATTGGTCGTATTATTGATGCGTATTGGGCAGTTGACAGATAATTGATGCACATGCGTAACGCGTAACGCGAACGCGCGTAACGGCGGCCTATGTGTTAGCTTGATCCATTGAATAGCGAGGGCACCGAGGTGATCGGCGACCACTGACCGAGTAGGTTTGAATGATTGAATAGATAAGGGTTGCATAGGTATACACTAGGTCGATTGACCAATCGCCTGCTGCTTCAAACAAAGTCTGATGGAACTGGACTGGGACAAGTAGAGCAAATATAAGTTACATGGATTATAGAGGGGTTATGATACACTTGTCTACGAATCCGAATTGGGATGCTGATGTATGTGTTTGGGACCAAATCTCGACCTCGATTATTAGAAGAGGGCCTAGGGGCTGCACAAATGCACAGGTCGCCGTGCTAGGCACGACAGGGGAGCTCACCACATACGAATCGGGGGTCCTCTCTTGCACTATGAATGAGCCCCAGCCCAGGAATGCTGAGGAATGCTGGAATACTAAATTTGCCCTCTGCTCCCGCTTGTCCCCATGGGAATTAAAGAACACTTCCAATGGTATCCACTATGGGAAGCTCATTTGACAGATCGATGGTCCAAACGGCTCCGGTTAGCGGAGCGACGGTACAGCGGTACCGTCGATTTGCACTTCCCCTGCTCGTTAGCGGCGACTCAGGACTAAGTACTTATGAAGCTAGACACTGTCTGGGTGTTTCAGAGAACAATCCTCGGTTACACACGGGTTACTTGGCGTTGGGTTCCGAAGTTCTGACATCAATCCTTCGCATTCTCAGCTCGGCGTTACCTAGATTGACAAGGTAAGGTCATTCTCCTTTCAATTGACCTTGTATCTTGTACGAGCGCCCGTATCTTCCGTCGTTCCTCATACCCTTCCTACCTTTCCTTTTTGGGAACAAGCGATTAATTTACTGAATTCTCGGCTTGCGCTACCCTACGCACGAGGCGTGAAAGGTGAAGGACTACTACTTTCGTCAATGCCGAAAAGTATAAGATCAGGGTGGCCCCAGAACGAGGCAATACGGTCCCTCCACCCCATCTCCGCCGCTGCGCTCCTCATCACCCACCCCGCAGCGCTCCTCATCCCTGTTTTATATTTCCCTCTTCCCTCCCAACCTCTTCCTCCTACCTAGCCATGGTTAACTGGAACGACCCAGCCGTGATTCAGAAGTGCGCTGCCGTCTTTGGCAACCTCATACATATCACCGCTGGTGCATATGCTTTGGATGTACTCTTTACGTCTGTGTACGACTGGGAAATCATGACTGGCAAGCGTCGCAGAAAATGGATCATGCTGGTGCCTTTCCCCGCATCGCTTCTCTTGCGATTGAGACTCATTTCCACGTCTTCAGCTCTACTTCTTCTGCAAATGGACCATGTTATTCGCCGTCATTGCGATGATTCTTGTCTTGAACATCGATACCCCAATTAACTGCCAGGTAGCGAGCGGACCCGTGCAACATCCGCGGTTGATGGGCTCACTTTTCCCTCCCCTCTCAGGCTCTGTACTCATTCGCTGAGTTCACTGGCAACGCTGCAATCGGCGCTGCGTCAACCCTTTTGATGCTCAGGACCATTGCCATTTGGACGCGCAACCTCTGGGTGACAGTTCCTCTCGTCATCCTTTCTCTTGGCCAGTGGGGTATACTTTTCCATGGTACGGAGTGATAAGAAATTGCTTAGTACCCTTGATGACCCTGACATGAAAACTCCAATCAGGCATGACCATTGTGCGTTCGGTCTTCTCTCCTGAGGCACACAGTTGCATCCTCATCTCGACTGGGGACGCCAACAACTTGAACTTGAACTTGTTGTACCTGTACAGTGAGCAGGCCACTTGTAATTCCTTATTACCTGACTCTAACAAAGCATTCACAGCCATGTTCGTCGATCTTGTCGTCCTCGTCCTTTCGACCATCGGTCTCCTCTTGACTCCGGGTCGTTCCTCCCTATGGAAGCTCCTCTTCAAGGACGGCGTTGTTTTCTTCCTCATGGCTTTCTGGTCCAACGCAGCAGCGACCGTGATGCTTCTCCTCAACCTCAACCCTGCCATGAACTTGATCTTCAGCGTGCCCGCTGCATGTATTACCGCAGCCGCTGCCTCGCGATCCTTCATCCGTCTCAGCACTTGGGCACCGCCCGATGTCTATTTACATCAATCGGTTCTGGTCAATACTACTCGTGTGGGTACCAATACTCACAAGAGCTCACTGGACCTGGCCTTGACGATTTCGAGACAAAGACCAACTCCCGCACTGTCAACTTTACTCGACCTGGTCAGCCTGGTCAGAACGGAGTGATGATCACCATGGACACGTTCAGCCCCGACAAGTCAGTCGGCCTTTTCCGCTTTTATTGTGGAAATCGATTTACTGACTTTTTGCCCCTTCTTTGCTTTACATTGCAGTGACGAAACCAACCGTGTAATACGGGATAAGTCCTCTCGTGGTTCCACTTCCAGTCTCGACTTTGATTCGTCAACACCACGAGAACCTCATTTCGTGGAGCCCAATATCACGCTCCCAACACACACCTATGGTAACGGCAAGCCAACAGCAGCCGCACACTTCTAAAGGTGGCATGAGAAAACAAAACAAAAAAAACCATATATAATAGAAAAAAAACCCCCGGAATATATATCGATGATCATGTCTTATGTTCTCGGTTCGCCGTTGACGTGTAACACCCCAAACCAGCCCCTCCGTTCGCCTCCCCCCTTTTTCGTTGTCCCTCACACCCTGTTCCTTATACATCCGCCCTTTCACGGATCTCTCTTCCTCTCGAACTCTTCAGCCCTCGTCAAGTGTGTCAAGTGTAGCCCCT
>WNFL01049358.1_pt3 | contig 51045 bp, 54 predicted proteins | sample 5400361 | NCBI WGS metagenome assembly WNFL01 (sample SAMN13153351, study PRJNA577476) | soil metagenome | isolation source: 40 cm soil on Douglas fir-dominated hillslope | place: USA:California | collected 2013-09-17 | reverse complement strand
CTCCATTTCACGGCGCGCGGGGGCGAAGCACGATGGCGGCTCCTCAACCCCGACAGGAGTACGCCATGAAACTCTCGACCCGCACCGCGGCCGCCGCGGTCCTCGCCGCCGCCGTCCTTCCCGCCTTCGCCGAAACCGACGCCCTCGACGGGCGCAGCTTCGAAGGCGTCTTCATCCAGCGCGGCAAGACCTCCGGCGACGCCGATACGCTCGTCTTCAAGGACGGGCGCTTCCGCTCGTCGGCCTGCGATCGCTACGGCTATTCGGACGCGATGTACAAGACCGCGGCGGCCGGCGACGCGATGCGCTTCGAGGCGGAAACGCAGAGCGCCAAGTACGGGCGCCTCCTGTGGACCGGCGTCGTGCGCGGCGGCAAGCTCGACGCGACCGCGACCATGGTGCGCGACGGCAAGACGAACATCGAGAACTGGGTCGTCGCCGCCGAAAAGAACTGAGCGCGGAGATCGCCATGACAATCGCATACGAGCACGACCACAAGCACATCGCCCAGGACGGCGCGGCGACCGAACTGAAGCACTTCGGCAAGCCCGAGGAGGTCCGCGAGTTCCCGAAAGGGCGCGTCGAGCTGATCACCATCGGCGGGGCCACCATCGGCCGCGCGATCTTCGAGCCCGGTTGGCGCTGGGCCACCTCGGTGCAGCCGATCGCGAAGACGAAGAGCTGCGAGGCGCCGCATTTCCAGTATCACGTCTCCGGCGTCCTGCGCATCAGGATGGACGACGGCTCGGAATTCGACTGCAGGCCGGGCGACGTCTCGCTGCTGCCCTCGGGGCACGATGCCTGGGTGGTCGGCAACGAGCCCGCGGTGGTGGTGGACTTCCAGGGAATGCTCGACTACGCCCGTGGCTGATATTCTTGCTGCCCATGGCAGCGAACGCCCGCCCCACGCTCGAGGAAGTCCGCAAGGGCATGGGCACGGCATCGGCGGGCGAAGTCCGCGGCCAGCGCGACACCGTGGGGTACGCCACGACGCCCGAGGCCATGGCGAAGGTGTGGGCGCTTTCCACGCAAGGCCCCGCCCCGCAGTCGTTCGGCGCGAAGGTGCCACCGGGCGTCCTCGGCGTGATCGGTCCGCACGACGACTACATCTATTCGGCGCGCGTGTACCGGCGGGTCTTTCCCCTCGTCACCGCGAAGACGGTGGTGATCGTCGGCGTGTTTCACGGTTACCGGAAGTTCGCGGCGCGCGACCAGCTCGTGTTCGATTCGTATCGAGCCTGGCGCTCGCCCGACGGCGAGATCGCCGTGTCGGCGCTGCGCGATGAGCTGATCGCCGCGCTGCCGGAGGGCATGGCGGTGAAGGACGACGCGGCCCACGACAGCGAGCACAGCGTCGAGGGCATCGCCTACTTCCTCAAGCACGCGCGTCCCGACGTCGAGATCGTTCCCGTCATCGTGCCGGTGGCGTCTTTCGAGCGGCTCGCGGAGATGGCCTCGCGGTTGGGGGAGGCGCTGGCCGAGGCGATGAGGAAGCGCGGCGCCGCGCTCGGCGGCGACGTGGCGATCGTGATCTCGGCGGACGGCACGCACTACGGCGAGGACTTCAAGTTCACGCCCTACGGGGCGGGCGGCGTGGCGGCGCTCGAGAAGGCGCTCGACGCCGATCGCAAGCTGATGCGCGAGACGCTCGGCGGAATGGTGAGCGCCGAGAGGGCGCGCGCGTTCTACGCCACAGTGGTCGATCCCGCCAATCCCGACCAGTACCGCGTCACGTGGTGCGGGCGCTTCTCGGTGACCCTCGGGACGCTATTGATCGGCGCAACCGCGAAGCGCCTGGGCATGGCGCCGCCGCAGACCATCGCGCTCGCACTGGGCGTGAGCGTCGACACGCCGGAGCTCGCCGTGCGCGACGTGGGCGTGGGCCCGACGGCGCCGGCGAATCTATATCATTTCGTCACCCATCCCGCCCTGGTATTCGCCCCATGAGCCCGCAACGATCCATCTTCGTCCTTCTGGCCGCCGCCGCCTTTCTCCAATCCTGCGCGGTCGCCTCGGGCCCCGCCGTCACCGCGATCGTGGGCGCCACGGTCGTGAGACCCGACCGCGAGCCCTCGGCGGCCGTCGCACGCGACCAGACCATCGTCATCGCGGAAGGCCGCATCCGTGCGGTGGGCCCCGCGAGCACGATCGCGATTCCGCAAGGCGCGCGGCGCATCGAGGCCCAGGGCCGATGGATCATTCCGGGGCTCGTCGATTCCCACGTGCATTTCTTCCAGTCGGGCAACCTCTATACGCGCCCCGATGCCGCCGACTTCAACGCGGTCATGCCCTATGCGAACGAAGTCGAGCGCAACAAGGCGCGGCTGCCCGTCACTTTCAGGATCTGGCTCGCGAGCGGCGTGACGAGCGTGGTGGACATCGGCGGCCCCTTCTGGAACTTCGACGTGCGCGACGCGGCCGCTACCAGCCCCGCGGCCCCGCGCGTGGCGATCGCGGGCCCGCTCCTCTCGATGGTCGATCGCGTGAAGCTCGATCTCGGCGACCCGCCCATCATCAAGGTCGCCTCGCCCGAGGAGTCGCGCGCGCTGGTCCGGCGCGAGCTCGAGCGCAAGCCCGACTTCATCAAGGTGTGGTTCATCCACCGCATCGGCGACGACCTCGCCGCGCAGGAAGCGATCGTGAAGGCGGCGGGGGATGCGGCCCACGCGGCGGGGGTGCGCCTCGCGGTGCACGCCACGGAGCTCGTCACTGCGAAGGCGGCGCTGCGCGCCGGCGCGGACTTCCTCGTGCATTCGGTCGAGGACCAGGCGGTCGACGCCGAATTCCTCGCGCTCATGAAGAAGAACCACGCGATCTACTGCCCGACGCTCTTCGTGACCATGGGCTACAGGTACGCGCTGTCGGGGACCTGGCAGCCGACGCAGGAGGAGATTCGCCTCGCCGATCCCGAGATCCTCGCGGCGATGGACGACCTGCGCAAGATGCCGAAGGAGGCGATCCCCGAGCGCGTGGGCCTCATGATGAAGAGCCCGCCGGCGGCGAAGGTTTCAGCCATCGCGCTCGACAACCTGCGCAAGGTCTGGGACGCGGGAATCACGGTGGCGATGGGAACGGATGCGGGCAATATCGGCACGCTTCACGGCCCGTCGGTCTTCCGCGAGATGGAGCTCATGACGCACGCGGGCCTCACGCCACTCGAGGTGCTGCGCTCGGCGACCTGGAATGGCGCGAAGGTGATGGGACTCGATCGGGCCGGCGGCGCCATCGAGCCGGGACGGCTCGCCGACCTCGTGATCCTCGACGCCGATCCCGTGGCGAGCGTGGCCAATCTCAGCCACGCCCGCTGGGTGGTGAAGGGCGGAGTGGTCTTCGACCCCGCGCAGCTGATGCGCGCTAGCCGCCCACCCGGCTCCTGATGTAGTTGTGCACTTCGCTCACGCCGTCGACCGCGCGCGCGTCGCGGGAAGCGATCTCCACCTGGCCCGGCGTGGTCAATCGGCCGCTCAACGTCACCTCGTTCCGGTAGGTCTCGACGCCGACGCGCCCGGACAGGCGCGGGTCGCTGGCAATGCTGTACGCGACGTCGTCGGTGATGAGGGCATCCTCGCTCGCGCGCTGCGCGCGGATGGTGATGGGCGGCGCGACGTAGACCGGTGCGTAGTAGTACTGCGAGGTGAGGGCGGGCTCGATGTATGTGACGCTCGGCGCGTAATCGTCTTCCGGGTCGGAGGCGTAGATCACCGTGGTCGCCGCGAACGCGGGAGCCGCCAAGGCACCGGCCGCGGCGAGCAACGCGATGACGGGAATTTTCTTGCATGCGGTCATGAAGGTTCTCCTCGCGCGTGAAGGAAAGATTCGCGCCTGAAAGAGTGGGAAACCCCCACGCACGGGAAGTTCATAGTCCATTCGCGCCACCCAAGCAGGAGGCGCGCCACCGCGCATGCCGACGCCGCGCCTATTGCAGGAGTGCCTGCGGCTGGCTTTTGCGGATGAGGCTCACGGCAATCGGCACCGTGGTGAGCGCACCGATCGCCAGCAGCGTCCAGCCGACGGTCTTGCGCGCTTCGGGCTTGATGAAATCCGCGAGCAGCAACCCGATGCCGGCCCCGGCCAGGCCGCGCGTCCCGGCGACGAAGGCCAGCTCGTGAATGGGAATGTCGACGTGTCGCATGGCGGCTCCTCGCTTGGCGTTTGAGTGCGTAAGACCCGCGGGCAGGGCGCTGCGTTCCGCTGCTACGATGCGCCACATGCCGCTCCTCATGCCGCCACGCATCGTGCCGCCCGCCCAGCCCCTGGGGCGGATTGCATTCATGAAGGCCTTCGTGCGTAACCCCCTGCAGGTGCTGCCGCGCGCCGCGTACGAGGAGGACTTCGTCGCCTTCGGCAGCGAGAAGGCGCCGCGCGCCTGGGTGACCTCGCCTGCGCTCATCAAAGCGGTGCTCCTCGACGAGCGCGACAAGTTCGGCAAGCTCACGCAGATCCGCCTCCTCGGCCCGCTCCTCGGCAAGGGCATCCTCACCAGCGAGGGCACGGAGTGGAAATGGCAGCGCCAGGCCTCGGCGCCGATGTTCCGGCCGCAGGAGCTCGCGGGCTTCGTGCCCGCCTTCGTGCGCGCCGCCGAGGATGCGCTCGCGCGTTGGCGCGCGCGGCCCCCGGACGCGGTGCACGCCATCGACGACGACATGACGCGCGCCACCTTCGACGTGGTCGCGGCGACGCTGCTGCCATCGGCGGACGAGAAATTCGCGGCCACGGTCCAGGATTCGGTGCGCTCGCTGCAGCGCTTCGGCGCCTGGGGAATCCTGTACGCCTCGATGGACCTGCCTCAGTGGTTTCCGTACCCGGGCATGGTCGCGCACGCTCGCGCCGTGAGGACGCTGCGCTCCACGGTCATGGCGCTGGTGCGCGCGCGCCATGACGACAAGGATCCGCCCGACGACCTGATGGGCCGCCTCATCGCCGCGCGCGATGCCGAGACCGGCCGCGCCATGGACGACGCGCAGCTCGTCGACAACCTGCTCACGTTCTACCTCGCGGGCCACGAGACCACGGCGAAGGCGCTCACCTGGACGCTCTACCTGCTGGCGCGATCGCCGGATTGGACCGGGAGGCTCGAGCGCGAGATCGAGCGCGTCACGGGAGGGGCCGCGGTCCGCGCCGAGCATGTCGAGAAGCTCGCCGGCGTGCAGCAGGTGATCAAGGAATCGATGCGCCTCTATCCGCCGGTGCCGATGATGAGCCGCCAAGCCGTCGCCGATGCGCGGATCGACGGCCATCTCGTTCGCGCGGGAACCTCGATCCTCATGCCGATCTACGCCATCCACCGGCATGCGCGGCGCTGGGATCATCCCGACGAATTCGATCCGGCGCGCTTTTCACTCGAGAGAGAATCCGCGATACCGCGCTACCAGTACATGCCGTTCGGAGCCGGGCCGCGCGTATGCATCGGCATGTCTTTCGCGATGATGGAGGCGACCGTCATCCTGGCGACCTTCCTCGCGCACGCGCGCTTCGCGCTGGCGCGCGGCGAAGAGCCGGTGCCGGTGGCGAGCGTGACCCTCATTCCGAAGGGCGGGATGGCGTTGAAGGTCTCGATGAAGGACTAGCGTGCGATCCGCGCATCGCGAAGATAGCGTGCGACGCCGGGATGCAGCAACGCCGGATCCGCGACCGCCGCCGCGGTATTCGCCGCGGTGCTCTCGCGCGCCTGCGTGAGGCGCGCGCCGAATTTCGCCTCGCCGCGATTGAGCGCGCGGGCGAGGCGATAGGCCGCCTCGTCCGGCAGGTCCTTGCGCGCGAAGACGAAGCTCCACGATCCCACCGAGGGCAGGTCGCGCTCAAGGCCCTGGTAGCTTCCCGCCGGGAAGACGACGCGCTTCAGGAACTTGTGCCTGGCGAGGATGCGCTCGATCTCGGCCTCGCTCGGCGTGATGAAGCGCGCGCCGCCCGGCGAATTCGCCAGCGTGGTGAAGCCGGGCCAGCCGATGCCGCCGCCCCAGAGCGCCGCCACGCGCCCGTCCTGCACCATCGCCGGGCCGTCGCCGGCGCGCTCGAGATAAATCGCCTTGAAATCGCGGTCGCGATCCAATCCCATCGGGTCGAGCACGTAGCCCGCGAGGATCACCAGGCCCGAGCCCTTCGCGCCCCACGCCACCGCCTGGCCCTTCAGGTCGGCGATGGTGCGATAGGGACTGTCCGCGCGCACCACGAACATGCCGGGCGAGGAGTACATCGCCCACACGATCTTGATATCGGTGGGAGCGGCGCGGTTGATGCCGGCGAGCGCTTCGTACGCCGCCTCGCCCTGCACCAGTGCCAAGTCGAGCTTGCTCTCCTCGAGGAGCGGGATGTTCTCGGCGCTGCCCCGGGTGCTGCGCGCCTCGATGGTGATCGTGGGATCGGCTTCGTGAACGGCGGCGACGAAGGCTTCGCCATAGACGGGGAAGCCGCCGCCGGGGGTCGCCGTGCCGAGGGTGAGGGTGAGAGGCGTGTTGGAGGTCGTCATCGGTGCGAGGCCGCATGCGCCCGCAACGAGCACGATCGCTGCGACGAGGAAGCGGGTCGACTTCGACATGGCGTCATCTCCTCAGTAATGCGTGTAGAAGCGCTTCAACGCGGCGTTGAACGCCCCGGATTGCTCGAGGTTCGACAGGTGGCCCGCGTCGGGGATGATCACCAGCTCCGAATGCGGCAGGTGCTGGTCGAGCGTCTGCGCCATTACGGGGGGCATCGCGATGTCGTCGGCGCCCACCATCACCATGCACGGCACCGTGATCTCGGGCAGGCGCCGGGTCGCGTCGATCGTCGGAATCGCGGCGCAGCATCCGATGTAGCCGTCCGCGGGCGTGGTGCGGATCCAGCGGGCGACGCGCTCCATCAGCTTCGGGCTCTTGGCGCGGAACGAATCCTTGAACCAGCGCTTGAGGGTCGGCTCCACCATCGTCTCCATGCCGCCCGCCTTCACCTTCGCCACGCGGTCCTTGAATGCGGCGATGCCCTCGTCGGAGAGCTTGCTCGAAGTGTCCGCGAGGACGAGCGTTTCGAAGATGCCGGGATACTTCAGCGCCGCGGCCAATCCGAACACGCCGCCCATCGAGAGCCCGATCCAGTGCGAGCGCTCGATCCCGAGGTGGTCGAAGAGCGCCTTCACGTCGTCGGCGATCATGTCGAGCGTGTACGGGATCGCCGGCGCGGAGGTCTCGCCGTGCCCGCGCACGTCGTAGGCGAGCACCGTGAAGTACTTCGACAGGTTCTTCACTTCCTCATCCCACATCTCGAGCCGGCAGGCGAGCGAGTGCGAGAGCGTGACCCACGGCCCGCTGCCTGTCACCGTGTAGCGGACATCGATCCCGTTGAGGCGCGCGGTCGCCATGCCGGCTAGCGCGACGCGCTCGCCTTCTTGATCAGCGCCTGCACCGCGGGCTTTCCCGCGTAGCCCTGCGTGTACATCTTCGCCTTGTCGGGCGGCAGCCTGTAGCCCGCCGCGATGATCTCCTCCAGCCCGTCGTGGCCGTAGAAAAGGCCCATCTCGAAGGGCGTGAGGCCCGACTTGTTCTTCACATCGATTTTCGCGCCCGCCTTGATGAGCATGCGCATCAGCTCGCGATCGCAGCCGTGGCTCGCCGCTCCCATGAGCGCCGTGTTGCCGTTCGCATCCGAGCCGTTGGGATCGGCGCCGCGCTCCAGCAGCAGCCTCACCGCGGCCTTGGTTTCCGCGCGCGTGGGCCGCTCGGCCGGCCGGCACGACTGGCTGCTGAAGAGCATCACGCGGATCGGCGGGCCCATCTCGACCAGCGAATTGGTGGGTGACATGCCCGCGTCGAGAAAGGCGCGCACGAGATCGACGTCGACTTCCGAGAGCGCGCGGTAGAAGGACGACTCCTCGAAGGTCACCTTGCGCGTGCGCAGCACCGCCATGCCGTCGGCCTCGGAGCCGCGCGCCGAAGGTGCCGCGGAGGCGACGTTGGTTCGCGCGGCAGGGCCGCCCGCGTTGCCACCCCCAAGCTTCGCCAGCGCGCTCTTCGCTTCCGAGCGCACGTCCGCTTCGGCATCGCCCTCCATGGCGGCGACCAGCGCCGGCCGCGCCGCCTCGGCCACGCGCGCCTTCGCGGATGCGGGCACCGCCTGGTTCCTTTCACCCATCTCGCCGATCGCGCGCGCGGCGCTGCGCCGCACGCTCGCGCTCGAATCGCCGAGCGCCGCGACCACCTTGTCGATCTCACCCGCGGCCAGCCCGGCGCCGCTGCCCAGCGCCCACAGCGCCTCGTTGCGCACCGAGGAATCGGGATCGTTCAGCATCGCCGCGGCGCGCGGCGCCCACACGCTCACGTCCTTCTCCTTAGCAAGGGGACGCAGCGAGCCGAGCGCGGCGTAGCGCACCTTGGGATCGGCGGAGTCGAGAAACTCCAGCACGAACGCCGTATATCCGTCGGGCCTGGGCTCGAACGTGCCGATGGTCGTGAGGAGGATGGGCTGGCCGGCTTTCACATTGCGCGCGCCCTCCATGAGGGGCGCGATGAGCGTGCGGTCCTGGGTCTTCGCGATGCGCTTCAGCGCTTCCTCGGCGAGCTCGATGTTGTGGCGCGTGGAATTGCCTTTCGCCAGGGACGAGCGCTCGAGGTACTCGATCATCGGCTCGACCAACTTGGCGGCGGGTTCCTTGCCGGCGAGGCTCCGCGCCACGAGGAAGCGCGAGCTGAGCGACGCCTCGGGCGAATTGAACACGCGCTTCCTGGCATCGACGAGCGCATCGGGCTTCACGCCGATCGCCTGCAGCGCGCCGGCCGCCTGCGCCACGACGTTCGGATCGGCATCGTCGAGCACGGCCGTGAGCTGCGCGCGCGCCGGCTCCGCGGCCTTCTCGGATTTCCACAGCGCGGCCGCCGCGGCTTCGCGCACTCTCGCCTCGCGGTCGGAGAGCGCGGCGGCCAGCGCGGCGATCGCTTCGGGCGTGTTGCGCCCGCCCAGCCAATGGGCCGCCGCCGCGCGCTCCTTCGGATCGCGGTCCTTCGCCACCGCCTCGAGCTTGTCCTTCACCCACCCGGCCTCGATCTTGTCGGGGTCGGTCTCGATGCCGAAGATGGCGAAAGCGGATTGGGTGGCGAGCGCGGCGGCGAGGAGCAGGATGCGCGACATGGGGTCTCCGGGTACTGGATTTCTGCCGCACATGCTACTCCCGTAGAATATGTCGGATCCCACAGGAGCTTCGATCAATGACCATCTCGATGTACCAAGCCAGCGTGCCGACCATCGTCCGCGCGCTCAACAACCTCGCAGCCGTTCTCGAAAAGGCCGACCAGCACGCCGCGGCCCGGAAGATCGATCCCACGGTGCTGGTGAACGCGCGCCTCTACCCCGACATGCTGCCGCTCGCCAAGCAGGTGCAGATCGCCTCCGACATCTCGAAGGGCGGCACGTCGCGCCTGGCGCAGGTCGATCCCCCGGCCTTCGAGGACAACGAGGCCACCATCGCGCAGTTGATCGAGCGCGTGAAGAAGACCGTGACCTATCTCGAGACGCTCAAGCCCGAGCAGATCGACGGCTCGGAGGCGAGGACCGTCACGTGGCAGACGCGCAGCGCGACCAAGTCGATGCAGGGCATGCCGTACCTCCTCACGCACGTCCTGCCCAACGTCTTCTTCCACACCACGACGGCCTACGACATCCTGCGCCACAACGGGGTCGAGATCGGCAAGCAGGACTTCCTCGGCAAGAGCTGAGCGCCATGTTCGTTCGCACGCTTCCCACGGCGCAGGCGATCGACGCGGTCCGCGACGCGAAGGTCCATCTCGCCGCGGCGCTGCGCCTCGCCGTCTTCCACGAGCTGGACGAGGGCATCGACAACCACTTCACCGTCACCGTTCCGGGACGCGAAGGCCGGTACCTGATCCTGCCCTTCGGCCTGCACTGGTCCGAGGCGCGCGCGAGCGACATGGTGGTGTTCGACGACGAGGGCCGCACGCTCGAGGGCGAGGGGCGCGTGGAGATGTCGGCGTATTGCATCCACGCGCCCATCCATCGCGTCGCCGGCGCGCGCGTGGTGCTGCATACGCACCAGCCGTGGGCGCTCGCGCTCAATATGCTGAAGGACAATCGCCTGCTGCCGGCCAACCAGACGGCCGCGTTCTTCCACGGCCGCATCGCGTACGACGATCACTATGCCGGCACCGCGGACTTTCCCTCGGAAGGCGAGCGCCTTGCCGCGCTCATGGGGGCGAAGCCGATCGTCTTCATGAAGAACCACGGCGTCCTCGTCACCGGCGCCACGGTGGCGCAGGCCTATCGCCGCCTCTACAAGCTGGAGCGCGTCTGCCGCACGCAGGTGCTCGCCCTTTCCACCGGCCGGCCGCTCGAGGTCCTCACCGACGAGATCGTGGCCGCGGTGCAGGCACCCGCCGAGCGCGAGACCCATTCGCGCGAGGAGCGCGACCGCCTCTTCTTCGAGGCGATGATGCGCGTGCTGGACCGTGAGCTGCCCGGCTACCGCCGCTGAGGGATCCCGATTTCCGTAGTCCATTCGTACCATCCCGCTGCACGGGAAGTACAAATCCGCTCCGTAGAGTCGTGACCATCCGGGTCCTGGGAGCGCAAGGTTCATGGGGAGGAATTTCGGCAGAGTTGCCGCGGCGTGCCTGGCGCTCGCTGTCGTGCCCGCGAGCGCGCGGGAGGCGCAGGACTGGACCCTCGTCGACTTGGGCACCCTCGGCGGCCCCGGCAGCTACGGTGCCGCCTTGAACGACCACGGGACCGTGGTCGGATGCGCGGACGTGGACGCGACGAGCGCCCATGCCTTCGTCTACGGCGACGGCGCCATGCACGACTTGGGGCTCGGCAGCGATTCGGCCGTGGGCCACAGCTGCGCCCTCGCCGTGAACGATAACGGCGTCGTCGCGGGCCGGGCCGCCAGCGGTGAGCTCGTCACCTGGGACGGCTCCGCGCTGATCCCGCTCGGCGTGAAGGGGAATATCGGCGGCATCAACGACGCGGGCGTGGTGGTCGGCGCGTACACCGAGGGCGCTTCGACGCGCGCATTCATGTATGCGAATGGCGCCGTGACCGCCCTGGGGACCGCGGCTTCGAGCGTGGCGAGCGCGATCAACGCGCGCGGCGAGATCGCCGGTGCTTCCGACGGGCAGGCATTCGTCTATCGCGGCGGCGCGTTGGTGGCGCTCGGCACGCTTGGCGGAAATCGCAGCGAGGCGAAAGGCATCAACGACGCCGGACAGCTGGTCGGCATGTCCACCGACGCCAACGGCCAGCCGCTCTCCTTCCTCTATGAAAGCGCGATGCAGGCCCTGCAGGCGCCATCCTATTCAGGCGCCGTCGCCATCAATGACCGCGGCCAGGTCGTCGGCAGCAGCGAGGGCACCCACGGCTACCTGATCGAGGCGGGACGCTACACCCGCCTCGATACGCTGGCGCCCGTGGTCGCGAAGGGCTGGCGCCACATGGAGCCCACCGGCATCAACAACATGGGTTGGATCGTGGGCACCGGCACCGATCCCGACGGCAACCTGCGCGCTTTCCTCCTCGTGCCGCCGACTCCGAAAGTCGAGATGCGCTTGACCCGCCTCGATGTCAGTGCGGCCACAACCACGCGAAGGTCACCGCCGTGAGCGTGGCGTAGATCGCTCCGTCGAGGACGTCCTTGGCGACGCTGCCCCACGGTTTCCCCATCCAGATGCCGGACTGCACGCTGCCACCCACGTAGGCGACAAAGGTCAACGTGCCCACCACGCGGCACACCTGGAGGAAGTTCACCGGGCCGATCAGCGTTTTCTGCGCGATGTAAGCGGCAATGGCGCCGATGAGCACCGTATAAGCGAACCACAGGCCGAGGGCGCCGCCCATCTTCGGCGGGCCGGGGGCACGCAGCGTGAGCATGGCGACCGGGCCTTCCTCGAACTTCTTCACGAACTCCGGGTTCTTCATCTGCTTCATGTCGGCGCAATGGGGGATCACGTATTCGGCGGGCGTGGGGCTGCCGGCGCGCAGGACCGCGCGCACCTCGTCCTCGTTGGCGAGCTTGTGGTAGTCGGCGTTGTGCCACTTGAACACCATGTGGATTAGGCTGCTGGCGACGAACACCAGGACCGCGGAGACGAGGATGGGCATCCAGAGCTGGGCGATGAAATCCATGGCGGGGGCCTTTCTTGTGGTTTGTGGCGCATACAATAAACCTACTCGATGAAACGCGTCGGCGCATTCCTGGTCTGCCTCGCGCCCGTGGCCTGCTCGGTGCCTTCCCTGGCCGAGGCCCAGCGGCACGCCGATCTCGCGCGCGTCGAGGCGCTCGTCGTCGCGGGCACCAACGAGTTCCGCCGCCAGGAGCATCTCGGGGCCGTGGCGGTCGACGGGCACCTCGAGGCCGCCGCGCGCGAATTCGCCGTGTTCATGGCGCGCACCGCGAAGTTCGACCACGACGCCGACGGCCGCACGCCCTCGCTGCGCGTGCAGGCCCACGGCTACGACTTCTGCCTCGTCGCGGAGAACCTCGCGTACGAATACAACACCGCGGATTTCGAGACGAGCGACCTGGCACGCCGCTTGGTCGAAGGCTGGAAGGCCTCGCCGGGCCATCGCGCGAACATGCTGAAGGCGGACGCGATCGATACCGCGGTGGCGTTGGCGCGCGTCGTGGCGAAAGGGGCGCCGCGCTACTATGCCGTGCAGCTTTTCGGGCGGCCGAAGTCGGCGCGCGTCCAGTTTCGCGTGAGCAATCCTTCGGACACGGCGGTGCGCTATCGCGTGGAAGGGCGCGAATACGTGGCGCAATCGCGGCAGGCGCGCACGCATACCGAATGCGGCCCGGCGCCGGTCTTCTTCGAGATCGCGGGCGAGGCGAGCTTCACCGCGCAGGGCGGCGAGCGCTTCGTGGTGCGGCGCGAGGGCGGGCGGGTGTCGGTGCGGCGCGAATGACGAAAGTCGTACCTGACACGACTTTTTATGTCGTACCTGACACGACTTTTTAGAGGAGCACGTTGACGATGGCGTTGCCGATTCCCACCAGCGCCGAGCCGGAGATCAACCCCGCGCAGATCGACTCGTAGCCCTCGACCCAGATGGTGTGCCCGCGCGTGCCGGGCTCGCGGTAGCGCCGGCCCTGCCACCAGAACATCATCGCGCCGATCCACATGCCGAAGGTCGCCTCGGGCGGCAGCACCACGCCCAGGCCGATCGCCACCGCGGAGAGCGGGAAGCGGCCCTTGGTGACGATCTTCGCGACCTCGATCGCCACCGCGCACACGCCCGCCACGATCATCGAGACGATCGCGGAGTACGGGAGCGCGCTGAAGCCCTTGGCGATCAGCTCGGCCACGCCCTTCCATTGCAGGGCCGCCGGCATGCCGAACTGGTCGGAGAGGATGGTGGCGGTCGAGCGCACGCCGTTCGCGTCGGGCGGCAGGAAGAGAAGGTAGAAGAGCGGCACGCAGAAGAGCGCGCCCGAAAAGATCCCGATCACGTGGCCGACCGCCTGCTGGCGCGGCTTGGCTCCGAGCATGTAGCCGGGCTTGATGTCGGAGAGCAGGTTCGATGCGTTGGCTGCGATCTCGCTGGTCATGCCCGCGGGAATGAGATTGCTCGCCGGGTTGGCGCGGTCGATGGCGCCCATGGTGAACTGCGTGATCTTGCTCAAGGGCCCGGTCGGCGTCCACGACGTGAGCGCCATGGAATTGGCGCAGATCACCGAGAGCACGAAGATCAACGGCAGCGAGATGAAGGCGAGGAACCACGGGATGCCGAAGAACGCATGGCTCACCCAGGCGCCCGCCACACTCATGATCGGAATGCCCACCACCGAGATCCAGATCGGGAACTCGATATCCTTCAGCAAGTCGGCGCCCGGGGTCTTCTTGCCGAGGACTCCCTTGAACGCGCTCGCGATGAGCTTCGGGCGCGCGAGGAGGCTCACGAAGGAGCCGACCACCATCATCGTCACGCCCCACCAGAGCGACCACTGGTTCACGATCTCGGAGCGCGAGATCGGCACCACGCTCCCGGTCGGTCCGATGCGCGCCACGATGTCGCCGTGCTCGATCATGATGGGCGCCAGCACCACGAAGTTGATGACCATGCCCACGAGGCAGCTCGTCGCCACCGCGATGCCCATGAGCCCGCCGATGCCCCACATGGCCAGATCGAGCGTGAGACGCAAGCCGAGCTGGCGAATGTCGGTGCCGAGGATTCGCGGAATGTACGTGGAGGCGGCGTAGTAGTAGCTGTCGAGGCGCTCGTGGAAATTCCACGGTTGAACTGGAGGAGCTTCATCCAGCCGTCGCTGGTGAGGAGCTGGTAGGTGCCCGCGATCGCCGCGGTGATGCCGAGCAATCGCGCCTTGAACATGCCCGTCGCCGCGGCGCCCGTGTAGAGCGCATCGAGGACCACGCCCGCCGCGCGCCCTTCGGGAAACGGCAGCTGCTCCTCGTTGATGAAGCGGCGTTTCAGCGGGAAGGCGAGCAGCACGCCGATCAACGAGCACACCACCATCCACGCGATCATGTGAAACGCGGGGATCACCGTGTTCGTCACCAGCATGTACGCGGCGAGCGCGGAGATGAGCGGCGACACCATGTAGCCCGCGGCGGTCGCGATCGACTGCGTGCAGTTGTTCTCGAGGATGGTGAAGTCCCGCGCGATGCCGGCCTTGCTCAAGCCGCGATAGGCGGCGAAGGCGAGGATCACGGAGGTGAGGCCCACGCCGATGGTGATGCCGGTCTTGCCCGCGATGTAGAGCGCGGTGGCGGCGAGGATGCCGCCGAGGAGGAATCCGGTGGCCGCGGAGCGCGCGGTGAGCTGCGGCATGTCGCCGCGGTAGACGTTCTCCAGCCACCAGCGGTCCTTCTGCTCGCGCGTCCAATCGCGGATCTGCTCTTCGCTCAGTTGCCGGATCGCCACGGGTGCGTCTCCCCCAATTTCGGTGCGGCATCCTAGCACCGGCCGGCGCGCCAATGAAAAAGGGCCGGCGCCGCCGGCCCTTCGAGGTATCGAGGAGCTACCTTCCCGGGGTGATGCCGTTCGACATGCCCGAGGTCGCGGGGCTCGACGGATTCAGGGGGCTCGGCCCCTTGAGGGACTCGGGGACCTGCGTCGCGGCGCTCGCCGACGATGAGGGCGTCGCGCTGGGTGTGTTCGGCGAGCCGGGTGCGACGACCGTGCCGTTCAGGATGGCGCTGCCGTCGACGCCCGCGCACTCTCCGGCGGTGCGCCAGGTGCGCGTGGTGGCGTTGTAGCACGTGGCGCGCAGGCGCGCTTCGTTGCTCGCGATGGCGCTCACGCCGGGTGACGGCGTCGTGGTGGTCGTGGTCGATGCGCTGGCGCCGGTCGACGCAGTCGGCGAGTTGGGCGCGGTGGCTTGCGACCACGCCGTGAGCGACGACGTGGCGAAGGCCACGGCCAGCGCGAGCTTGAGGGTCGGTTTCATCGGTTCTCCTTTTCGGGCGCGGGCGGCGAAATGGCCGGCGCTTGCGTGCGACTGCCGCGCCCCTGCCGCGTTCGAGCCCGGCCTTGAGCCTGTCGGCGCAGGCGGTGGACGCCCGGCCGCGGGCCTGTCGGCGCCGGAGAGTGCGCGAAATCCGATCGCCCGCGAACCACTGCGGCCGAAGCTTCTCCAATACGCCGTGAGACGAATCCCGGTGGTGGTGGCGCTCGTGCTCGCATCCGCGGGGATCGGCGGCTGCGCGCCCGCCATGGCGCCGATCGATCCCGCCGCGCGTAGCGCCTACGACCCGGGCCTCGTCGCCCAGGGCGCGGCCCTGGCCGCCCTCGGCAATTGCCGCGCGTGCCACACCGCGCGCAACGGCCAGGCGTTCGCCGGCGGCGAGCCGATGCATTCGCGCTTCGGTACGATTTACTCGACCAACATCACACCCGATCCCGAGACCGGCATCGGCCGGTGGTCCGAAGAGGCGTTCCGGCGCGCGATGAGGAAGGGGCTGCGCAACGACGGCGATCACCTCTACCCGGCATTTCCCTACGACCACTTCACGCGCGTGACCGACGAGGACATCCACGCGCTCTACGCGTACTTCATGTCGCTGCCGCCGGTGAGCTCCACGCCGCCGCACAACGCGCTCGCCTTTCCGTTCAACCTGCGCATCGGCAACGCGCTCTGGAAAAGGCTCTACCTCCACGAAGGGCCGCGGCCCCCCGATCCCGCCAAGGACGCGACGCTGGCGCGCGGCGAATACCTGGTCGAAGGCCTCGCGCACTGCGGCGCGTGCCACACGCCGCGCAATTTCCTGCAGGCCGAGAAGCGCGACCGGGCCTATGACGGCGGCGACCTCGAAGGCTGGCACGGGTACGCCATCAACGCCAAGAACGCCGCGCCCATCCCGTGGGAGCGCGAGGCGCTCGCCTCCTACCTGCGCAACGGCTACCACCCGTGGCACGGCGCCTCGCGCGGGACCATGGGCATCGTCACCCGCGAGCTCGCCAACGCCCCCGAGGCCGACGTGAACGCCATGGCCGCGTATGCCGCGTCGTTGATGGGCCCGGCGGACCCCGCGCGGAGGAGCCGCGGGCGGGCCCTCGCTCGAACGCCCCTCGCGCGGAACGCCGGTGCCGCGTCGAGTGCGAGCGCCGTGCTCTACGAGACCGCATGTCTCCAATGCCACGATGGATCGCGCGAGCTTCCCTTCGGCGGCGTGCCGCTCGCGTACAGCCTCGGGTTGAACGGCGAGAGCCCTCGCAACCTCATCAACGTGATCGTCCACGGCCTCGACCCGGCGCCGGGCGACACCTCGCCGATGATGCCGGGCTATGCGGGCGCGTTGAACGACGGCGAGATCGAGGCGCTGGTGCAGTGGCTGCGCGAGAACCTCACCGACAAGCCGCGCTGGGACGGCGTGGCTGCGCTCATCCGGGAATCGCGCGCGATGAACGCTGATATGCTTCTTTTCCCGCCCGGCGGCACCGGGGCGGACCCGGCGGCCCAACCTGCGAGGAACTGAATGGCGAGTTTCGAGGTGAACGGCAAGGCGGCGAAAGTCGACGCGGAGCCGGACACGCCGCTGCTCTACGTGCTGCGCGAGGATTTGCAGTTGAACGCGGCCAAGTTCGGCTGCGGGCTCGGCCAGTGCGGCGCGTGCACGGTGCTGGTGGACGGCGAGCCGGTGTTTTCCTGCCTGATGCCGATCGCGATGGTCGAGGGCAAGAAGGTGACCACGCTCGAAGGCCTGGGCAGCGCCGAAAACCCCGGCGCGTTGCAGCGCGCCTTCATCGAGGAGCAGGCCGCGCAGTGCGGCTACTGCATCCCCGGCGTGATGATGCGCGCCGCGGGGCTGCTGAAGAAGACGCCCAATCCGAGCGACGCCGAGATCCGCGACGCGCTCCTTCCCAACCTGTGCCGCTGCGGCACGCACATGCGCATCCTGCGCGCGGTGCGCCGCGCCGCGAAGGCATGACGAGCCGCCGGCAATTCCTCGCGAGCTCCGGCGCGCTGGTGGTGAGCTTCTCGCTCGCCGGGCGCGCGTGGACGCAAGGCGCGGGCGCCGAAAAGGCGGGCGCCGCGCCGCCCCTTCCCGGCAGCCTCAAGCAGTCGCCATTCCTCGATTCGTGGATCCGCATCGGCGCCGATAACCGCGTGACGGTCTTCACCGGCAAGGCGGAGCTGGGGCAGGGCGTGAAGACGGCGCTCGCGCAGATCGCCGCCGAAGAGCTCGACGTCGCCTTCGCGCGCGTGACGCTCGCCACTGCCGACACCTCGAGCACGGCGAACGAAGGCTATACGTCCGGGAGCAACTCGCTGAAGGACAGCGGCACCGCGATCCGCAACGCGGCGGCGCAGGTGCGCGCGATCCTCGTCGCGCGCGCCGCGCAGCGCCTGAACGCGGCGCCCGACGCGTTGAAGGTCGAGGACGGCACGGTCTCGGGCCCCGGCAACGCGAAGGTGACGTACGGCGAGCTGGTGGCGGGCGAGAACCTGCACGTCGAGGCAAAGCCCGCTTCGACCTTCAAGGATCCCAGGCTCTACCGGATCGTCTCCAGGTCGCAGCCGCGCGTCGACATTCCCGCCAAGGTGACGGGCGGTGCGGCCTACGTGCAGGACATCCGCATGCCCGGCATGCTGCACGCGCGCGTGGTGCGTCCGCCGTCGTACCGGGCAGTGCTCGAGTCCGCCGCGACCGACGCGGTCGAGAAGATGCCGCGCGTGGTGAAGGTGATCCGCGACGGCAATTTCCTCGCGGTGGTCGCCGAGCGCGAGTGGACCGCGGTGAAGGCGATGCGAAGCCTCGCCGCCGCGGCGCGCTGGCGCGAGGAAAAGACGCTTCCCGACATGAAGAGGCTCCCCGCCGCGGTGCTGGCGCTCGCCTCGCAGGACCTGACCGTCGCGGAAAAGAGCGGCGCGGGCGCTGCTGCCGCGAAGACGCTCGAAGCTACTTATACGCGCCACTACCAGGCGCATGCGTCCATCGGGCCGGCATGCGCCGTGGCCCAGTTGAAGGATGGCGCGCTCACCGTGTGGAGCCACACGCAGGGCGTCTATCCCGACCGCGACGCCATCGCCGAGATGCTCGGCATGCCGAAGGAGAAGGTGCGCTGCATCCACGCGGAAGGCGCGGGCTGCTACGGCCACAACGGCGCCGACGACGCCGCGGCCGACGCGGCGCTCATCGCGACCTTCATTCCCGACAAGCCCATCCGCGTGCAGTGGATGCGCGAGGACGAGCACCGCTGGGAGCCCTTCGGCGCGGCGATGGTCGGGAAGCTGCGCGCCTCGCTCGATGGCGAGGGCCGCATCGTCGACTGGGATTACGGCGTGTGGAGCAACACGCACTCGACGCGGCCGGGCGGTGCGGCCGCGCTCCTCGCCGGCCAGCACGGCGCGAAGGCCTTCAAGCCGGCGGTGCCGAAGGGGCAGGTCACGCCCGAAGGCCTCGGCGATCGCAATGCCGTTCCGCTCTACGCGTTCCCCGCCCTGCGCGTGGTGCACCACTTTCTTCCCGAGATGCCGGTGCGGGTCTCGGCGCTGCGCGCGCTGGGCGCCTACCACAACGTCTTCGCGCTCGAGAGCTTCATGGACGAGCTCGCCCTCGCGGCGGGCGCGGACCCGGTGGAATTCCGCCTCAAGCACCTGGCGGACGAGCGCGCGAAGGACGTGATCCGCATGGCCGCGCAGAAATTCGGATGGAAGGCGGGAGCGAAGGCCGCGTCCGGACGTGGCTACGGCTTCGCGTTCGCGCGCTACAAGAACCTGGCGGCGTACTGCGCGATCGCGCTCGAAGTGATGGCCGACCCCGATCGGAAGAAGATCCGCGTGGTGCGCGCGGTGGCGGCAGTCGACAGCGGCCAGGTGGTGAATCCGGATGGGCTGCGCAACCAGATCGAGGGCGCGATCGTGCAGTCGACCAGTTGGACGCTCTACGAGAAGGTCGCCTTCGACGACACGCGCATCCGCTCGGTCGACTGGTCCACGTATCCGATCCTGCGCTTCGACGCCGTGCCCGAAGCGATCGAGGTGCACATCATCGACCGCCCCGGCCAGCCCTATCTGGGCAGCGGCGAGGCGGGGCAGGGGCCGACCGCCGCGGCGATCGGCAACGCCGTGGCGAACGCGACCGGCATTCGCATGCGCGATCTTCCGCTCGCGCGGGCGTAGGTGGAGGACGTCGACGCAGCGTGGGAGCGGCGCAACTCCGAGCTATGGAATGCGATCGACGACTACGACGCCGCTGATTTCGTCGCGCGAGTCGAGGCCCTGGCGGCAGAGCTTGCACCCGACAGCGCCGTCGGTCTCTTCGAGCGCGGCTGCGCGCAGGATTCCACCGGGCACCCGGATCGCGCGATCCCGCTCTATCGCGCCGCGCTCGACGCGGGCTTGGACGGCCTTCGCCGGCGCCGCGCCGCCATCCAGATGGCGAGCTCGCTGCGCAACCTCGGAGACGCGGCTGAATCGGTCCGGCTCCTGACCGCGGAGCTCGACCATCATTCGGACGAGCTGGACGGCGCGGTGCGCGCGTTCCTCGCGCTCGCGCTGGCCGACGTGGGGCGCGAGCGCGAAGCCCTCGCCGTGAGCTTGACCGCGCTGTCGCGCTATCTTCCGCGCTACAACCGATCGCTCGCGCGCTACGCGAGCGCGCTCATCGCGGAAACGCGGTAGGCAAAGTTGCGGATGCCCGGCTCAACCCGGCGCTTCGGGGTGCCTCGCCCGCCACTCGCGCAAGGCGATCTCGTAGCGGGCCAGCGCTTCCTCGTAGTAGTCGTGGATGCAGGGCACGCACCCGCCGCCGCAGCACATTTGAGGGGTGGGGCGTTCGGGCGGGGTCGGGCGCGCATCGACTTCGTTCACAAATCCGTCTCTCGCTGATGTCGAACGGACACTACGGCCACTTGGTCGGATAGCGCATCGTACCGATACTGGGCCAGGTAACCGTTTCGCCCGCGAAAGATCACGAGCTCGCGCCGATCCACGCCGGCCGGACGCCCGATGAGGGGATGATCGGCAAGCAGCCGCAATGAATCGAGGATCGGCGCGGCCGTTGCGATCGCGGCGGTCGGATCCGATTCCTGCAGGAATTCCACGAGCCGATCGAGAGCTTCCAGCGCGGACGGCAGGTACAAGACCGATGCCAAAGGGTCAGGATTTCCTGCGGACCTTGATGGGTTTGGGCCGTGACGGCTTCTTGCCGGCGGCGACTCCCAGGGTGTAGCGCTCGACGTCTTCCATCGCGTAGGCGATTCCGGTGCGATCCAATTCACGCAGGGCGGCCGTGCCCGCCGCGAGGTATTCGCGTCGACGCTCGGCGCGGGCGGCCTATGTTGTCAACCATGAAAAAGGCCCGGCATGCCGGGCCTTTCGGGGGAAAAGACGGGTATCAGCGCCCGCGCTTCATCCGCGCCAGCAGAATCGCGCCCGCGAGCACACCCAACGCCTGGATCTTCCGCGGGTTCGCCTTGTAGATCTCGCTCGCGCGATTCAGCATCGCAGTACCGGATTCGCGGATCGCGCTGCCGGTGCGCGCGAGGGCGGAGTCGTTCGATGCGTCATATTGCCCGCCCGCGGTCTGCGTCTTCGCCGGAAAGAATGTGTCGAGAATGCCCATGGTGACCTCCGTATGTATCGCGATTGGACGAGCGATGGCAGCGGAAGGTTCAGCTAGGCTTTCGGGCGCCGCGCGAGGATCGCCTCGATCTCGTCCATGATGCGGTTCATTCGTTTCGATACAGCGTCGTACGGCTCCTTTGTCGCGAGGTCGACCCCGGCGGCCTTGACGAGCTCGTAGGGATAGTCCGACGCGCCCGACGAGATGAGCTTGAGATAGCGCTCGCGCGCGCCCGGCCGGCCCTCGAGGATCGCGTCGGCGAGGAGCGCGCTCGCGGCGATCGAGGTCGCGTACTGGAAGACGTAGAACGATCCGTAGAAGTGCGGGATGTACGCCCACTCGACGCTGTAGAGGTCGTCGATCTTCACCACGCCCTCCCTGTCGCCGTGGTAGCGGCGCAGGATCTCGCCGTAGATCTTGGTGAGCTCGGCGCCGGTCAGGGGCTCGCCGCCGTCCACGACGGCGTGCGCCTTCTGCTCGAATTCCGAGAACATCGCCTGGCGGAAGAAGGTGGCGCGCAGGTTTTCCAGGGCGGAGCCCAGGTAGAGCAGGCGCTCATCGTCGCCCTTCGCCGCCTTCAGCGCGTAGTCCAGCAGGAGCGCCTCGTTCAGCGTCGAGGCGATCTCCGCCACGAAGGTCGCGTAGCTCGAGGTGGCGAACGGCTGGGCCTTGTTGGACAGGTACGAGTGCATCGCATGTCCCCACTCGTGCGCGATGGTCGTGACCGAATCGTAGTTGTTGGTGTAGTTGATGAGGAGCAGCGGGTGCACGTCGTAGGCGTCGCCCGCCATGTGCGCGCCGGAGAGCTTGCGCGGCCGCGGATAGACGTCCATCCAGCGGCTCTCCACGCCTTTCCTCATCGCCGCCACGTACTCCTCGCCCAGGGGCTTCACCGACTCGAGCATCATGCGGATGCCCTCGTCGATCGGGTACTCGCGACCGCCGCCGACGAGCGGCGGATAGATGTCGTAGTAGCGCATCTCGGCCACGCCGAGCATTCGCGCGCGCAGCTTGAAGTAACGGTGTAGCGTCGGCAGGCTGTCGTTGGACGACTTGATGAGCGCGTCGTATACGGCGCGCGGCAGCTTGTTGGCGTCGAGCGAGCGCGACAGCGAGTCGGGATACTTCCTCACCTTCGCGAGCACCGTGTCTTCCTTCAGGTTTCCGTAGAAGGTCGTGCCGAGCGTCGCCTCGAACTCCTTCCACTTGCCGAAGAAGGCGTCCATCACCTTCTTGCGGTCGTCGCGGTTGGCCGCCTCGCGCGCCTGCGTGTACGCGGACGGGTCGAGCTTCACCTCGGTGCCGTCGGCGAGCTTTACCGTGGGCCACGGCATGTCCGAGTTGGAGAGGATCCGGTAGGTTGCGCCGGAAGCGCCCGCCGACAGCGAGTAGGCCGCGACGATGCCCTCGCCCTTCGCATCGAGCGTGTGCGCGGCGCCGCGCAGGATGTCGTCGATGGGATGGCGATAGATCGCAAGGCCCGGATCCTGTCGCAGGAACGCGGCCACGCGCGCTCTTCCGATCGCGAGGATCTCGGGGTTCACGAACGCGCTCTCCTCATTGATCTTCGCGCCGATCACCTGCGCCTTCTGGTTGAGCGCCTGGCTCTCCTGCCTGCCGGTATCCTCGGCCTCGAGCTCGCCCGCGTAGACCGAGACCTTTGCGTAGCGCTTCTGCACGCCGTACAGGAGGTCGAGGCAGCGCCTGAGGCGCCCGGCCGATTCGCCCAGGTGGCCGTGGCACGAGGCGAGTTGCTTCAGCTCGGCCTCGGTCCGGGCGGCGTCTTCGCTCCACGCCTGCACCGAGGGATAGAGGTCGGCCAGGTTCCAGCGGTCCTGGGGGCGCTCGGCGGCGCCGAAGGCGCTCGCGGCCATGGCGAGGAAGAAAGCGGCGGCAACGCGGGGGTTGGACATGGCGAAAGAGGCAAGCCGAGGGAAGGGGCCGTCATTTTATCCGGCGGCGACGTCGTTTTTCGCCGATGTCACACGTCGTTAAATTCCTACAGGCCGATTCGCGGGCAGCCGATGTTCATTCGCGGTGCGGCAGGGCAGCCTAGGTGCATGTGGGCGCTCTACGCACTATTGGCCATCCTGCTCGCCCCCGCAGCCGCGGTGGTGGCCCTCTACGCGTCGCGCATCCGCTTCTCCCGGCGCATCGTCGCGCAAACCCGTCCCGCCCAGTCGTCGCCCCAGGCCTGCCGCAGGACCATCGTCGTCGCCGGCGACAGCACCGCGTTCGGGGTCGGCGCCCTGCCGGCGGAATCGACCGCCGGGCGCATCGCCGCCGCCTTTCCCCATGCGCGCGTCATCAACGTCGCCCGGTCGGGCTCGCGCGTGGGCCGCGTGATCGAGCAGCTCGACAGCCTCGAGATCCGCTCCGCCGACCTCATCCTCATCCAGGCCTGCGCCAACGACGTGCTGGAATTGCGCCCCGTGGAGAAGTTCGAGAGCGACCTGCACGCGGCGCTCACCCGAGCCCGCGAGATGAGCGCCCACGTGGTGCTCATGCCGGGTCACAACTTCAGCGTGGCGCCCTTCTTCCTGCGCCCGCTCTCGTGGCTCGTCGCGCGCCACGCGATGCGGCTGCATCCCATCATCAAGGCGGTGACGGGCGAGCTCGGCATCACCTTCGTGGACCTGATCGGCAGCAGGCACGAGGAGCCGTTCGTGCAGGAGCCGCGCCGCTACTACTGCCCCGACGGGCTTCATCCCTCGGGCGAAGGCTATGCGATCTGGTTCGCCGCGCTCCTCGCGCAGGTGCCCCTCGCGCGCTTCCTCGCCGAGCAAAGCGGCTCCGACTAGCGGCGTCAGCGTGGCGAAAGGCTGTATCGTAGGCGCGGTTCGTTCCGCCCTACGGAGAGTGCCTTGAACCGCTCGATTTTCATTTCCTGCGTCGCCGCCGCGCTGCTTGCCGCGAGCGGCGCTCACGCCCAGCAGAACTTTCCGTCGCGCCCCATCACGCTCATCGTCGGCTTCGCCGCGGGCGGCGCGACCGATACCGCGGCGCGCATCATCGCGAGGAAGCTTTCCGAGAACCTCGGGCAGTCGGTGGTGGTCGACAATCGCGCCGGCGCCGGCGGCAACATCGCGCACCAGCAGATCGCCACCGCGCCGCCCGACGGCTACACCATCCTCCTCGGATCCGTGGGCCCGCTCGCCGTGGCCCCGCACCTGGTGAAGGACCTTCCCTACGATCCGCAGAAGGACATCGCGCCCCTCACCATGGGGGTCGTCTTTCCGAACGTGCTGGTGGTGAATCCCAACGTGCCCGCCAAGACGCTGCAGGAATTCGTGGCGCTCGCCAAGGCGCAGCCCGGCAAGCTCGAGTACGGGTCCACGGGCGTGGGCTCCGCGTCCAACCTCGCGGGCGAGCTCCTCAAGCAGCGCGCCGGAATCGATCTCACGCACGTGCCCTACAAGGGCGGGGGCGCCGCGATGCCCGACATCCTCGGGGGACGCATCGCGTCGTACTGGTCGCCGCCGTCGACGGCGCTGCCGCACATCCAGACCGGGAAGCTGCGCCCGCTCGCGGTGACCGGGCTCGCGCGTTCGCCCTCGCTGCCCAACGTTCCGACTGTCGCCGAATCCGGCTACCCGGGCTTCGAGGCGACCAACTGGTACGCGTTCGTCGCGCCCGGCAAGACGCCGCCCGAGCTCCTCGAGCGCTGGAACCGCGAGTTGGTGAAGGTGCTCAATTCGCCCGACGTGCGCGAGAAGCTCCTCGAGCACGGCCTCGAGCCGCACCCCGGCACGCGCGAGGAGCTCGCGGCGTACATCCGCAAGGAAACCGAGACCTGGGGCAGGGTGATCAAGGCCGCCAACATCAAGGCGGACTAGCTCTTTGAAGACGGTTCGCGAGGAAGAGCTCAACGCGCTCGCGGCGCGCGCGCTCGAAGGGCTCGGCATGCTGCGCCCGGACGCCGCGGATGCCGCGCGCATCCTGGTGTTGGGAGACCTCTTCGGCGTCCATACCCATGGCGTGAGCCGGCTCGAATCCTATGCGCAGCGCATGAAGGGCGGCGGCACGCGCGCGCGTCCCGCGATTCGCATCGAACGCGTGGCCCCCGCCATCGCGCGCCTCGACGGCGATCGCGGCGTGGGCCCGCTGGTGGGCATGCGCGCGCTCGACGAAGCGATGTCGATGGCGCGGGAACTCGGGACCGGCATCGTCTTCGCGCGCAACAGCAACCACTTCGGGGCGATCGGCCCGTACAACTACCTTGCCGCCGAGGCGGGCTTCGCCAGCATCATCGGCAGCAACTCGAGCACCACGATCGCGCCGCACGGTGGACGCGACGCGCGCGTCGGCAACAGCCCGCTCGGCTTCGGCGTGCCGCGTCCCGGCGGCCGGCCCATCATTCTCGACATGGCCATCAGCGTCGTGGCGCGCGCCAAGATCCGCGATGCGTTGAAGGCGGGAAGGCCCATTCCCGATACCTGGGCCACGGACCGCGAAGGCCGGCCCACCACCGATCCGCAAGCCGCGCTCGACGGCTTCCTCCTGCCGATGGGCGGATACAAGGGATACGGGCTCGCGCTCATCGTCGACCTCTTCGCGGGGCTCCTGTCGGGTGCGGCATACCTCACGCACGTGCAGACCTGGATCGATGCGCCCGCCGCACCGCAGGACCTCGGCCATTTCTTCTTTCTCATCGACACGGCGAGGCTGGGCTCCCCCGCGTGGCTCGCCGAGCGCATGGACGATTTCGCGAATATCCTGCACTCGACGCCGCGCGCCGATCCCGCCAAGCCGGTGCTGCTGCCCGGCGAGATGGAGATGGACAGGCTCGAGCGGCACCGGCGCGAGGGCGTGGCGATCGACGAGGACCTTCTGGAGAAGCTCGCCGCCTACGCACGCGGCGGCTAGTTACCCGAGGAGCGCCTGCAGCTCGTCCAGGAAGGGCGCCTGGCCCGCAAGGATCCTGCGCCGGGCTTCGGCAATGGCGAACCACTCGACCCGGTCGATCTCGGGAAACTCCTCTTGCCTTCCCGACTTCGGCGGCCATTCCACGCTGAAGACGATGCTGCGCATGGCGCTCGCGTCGCAGTCGCCCTCGACGGCCCACGCGTGAATGACCTTTCCACTCGGTTGCTTGAGCGGCCTCAGCGCGATGGGGTTGTCGCCGGGCTCGAAGCCCGTCTCCTCGGCGAACTCGCGCCGCGCGGCGGCGTAGGGATCCTCGCCCTCGTCGATCTCGCCCTTGGGCAAGGTCCACGCGCCGAGGTCGCGCCTCTTCCAGAAGGGCCCGCCCGGATGCGCGAGCAACACTTCCAGCCGGCCGCCCGGGCGCCGGTAAAGGAGGATGCCCGCGCTTTTCTTCCCTGCCTTCAGGGCAGCTGCTGGATTCCGGCGATGAGCCAGTGGGAGTTCTTGTCGCCGATCTTCTTGCGCACGTGCCACACCTCGTCGAAGGGCTCGGGGTTGGCGTCGGCGGCTTCGCGCATGAGGCCGGCGAAGCGCACGCTCGCGATCTCATAGCCATCCTCGTTGGCGACCTCCACCAGCGTCGGGTGCACGTTGACGACCTCGGTCTTCTGCACCGCGTCGAGGCGCTCCTCGATCTGCATCGAGATCTCGGCGTACATCTCGGGCGTGGTGTAGTCGCGGATGTCGTCGAGATCCTTCGCGTCGTTGGCGGCCTGCAGGCGGATGAACGCCATCTTGGCCTGGCGCAGGAACGGCTCCACCTGGAAGTCGGGCGGAATGTTGGGGGCCGCGCCGGTGGGTTCCGCGCCGCCCGCGAGGTTCGCGCCGATCGCCACCTGCGGCGGGGCCGCGATGTCGTCCGCGGCGCTCGCGTACGCAAGAGGCTTCTCGAGCGGCTTGCCGCGCGCGGCGAGCATGCGAATGACCATGAAGGCGATGGCGCCGAAGGCGAGCACCATCAGGAGGATTCCGAGGCCGCCGCCCAATCCGCCGCCGCCGAGGAGCGAACCGAGGAGGGCGCCGATGCCCAGGCCCGCGATGATGCCGCCGAAGCGGCTCATGAAGCTCGGCTGGGGAGGCGGTGTCACGGGGGCGGGGGGCGTGGCCGCGGGGGCCGCCGCCTTGGCGGGCGCTGCGGGCGCGGAGTTCGGCGCCTGCTTCATCGCCGGCGACGAGCTCTGCTTGCCGAGGTTGCTGCCGCCGCCGAAGCGGCGCGCGGCGTCCGCATCGAAGCTTGCGACGCCGAGCGCGAGCGCGGCGGTGAGGATCAGGATCGAGGTCTTGTTCATGGCGCCATCTCCGGGGTCGGCAGCTGGAAGCTGCGCTATCGATGTTGGGACGTTATACCCTTTGTGCAAGCCCTACGCTTCGCGTTCGCGGCGGATCATCACTTTCTTTCCGCGCAGGTTGCTCTGCTTCAACATCTTGATCACGTGCTCGGCGGCTTCCTCGGGGACTTCCACCAGCGAGAAACGGTCGGTGATCTGGATCGCGCCGATGGAGCTTCCCGGCACGCCGGCCTCGTTGGCGATGGCGCCCACCAGGTCCTGCGGGCGGATGCCCGCCTGGCGCCCCGCGGCGATGTAGAGCTTCGCCATGTTGTCGCCGCCGCGCGCCCCGCGGCTCGGCCGCGCGCCCGCCTTGCGATCGCGCCCCTGGGCGCTCGCCGGTTAGGCGCTCGCTTCGGCAATCTCCTCGTCCTCGCCGTCGCCCACCGTGGCCTGGTGATAAAGGCGCACCGCCGCCATCGCGATGTCCACCAGGTCGAATTCGTCGGAGAGGGCGTCGACCACCACGCGGAAGTGCTCCTTCTCCTCGCCGAGGATCGCCTCGCGCATCGCGGCCCCGGTGAGCTCCAGCCTTCGCGTGCGCAGGTCCGCCACCGTCGGCACCTTGGCGACCTCGATCTTCTGCTTGGTGATGCGCTCGATGTTGCGCAGCAGGTGATGCTCGCGCGGCTCGACCAGCGTGATCGCGACCCCTTCGCGACCCGCGCGCCCGACGCGCCCGATGCGATGCACGTAGGCCTCCGGCGCATTGGGAAGGTCGTAGTTGATGACGTGGGTGAGGTGCTCGATGTCGAGCCCGCGCGCGGCGACGTCGGTGGCGATGAGGAGCTCCGCATCGCCCGAGCGCAATCGCTTCATCACCTTGTCGCGCTGCTCCTGCGTCATGCCGCCGTGCAGCGCCTCGGAATGGTAGCCGCGCGCGTTCATGGTCTCGGTGAGCTCGTCCACCTCGGTGCGCGTGCGGCAGAAGACGATGGCCGCGGCGGGGCTCTCGAGGTCGAGCACGCGGCCCAGCGCCACCTTCTTCACGTTGCGCTGCACGAGGTAGGCCTGCTGGCGCACCTGCGGCATCTCGCCCGCCTTCGCCACCGCGCGGGCGATCTGGATGCGGATCGGCTCGCGCTGGCTCTTGCGCGCGATCGACTCGATGCGCGGCGGCATGGTCGCCGAGAAGAGCACGGTCTGGCGGTCCTTGGGCGCCTCGGCGAGCACCGCCTCGATGTCCTCGGCGAAGCCCATGTCGAGCATCTCGTCGGCCTCGTCCAGCACCACCACGCGCACGCCGCCCAGCTGCAGGCTGCCGCGGCGGATGTGGTCGAGCGCGCGCCCCGGTGTCGCGACCACGATGTCGATCCCCGCGCGCAGCGCGTGGAGCTGGCGCCCGATCGGCTGCCCGCCGTACACCGGCAGCACGCGTACGCCGAGCGCCTTGCCGTAGCGATGCATCGCTTCCGAGACCTGCACTGCGAGCTCGCGCGTGGGGACGAGCACGACCGCGGTGGGCCCGTCGCTCTTGCCCTCGTTCAAGATCCTCTGCAGGATCGGCAGCGCGAAGGCCGCCGTCTTGCCGGTGCCGGTTGCGGCTTGTCCGAGGAGGTCCTTGCCGGCGATCAGCGGCGGAATCGTCTCGCGCTGGATCGGCGTCGGCTCTTCGTAGCCGAGCACGGTCAGTGCGGAAAGGATGCGCGGATCGAGGCCAAGCGCGGCGAAGCCGCCGTCTTGTGGTTCTGTCGCCATGTTCTTCTTGGATGTCATGAGGGTGGGACCGTTCAGTGGGAAAAGTCGTGTCAGGTACGACTTTTTAAGTCGTACCTGACACGACTTATTGGGCGGGCTTGAGGACGACGGGCTCGAAGTGCACGGTCTCGTCGTTGGCGGCGAGCCAGATCTGCGCGTCCTGGATGGTGCATTGGATGTGCATGTTGCGCTCCGAAAGGGAGGTCACCTCGTCGGTGACCGCTTCCGGGATCTCGATCACCGAGACGTTCTTCAGCCGCGCGAGGGCGCCCTCATTCTGCGCCCACCAGAGCGCGGCGCTGCGCCCGCCGTAGATGTAGACCTTGACCGCATCGGAGCGCCCCGACGCCTTGCGGATCTCGCGCTCGTCGGGAAGGCCCACGTCGATCCACAGCTCGATCGCGCCGGTGAGGTCGCGCTTCACGAGGTCGGGCTCGTCCTCCGAGGAAAGTCCGCGGCCGAATTCCAATGCCTCGTCGGCGTTCATCGCGAAGGCGAGGAGGCGCACCATCATGCGTTCGTCGGTCTCCGAGGGATGGCGCGCGATGGTGAGCGCGTGGGTGGCGAAGTGGTTGCGGTCCAGGTCCGAGACCTGCAGCTCGGCCTTGAAGATGGTGGACTTGAGCGCCATGGGGACGGCATTGTCGCACCGATCGGCTCACTCGATCCTGAGCCCGCCCTCGCGAACCACCTTGCGCCATCCTTCGAGCTCGTCCTTGAGGACATTGCCGAGATCGGCCGGCGTGCCGCTGAAAGTATCCGCGCCCTCGCTCTCGAAGCGCTTGCGCAACTCTTCGTTCGCGGCGGCCTCGTTGATCGCCTTGTTGAGCACGCGCACGACGTCGGCCGGCATTCCCGCAGGGCCGACCACTCCCCACCAGGTCTCGACGCTGTAGCCTTTCACGCCGGCCTCGTCGAGGGTCGGCGTGTCCGGAAAGAGCCGCGTGCGCGCCGCCGACGTGGTGGCGATGAGGCGCACCTTGCCGCCCTTCACCTGGCCCAGGATGGTCGGCACCGTCGCGAAGAACACCTGAGCGTTGCCGCCGATCAAGTCGAGGGTCGCGGGGCCGCTGCCCTTGTAGGGGATGTGCGTCATCTTCGCGCCGGTGCGCTGCACGAAGAGCTCGCCGGCGAGATGGTTGATGCTGCCCTGTCCCGCCGAGACGTAGTTCAGCGATTCGGGCTTGCCCTTCGCGGCGTCGATCAGCTGCGCGACGGAAGCGATGCCGGTGTCCTGGTTCACCACGACCAGGAGCGGCCCGCGGCCCAGCATCGCGATCGGCGTGAAATCCTTCAGGACATCGTACGGGAGCTTGCGGTCGGTGGCCGCCACGGTGACGAAGGTCGAGGTCACGAAGAGGAGCGTATGGCCGTCGGGCTTGGCGCCGGCCACCTGCGCCGCGGCGATCGCGCCGCCCGCGCCGCCGCGATTGTCCACCACGACCGCCGCGCCGAGGCGCTCCTGCAGGTGCCGCGCGAGCTCGCGCGAGATGCTGTCGGTGCCGCCCCCCGGCGCGAAAGGAACCACCAGCGTGACCGGGCGCTCCCGCGGGAACGATTGCGCGTGCGCGATCGCGGGGAAGAGCGCCGCGAGCGCCGCGAAAGCAAGCCCGAATTTCATCGGCCCATTCTAGCAAGCGCTGCTAGCTCTTCGACTTGTCGCACGAGATAGTGGCGCGCGTCTTCCTCATCTCGTCCCACTCGGGACTGTCGGGCGGCGCATACGAGACCGCGAAGAAGAGCTGCACGCGCTTGCGATCGCAGTCGCGGCGAGTGACTTCCACGTGCAGCAGCGCGGGGGCGCCCTCGAGGTAGGTCTCGCGCGAGACGAGCGTGCCGGAATAGGCCTCGTCCCAGTCCTTCACCGCGGCGATCGGCTCCAGGGTCACCTGCGCCGGCGTGCCCGGCTCGATCAGGCGCCGCGCCTCGCTCACCGCGTACATGAGGCCGTCGTAGTAGGCGCGCCAGGTGCGGTAGGGATCGCCGCGGCCGATGGTGGCGCGGTCGAGGTCCCAGACGAAGAGGTAGTTGGCGCGGGCGAGATCGGCTTCGAGCCGCGCGTCCATGCCCGCGATGCGCGGCTCGGCCAGCGCGTTGGCGAGGATGCCGGCCAGGGCGAGCGAGGCGAGCCGCGTGGTCCACATGGAGCAGGACTTTCGTTTCCGGCTTCCCGCCGGGGTCGTTGGTTATGACCCCGCTTTATCGCAGCTCGTTGCCTTTCTCGCGGCGCGCAACCCGTCCCAGATGGGCCGGTCGCGGCGCGCCTGCGAGAACGCGAAGAAGATCTGCATGCGCTCGCCGCAATAGCGGTGCCCGACCTCGCCGTGGAGGAGCAGGCTCTCGCCCTTGGAGAATGCATTCCAGGTGCGAACCTCCACGCCGTAGCCCTGCCCCCAGCCTTCGAGGAGGGCCATGGGGTGCACCGCGACCGCCGCCTTGGTCGCCTTGTCGCCGACTTTGCGCTGCAGGCCGACATTCTTCATGAGGCCGTCGAAGTAGACCTCGAGATATTCCTCGAGGTCCTCGGGGGTGACGGGCTTCGCCTTCAAGTCCCACATGAACACGTAGCTGAAGCCGTTCTCCTCGCCGAACCGCGCCCACGACGGCGCGAAGCGCACGTGCTCGGTGCCCTCGTAGGCGATCGACGGCGCGAACTGCAGCGGAAAGGCGAAGGTTTCCTTGCGCCAGCTCTCGGGCGTGGGGATCGGGTCGACGGCCGCGAGCGCGGCCGCGGGCCACGCCACGGCGGCCACGAAGAGCGCGGCGGCAAGACGCGTCGCCATTGACGCTACTTGGCCGCGAGGCCCTTGCGCAGGAGCTCCGCGGCGAGCTCGTTCAGGCCCACGCTGCGCTTCTCGGCGGCGGCGTGCAGGTCCCGAACCAGGTCCTCGTGCAGCTTGACCGCGAAGGGCACGAGGCCCATCTCGCGATCGCGATCGCGCTGCTCGCGCTTGTCGAGGACCTGCGCGGCGCCCTTGCCGTATCGATCGTTGGTGGTGCCGCTGCCCGCCGCGATCTTGCGGCCCTTCAGCTTCTCGAGGTCTGCTTTCTTCATGATTTCCATCTTGTCTGGTGGTCTCGCTTCCGCGATTATGACGAAATGAAACGTGATTGGCGCGGCATTTACGATTCGCTCGTGGTGGGAAGGAGCGCGATCGTCGGCAAGGGGCTCTTCAGCGGGCGGCGCATCGCCAGGGGCGCGAAGATCGGCGAGTTCGAGGGCGAGGTGATCGGGCTTCGCGAAGCGCGGCGCCGCGCCCGCGGGCGCGCCATCGTCGCCATCGTGGAGCTCGAGCACCACGCGCTCGACGCCACGGCGAGCCCGCGCGGTTTTCGCTTCATCAACCACTCGTGCGAGCCGAACACCTACATCCGCTGCACCGCCGACCGGGCGGAGTTCTACGCGCGCCGCGCGATCGCCAAGGGCGAGGAGCTCACCGCGGATTATGGCGAGTCGCACCACAACGGCAAGTTGCCCTGCCGTTGCGGCGCCGCCGCGTGCCGCGGGTTTATCTAGCCCGTTCTTCGAGGCGCGGGCCCGGACGCACCCGGCGCGGCAACATCGACAGCAGCACGGAGTCCTTGAGGACGACGTGATGCACGATCGCGGCGAGCGCGTGAAGCCCCGCCAACCACAGTAGCGTGTCGCCGAGCCAGGTATGCAGGCGCGCGATCGACTCTCCCGCGTCGTGCGCCAGCGCTATCGGGGATGCGATCTCGAGGCCCGCGAGGAACGTGAGGGGATGGCCCTCCAGCCAGGCCCCGGCGATCGCGGTGAGGGGAACGGCGAAGAGCAGGAGATAGAGAGTCGCCTCCAGGATTCTTGCCGCGAGCCTCATCCAGCGAGGTCCTTCGGACAGGGGCGGAGGTGTCTCGACCATTCGCCACAGGACGCGCGCCAGGGTCAGGACGAAGACCGAGGCTCCCAGGGTCTCATGCAGCTGCCGGTCGAAATCGCGCGCGCTCGAATAGACCCGCTCCTCGTTTCCTCCGGGGCCGTAGACGAAGGCCAGCAGCACGAGGATCGCCGTGGCCCAGTGCAAGACCTGGGCCACGGGTCCATAGCGCGGGACGGTGGCGGGCTCGATTTTTTTCAGTGCTTGGTGTGCGTGCGCCCGATCGGGGCATGCATCTCGTGCCGGGGGCGCGCGCCGAGGGTCGCCGCGTTGAGCGCGCTGGCGAGCGCGGCGTCGCCGCCGATGATCGAGGCCCAGGTGAGCTCGATGCCCTTGCGCTTGCCCTTGAGGACGAGCTTGAAGCCTTCGGGAGTGACGGTGATGGTGTACTTCTCGCCGTTGAGATCCAGCTCACGCTTGAAGGGCTGCTGCAGCTTGGTGGTCATGGCTTGCTCGCTTGTAGTTTCTCTTCGGGGGATACGGGGGCGGGATCGATGTCTTCGGCGCTGGGCGGGAACGACATCGCGACGCGCACGGGCTTGGCGACCTTCGCGGGGATGGTGGCGTTGGCCGATTTGCGCGTGCCGTGGTACGCGGCCTCCACCTTGTAGCGCCCGGGCGCGAGCTCGAGATAGCAGATCGGCCCGTCGGTCTTCGCGGTGAAGGCAGTGCCGTTCGCGGGGGTGATCGTAACATCGACATCGGCGATGTAGTTGCCGCGCCCCGCGAGGCTGAACTCGAGCGACAGGCTGGCGTTGCCCGATTGGGCGGCGAGCTCGCGCCGCTCGTCGTTGCCGACGCCGCCGCACACCATGGCCGCGGCATAGGCCTGCGCCGCCGCGGTGACGCCGATCGCCAGGGATGCCAGGTACACGGTCTTGCGCATGGTCTTTTCTCCGTTCGACAAGAGACTAGACCCGTACTTGACCCTCAAAATTCAACCTCATGGGCCTTACGGACGATGGCGCGCCTTCACGCGCGGACGCGCGCGCCCGCGGATAGTCCGATTGGACGATCCCTCCTTGGCGGTGCGCGGCAACGCCGGGCAGCGGGGTGGCAAACCTGCGGGGCTCCTGTTCATGGCCCTTTAACGCCCCACCGCCCCCCGCGGTGGACCCTGGTTTTGGGTATCGTACGGCCACCTTGAGCATAAGCAGCCATCCCCCGCGGCGCGCGGCGATCGCGTTCATCTTCGTGACGGTAGTGATCGACGTCATCGCGATGGGCATCGTGATCCCGGTGCTACCCAAGCTGATCGAGTCGTTCGAAGGCGGCGACACGTCGGCGGCGGCGCGCGTCTTCGGCGTCTTCATGACGGCGTGGGGGCTCATGCAGTTCCTCTTCATGCCGGTGATCGGAGCGCTCTCGGATCACTTCGGGCGCCGCCCGGTGATCCTCATCTCGTGCTTCGGCCTGGGCTGCGATTACTTCCTGATGGCGCTCGCACCGGACCTGAACTGGCTGTTCGTGGGCCGCGTCATCTCCGGCATCACCGCGGCGAGCTTCGGGACGGCGTTCGCGTACATCGCCGATATCGCGCCGCCGGAAAACCGCGCCGCGTCGTTCGGCGTCGTCGGCGCGGGCTTCGGCCTGGGCTTCGTGCTGGGCCCGGCGCTGGGCGGCCTCCTCGGCCAAGTCGATCCCCGGCTTCCCTTCTGGGCCGCGGGCGCAATGGCGATCGTGAGCGCCGCCTACGGTTATTTCATCCTTCCCGAGTCGCTGCCGAAGGACAAGCGCGCGCCCTTCGCATGGAAGAAGGCGAATCCGGTGGGCTCGCTCGTGCTGCTGCGCTCGCACCCCGAGCTCTCCGGCCTCGCCGTCGCCTATTTCCTCATGCAGCTCGCGCACGTGGTGCTGCCGAGCGTGACGGTGCTCTACATGAGCTACCGCTACGGCTGGAGCGAGCTGCAGGTGGGGCTTGCGCTGGCGGGCGTGGGCGTGTGCTCGATGATCGTGCAGGGGACCCTCGTGCGTCCCATCGTGAAGCGCCTGGGCGAGCGCCGTGCGCTCGTCGTGGGTCTCGTCTTCGGCGCGGCGGGCTTCAGCATCTACGGCGTGGCCGCGCGCGGCGATGTATTCCTCATCGGCGTCCCGGTCATGGCGATCTGGGGACTCACCGGCCCCGCGATCCAGGCGCTCATGACACGCCACGTCTCGGCCTCGGAGCAGGGCCAGCTGCAGGGCGCCAACTCGAGCCTCACCGCGATCGCCGGCCTCTTCGGCCCCGCCATGTTCTCGCTCGTCTTCGCCGCCTTCATCGGCGCGCGCGCGGGTCTCCATCTGCCGGGGGCGCCATACCTCCTGGCCGCGGCGATCCTGCTGGCGTCGTGCGCGATCGCCTGGGCAGCGACACGACGACGCTGAAGGCGAAGGCGAGGAACGCGGCGCCGATCCACCAGCGCTTGGCCTCGCGCGCGCGCTTGCGCACTTCCGCCATCACGAACTCCTCGCCGCGGATCATCTCGTTGTACGACTTCTGGAAGGAGGCGATGCGCCGCACCTCGGCCTCGTCGAGGGGCTCGCCCTGCCAGCGCCGGCTGGATTCCATCGCGCGAAGCTTCAGCGCATCGTCGCGATAGCGCTCGGCGTGGGCGTCGGCGTCGGCGCGGATCGCGCGCGACTTGTCGTCCATGTACGCGGCGCGAATCGCGGGAAAGGCGCGTTCCAGCGCGTCCAGCACCGGCTGGTCGGCCTGCGGCGCGATGGCGATCCAGATGCCCGATGCCGCGAGAAGCGCGGCGACCATCCAGCGCGCGAAGCGAAACGCCACGTCGAGCTTGGCCCCGCGCGCCTGCGGCAGGCGCAGCCCGTGGGCGACGCCGGCGATGGCGAGCGCCACGCCATAGGTGCACACCAGCGTCGCCCCGGTCGAGAAGTCGCCGGCGTAGGAGAGCGCGAGTCCCACCACCGCGCTCGCCGTGCCCGCGATCCACGCGATGGCGAGCTGCGTCGGAAAGCGCGCCGCGTGCAGCAGCCCGATGGCCGCGGGAATGATGAGGAACGCGAACACCAGCAGCACGCCGGCGAGGGCGACCGAGCTGGTGACGACGATGCCGAACGCGGCGTAGAACGCGAACTCGGCCAACCACGAGCCGGGCGTGAAGCGCCGCGCCATGAGCGGATAGGTGAATCCCACCACGGCATAGAGGGGAATCGCCCAGGCGAGCTCGTCCCATCCGACGGTGAGGATGTTGCCGGTGAGGATCTGGCGGATGTGCTCGGCGCCTTGCGGGGCGCGATCGACGAGGAGGAGAGCCGCCGCCGCCGCGACCACGTAGATCACCCCGATCTGCGCCTCCTGCGGTACGCGCGCGGACCACGAGCGCGACGAGGCGAGGAGCGCCGCGGCGGCGAGCGTGAAGGCGAGCGCGTAGGCATGCGCGGCGGGGCCCTGCGGCGAGTGCCCGAGCAGGAACGCCGCCGTCGCCCCCAGGGCGGCCACCTGCGCGAGCGCGAGGTCGACGAAGATCACGTTGCGCTTGAGGACGTGCAGCCCGAAGTACGCGTGGATTCCCACGAGCGCCGTGCAGGCGAGGGCGGGGAGCACGAGAAAGGCGAGGGCTTCGCTCATTTCAGCGCGCGCACGTTGTATTCGATGAGCGAGATGTAGTCGCGCGCCTGCGGCACCGCGCCCACGCCGGAGGCGAGCAGCACGATCCTCGCGCCGATGCGCTTGGCGAGGAAGTCGGCGTCGCGCTTCGGCTCATGGGGCTCGCGCACGATCACGCCCACGCGCTCGGCCGCCGCCAGCCGCACCAGCGAAGCGAGGTGCGCGGGGCTGGGCGCGACGCCCGGGCGCGTTTCGATCACGCCCACGAAGCGCAGCCGGAAGCGGCGCGCGAAGTAGGGCCACGTGTCGTGATAGGCGATCAAGGGCGGGACATGCCTGAGCGCTTGCGTCCACTCCCGCATTTTCGCATCGAGACGTGCGAGGAAGGCGAGGCGGTTGGCCTCGTAGCGCCCGGCGTTGGCGGGATCGAGCCTTGCCAGCGCCTCGAGGAGGGTCGCGGTGATCATCCCGGCGTTGGCCGGATCGAGCCAGTAATGCGGGTTGCCGCGGCCGTGGGCGTGGCCGTCGTCCGGGCCGATGCCGCCCGCGCGCACGTCGAGAAGCGCCACGTCCGCCGAGGCGTCGATGTATCCGGGCGCTCCACGTTGGATCGCGGCATTCCCCGATTGGCGCAGCAGCCGGTCGAGCCACAGGTCGTAGTCGACTCCCACGCGCAGCACCGCCCGCGCCTCGCGAAGGCGCGCGAGATCCTGCGGGTGCGGCTGGAAATTCTCGCCGTCCTGGCCCGCCGGAACGAGGTGCGACACGGAGACCTGATCGCCGCCGACCTCCGAGGCGAGCGACGCGAGCTCCGCGGTGGTCGCGACGAGCTCGAGGCGCGCCTGGGCGAGGGCGGCGCCCGACCCGAGCGCCGCGGCAAGGAGGAGGAAGCGGATCAGTTGCGCCAGAGGCTCTTTGGCATCACGCAGTGCACGTTCTTCTCGGCCCCCGTCATGTCGCCGATGCGGCAGTCCATGGCGCCGCTCGCCAGGCCGTACGCGTCGAGGCGCGCCACGTTCTTCTTCTGCTCGAGGAACTTGATCATGCCCATCGAGGCGGCGTCCATCGCCTTGTTCAGGTCGGCGTCGCGCCCGGTCGAGACGTAGAAGGTCGCGTCCTCGGCGCCGGGGCGCGGCGGGATGCCGGTGGCGCGCAGGTCCTTGGGCGTCAGGCAATGCACGCCTTTCTTGATGTTGACCACCTGCGAGACGCGGCAGTCCGACACGCTCGCCATCACGAGGCCCGCGTCGGCGGGCGAGAGCTTGCGCTGCTCGCCGATGAACTTGATCGTCTGCGCGAGCGCCTGGTTCCACGCGAGGTTGAGATCGTTGTCGAAGCCCATGGTGATCCAGTGCGTGGGCGTCTCGATCCTCGGCATGTCGAGCTTCATGTCCTTCAATACCGAGACGTTCACCGCCATCTCCTTATACGCGGTCTCGATGGCGGTGAGGTTCACTTCGCCGTTGCCCTGCGCGGCGTGCGAGTCGCCGGTCCAGAGGAGGGCGCCCTTCACCCACACCGGCACGTAGAGGGTGGCACCCTCGCTGAAATCGCGGATGTCCATGTTCCCGGCGAATTCTCCCGGCGGAACGCTGCTGTAGCGGCCAGGCTGCGCGCGCGCGACACCCGTGGTGCCGGGAAAGGGCTTCAACGGGATGAAGACGCCGGGGATGAACTCGGTCTCCATCCGGTCCATGTCGAGGTAGAGGTACTTCACCTGGCCGTCGGGATACTGGCTCGGGAATTCGCCGAACATGCCGGGCACGTTGAAGTTGGTGGCGTAGGCGCGCGGCACGATCTTCAGGAGCGTGACCTTGAGGACGTCGCCCGGCTCGGCGCCGTTCACGTACACGGGCCCGGTCAGGGTGTGTGGGCCGCGGCCCGGATGGTCGGTGCGCAGCTTCTTGATCTCCTCGATGGTGCGGCCCGGCACGACGGCGTTGTGCGAATGCATCATCGTCTCGAAGACCACGGTGTCGCCCGAATCGATCTTCAGCACCGGCGCCTGCGCGTTGTCGAACCAGCCCCATTGCGTGGTCTCGAGCGTGGCGGGAAGGAGATAGGTCTTGCCGGGATACTTGCTGCCGGCTTGCGCCTGCGCGAGTGCCGCGGGCGCGATGAAAGTGGCGATGGCGAGCGCAAGGGCGGTGCGCGCGATGCGTTGCGTCTGGTTCACGGGGTCTCCCGGGGGTTGTGCGAAGGCTCGGCGACTCACCATACTCCGAAGATTCATCCCTTGAAAGTATGAGGATCGACTCATGAGAGTAGGCACCCTTGTCGTGCTCGCATTGGCCACCGGCGCACCGGCGTTGGGCGCGCCCGGCGAGCGCAACCCGCTCATCGCGCGCATCGTGGGCGAGGTGTCGCAGGCGCGCATCGAGGCGAACATCCGCAAGCTCGCGTCGTTCGGCACGCGCAACTCGCTATCGGACGCCGCCTCGCAGACGCGTGGCGTGGGTGCGGCGCGCCGCTGGATCAAGGGCGAGCTCGAGCGCTGCTCGAAGGAAGCCGGCGGGCGCCTCGAGGTCGCGTTCGACGAGCACCTGATCGAGAGCGGGGCGCGCGTGCCGAAGCCCACCCATTTCGTGAACGTGGTGGCGACCCTCAGGGGCGAGCAGGCGGAAAGCCGCGAGCGGATCTACGTGGTGAGCGGCCATTACGATTCCATGCCCTCCAGTCCCGTGGATCCGGACAAGGACGCGCCGGGCGCGAACGACGATGCGTCGGGCACCGCGGTGTCGATGGAGCTCGCCTGCGTGATGGCGAAGCATCGCTTCGACGCGACGCTCGTCTTCATGACGGTGGCGGGGGAAGAGCAGGGACTCCTCGGAGCGGAGGCCTGGGCGAAGGCGGCGCGCGCCAAGGGGCTCGATGTCGCCGGCATGATCACCAACGACATCGTCGGCAACACGCGCGGCGCGGACGGCACGGTTGAGCGTGGGCGCGTGCGGCTCTTCGCGCAGGGCGTGCCGGCGCTGAAGACGCTCCCCGACGAGGTGCTCGCGGCGCTGCGCACCGGCGGCGAGAACGACCTGCCGACGCGCCAGCTCGCGCGCTTCGTGAAGGAGGCGGCCGAGCGGCACGTGCCGGCGATGAAGGTCGACATCCTGTGGCGGCGCGATCGCTACCTGCGCGGCGGCGATCATTTCCCGTTCCTCGAGGCGGGCTACGCGGCGCTGCGCTTCACCGAGCCCGCCGAGGATTGGCGCCACCAGCACCAGGACGTGCGCGTGGTGGACGGCGTGCAGTACGGCGACCTTCCCGAGTTCGTCGACTTCGCCTACGTGGCGGATGTCGCGCGCGTGAACGGCGCGGCGCTGGCGGCGCTGGCGCTCGGGCCGTCGGTGCCGCGCGAAGTGGAAATGGAGAACATCCGCGTCGAAGCGGACACGACGTTGCGCTGGAAGAGGAACCCCGAGCCCGACGTCGCCGGCTATCGCATCGTGTGGCGCGCGACCACGGCGGCCGACTGGGAGCACTCCCGCGACGTGGGCGACGTCACGCGCGAGACCCTGGCGGGCGTCTCCAAGGACAACTTCCAGTTCGGCGTGCAGGCCTACGATCGCGACGGCAACCTTTCCGTGGCCGCTTATCCGAAGCCGTATCGCCCGCTGCCGCCGCCCGCCGCGCCGCCCAAGTAGTTGACGCAGTCAACTATCCGCGGGATCATTTCCCCATGGACGATCCCGCCGCCGGGCGCATCGCCGCGGTCCGGCAGTTCAACCGCTTCTATACGCGCCGCGTGGGGCTGCTCTCCAACGCGATGTACGGGAGCGATTTTTCCCTCGCCGAGATGCGGGTGCTCTGGGAGCTCGCGCATCATGCGGGCGTGACGGCGCGCGAGCTCGAGGAGCGCCTCGGGCTGGATCCGGGTTACATGAGCCGCATCCTGCGGGGCTTCCGCGATCGCGGGCTCGCGCGCGCCGTGACCGCGAAACACGATGGGCGCGTGCGCCACCTCGAGCTCACCCCCAGGGGACGCAAGGCCTTCGCGCCCTTCGAGCGGCGCTCGGGCGAGGAGGTGCGCGCGTCGATGGCGCACCTCTCGGACGCCGATGAGGAGCGCCTGGTGGGCGCGATGCGCTCGATCGCGTCGTTGCTCGAAAGGGACAGAGCGGGGACAGACCCGGGACAGACCGGGGTCAGACCCCGCTCTGACCCCGGTGCGGCTTTCGCGCTGCGCGAGCCGCGGCCCGGCGACTACGGCTGGATCATCCATCGCCACGGCGTGCTGTACGCGCGCGAGTACGCATGGGATGCCACCTTCGAGGCGCTGGTGGCCGAGATCGTCTCCCGGTTCGTGCGCGACTTCCAGCCGAAGCGCGAACGCTGCTGGGTCGCGGAGCGCGGCGGCGAGATCGTCGGTTGCATCTTCCTGGTGGAGCGCTCCGCCACCGTCTCGCAGCTGCGCCTATTGCTGGTGGAGCCCGCCGCGCGCGGCCTGGGCGTGGGCACCGAGCTCGTGCGCCAGTGCATCGAGTTCGCGCGCGCCGCTGGCTACCGCAAGATGACGCTCTGGACCAACGACATCCTCCACTCCGCGCGCCGCATTTACCGACGTGCCGGCTTCATGCTGGTCGCATCCGAAGCCCACACCAGCTTCGGCCACCGCCTGGTCGGCCAGAACTGGGAGCTGAAACTTTTCACAAAACCGGAGAAGTCAGCCGCGCGATCGACTCGAATAGCGCGGTGAGCTTCTCCGGGCGCTTGCGCGAGGGGAAGGGCTTGCACACCGCGCGATCTTCCGCGAAGCGCTGGGCGAGGCGCGCGATCACGTCCTTGTCGTAGAAGGCCGCGGCGATCTCGAAGTTCAGGCGGAAGCTGCGGTTGTCGAGGTTGGCGGTGCCGACCAGGGCCACGGTCTCGTCGATGACCATGGTCTTGGCGTGCAGCATCGGCGGCCCGTACTCGAAGATCTTGATTCCTGCCTTGCGCAGCGATTCGCAGTAGGTATGCGAGGCGGCGCTGACGAGCCGGGAATCGCCGCGCTTGGGCACGATCACCTGCACGTCCACGCCGCGCAGCTCCGCGATGCGAAGCGCCGTCTCCAGGGGCTCGTCGGGGATCAGATAGGGCGTTTCGATCAGCACGCGCACGCGCGCGGTGGAAAGTGCGGCGAGGAAGTACGCATGCATCGGGGCGTTGGCGTCGTCGGGCCCCGAGGAGATGATCTGCACCGGGATGCCCTTGCCCACCCGCGTGGGCGGAAAATACTTCTCCAGGTTGTGGGCGTTCAGCTTGAAAGCGCCGCGCGAGTAGGTCCAGTTCTCGAGGAAGAGGCGCTGGACGCGCTGCGCCGGCTCGCCGTCGATGCGCACGTGCTGGTCGCGCCACGCGTCCTTTCCCGAGCGCGTCCTGGTGGCCGGATCGTGCATGTTCATGCCGCCCAGGAATGCCGCGGTGCCGTCGACGACCGCGGTCTTGCGGTGCGTGCGGAAATTGCCGAGGTGCCAGCGCGACAGCTTGAAGCGCACCGGGTTGAATTCGAGCACCTCGCCCCCCGCTTCGGTGAGCGCGGTCCAGAAAGCCCGGTTCATGTGCGGCGAGCCGAGGTCGTCGTAGAGCACGCGTACTTCCACCCCGCGCGATGCGGCCTCGGCCAGCAGGTCGCGAAAATGCGTGCCGACGTGGTCCGGCTCCCAGATGTAGTACTCCATGTGGATGTGGTGCTTCGCCGCGACGATCGCCTCCTCGAGCGCCTCCATGCACTGATCCCCGTCGTCGAGGAGCTTCACCGCCGAGGCGAAGGTCGGCTCGCCCTGCTCGAGGCGCCGGCCCACGGCCGCGAGTCCCACGGCGTCGGGCGCGAGCCCCGGGCGCGGCGGCCCGTCGGCGCTCGCGAGCCCCTTCGCGCGGAGCGACGCGCGCGAGATCCCGTAGCGCCGGCGCCTGCGCTGCAGGCGGCGCGGCCCGAACAGGATGTAGTAGAAGCCGGAGACCACCGGAATCGCGATGAACGCGAAGATCCAGGCGAGCGTGGCGGTGGGCGAGCGGCGCTCCATCAGGAGCGTTCCGCAAGCGGCCAGCACCCACAGGAAATAGGAGCCGACGAATATCTCGAACCAGGGAATCGCCATGGCCCCCAGCATACTAAAATGGGCGCATCGCCCCCGCGCTCGATGGAAATCCCATGACCGCCCGCCAGCCTCTCGCCCAGCCCGGCTACGCCGCCGCCGCCCTCGCCAGCCGCATCGCGCGCCAATGGGACGACGACATCGTCGCCCAGCTCGTCGAATACGTGCGCCTGCCCGCCAAGAGCCCGCACTTCGATCCGCGCTGGCGCGAGCACGGCCACATCGAGGCGGCGATCCAGCAGGCGCTCGCCTGGGCGAAGCGCCAGAGCGTCGAGGGCATGAGGCTCGAGGTGATTCGCCTCGAGGGGCGTACGCCGGTGCTCTTCTTCGACATCGCGGCGCGCGGCGCGGGCGCGTCGGGGAAGTCGGTGGTGCTCTACGGCCACCTCGACAAGCAGCCCGAGATGACCGGGTGGCGCGCGGGCCTCGGACCCTGGACGCCGGTGATCGAGCAGGGGCGCCTGTACGGGCGCGGCGGCGCGGACGACGGCTACGCGGTCTTCGCCGCGTTGAGCGCGATCGCGGCGCTCGATGCCGAGGGCGTCGCGCGGCCGCGCTGCGTGGGATTGATCGAGACCTGCGAGGAAAGCGGCAGCTACGATCTGCCCGCTTATCTCGACGCGCTCGCCCCGCGCATGGGCGATGTGGGCCTGGTGATCGCGCTCGACTCGGGCGCGGGTAACTACGACCAGCTGTGGGCCACGACGTCGCTGCGCGGCCTGGTGAACGGCACCTTGCGCGTCGACATCCTCACCGAGGGCGTGCATTCGGGGGACGCGGGCGGGGTGGTGCCGTCGTCCTTTCGCATCGCGCGAGCCCTCCTTGACCGGCTCGACGATTCGCGCACCGGGGTGGTGAAGCCCGCCGACTTCGCATGCGAGGTTCCCGCCGATCGCCTCGAAGAGGCGCGGCAGGCCGCGCAGATCCTCGGAGAATCGCTTTGGCAGCGCTTCCCCTGGGCGGGTTGCTGCGACGACACCTCCAGCGCGCGCCTCTTCGCCGAACCCGTGGCCAAGGACCCGGTCGAGCTCATCCTCAACCGCACGTGGCGCGCGGCGCTCGCCATCACCGGCGCCGACGGGTTGCCACCGCTCGAATCCGCGGGCAACGTGCAGCGGCCGTACACCTCGTTCAAGCTTTCGCTGCGCCTTCCGCCGCTGGTCGAAGGCGAGCGCGCCGCGGGCGCGTTGAAAAAACTCCTCGAGGACGATCCGCCGTATTCCGCGGCGGTGAATTTTCGCGCCGACACCTCGTCCACCGGCTGGAACGCCCCGTCCACGGCGCCGTGGCTCGCCGAGGCGCTCGAGCGCGCCTCCGGCACGCTCTTCGGCAAGCCCGCGGCCTTCATGGGAGAGGGCGGGACGATTCCCTTCATGAGCATGCTGAACGCCAAGTTCCCCGCGGCGCAGCTCCTCGTCACGGGCGTGCTGGGCCCGAAGTCCAACGCGCACGGCCCCAACGAGTTCATCGACATCGGCTACGCCAAGAAGGTCGCCGCCGCGACGGCGATGGTGATCGCCGCGATGACCTGAAAAAAGTCGTGTCAGGTACGACTTTTAAGTCGTACCTGACACGACTTTTTAAGTTGTACCTGACACCACTTATTCCGCCGGGACGGCGGCGGGAGCGCCGGCGAGCGCGGTGATCTCGGCCCAGTCCACGGCCCGGCCGATCAGGTTGCCCTGCGCGCGCTCGCAGCCGAGGGAGGCGACCAGCTTCTTCTCCTCCTCGGTCTCGACGCCGGCCGCGATCACGATGAGGCCGAGGTTCTTCGCCATCGCGCCCACGGCGCCGACGATGGCCGCGCACTCGCGCTTGTTGGTGCAGCTGCTCACCAGCGACTTGTCGATCTTCACCGCCTGCACCGCGAAGCCGCGCACCAGGCCGAGCGACGAGTAGCCGGTGCCGAAGTTGTCGATCGCGATCTGCAGGCCGAGCGCCTGCAGCGCGCGCACCGCGCGGTCGACGGTGTCGGAGCTTTGCATGAGGGCGGGCTCGGGGATCTCGAGGCGCACCCGCGAGGCCTCGACGCCGTGCGACTTGAGCGACACCGCGATCTCGCCCACCAGCTCCGGGTGCTGCAGCTGGCGCGCCGAGAGGTTGATGGAGAGCATGACATCCACGGCCTGCTCCTGCCACGCGCGCAGGTCCGCGAGCGCGCGCTCCAGCACCCACTGGCCGATCTGGATGATGCTGCCGTTCTCCTCGGCGAGCGGCAGGAAGTCGGCGGGCATCACCACGCCGGTGTCGGGATCCTTCCAGCGCAGCAGCGCCTCGGCCACCTTGAGCTTGCCGCTCGCGAGCTCGACCTCGGGCTGGTAGTGCAGGAAGAACTCGTGGTTCTCGAGCCCGCGGCGCACGCGCCTCTCGAGCTCGGCGCGCTCGAGCGTGAGGCGGTTCAGGTCGGCGGAATAGAACTGGAAGTTGTTGCGCCCGCGCTCCTTGGCCTGGTACATCGCCGTGTCGGCGTTCTTCACCAGCGTCTCGACCTCGTCGCCGTCCTCAGGGAAGCTCGCGATGCCGACGCTGCATGAGATCTTCACCTCGCGCCAGTCGAGCAGCACCGGGCGCTCGAGGAAAGTGAGGATCTTCTGCGCGACGATCATCACCTCCTCGGGGCCGCGATGCTCCTCGATCAGCACCACGAACTCGTCGCCGCCCATGCGCGCCACGAGGTCGCTCTCGCGCACCGCGCCCTTCAGGCGGTCGGCGACGTTCTGCAGGAGCTGGTCGCCGGCCGCGTGGCCGAGCGAGTCGTTGACCTCCTTGAAGTGGTCGAGGTCCACGAAGAGAACGGAGAAGCGTCCCTCGCGCCGGCGCGCCTTCCTCATCGAGCGGTCGAGGGACTCGAGGAAGCTCGCCCGGTTCGGCAGGCCCGTGAGCTGGTCGTGCATCGCCTTCTTGCGCATGTCGTCCTGCATGCGCTTCCTGTCGTCGATGTTGGCGAGCGCCACCAGGAGCCCCACGATGCCGCCGTAGCGGATCGGCTGCGCGGAAAGGAGCAGCCAGAACTCGCGGCCGTTGAAGTCCTTCAGGTGCACCTCGTAGTCGCGCACCGAGCCGTGCCGCGAGAGCGCCTCCGGGAGCGCCGCGCGGATCTCGGGGTCCACGTGGAAGTCGGCGAGCGAGCGTGCCTGCAGCGAGTCCGCGTTGAGCGAGAGCTGCTGCAGCGCGCGCTCGTTGGCGTAGAGCATCTGCTGGTCGCCGGCGCGCACTATGAGCAGCGGCATCGGCGCCGACTCGATGAGGTGCCTCAGCTGCGACTCGCTCTCGCGCAGCGTCTCCTGCAGCTTCTCGTTCTGCGCGACGAAGCGCTGCGACACCATGATTCCCGCCACCAGCAGCACCGCGGCGAGCGTGAGCATGCCGGCGAGCAGGATCGACTGCGCCGCGCGCTGCGCCTCGCCCAGCGTGGCGGAGATGGCGTCCTCGAGCCGCGCGAGCGTGGCGTTGAGGCGCGTGATGCGCATCACCTGGTCGCTGCGCGTCGGCTCGCCGAGCGATTTGCCGGCGGCCTTCAGCTCGCGCGCGATGCCCACGAGGTCATCCACGTGGCCGTCGGCGCGCTCCCAGAGGAACGTCGCCTGCTGCACCGGGGCGAAGTGCCGGAAGCGCCGGTACAGCGTGATCATCGCGTCGATGTCGGCGGGGTGGTTGCGGCCCTCGGTGAAGCCCGCGCGCACCACGGCGAAATCGGGATTGTCCTTGAGCAGCTCGAGGCGCGCCTTGCGGTCGCCGAGCGGCACGGAGATCGCGCGCTCGAAATCCTCGTAGTAGTTTTCCTCGCCGGTGAGCGCGTAGCGCTGCAGCTGGAAGGCGGCGTCCTTCTGCGCGCGCGACCACTGGCCCTCGGCGCCCACGAAGGCGCGGCCGGCCGACAGGAGCTCGACGCTGTAGACCGCGGCGATCAGCAGGCACACCACGATGCCCACGAAAAGCCAGACGATCAGCACCAGCCGTCGCCCGCGCGGTATCGTATTGAAGTCGGTAATCCGCCGAAACTTGCCGGTCATGCCCGAGCCGCTCTCCTGTCGGTTTGCTGCCCGTTCAGGCGCAGGGGCTCCAGATGCTCAGATGGACCTCCCGTAGCACCGATCGTTCCACCTATAACCCCTTGTTTCGCGGGGTACAATCGGCGCTTCACGCGCCTTTCGCGTCACTTTCCGCCCATTCATGACTTTGCTCCCCGTGCGCTCCATACTCGGCGGCCAGGCCCCGCCCGATCAACCGGTTACCGTGCGCGGCTGGGTCCGGACCCGCCGCGATTCCAAGGCCGGGCTCTCGTTCGTTCACCTATCCGACGGCTCGAGCTTCCATCCGGTGCAGGTAGTTGCGCCTGCAACCCTTGCGAATTACGCATCGGAAATCCAGAGGCTCACCGCCGGCTGCTCGGTGCAGGCGACCGGGACGATAGTACCTTCCCCGGCCAAGGGCCAGCCCTTCGAGATGCAGGCCACCGAGCTGAAGGTGATCGGATGGGTCGACGACCCCGATACCTACCCGATCCAGCCCAAGCCGCACACGATGGAGTTCCTGCGCGAGGTCGCGCACCTGCGCCCGCGCACCAACGTGATCGGCGCGACCACGCGCGTGCGCCACACGCTCGCGATGGCGATCCACCGCTTCTTCACCGAGGACGGCTTCGTGTGGGTGAATACGCCGATCATCACCGCCTCCGATGCCGAGGGCGCGGGCGAGCTCTTCCGCGTTTCCACGCTCGACATGGTGAACCTGCCGCGCACCGCCGAAGGCAAGGTCGACTACTCGAAGGATTTCTTCGGGCGCGAGGCGTTCCTCACGGTGTCGGGCCAGCTCAACGTCGAGACCTATTGCATGGCGCTTTCCAAGGTCTACACGTTCGGGCCGACTTTCCGCGCGGAGAACTCCAACACCAGCCGCCACCTCGCGGAGTTCTGGATGATCGAGCCCGAGATCGCGTTCGCCGACCTCTCCGACGATGCGACGCTCGCCGAGCGGCTTCTCAAGTACATCCTCAAGGCGGTGCTCGACGAGCGCCCCGACGACATGGCGTTCTTCGAGGAGAGGATCGAGAAGGGCGTGATCGCGAAGCTCACCCGCATCGTCGAGAAGCCCTTCGTGCGCATGGACTTCGAGTTCCCGGTGAAGTGGGGCATGGATCTCCAGAGCGAGCACGAGCGCTATCTCGCTGAGAAGCATGTCGGCGGCCCGCTGATCCTCATGAACTACCCGAAGGAGATCAAGGCGTTCTACATGCGCATGAACGACGACGGCAAGACCGTCGCGGCGATGGATGTGCTCGCCCCCGGCATCGGCGAGATCATCGGCGGCTCGCAGCGCGAGGAGCGCCTCGAGGTGCTCGACCGGCGCATCACCGATTCAGGCCTCGATCTCAACGCGTACTCGTGGTATCGCGACCTGCGCCGCTACGGGACCGTGCCGCATGCGGGCTTCGGACTCGGATTCGAGCGCACGGTAGCTTACGTGACGGGGCTTTCCAACGTGCGCGATGTGATTCCGTTCCCTCGAACTCCGGGGAACGCGCGGTATTGAAGACTTACGCCGCGACGATGGCCCGCTACAACCGCTGGATGAACGAGCGGTTGTACGAATGCTGCGCGCAGCTCTCCGGCGCGCAGCGCAAGGAAGACGTGGGCGCCTTCTTCAAGTCGATCCACGGCACGCTCAATCACCTGCTGCTCGCCGATCGTCTCTGGATGGGCCGCTTCACCGCGATGCCCTTCAAGGCATCATCCCTCTCGCAGGAGCTCTACGCAGACTTCGAAGAGTTGCGCGCGGAAAGGGCGGCCACCGACCAGGCGATCTGCGACTGGGCCGCGGGTCTCACCGATGAAGACCTGGCCGGCAACCTCACCTACACGCGCATGGTGGATCCCGCGCCGAGCACGCAGCCGCTGCGTTTCGTGGTCATGCACTTCTTCAACCACCAGACGCACCATCGCGGGCAACTCACCACGCTCCTCTCGCAGCGCGGCATCGATCCGGGAGTGACGGACCTGATGTGGCTGCCGAACGATTGACCCTCTACCCGGCTCTCTTCCAAGGCAGAGGGACTCATTCGACCGGAATCGTGAGCCCGACCTTCACGCGGTCCATCACCACGCTCGTCGTATAACGGCGTACGCGCGGATCTGGGCCGAAGGCGCTCGCTTCGTGCTGCCCAACGCGTTCGTCACGGTCTACTACGCGAGCGGACGCCACAACTATCGCGCAGCCTGCACCGACACCGGGAGCTGCTTCTGGCTGAACTACGTCTACCCGGTGAAGGTCGATTCGCTAGACCCGGACATTCGCGCGCCGATCACGTTCGCGGCGTATCGCGCGCGCCGCGATCCGGCGATGGATGCGGTGCTCGAGCGCGAGTCAGCGCGCCGCTAGGATCCCGAGCGTCCCCTCGACCCCGGCCACGAAGTTGCGCTCCTCGCGAAGGATGAGCCGCTTCGCCTGCGCGAACTCGAAATTCGCTCGACCCTCGGGATCGGCCTTCAAGCGCGCGCGATAGGCCTCGTACGCGGCGAGGCTCTCGAACGAGATCAAGCCCCACGCGATGTTGTTGGTGCCCTCGTGCGGCAGGAAGTAGCCGATGAGCTCGCCGCCGCAGCGCGGGATCACGCGCCCCCACGTTTCCGCGTACCGGCCGAAGGCGTCGCGCTGGAACGGGTCGATCTCGTAGCGGATGATGCAGGTGATGGCCATGCGCACACGATAGCGCCTTGCGCGGCGAAGATGGTTCGTCTACGATCGAACCATGAAAGACGGCCCCAACATCGTCGGCGTGGCGGCCCTCATCGGCGACCACGCGCGCGCCGAGATCCTCACCGCGCTGGTGGGCGGCGAGGCGCTCACCGCCACCGAGCTCGCGCAGGTCGCGGGCGTCACCAAGCAGACGGTGAGCGCGCACTTGGCCAAGCTCGTCGATGCGAAGCTGATCGCCGTGGAAAGCCAGGGGCGCCATCGCTATTTCCGCCTCGCCGATCGCGACGTGGCGGATCTCCTCGAGAGCCTGATGGGCGTCGCGTATCGGGTGGGCGCGGTGCGCGTGCGCTCGAGCCCGCGCGAGCCGGCGTTGCGCAAGGCGCGCGTCTGCTACGACCACCTCGCGGGCGATCTCGGCGTGCTCGCGCTCGATAGCCTCAAGCAGAGGAAGCTCGTGCGCGCGACCGACGCCGGGCTCGAGCTCACCGCGAAGGGCGGGAAGTATTGCCGCGAGATCGGCATCGACCTCGCGTCGTTGGCGAAGGAGCGCCGTCCAATGTGCAGGCCCTGCCTCGACTGGAGCGTGCGCCGCCACCATCTCGCGGGCTGCGTCGGCGCGGCGATGCTGGACCTGTGCTTCGACCACGGCTGGGCCAAGCGCCAGAAGGACTCGCGCGTGGTGAGCTTTACGCCGGCGGGGGAGCGGGCGTTTCGCGAGCGCTTCGTGTTGCGCGATCGCTGAGGTCCGCGGGCTTGCCGCACGCGCGGTCCATGATCGGCTTCTCGAAGAGGTGCCATGAGAGCGCCGCCGCGGCGAGGGTGAGGGCGAGCACCGCGGCGAGCGCATCCACTCCCGCGAGCCCGGCGGCCCGCACTACGAACGTCACCGCGAAGAGGTGCCAGAGGTAGATGCCGTAGCTGATCTCGCCCAGGTAGTCGAGGGGAAGGAGCCAGCGCGTGCTCAGCACCTGCGGCAACGCCACGGCGGCGGCGACCACGAGGAAAAAGAACACCGAGAGGGCGACGCGCCAGAAGACGATCATGTACGCGTCGTCCCAGTACGTCGAGCGCGGCCAGTAGAGCTGCATGGCGACGAAACCGGCCGCCACGACCGCGAGGAGGAATGCGAGTCCCGGCATCGGCACGCGGCGTTGCCCGTCGAGCACCCATTTCGCGAGGAAGATGCCGGCGCCGAAGAGATCGAGCGTGCCCGGGAGTTGCGTCGTCTTCGCGAACAGCAGGAACGGGTCGTCGTGGCCGTACGTCATCACCATGGCGGCGCGCCACGCACACGAGATCACGATGCCGTAGAGCCAGATGCGCCAGCCCGGCGTGCGGTCGATCCACCCGATGAGGAGCGCCACGGCGAGGTAGAACTGCATCTCGACCGCGAGGCTCCAGTTGGGGCCGTCGATGGTGCCGTGGGTTTCGGGGAAGAAATTGTGGATGAACGCGAGGTGCGTGAAGAGTTGCCAGCCCCAATCCGCCTGGGCGAAGAAGTGCTTCCAGGTGAACGCGATCCAAAGCGCGATGGTGAGGAGGTAGAGCGGCAGGATGCGCGCGAGGCGCCGCCGCCAATAGGCGCGCGCGAAAAGCGCCGGCGCCTTGCGGTAGAGGAGCAGGCCGGCATGCGCGATCACGAATCCGCTGATCACGAAAAAGAGGTCCACGCCCAGCCAGCCGAGGCGCAGGTAGGCGAGGGCGCCGTCGCGTGGGAACGTGGTCCAGCGCCCGTGCTCGATCACGTGGTACACCACCACCGCCAGGGCGGCGATGGCGCGCAGCAGGTTGATGTTGTCGTACTTCCCGGTCAGCTGCGGCATGAGCCGGGATTGTAATCTCGTCTACGCCGCGCGCTTCAGGCCTTTCGTCCCG
>WNFL01057129.1_pt1 | contig 51459 bp, 73 predicted proteins | sample 5400361 | NCBI WGS metagenome assembly WNFL01 (sample SAMN13153351, study PRJNA577476) | soil metagenome | isolation source: 40 cm soil on Douglas fir-dominated hillslope | place: USA:California | collected 2013-09-17 | reverse complement strand
AACGGCAACCACGTGCGGATACCAGAAATCTAATGGTATCGAGAATGATCTCAGGATCATCTGATCCAAAGTGAGAGTAGATGTGAAGACGCTCGTCCACCCTAACCACGTTTTGTATGGCTTGGATAGTTTCCTCGTTTGTGACACCACTGTCCGGAAGATGTGCGGGACGCTGGAGGTGAATACCAGCGATAGCTTGGAGATGTCGGCGTTTAGGTTCTTCCAAGAAGATCGCGCCAATTGCATCCTTCGTCTCCACGAGTAGTTGATGTTCGATTGCATGCATCACCTCTGTTTTACCAATACCTTCTTGAGCGGTGATTAACACCGACTCACTGGTACGGATACCATAAGTCATGAAGTTCAAGGTAGGAAAAGGGTATGGCACACCGTGTTGAGGTTGCTCTCGGATAACCTTCTCGAATTCAGGGAAAGTCGAGATGATGGTTTCAGGGAGAAACTTCTTAGCGTTGTACCACAATGTGGCTAGTTCGTCTCTTTCTCCGGCTCGGAGGTAGTCGTTGGCATCTTTGCGGGTTCCGCCAGGGAATCGCACCATGAAAACTTTGTTGTAATCAAACAACTTTGCCACTTTAGATGCTGCTTCACGTCCTGCCTCATCTCCATCAAATGCGAGTAATATTTTGTCGAATGAGTTAACCCAGGATCGGTCCAAGCTAACATCAGTTCCAGCACTAGAAGCGCTGTGAACAGAGACGACAGGACTGCGTAGGACTTGATAAAACGATAAAGCATCTAGCTCTCCCTCTGTTATAGTCACGGTCTTGTGACTACTTGCCGCAAACTTATTACTACCAAACAAACCAGCCTTGGTTATATCGCCTTGTGAATAGAATCCTTTTTTATCGAGTGTTCGTATCTTAAAACTATTTCCAGCATACGGGAAACCAATGGATATAGGGCGTCCATCTGCTGCGATCTTGGTCTTCGCCCCATAGAAGGTGAAGACATCCTTTGTAATACCTCTGTACGGGAGATATTCATAGCTGTATGTGGCATCTGATTTCTCCGGTGGTGTATAAGTTAGACAACTAAAACAATAACTGTGACCATCTGAATACTTACACAAAGCATCGGACGATCCACAGTCTGGGCAGGCAATATGTTTCTCGATTATTTGTTCTGCCAATGGTAATACTTGGGTAGCCAATTACGTTCTTTCTCAGGTTCAACAATGCGTACAGGTTCAAAGGCAAAGCCTCCGTCCAACAGATCATCCCAATAGGATCGCAGACCAATATACATCCACGCTTCTATAAGATCAACTCGTTCGGGGAGATAATAAACTTTCTTGTGGCCATTGCCTTGTAATGTATAGGGCAAAAGTTTGCCATCTTCATCTACATCTGGGACTATTTTAACAGCAGTGGTAGGATATAGTAGCTTAGTTCGACGACGCTTGAATTGTACTCCATTCTGATAATGATTGTCAAGTCTAATCATCTCAGAAGATATCATAGAATGGATCTCTCCTTTGATTTTATGACATCCGGTCTCCACCATACCTGTTGGGTTCATGACTACAGAACTTCCATCAGTATTCTTTCGATAGAAGTTATAATGCCGGGCAGTAAAGGCTCTAGCGATTTTGGCAGAACAGTCAGCAATCAATGGATAACTCCTTCCTGCCAACATCAGATCATCACATACGAACACCAATTGAAACTGGTTTTGCTCAAGTACTGCAATGTCTGGGGTGAATTTAGTGTTGGTTAAAGCAACCATGTTGAGAATGTGTGGGTTCATCAGTTCCTCCTATAAGGAACAGACGTGAGCCGTTGGGGGACGGCCCACGCCTGCCTCAGTTACCCATCGTTCGCTCCACGTTCGTGAGTAACTAAGCTGATTTCTTGATACCGAACAAGGCATTCCTCTTTGCTGCTGCAGTGGTCGGTTCAGCAGCAGCCTTGAAGGTGGTGCTGCCAACCTGCTTGGTCTCGCCAGGCTTGAGTATTTCCTTGGCTGCTACATGTTTGGCAGTTTCGGCGCCAACTTTGACTGAAGCAACGAAGCCGCTGGGGTCCCATTTCTGAATTAGCTCACGCCGAGTTTCTAGATACAACAGTTCCAAAGCCTTACGTTCGAGTTTGCTGATTTCCTCGCCCAGACGCCAACGAAAAGTGTCTATGAAAGGAATGCCAGATTTTTCGGAGAATACTGGCCATGGTGCTTCCATTTTCTGGATATCCAGTGCCGAAGGGACTTTATCACGGTCGATGAATTTGGCCAAAGTACCGGTCAGATCAATCATCTCCTTATCACTAAGGATGGGAATATAATCCGACACCGTGGGTGATCGCATATCTTTTGGAGAAGACTTGATGCCTTTTCGCATCTCGTCAGCGAGAGCAGCGACTTGAGCTACTGTGTGTATATCCTGTCGCTGTGCATAAGGCAGAACTTCCGGACTAATCCAGAGACCTTGGAAGTTACTGTGATCGTGATTAGGTGGTAAATCACCATTGTTGAATGCTCGTAGCCAGCGGTTTCTGGCAGACTTATCCAGTTTCGACGGAGGCTTGATCAGTTTCTTGCCGGCGTTGATTGCTGTGTCTGGACCAACCTTCCAATCTTCGGCAGGCTTCTTTTCAGGAACGAGATGGACACCATCAGGCAATAATGGCTCTGCTGTTGGCTCTGTTTTCTTGAATATATTGAATTTCCCCGCGACTTTCGCAACTGCCGCGGCTGTCGATGTGATAGGTTTTGCTGCCTTGGCGAAGTTCAAATGCTGTGAACAACTACCCCATTCATCGCCGAGGCCCAGTTCGTTGGTGCCGAACTTAACTGGATCGCCTTCGAGAGGAAGGAATACGAACGCTGCACGATGTCCCACATGAGCCATCATGTTCTTCTCGAACAATGGTTTGTGCAGTGCGCCGGTGAATAACGCAACATCTTGGCTGTTGGCATTGAATAGGTCTTGTAAAGTTGGGATGACAATTTCTTGAGCGAAATTGTATTCGTCGGTATGCCCCGACTTGGAATCAGAGGACTTGGGGAAGTCTCCTTCCAAGAAGAAGGTAAGTATGTCGGTGCCGATAGTGTCATTCTCACCATCGAGAATGGTCAACGCGAATGGTTGAACATCATCTGTGGTATGAACACCCGGCATATTAGCAAGATAGTAAACTCGTTCGTATTCTTTAGCCCGTTCATCCAGCATCGTCATATCATCGACAGTGCCGGTCTGAGTATAGTGTTCGATCTCAAGTGTAGTTTTGTCATCACTGGTATCGCGGATAGCGAAACCAGATACTGTAGGACACTGGACTAATGCAGCCTTCCACAATTCTTCTGGAACTTGCTGCCCCGCCTTAGCGTGGATGATGGTTTGTGGTTGATTAATCATAGCTCTCTCTCTTCTTCACAGCTAGTCTCTTTGGTGTTAAGATAGACCCATCCTTAGAGACTGGTTTAGGATGGCGCATACGTTGCAACTCTTCCCTGTGCTTTCGCGCATGGAATTGCGCACGCCGATGCTTAGCGTGTTTGTTGATTTTGGGTTTACGCCTCATGCCGCTCCTTTCTTATTCAAGAACTTGGAACCCAAGCCCTCGAACTTATAGATTGGAACTATATTTTCTCCTGGCATTGGACCCGGAATAGGTTTTGCCGGACCAATGGTATATTCTTTATTCAACTCAAGCTTATGCCGGATAGCATCAGCATGAGTTTTGATGCGAGCTAAGTCATCTAGTCCAAAGAACTTGGCCATTTGACTTTGAAGCTGTTTACCCTGTTGTGGGGACAATCTGCCCTCTTCAATCTCGCGATGGATAGTTTCGTAGAAGGCATTAGCTAGATGCCCTTTCCTCCATTTGGCCATCTTCTCCCTCTGATTTCTGTCCGACCATCGAGAGTGTGCCCTGCGCAGAGGTTGTAATAACCATGACAGAGGATTACGAACTAACCTGTGCCACAAATATACAAACCTCTTGTGAAAGAGCATACGCCAGATGTAGCGAACACCCATCGTTATACCGCACAACGATAAGAATACGATTGAGAGTGCGATTACCGGCACAGCCCAATCTTGTGCTAACCTGATCCAGTCATCCACGTCTTTCTCCTCTCTTGCAAATCTATCTAATTAGCAACGCAAAAAACCCCACCGCAAGCTGAGGGGAGCAGCTTACGATGGGGTTCTCGGTGCTTGCGTAGTGCGGCTACGCAGCGGGTCCGAACAGGGAGGGGCTATTAACCTGTTCGGATACTCTTACAGGATATCCAGATAATCTTATCCGAATAGTATGCCTGCATTATTCTGTCTTTGCTACCATATTCAATGGATCGCCGAGTAATCTGCCGGCGCAGATCAGTATGCGCCATCACAAAGCAAGTCTTCTGCCCATTGTAGAAGCAAATGGTATTATGCCAGCAATTGTCTAGCACAGAGAAGAAATACTGTTCTGGTATATCTTCCTTCAATCTTTTGAGCAAAGCTTTTATCTCTTTGCTTTCCCCGGCAGGAATACTGGGTATGGGATCACGTTTGTAGAGTGTCTTGATTAGTAAATCTACTTCAGCTTCAGATATGCCAAGACCTTGAGCACGTTCTTTATATTCCCCTAGCACTCCTTTATTAGGAATGATACCACTCTTCATTAAGTATTTAGGCATAGCTCGACGCTGCTTACGCAGCTTCAATGCCTTCTGTTGCATGGTTCTATTGGACATTGGTCTTCCCCTTGATCGCAGTTGCGATCTATTTCCATTCTCTAAGTCTAACATGGTCAATGAGTTAAGTCAACGTAGCTAAATCCTATTTCCAGACTATACGTGGTGGTTTCTTCCACCATTGATGCTCTTGTCTTAGTTTATATCTGATCTTCGGTCTAGTATAGATTATATCTCCCTTCGGAAGTCTGCAAGTATAGTCTTCTGTAGCAAGACGGTATTGTATACGCTTTCTCAAAATATCTTGTCGGTACTTTCGAACACTAGTATGTTCGAATTTAAGAACAATCAATCTTCCAGCTAGCCAAAATACTAGTTTACGATTGTGTGCCATGGCCAAAACCTATCATTTTCCATCGAGGAAATTGAATCTGCGCTTGCGTAACACAGGTTTAACTTCCTCAGTTGAGTGTTCAACGGCTGTGCGTAGTGTAGACAGGTCTATAAATTCATTCGCCTGTCTACGTAGACCATCGGACACCAAACTACGAGCTGAGATAACGGTGACATGGATACCATAACGTCGTTGTATAGATTCCAGTAAGATACGGAAATCTCCATCACCGGAGAATAGGATTAGATTGGTGATAAACGGTGCAGTTTCGCTGGCGTGCACTGCTATCTCCACATCCATGTTACCTTTGAGTTTCTCAACACCTTCGGAATCAATGTAAGTCTTAGTCTCCTTTTGAATTACAGTCCAGCCATGATCTTCTACAAAATCAATCATCCTGCGTAAAGGTGAATGAACATCCTTTGGAGGTAGAGCAGTAAAGTAGAAGGCATGAGCTACATCACCCTGTTGCTTGTAGTAGTTAAGTAACTTAGTGAAGTCTACCCTGAAACCCAATGCCTTGGTACTCATGTATAGATTAGACCCGTCGATAAAGATACCGATGCGTTTCATTGTTCATACCATCCTCTCACATCACATTGCTGAACGTAGTACTTAGCCATTGTATAGTCCTCTCTTGTTTGCATCCATAAGTGCTGCATTGAATGCTGCCAATGCAGTAGCATACTTTTGTTCATTGACCACAGGCTTATGGTCAACGACTAGCATGTAGCTCCACCACAGAAACTCGTTGTGGGTCACGAGGATGGCGAACTTAGGCATCGGCCACTCCCTTGATAATCTCGAATACATCGGGTAAGCCCTCAGCATAGTATTCGGTAGTGGCTGCAAAGTTACGCTTACCTAATACATAGGTAGCAATCCAATCATATGGGTACCAATCTGCAGCTATTCCCTGTATGACAAGACGATGAAGAAAACCATTCTTAGTGTCACTGAATTGATGGTATATTCTGACACCATTTACAGTATAGCCATGATTGGCTGTAATTCGATGTATTTTCATGGTATTCCCCTTATTGTAAGAAGTGAAGAACATTGACTGCACACTCAGAACAAGGGATATCCTTCTTCCAAGCATCTTCAATTGCTAGCCAGAAAGGACGATTACGTAGATTGTAAACATTCTTTCCATACGTCTCCATCAATACAATGGAGACATTCAACTTGTATCGTGCTCGTGACATGGTATTCCCCTTTACTGTAGACATGACTGCGGGTAGTTTATGCGGACATACCCTAGGTCCCTTCACTCGTTTGGGCCAGCGCAGCCTAGGATAATTGAATATCCTGAATATATCCCACGTTACCATGGGCATCCTCAGTCAACAACCAACCTACAGGTTCAGCTATTCCCGCTGGGGCTTTAGGATGAAGTTCCCCTTCTTTGGTGAGCTTTTGAACGATGGGTTGTGCCTTGTAACGCAACACGGGGTGTTGTTTGGGAAGGAAGATTAGCGAGTATTTGGACATCTGATTTCCCCTTCTGTGGTTAGGTTTAAGACCGCTTGCCTCACTATCTATTATAGTAGCTTTTTCTATTAAGTCAAACTAGCTAAGTCGGATGTTGTTGCATATCAGCAACACAGGTTGACGGTGAGTATTAATATATTACTACGTTCATCTATATAAACATATGATTAAACCTATTACACACACGCGCGCAGGCTAAAACCTATCACTTTTTCATGGTGTGGTATATGTGCAACAGGTGATGGGACATAGATAGAACAAATCAAGGCAATAAAAAACCCTGTGACATTGCTGTCACAGGGTTGATTTGGTTATTCGGCAATTGCTTCGACTAATGTTAAAAGCATTATTAATTCTTTTCTATGTTCTTTAACCATACTTTCAACATAGTATCCGCTGCTGCATTTGTTGCAGCTTCCCTTTTTATATAGTTCTTCCAGTCTCTTATGAGCTTGTTTGATTGCAGTTGCGGCTGCTGCATTGATACAACATTCACACATGGTATAGCCCTCTTATCGTGCGGTATTGCACGTTGCTGCCCCGCCTTGTGACGGGGCAACAGCTTGCAATCCTACGCTGCTGATTTAGCAGCAGCGTCTTCTGCTTCCAGCTTGGCGACACGATACTGTTGATAACGCTCACCAGCTTTGTACGTCTTATCAAGCGCCGCTGTCAGGAAGTCACGGCACTCTGTGATGGTGATAAGAAGGTCGGCTGACCCTTCCTTCTTATTCAGCATGTTAAGCAAGGCACCGAATACAGCGCCCTTGGTATCACTCGTGACTTCATCCATATAATCATGGATGTCAACGAGCCGGGCGAGTAGCGTATCAAGAGTAGCAATGCGCTCCGGCTTTGCGCCTCCCGGTTCATCGGTGGTCTTGGTTCCCCGCAATACTTTCGGGGCACTGTTGACGAAAGCAGTATATGTTCCACCGCTTTCCTTTGCCAAGCCGGGACGTAGTTTCTTGAATGAGCCAACGCTCATTTCAACAGTGTCTTTTTTCTCCCGACCTTTGACCGTTGTAGTGATGGTGATGGGTGTTTTGGTTCCGGTATCTACTATCGTTTCCCGCCCATCCTCACCATTGAGAACTTGCCCATCATCGCTCAGTGCATACTGCACTTCAACAGTGACACCTGGCAAATCATTGGCTGCTCGAATATGGAAGTACAATTCAAATGCAGCCAATACGTTAGAGCGTGAAGTAGTAAGAGCACGTTCTAACTTGCTGATCTCGGCATTGCGCCGTGACACATCCATGTCCTTAATGTCTTGAGGGACACTAGAGACATTGTACTGAACCGGATCTTTCATGCTCAATTCGAGCATGTCAATCCGCTTCTGCTTCATGATGTTGCAAGGCAAGCCATCGGAAAGGACATGGTAGTATTTATGTTCCCTCACTACTGGCTTGCGCTTGCTATTCACAGTTCGGACCTTGAAGATGCCCGGATTGTTGCCACTGTCTACGTCGGGATCGGGCAAAGCAGCGATCTTTTCAGGGTCCATTTTGTCCATGACCTTGTACATCACGGCGAACGGGCCACCTTCATAGTCTTCTCTCGCCTTAGCGATGGTGTCGAGAGTCTGTGTTAACCAATCGCATTCAGATGCTATCTGTTGTGCATTGGCAAACATCGCAGCGCCAATCTCGTAAACATGAGGGTCAACGCGCGGTGCTTCGGTTTCGGGCTGTGCCTTGGGATTAAGAATGTTCTTTGCCATAGTCTTAGCCTCTTTTGTTGTGTCTTCTCTGACCGTGTTAGTCCCGCGTTTTGTGATGGGTTTATCTAGTCCAGGTTTGCTGCGGTTCATAACATTCAAGGTCCGCAAATGATTGATAAATCCCATATTTACCAATGTATGTTGGACCATTGATTGCAGGCATTGGGTAGTGTGGTTTCTTTGCACCGATTGCATAACCATGATCGACAGTGCAACTATGGAAGTCTGGATCGCACAAGGCAACCAAACGTTTAGCGAGTACTCTGATGGTAAGCATAGCTTATTCCCTCCTAATCCTTGCGGGACTAGCAGAGCCAGAGAAGACTGATTAACAATGTCAAACAACTCGGACAAACCTGTCCGCGATGCCTTTGAGCACCATCAATAGACTATCAAGCCATATTGACTAAGTCAAGTGCATCAACGGGATAACGCTTAGTCTCGTGATAATACATTACAAATTGGTAAGGTTTTGTTCATGGTTTACCCTTAATGCCATTGAGAACAAAGGGAATACAATGAATAGCATCTGATACAACGTCTCACCATGTACCGCCGTTAGGCTAATGGTCTATCTACGTTGGCTACAGATGCTAATGAGTATCATTTGCATCGTAAGAGTCTTACGTATTACGTATGCTACATATGATATATTGTATACCACAAAAACCGGTTGTGGGGGTCGGGGGGTCCGATCGCAGCAATGAATTACATCTAAAAACTATCTCGATATCTTTTATACGTAGTAATTCAGTTGATTGCTTTTGCAATCTATTTACCACTCCATGCTACGATATAACAAATAACCTACTCCAACCAGCCAAATCGTAAATACTACCCAATCACCGTTTAATTCCATGTTTCTTTTCGTATCTCCTCATAAAATCGATAGCCCACGCCAAGGCCTCAGTTTGCTCATTTGTAAGCCCTCCGGTATGTTGGTACGTCTTATCCATTTAAACGCACCAGTGAGGCTGGGCGCGCTTTATATGGCACTTCTAGCGTGCTTTCCTCGGTATGGAACGAATCTGCAATGATTAACTGACAAAATTGCCCCAGAACTGATTGGGTCAACGGTTAAATCAGGAGTTGGGTTATTTCTCCAAACTTCTAGTTTAGAATCAGGATCTTCACCATATTTGATTAATTCCCTGCAATAATCAAATATTGGAGTATCTGAAGTATTTGGGATGTCTTTTCTATTAACTTTGATTGTTCTCATAAAATACCTATTAAGTTGACAATATTATAATATATCTGTATAATAGCGCAATGTCAAGAAAATATCTAGGACTGGCGGTCTTATGTGTTGTATTTATTATACTTGGAACTATTCAAGTTAATGCTCACGATTGGTATCCTATCGGTTGTTGTGGTACTGTCCATTGTCATCCAATCGATTCTTGCTCAGAAATCATAGAACAAGCTAAAGGTTACCTACGCTGGAACAATCATATCTTCTCCCCCGATCAGATTCATCCCTCTCAAGACAATCAATGTCATGTCTGCATTAATAACTACAACCAATCCGTCTGTATCTTTACCCAGCAGAACTCTTAGTTCTGCGACCAACAGAATTCCTGATAAAGTTAATTCCTTAGAAGAACTTATAGAAGGATTAGATCAAAGAGGATTACTAGTAGTAAGTATATTACTAGGTCAACAAGCTATGAAACTCTTAACAGAAGATAAAGTAAATGCCAGCAGGATATGAGAAGATAAGAGATAGCTTTGTTGCTAAGGGTATGTCTTTAAAGGCTGCTAAGACTAAGGCTGCTAAGATATGGAATAGTAAACATAAAGGAGCTTCTGCAGTAGGCAGAGGAAGGAAGTAAATGATGGCTAAAGCTATAGATTGGTTCTTATGGGGTGTCTTTATGGGCATGGGCTGGCTTATCAGCCAGAATGTCTTGACCTTCATAGGTTCATTAATGCATAAATAATAATAAAGGAAAGTAAATGTTGAAAGTTAAAGATCTCACCACTGGTGAGGAAGTAGAAGTTGCAGTATTAACTACAGAAATGGAACTAGCTAAGCTTGAAGGCAAGGTTAGTGTAGAGGAAGTTACCTGATGCCAAAAGCTTCTGCTGCCAAAAAGGCAGATATGGCTAAAGATAAGAAATCTGGTATCAAAGAAGGTTCTAAGGAAGACTTGAAGAGAGACAAAAAGAAAGGTTTCAAAGATTAATGCCCCATGATGGAATGGATTTAAATCCTAGTGTAGACTATGGAGTTACTATGGGTACTCCTAAAGACGTTGATAATCATCCTGCTAGAAACTTTAAACCTAAGACTAAGACACAATTAGGTCTAGATGCTATTGGTCCTAATAGTGGTCCTAATACTGACAAGGGAAATCTATGAGCAAGGGTAATAAACGACAGAAAGACGATAAAGCTAATATGAAGAAGCCTAAGCCTAAGGAAGAACCTAAGACAGAATTAACTGGTTTTGATGCTTTAAAGGTCTTTGATAGACCCTAATGGCGTTAATACAGGACTTACTTGATCCCGGCGTAGCAGCTATATCTGCTGCCGTCGTCACAGCAGCTATTACCATGAATCTAGCTTTCTTTCGTTGGTTAGGTAATAAATTTAATACGCTAGAACAAGAAATAGATAATCTCACAAAAGTAGATTTAGTTAGACATGAAGCTAATATTTATAGATTTGAAAGAATAGCAGTAGCATTAGCTAAATTAGGAGTTGATAATGGAACTAAAGGAAAATAAATGTCTATAATGTACATCAGGGAATACCCTGATTCTGGTATGCTTACAGGAGGTCAACCTATTCCTATAGAACCTGGTACAGATCAAGCTCCGGTAACCTTTACAGCTACTGCAGGACAGTCTGCTGCCTTCAAGAATAATACCCGAGTAGTTAGGATTGCAGTAGATGGTATAGCTTCTATTCTATTTGGAACTAATCCTACCGCTGTACTAAGTACTAATCTACGGATGTCTGCCGGCCAAACCTCAGATTTTATAGTACCTCTTGGCGCTGGTTTAAAGGTCTCTGCAGTAACTACTACGGTATAACATGGCTAGACAACATGAAGGTTATGTCTTAATTGATCATAGAGCTTCTCCCGGTACTCCAGAAGTACCTGAAGGAACTCTATTAGAAGCCGCGACGTTGCATTGCGCTCATTGCAATAGCATCGTCATAGTCAATCCGAGTCGTACTCGGCAAAGAGCAAGCTGTCTTAAGTGCGGCGATAGATATGTTTGCGATAATTGCGCTTTAGAAATGAAGCTCTCAGATTACATCCACAATCCCTACAACAAACAAATGGAAGACTTATATAGGAAAATGAATAATGGCTAAAAGACTTTTTAATTCATACAATCAAACATTCACGGCTTCCGCCGCGGGTTCAGCCGTTACCGCGGCTACTTCGAATATCATGGGTATTACCGGTGGTAATACTACCCAAATCGTTGATATTCTAGAAATTGCTGTCTCTGGTCTTGCTTCGGCTTCGACCATTGGGGCATTCCAATTTGTTCCCGTATCAACTCTTGGCACAGGAGCCTTCTCACTAGCTGCAACAGCAACTGATGGTCCTATGGTAGTCAATGCGACTGCACTAGGCACTGTAGTTTCAACTTACACGCAATCAGCAACTACTGGGGCCACCCCATCTTCATCGTCTACTGTTCCACGTCTTAATGTATCAATTAATCTGTTCGGAGGTATCTTCCGATGGAACGCTGCTCCTACTCAGCAGATTCAGATGATTGGTAACGCAGTCAATCTAGGTGCCTTCTGTCTATATAATTCATCCACAGGTGGCGGTGCAACTGGTTCTGCTAACGCGCACATCATCTACGAACCCTATTGAGAGGTATTTAAATGTCTACAATTACAATCACAGGTACCGTCACAGATTCTGTGGGGGCTACTAGTCCCTTCTCCGTTACTGCTACAGCCGATAGCTTTACGCTAACTGCTGTAGTTACTCCTCAGAATGCTCCCGTCGGAACTACTCGTAACTTAACTGTTACACCAACTGGCGGAACTGCTCCATTTACATATGGCACACCATTAGCCACAGGTATTACTTTTACTGGCGTTACTGGTCAACCTAATCAATGGACTTTCGTATACTAAGGGATAAAAATGTCTGTTACTATAACAGCAAATGCTAGAGATGCAGTAGGGGCAGTCGCAACTGCCTCTACTACAGCTACTATAACCACTTCTGGCACGTTTCCGGGTCAGCCGGGTAATCCAGTTGGACATATCCATGCGCCCGGGTATCCGGGAAGCTTGACGCCACATACACCGGCAGATGCCGACATTTCGGTGAGCGGTACTGCAACTAATCCTATTGTTTACCAGTTCAAGGATTTTGATAATGGCGCAGGCGGATTGTATGTCCCGGCATCACATATCAGATTCATAGGGTGTCGTTTTCAGTGCAGTGATCCTTCGCTCGCCGGCGCTACCAACGTCAGATGTGATGGAACCGATATAGAATTTCATTACTGCTCTTTCGTGCCGCGCGTGGCTCTCGCGGCTCAACCGCCGAATGGTGGTGGTTACACTACATGGCCAACTGCGGGCGTCGGCTTACAATATGCGCCGGAAGATATCAACAGCAATCCCAATCCGGGGCTGGTCGCGATTTGTATCCCGAGAACCTACGGGCCTCAGTATAATCTGAGTATCAATGCCGGTCCCTGCCTATGCGATCATTGCGATTTCTGGGGCTTCGCCAATTGTATTACGACGACCAATACGACGGCTCAGTTAACTTTCACTGATTGCTGGATTCATGATACTCGTTATCCGGGTCACATTACCGATCCCGGTGGTGACGACCATGGCGATGGCATTGGCTTTCTAGATGGAACGATACCGCCGCAGAATGTCCGCATCCAACACTGCACGATTTGTGCCGAGGGCAATACAAATGCCATCGCGGCGCAAGGGGGTACGCAGCCTTATCACAATTGGTCGGTGATCAATAACTATATGAGCGGTTTCGATTTCACGGTTATTTTTGGTGATGGACCGGCTGGTGGCACCAACCTGATCTTCACCGACAATATTTTGAGCACGGAAATTCCATGGACGCTTGGACCGGCGCAGGATCATGCGATGACCTTTCGTGCCAACGGCTGTCAGTGGGCACGCAATAAATTCCGTGTTCATCCCGGCACCGCGCCGACCGTCAATCAAATTGTACAATGGCAACCGTCTTGGGATGGCTATTTCGTTTGGGCCGATGGGTCGTATCACCCAACAGATTTTGTATGACCCATGGCCGTCGTCTTTGATGCCCAGGGCCATATAGATACGGGGGCCAGCACCACAGCTACATCATTAAGTGGGACGCCGATCACGGTCGGTTCGGGGGCGAATAGAGCTATTGGTGTCTGCTTAACTTTTGGTAATACGATTGGGTTGCCAACAGGAATTACAGTAACTTGCGGCGGCGTATCGATGACTGCTGTTACCGGAGCATCGGCATCCAATGGAACAGTTGCGGCCTCGGCTATCTGGTTTGCCTTGGTAAATCCCACTAGCGGAACACCAACTATTGCCGCTGCGTGGACCGGTGGCCGTTGTTGTGTAATGGGCGCGATTTCGTTCACTGGCGTTAATCAGACCGGAGGTGTGACAAGCTTTGCGCATGGTAACGGCATAGTTACAAGCGCCAACGCTACTGGTAGCATCACGATTACGAGTGCCACCGGGAACATGACGGTAGCGGCTCATGTGGATGATGGTGGTACCGCGATCAATTCGGCCAGCGCCACGCAGGACTTTATTGATCACAATGGCAATACCACTATCAATCAAGAATCTGCCATGCATCATACTGTCGGTAACGCATCCAATGTGATGACGGTAACGTTGGCGGCTGCTGACGATTCGACGGGGGCCGGTTTTGACTTTGTGGCAGCGAGCGGAGCAGCAGATATTCTTCAAGCTCAGATAATGTTATGACCTCTCGCGGTCCGATATATACTCGGCTAGATCCAATAAAACCTATCACTGGATATACTTTCAGTGAAATTCCGGCTAGAATTCCTCCGCCGAATAAACCTTTAAATCAGACAGATTTTCCTAATCCAGTTCCTTTCTTTAGAATAGAACAGACTTGGGTTAGTCAAAGAACTCCACCTCCTCCTCCTAATAGGCCCTACAATCAATACGATTGGCCTAATCCAACTCCACCAAATCGTATTGAACAGACGACTATAAATAGCTGGATTCAGCTTAATAAGTCAAAATTACCATTCAATACTTATGATTGGCCAATACCACGTCCTAATAATCGTCTAGATGAAACGTGGACGTTAGGTTTAATACCAAATGTCATACCGTTTAATCAAACAGATTGGCCTACGCCTAAAGGCTATTCTCGTCTAGATGAGACTTGGATTAATCCAGGTATAACATCCCAGATTATACAAGTACCATATAATCAGTATAGTTGGCCTTTACCGCCTTCTATACCGACTTTAGGACAGACTTGGACTGTAGCGGGTACTCCGGCAAACATTCCACCTCCAAGCCAGCCTTTTAATACTTATGACTGGCCAGTTCCGAAGGGTTACTATCGTCCTGATGGAACATGGATTAATCCAGGACAAACTCAAGGTCCGGTATTCTTCCCATTAAACCAATATGATTGGCCTAATCCAAAGATACCATATCGTTTAGATGCAACTTGGATTGCAACTCCAGTTGTAATTCCACCGCCTAATCAGCCATTTAATACATATGATTGGCCAGTACCTAGAGCAAATTATCGTCCTGATTTAACTTATACATTAGGTCTAATACCCAATGTAATACCATTTAATAGTTACGATTGGCCTAATCCTAGAATTCCTCAACCTATTGATCCTACTCAGATCAATCAAGGACCAGGACTTCTAATACCGGTAGCTGCACTACCTTTCAATCAGTCAGATTGGCCCAATCCTGTGGCACCGTACCGTTTAGACCAAACTTGGTCTTTTGTTCCAGTAACTATTCCTCCTCCAAATTTACCTTTCAATCAAACTGATTGGCAAGTTTATCTAGATAAGCTTAGAGCTACAGATTTCATTCCGCCCAACTTAGCGTTGGTTCTAACTCCAGTTCCTCTTGTAATTATTACCCAAGTTGGCGGTAAGAGATGGCGAGAGGGTCTAGCGGAGATGGCAGAGAGGCATCACCTTCATGCAGCGCTTTCTAAGATGGGTGGACATGCTAGAGCCCAAGCTTTAACTGCTAAACAACGTTCCAATATAGCTTCTAAAGCTGCAACAACTCGTTGGACCAGAAAATGAAAACCGGCAAGCATGCAACTCAAATTCAACCAAAACCGGTAAGCATTAGTAAATTTGCCAAGATATTAGGAAAACTAGGTGGTAGGCCGAAAAAAGAAACCTCTGTCGGATATACAACAAAGAAGACAGGAACGTCGTTTAGAAGCTGAATCTTCCTTAGTATCCTTCATCAATTTAGTTCATCCAAAAAGATTACTCGGTAATATCCATCGTGAAGTTATCTCTTGGTGGACCTCAGGAGAAGCTAAGTCTCATCAATTACTATTGTTACCTAGAGACCATATGAAGTCAGCTCTAGTTGCTTATAGGGTTGCTTGGGAATTAACTAGAGATCCTACCTTACGTATTCTATATATTTCATCTACTTCTAATTTAGCTATTAAGCAATTGAAGTTTATTAAAGATATATTTACAGATGATGTATATAGATTATATTGGCCAGATATGGTCTTAAAAGAAGAGGCTAAAAGAGAGAAATGGACAGAGAGGGAAATATCTTTAGATCATCCTAAACGTCGAGAGGAGTCTATTCGTGATCCATCCATCTTTACTGCTGGACTTACTAGTAACATTGTTGGCATGCATTGTGATATTGCCGTCCTTGATGATGTGGTAGTACAAAGTAATGCTTACCTCGAAGAAGGACGACAAAAAGTAATAGATCAATATTCTTATTTGTCTTCCATTGAAACTGTTAATGCTCAAGAATGGGTGGTAGGAACTAGATATCATCCTAAAGATTTATACTCAAGTTTGTTAGAAATGGAAATAGACGAATACGATGAAATCGGTAATAAAAAAACTTCTAATCCTCTTTTCGAAAGTAAAGAATATCCTGTTGAAACCGCCGGTGATGGTTCAGGACAATTCCTCTGGCCTAGACAACAAAGATCCGACGGTAAATGGTTTGGTTTCGACCCAGACATCCTTGCCACTAAACGAGCCCAATATCTCAATAAAATCCACTTTAGAGCCCAATACTACAACGATCCCCATGACGTCGATAGTTCCCCCATCAGTCGAGAACTCTTCCAATACTACGATCAAAACTACCTCCTCCGACGAGACCATCACTGGTTCTTCAAAAGGGAACGTATTAATATCTGCGCTTCCGTTGACTTCGCTTACTCCACTGGTAAAAAGTCTGATTTTACCAGCATTGTTGTTCTTGGTGCCGATGGCCTACATAATTATTACGTATTGGAAATAGATCGGTTTAAAACAGATCGAGTATCCGATTACTTTAATCACATCTTAAAATTATATGATAAATGGGGTTTTAGAAAGATTAGATGTGAGGTTTCAGTCGCACAAAAAGTTATTGTAGAAGACTTGAAAGAAAACTACATCCGAAAGAATGGCCTCTCTCTTAGTATCGACGAATATCGTCCGAGCAGGTGGCAAGGTTCAAAGGAAGAACGTATCTTCTCTATTTTAGAACCTAGATATGCCAATAAACAAATATGGCACTACCCTAGTGGTAATTGTCAAGTCCTAGAAGAAGAATTAATTTACAGCAATCCTGCCCACGATGATATCAAAGATGCATTGGCATCTGCGATAGATTTCGCGGTACCTCCGATAGATTATTACAGAATGAGCAAAAGCAAAGTACCTGAGTTTACCTTCCATTCTAGATGGGGCGGTGTGGCATGACCGGTAAGGTTATGGCCCTGGAGAATATCATTTCTCCAGATTTACTCGCAACTAGACTTACAGAACGCTATATACAATGGGATACCCTCCGACAAGTAGCTAAGAATGATTGGGAAGAAGTAAGACGCTATGTCTATGCAACGGATACTACCCAGACTTCAAATGCCTCCCTTCCTTGGAAGAACAAGACGACAGTCCCTAAACTTTGCCAAATCCGAGACAATCTATTTGCCAACTACATCGCCACATTATTCCCCAAACGTAAATGGTTAATCTGGGAACCTGAGAACGAAGATGCTGCTGATGTTGAGAAACGTGATGCCATCATCAATTACATGACATGGACGATAGAACAGCCTACCTTTAAATCTGAGATGGAAAAGATCATTCAAGATTACATCGACTTCGGTAATTGTTTTGCTACGGTAGAATGGGTAGATCAAAGAGTAGAGCAACTAGATAAAACTCAAGCTGGTTATGTCGGCCCTGCGGTTCGTCGTATTAGTCCATTAGATATAGTATTCAATCCTACTGCTGAAAACTTCATGCAGACTCCTAAATTAGTCAGGTCCCTAATCTCCATGGGTGAGCTGAGAGATTTATTGGGTAGAATGTCTAATGATGAAAATCAAGCTCAATATGAAGCATTATTTACTTACTTAAAAGAAATTAGATTTCATGCCAGACAGTTCCAAGGAGATTGGATCCAAAAGGATCGTCTTTATTCCATGGATGGCTTCACTAACTTCCGCGCTTATTTATTGTCTGACATGGTTGAAGTCTTAACTTTCTACGGAGATTGGTACGATCCTTATACGGACGTCTTTGAAAAGAATCGTGTTATTACGGTGGTCGACAGACACAAGCTGATCGAGAATAAACCTAATCCGTCTTTCTTTGGCTATCCGCCGATTGTCCATTCTCCCTGGCGCCGTAAACAAGATAATCTATGGGGACAAGGTCCATTAGCTAATCTAGTTGGCATGCAGTATCGCATGGACCATATCGAGAATATGGCTGCAGATATCTGGGACTTAGTTACCTATCCAGTCCAGAAGGTCAAGGGTTTCGTAGAAGAATATGTCTGGCAACCAGGTGAAAAGATCTTCGTCTCTGAAGAGGGTGATGTTGAATTAGTTCAACCTGAAGTTCAAATCATGCAATCTGATATGAAGATTGAAAAGCTTCAAACTCAGATGGAAGAGTTTGCGGGAGCCCCTCGAGAAGCTATGGGCATTCGGTCCCCGGGTGAAAAGACAAAGTACGAAGTACAACGTCTGGAGAATGCCAGCTCCCGCATGTTTCAAAATAAGATTAACCAGTTCTCTGAACAAGTTCTGGAAATGCTACTTAACTACATGCTTGAGTTAGCTCGTAGGAACTTATCAGGTGCACTAACTATAAAGGTATTTGATAATGATCTCAATGCTACCACGTTCCAAACTCTTACAGTCGATGACATCACAGGAATTGGTCGAATTAAGCCAATTGGAGCACGACACTTTGCTGAACAAGCTGAACTCGTCCAAAATCTCACTGCCCTCACTGGTTCGAATCTATGGGCTACTGTCCAGCCTCACTTCTCCGGGGTTGTGTTGGCAAGAATTCTCGAGTCTATTTTTGATCTTAAAGACTACAGAGCCGTTACTCCATACATTCAACTCGCTGAACAAGCCGACGGACAGCGAATGGTACAGGCCCTTCAGGAACAGCTTCATCAGGAGATGGGAACAGCCACTGGGATCGGACATGATTACGATACCAATCAACAGGGTCAATTCTCTCCCCCGCCTCCCCAGACTCCAGCTCGCCCTGGTTTAGGACTACAACGTAATCCACCCACTAACGCAACACCAACAGGAACTTTAGGAACACAATAATGGTCGATCACAAATCTTATATGCACAAGTCTTTTCCCTCTAGCCAAGATAATGCACATACTCCACATTTGAAACATTTACATAATGTTACTCATGAAGATCCTAATCTTACTCCACGTGTAGGAGAAGTAGGACATGATGGAACTGGCATGTGACAGTCTCTGCTTGGACCAAGCATTTAAAGACAGACGAAGAGAAAGATAAATTCACTAAGAGTTTAAAAGCCTCCCGATATATTTTAGATCGGTTGCAGCAACTATTAGATGAAGAGAAAGCCGGATTAGAGTCCGCAGAGATAAGTCCTAAGATATATGAGACACCTAATTGGGACTATAAGCAAGCTCACACCAATGGTTTTAAAGCTGCTTTAAGAATGGTGTCCAAACTAATTACCCTAGACCCGGAGAATAAATAATGGCTGACAGCCTATTAGACGAAGTGGACCACACTCAAAATGACCGTGATGAACTCCTCAATAAATGGAAAGACAAATCCAAGGAAGAGCTTTTAGCGGCAAAGGTAGAATCTGATCTTTTTATTAAGACACAAAATGCTCGTTTTGACAATATTCGAGAAGATTATCTTAAATTAAGAGAAGAAGCTACAGCGAAGGCCTCGTTAGAAGAATTAATAGCTCGACAAGAGAAACTTCTTGCTAACCCCGAACAACCCACATTCACCCCCGTGGAAGAACCCAAGCCATCGATTAAGCCCGAGGATATTGATTCCATTCTGGAGCAGAAGCTCACAGCACGTGAGAAACTGACTAAACAGACTGAAAACTTCAATATGATTAAGGCAAAACTTAGGGAACAATTTGGCGATAAAGCCTCAGAAATTCTCAAACAACGTATGGATACGTTAGGTTTAGATCAAACTTTTACCGACGACTTAGCTAAATCTCATCCTTCTGTCTTTATAAGGACATTTGGATTAGATGAAGTTAGATCATCTACTAATGTAGCTCCACCGCGCTCTAGCTTGCGAACTGACAAATTCGCTCCCACAGTGCAGAAGCGGGATTGGAATTATTATCAGGAATTAAATAAAAGAGATCCAAGAGCGTATCTAGACCCTAAAATCGCTATTCAAATGCATAACGATGCTATCTCCTTAGGTGATGCATTTGGTATGCCCGAGAATTAATTAATCTAAGGAGACTTCATTATGGCAGGTTTTAACGATGCCAATAATCAATATCTCATTAGAAGTCAACTTTGGTCACGTCAGATCAAGGAACTTCTACTTGATGAATTGAATGCTATGAAGTTTGTCAAGATTATCCAAGACTTCCCAGATGGCTATACTATTAACATTCCGTCTATCGGTGAAGCAGAAACGCTAGATTTTACAGAAAATCAAGCGGTCAAGTATAACGCAATGGATACTGGTAACTTCCAGTTTTCGTTCGATCAATACAAGTATTCTGCTCATGCGATCAGCGAGAAATTTAAACGGGATAGTTTCTACTCAGCCGACGTTATCGCTGCATTCGTGCCGCGGCAACACAGAGCTTTGATGGAAGCCGTGGAGACTCGCATTTTCGCACAAGCGAATAATGGACAGACTGCTGGCAATCCTAATATCATCAATCTCGCCGACCACCGTTGGGTGGCAGGCGGCACAGGTCAGTCAATTTCATTGCCTGACTTTGCTCGTGCACAATATGCATTATTCAAGGCTAACGTGCCTTTGGTAAACATGTGTGCGGTGATTGATCCTTCAGTTGCGTATACACTTCAAACTCAAACAAATCTCGTGAATTTACTCTCTCCCATGCAAATGTGGGGCGACATCACTCGCGAAGGTATTATGACGGGCTTCAAATTCCGTTACAATATCTATGGGTTTGATATCTATGTTTCCAATTACCTTCCCTCCATTGCTTCGGAAACGATCAATAGTGTGGCAGTAACTGGCGGCGTAGCCAACTATTTCTTCTCTGCAACTCCCGGGGATACTACACCTTGGATTGGTGGCTTCCGACAGATGCCCACAGTCTACAGTGAGTTTAACAAGGACTTACAGCAAGAAGAATACCTCACCATTGCTGAGTATGGTTTCAAGCTTTATCGGCCTGAAAACATGGTTACAGTGATTACCGCCACCAGTGCAGTTCCAAGTTAAGGAGATATGAAATGGTAGCAGGTTTTTGGCTTAACCAAGATGGACTTCCGCTGCAGTTTGGCACGCAGAAGGCCATCGAAGAAGTCGGAGGCGATTATCTCGTCTACGGCGAAACTCGCGAGATTGAACAACTTGTCCCTCTAGTTCCTATGGCTATTGGCCCGGGCACTACAATTCAGGTACCCGCACCACCGACATCGTTCGTTGGTACAGGTCTCCCGATTGCGGCTGGTATTCAGTCTTTAACTAATATTGTACCTTTACAAATTACTCCAGTAACTACGGTCTCTGGTGGTATCTTGAATTTCACTACTACTCAGCTCTTCTTTGAGCAAGTGGAACTTGATACGATCATAGCCGCTACTGGTGGTACCAATCTTTCTGTCGGACTTGCGTTCGTTCAGCCTGGTACTCCAAGTAGTTCGTTTGTACAAGTAACCCCTAATGCTGGCACGCAGATTCTCAATGCAGCCTTACAGACGACAGCTATGTCTACGTCTGGAATGAAAACAACTTGGAACCTTCCCGGTGCCAAGGGTATTCAAGGCGGCGTTGCTAATACTGTCGCTGGCGGCGGAGACTGGCTCGGTACTGTTCCTCTAGTAACGAATGCAGTGACACCCCTTCCTTCGAAGGCGTATCTCTCGTGCATTGCTTCAGGTACATTCACTAACGGTCTAGTAAAAGTTCGTATTCGTTATACGATGTACGGATCTATCAGTCAGTAATGATTGTTATGTTGTGGGGATTTCGGTCCCCACTAACATAGAAAGGAAATTAATAAATGGCTAATCCAGGTACAGTTAATCCCGTACAAATGTTCCAGTTTGGCGGCATGGATGAAATCTTAGGTAATGCTCGCACACGTGCATCGACCGCTCAACCTCTTGGGGTTAATTGGATCGAGGGTGCCGGCACTCCTACTACAGGTACTCCAGGGGCTTCCGTAACATTAACAGCAGCTAATTTGCTGACTGGTATTATTACGTTTAACCCTAGTGTTGCGAATACAGCTACTTTTGATACTGCGGCTAATATAGTTGCTGCTGTCAATACTATTTCTGCTGGTGCTGTTGTAGGAGATTATATCTCTGCTCTTATCATCAATGGTAGTGCTGCTAATACTATTACGTTAGCAGTTCCCGCCAGTGGTGCATTTGATACTAACCAACCCAATAGGGTTATTGCAGTAAATGCAAGTCGCTGGGTAATTATTCGTCTTACTAACGTGACGAGTGGTTCTGAAGCTTATGTAGTGTATTTCTAATGGCAAATAAAATCACGTTAACCGATCTGGTTAATCTAACAAATCAAACTACCGCGGTTAACGCGATTAATACCAATAATGAAATCATAGAACTTGGTATTGATAATACGCTATCTAGAGATGGAACCCAACCTAATCAGATGGGTTCCAATCTGGATATGAATGCTTTTCAGATTGTGAATCTTCCTTTACCTGCAACAATGAATTCTCCAGCAAGATTGGTAGACGTAGTTTCTAATCCTACTATTACAATTCCTACTATAGGAACTTCTGGAAGTGTAGTTGGTCTACTAAATACTAATAAGACAGATTCAGGTAATAATACATTCTCCGGTTCTAATACATTCTCTGGTCCAGTAATACATTCCGGAACAGATACTTTTAATAATACTGCAACATTTGCTTCTCCGGCTAATCTAGGAACACCTTCTAATCTTGTTTTAACTAGTGCGACAGGCCTACCTTTATCTTCAGGTATTACTGGAAATCTTCCGGTAACTCGGCTTAATTCAGGTACAAATGCTTCTTCAACTACTTTCTGGCGCGGGGATGGTACTTGGCAAACTACCGCCGGGGGAGCTGCAGTTACAGGTAATTTCAATGTCCGTGCCTTTGGTGCGGTAGGAGATGGAGTTGCTGACGATACAGTTGCCCTTCAGGCAGCTATTACTGCAGCTCAAGCAACTGGTGGTTCAGTTTATCTTCAAGCAGGTAAATATAAAACTACTGCAGTATTGAATATAACAAGTCACATTGAAATCTATGGAGATGGTCCTGCTAAAGCTAGTGGTGCGGCTAAACAAAGTGTAATACTTCCTAGTGTTAGTAATAGTGCTTTTTCCATTAATTGTCAGGATGCGATTATTCTTAAAGACTTCCAAATAACTTGGTTATCTACTCCTAATTCAAGTACCTATGGAATTCAATTAGATTCTACCGGAGGTGGAATAAATGGTAATATTGATTCTTACATAAGTAATATAGGAATTGCAGGACCCTATGTTGGTTTTAAAACTATTAATGCTTACACATTTACTTTAGAGAATGTAAGAGTGGACGGAGCCGTCTTTGCCAGTTGTTTTATATCAAATACAAATGTTCCCGGGTCTGGAGATTCGGTAATAACAAATTGTGTATTTTCAGGATCACCCTCAATTTGCCACCTATTTATTTTTTCTGCAGGTGGATTACGTATTGTAAATAATAAACTTAATAGCAGCGGAGGAGGAGGTCAGGGTATTGTCATACAAGCTAATGTTGTAACTTCTCAAGGTATTTCTCCTTTGTTCATAGCTAATAATAGTATAGAGGGAGACACTGCTTTTGGAATTCTTATTCAACGTATTGTTAATGCTACTGAATTAGTTGGAAATCTTTTAATTATAGGCAATGAGATTGTTGGCGGTATAACTATTCAGGCAGCACCTACAGGTACTAATCCTTGGGTTCTGGCAGGATGTATTAACAGTAATTTAGTCTATGGTGCAGGAGGAGGTGCTCCAGTTATAGCTGCTAGTGGTATTCAAGATTTTACGATTGTTGGAAATACATTAATCTCTGGAGGAGGCACAGTTTCTGGCGTGGCAGGATCGGGTAATATCCGAGTCCTTATTGCTAATAACAGCTTAGGTGCAGGTGTAATATGACAAAGATTACATTAAACAATATAGCTAATTTAATTGATGCTACTACAGCAGTTAATACTATTAATGCTAATAATAGTACTGTTCAAACAGCTATGGATAACACAGTATCTAGGGATGGAACCCAACCTAATAGTATGAATGCTAGTTTGGATATGAACTCCAATCAAATATTAAATCTCCCAGCTCCAACTTCTAATAATTCTCCGTTAAGACTTTCAGATTTAAGTTTATTTAATAGTGGAGGATCTATTGTTGCAATACCTACGGGGGGTAATGCTGGAGATGCTCTAGTAAAGAATAGTAATATTAACTATGATATTAAATGGGGAGCAGATTCTGGACTATTAACAGGTGGAACTAATATAGCAATAACTGGAACTTCTCCGGCTGTTGTTAGTACTATAGCTAGTCCGACATTTAGTCATATTACTGCAGAAGGTGTTACGAGTACAGGTGCTACAGGCACAGGTAATTTAGTCTTCTCTAATTCTCCTACATTATCTAATGTTCCGATATCTTCTTTAGCTAATCAAGCCGCTTGGACCTTTCTAGTAAATAATACCAGCGGAGCGGCTGGACCTACTGCACAAACGATAGATGGTTTGACATTGAAGACTAGTCCTGTCGCTGGTGATGAAGTTATTATTTGGGACGTAGCCGGTGCAATGCTTAAGAAAGCTACTGTCGCAGGAATTGGCACCACTTCTGGTGTCTCATCTATCGCAGGTAATGTAGGTGCATTTACACTTAATTATCCTATTTCCAATTCGACTAATGCGATTGTTTATGCCGGACCCACAAATTCGGGGCAACTTACTTTCACCAGTACTACTGCCTTAGCATTCAAACCATATAATGGAGATACGATAAAAATTAATGGTACCATATTTCAAATACCTTCTGCCGGTATTGCAGGTCTAGGTTCCCCTATAAGTGTATTTCTCAATGGTGTTGCCGGACAGAGTTTGGTAGCTGCAACTACTTACTTTATATATGCCTTCAATAACTCAGGAACAATTACCGCTGATTTTTCAACTACTGGACATTCATCATCCGCTACAGCCGGTAATATTGGGGTTGAAATTAAGACTGGAGATGATACTCGATCTTTAATCGGAATGGTACGTACAGGTGCAACTGTTGTCTATGCTGATGATATCCGCACTGCTTCATGGTTCAACCGGCGTAGGAAAACAGCAACGCCTGTCGTGCAAAATTTTACAACAAGTACCTCAGCAAATTCTACTGCAATTGCTTTCGTGACGTGGGCAGAAGAGGCATTTACGATAGTTACTGCTGGAGATTATATATGTAATACGCCTGCAAGTTTTTCATTTCAGAATAGGTTAGATGCTGGCTTAGTTGGCGCTGTCTTTAGCGGATCATCTGCCCTGGCAAATGCTGCTGATGCTCTTACGGCCTTGCGAACTATGACGAGTACTGAAGGAAATCATTCCTATGATGGTACGCTAACGGGACCGGCAACGACCTCTCTAATTGGTGAAAGCTTTGTGGAAATTCGAGGATAATAATGAAGAATAATTTTAATGATTGTCTTAATCGCGTTTTAAAGGATGAAGGAGGATATAGTAATCATCCTGCTGATCCTGGCGGCCCAACTAATTATGGCATTACCCTCAGGGATTATCGTGATAATATTAATCCGAGAGGAACTGCTAATGATGTAAAGAATATGAGGTTAGCAGATGCCAAACAGATTTACAGAACCAAGTACTGGAATGCTCTGGGTTGTGATAATCTTGCCTCTGGTGTTGATTATACTTGTTTCGATTATGGCGTTAATAGTGGGCTAGGACGGCCTAGGAAGGCTCTACAGCGATTTAAATCTCTGTCTGGTATTCCCCTCATAGATGCTATAAATAACGAACGTACGGCCTTTCTAAGGTCACTGCATACCTTTCCAGTGTTTGGAAAAGGTTGGATTAGACGGGTGAATGGAGTTAGAGAATACAGTAAGTTCCTAGCAACTAGAAAAGATAATACTACAGGTCCAATCATTGGAACTACCACCATCGGTATTGGTGCAGCCTTGTCGCAATACTTCCACTCTCATCAGACTGCTATAATCATAGCTAGCGTTGCTATTGCAATAGCCATTGGTTTCGCCGTCCATTACTTCATGAATAGGAAAAAATAATGTTACAAAATCTTCTAACTACAGCTAAAGCTGTATGGACTAAGAGCTGGACAACCACATGGGGTAAAACTCAGATGGCTGCTGCAGCGGTATGGGTAGGATTATCTAATCTTTATCCTTGGGTTAATGATTCTACCTTAAAAGGATACCTTGATACTATCCATGTTCCCAATTCAGTAAGTGTCAGTCTTGGTGTACTTGGTCTAGTAACTTGGGTTGCGCATGGACGTGAGAATGCCTGATGTTATCCATTCTTCTCGGTTTAATACCGGGGGCATTTCAAACTATTAATGGTATTACCAATGCCATTGCTAATGAAAAGATAGCGGGTATTAATGCTCAGACAGATCAGCAGCGTATTATCTCTCAGGAACGTTTAGCTACACTTCAAGCTAGAAAAGATCTTCTATTAGCCAATGCTAATAATCCCTTTCAGCGCTGGATCATGTTTGCCTTTGGCGTTGGTCCAGCTTTTCTTTTAACTAAAATCTATATTTGGGATAAGGCATTAGGTGATTGGACTCATGGACATACTGATAAATTGGATGATAATCTATGGTGGGTTATAATGGCTCAAGTAGCTTTCTATTTCTTAGCAAGTAAGTTTATAAAATAATGCAGATGACTTTATTAGATATGACTCAAAATGTTCTAAGTGCTTTATCTTCAGATGAAGTTAATAGCATAGGAGATAATGTTGAGTCACAACAGATAGCCCTGATACTAAAGAATAAGTATTATGATATTGTTAATCGTACTAGATTGCCTGAGCATGAACAATTAGTTCAATTAGAATCTTCTCTCAGTAATATAACTCCAGTGGAAATGCTTGTTCCGGATGGCGTAACAGAGATTAAATGGATTAAATATTTCAATACTAATATATTTAATAATGTTAATACAGTTACAGCTACTCATGGTGTTAACGTAGATATTAAACCTACAGTTTTATGGGCTACTACTTCTTTGACTACTAATACTATTGGTTTAGGTTCTATGACTTTTGTAGTAACTTCTGCTACGCTTCCAATTAAAATAGGTCAACAGACTACTGCTACTTCAGGTTCTAATAGTGTAACCGGCAATGTAACTAGCTATTCTGGAACTACATTAATAATTAATGTGACTTCAATACAAGGATCAGGAACTTTTAGTTCCTGGCTTATTAATGCCATCTCCAGTAATAATCAAGCTGTTCCTGGTTATCAGTATGTTACTATTCTTCCTATTAGTCAATTTATAGAAAGAGTTAATAGTTTTAATCCACAAGAAATTAATGTTGGAAGTTTTCAATTTTCTAATAATGTAAATAACTTTCCGGGTAATTATACTTTCTACTATAAGACTGATAGACAGCCTTCTTACTGTTGTATTCTAAGTAACTTCAACGTCATTTTCGATGCCTTTGATAATACTCAAGACTCAACTTTACAGTCTAGCAAGACTATGTGCTGGGGACGAATAGTTCCTAAATGGCAGATGATAGATAGTTTTATTCCTAATCTAGATGATGAACAATTTACTTTACTTCTAAATGAAGCTAAGGCTTTAGCTTATTTTGAGATTAAACAGTCTGTTCATCCTAAAGCAGAACAAGAAATTAAACGTGGATGGAGTAATGTACAGAAGAATAAATCAGTAACTAATCGACCAACTTATTTTAATGAATTGCCTGATTACGGCAGACGTGGCGGTATGGTAACAAGTAGGGCTAGTGATTTTAAGATGAGAGGATGGGATTCTTCTAATGGCTGAGTATAACTTTACTCCAGATACAACTAAGATGCGAGCTAAAGATCGGGTCTTTAAACTTGGAATAATTGATAAGAAATTACCTAAGAATAGTACAGGTATGGTAGATACTAGATTGTTTAGTGGAGAGAATGCCCTACATGCTAAAATGGATCCAGAGACTTGTTTCTGGTTTCTGCAGTATGAAAGTGGTGGTGCATTACCACAACCTTTGAAGGTCAACTTTACTTCTTTTCCAGCTTTGAAAAGATATGCTGAAGATTACTTTAGAACTAGAAATATAGAAATTAAAGAAGTAGTAGATTAACAAATTTATGAGAATAAATTAATTGCCACAGCAAGTTCTAAATTCTATTGAAAATAACTTTACTAAAGGTTTAATAACTGAATTCACTGGTCTTAACTTTCCAGAGAATGCAGCAACTGATTCTGATAATACTGAATACACACTCATTGGCGATGTCTTACGTCGTGAAGGTATTGATGTAGAAACTAATGGAATTTTTAGAAATGCGCTTAGAATTAATTCTGCTGTATCTACTTATAAATGGAATAACGTAGGTGGAGATGGAGCAACACAATTAGTTGTTGAGCAGATCGGAGGTACTATAAGCTTCTATAAATCTTCTGTAGCTACTACAGCATTTCCATTATCTACTCAATTATTAGTTTCGACAATTAATCTAGGCGTTTTTCAAGTTCCTGGAGGAACATTTGATCCTGCTTTAGAATGTCAATATGCAGATGGTAATGGATATCTATTTATTTTTCAACCGAGTATAGATCCAATCTATTGTTCCTATAATAATGGAGTAATAACAGCTAACGTAATTACTGTTCAGATTAGAGATTTTGTAGGAGACATCGATGGTTTTGCAGTAACCACCAGACCTACTACTAATACTAATCCTCATTTATATAATTTAACTAACCAAGGTTGGACTTCAGGCTCAGCTTGGAATGCTAGTTCAAATACAGTCTACACTGGTGCTCAAATATCAGGTATATTAGGATCATTCGTTTTTACTGTTGCAGCTGGTCTTTCCATAACTCCTGGAGACCTTTGTAGTGGATTCAGTACTATGAATGAAACTATAGTACCCCCTGCTGGTGTTGATTATAATCAAGGTTTTCAAGGAAATGTTACAGCCTATTCGGGGACTACTCTTACAATAAATATTACGTATAGTAATGCTTTTCCGGGTAACTTTTATAATATTCCTGCCAGTCAATTTAATTCTACCGGTTGGGCCATAATTCAATTAAATTCAAGTCTAATATCTACCTGGACTACTCAAGTAGGAGGTATTCCTAGTAATGCAGATGTTTGGTGGTATTTTAAAAATAGTTCAGGAATATTCGCTCCTTCAACTACTTTAGCCAATGTAACCTTAGGTTCTGGAGGTGCTCCTAGAGGTCACTTCATTCTTCAAGCTTTCAAACAACTTAGAAGTTTTGTTTCTTCTATATCTGGAATAACTGACATTACTACTACAGTACGTCCACGAACAGGATGTTGGTTTCAAGGTCGAGTCTGGTACACTGGAGTAGATGCTTCGCAGCCGGCGACTGGTACAGCTAATTCATATTCTTGGACTGAACAATTATATTTCAGTCAGATTATTACCGATCCTAGTCAGTTTGGCAATTGCTATCAAACTAACGATCCTACATCGCAGACTCTATTTAATCTATTACCAACTGATGGAGGGATTATTCAAATACAAGGTTGTGGCAGTATCTATAAGTTATTCCCACTTCAGAATGCATTACTTGTATTTGCAGCCAATGGTGTTTGGTATATTACTGGCAGTACTGGTATAGGCTTTGCGGCTAATGATTATACTATAATTAAACTATCTTCGGTTCGAAGTATTTCCAGTTTCTCTTTTGTAGATGTTCTTGGCTTGCCGATGTTCTGGAACCAAGAAGGTATCTACCAAGTTGAATTTGCCAAACAGGGAACCCATCTTCTAGCTCAGCCTTTACATGTTAATCCTCTGGAAGTTAATCCGATTACACTAGGAACTATATTATCATTCTATAATTCTATTCCTCAGAGTAGCAAACAATATGCTAGAGGTGCATATGATCCGATAGAATATGTTGTTCAATGGGTATATCGCGATACTGAAGCTTCTAATGTTGCAGATAGATATACCTTCAATAAAATATTAAATTATAATACAGCTAATAAAGCTTTCTTTCCTTATACAGTAGATAATTCTAATACTTCTATAAATGGAATTATATATGTTGTAGGTCCGGGGGGAACAGGGGCACCTCCTGCTCAGATTAAGTATGTAGCTTCAAGGAATAATGGTAATATTTATTGGGCAGATGAGCACGATAGTACTCTAGTAGATTGGCTGAACGGCAATGGTTCAGGTGGAGTCAATTATGTCTCCACTTTTACCACTGGATATAAACTGCATGGCCAAGGTGAACGTAGATTTCAGATACCATATATCTACGTTTATTCTAGATTAGGACAACCAGTATCTTATTACATTCAAAGTTTATGGGATTATCCCTTGAATGTAGATTCAGGTAGATGGGGTGTTAATCAGCTAGTGAATATTAATAGTCCTAACTTTGGTATGGCATTTCGAAGACATAGATTACGAGGCTGGGGATTGGTATTACAAATAAGAATAACTTCAGTAGACGGACAACCATTTGATATCATGGGCTGGTCTCTCTACGAAACTGCTAATCAGGGCGTATAATGGATCCTATTTCAATTGGTTTAGGTTTGGCTGGTTTAGGATTATCTCTCTTCGGAGGAGCACAACAAGCTGATATTTCTAAACAGCAAGCTCAGATAAGTGCTCAGGTAGCAGGTGTTAGCGGACAGATAGCTGGAGATGAATTACAGGTTCAAGCTCAAAAGAAACAGCAAATGGAATTAGAAGCCAATCGACAACAACTACAAAACTTTCGTAATGTTCAACAAGCTAGAGCGCAAAGCTTAGCTGGAGCTACTAGTGAAGGGGCTCAATTCGGATCAGGATTGCAAGGCGGTTTAGCTGCAGCTTCTACTGAAGGTGGTATTAATGCTTTAGGTATTAGTCAGAATTTAGAAATTGGTAGAAATATCTTTGGTATTGATACCGACATAAGTCAGAAGAGGATTCAGATTGCTGGTCTGCAAAGTAAATCAGCTTTGCTTGGTGGAGAAGCTGCTACAGCACAGGGTTATCAATCCCTAGGTGGTGCCTTCCTTAAAGCTGGACCAATCATTGGTGCCTTTGCTCAGAATCAAGGTGTTAGGAAAATATAATGGCACAACAAGTAGATCCTAATATTATTACTGACCAAGATCCAAGTCCGTCGCCACTGCAGACAACTGGTCCTATTTCTATTTCAGAACCACCTGCTACAGATAATAATCAGATTAGTTTAGCTCCATTAGATGCCACTCCAGCTAGTCCTCCTCCTCAACCAATAGCTAAACAACGAGCTGATAAGTTTAACTATACCTTTGGTAAAGATGGAGTAATGGATTCTGCCCAGGTTTACATGCGTATTCTACGTGGTGAAGAGCCTGGTATACGTGAAGAGTTCTCTGCTCATTTAGATCAACAGAAAGCTCAGCAGAAACAGCAGATGTTGTTAGACGCTGCCAATCAGAAAGGCAGACCATTAGATTATACTGATGTTAGAAAGATCTTAGATCCTTTTAATCCGGCTAATAAACCTAGTGATCCTACTACAGTCTTAGAAGATAATTATGGTAGAACTTATATAGGTTCTATTCATGAAGCTGCGGCTGCTATGAAGGATACTATATTAGATGAGGCCGTTAAAGATATTCCAGAACAAGTACAACCTTTAATAGATAAGGGTAATGCTGCTGTATTTAGAATGGAGTACGCTCGTACTTGGCAGGATAATCTAGCTCAAGAAGTTCATGAACAAAGCTGGCTACCTTACTTAGCTGATCAAGCTAAAAGTCTAACCCAGATATATCCTGAAGCTAAGATGCGGGGCCTGGTTCCAGAAGCTGGTGGTACTTTAGGCGCTGGTCTGCTATTAGGAACTAACCTAAAGGCACAGGCTGATGCCCTATTACGAATACCTGATGATGCGATTTTTAAAACGCGTGTCGATATTATTCTCAACACTCTACGTCAAGATAATCCTAGTCTGGCTAAACAGTTTGCTGATTATCTGGTTGGTACTACTTCTGCGCAGCGGTTCATTGATAGTGCCTTTACTGCATTAGCTCCAGTAGATATTTCTGCTGGTTTAAAAGGCGGTCTAACCTTAGCTCGTAAGATATCTATTTGGAATAGATCTAATCAAGCTGTCAAGAATATAGTGGAGTCTGCTGCGCAAGCTGGCAAGGATATCCCCATTAAGGCCGCTGCTGCCGAAGGTGCAGGTAATGTAACTGAAGCTGGAGTAGTCCGAGCTGCTGATAAAATTAATAAAACTCTTAATGGTACGACAGATTTCTTTCAAGAGATAATTGATAAGCTACCATCTAACTTTAGATTAGATCTAGATAACTTAGCTAGAGATTACGATTACTCTCGTCCAGGTGCCTTGAGTAGAGAGCAGATGACTCGTCTACAAGATGGGTTTGGTAAGTCTGCTAATACTATTCTACAGACTGCAGTTAATGCAGCTAGAGTTAATAGAACTCCCATTCCTTTGGAAATGGAGAATGCTTTACGTGCCTATGCTACAACCATTCCTGGTAAGTTCCCCGGTTTAGAAGGAGCTATTTTAGATTTTACTCCACCAATTCGTGAGCCTATTACTAATACCTGGCATACTGAAATTCACTTAAGTAACATTGGTGGTGATCTATTCTCTAATGAGAATGTAGCCAAGACATTTATTGAAGATCATGGTATAGGCGGAGCTAAGATTGTTCCTGCTGAGGGCCGTGTCCAAACTATTCCAGAAAGATTGGTTGGTAGTAAGACTGATATAGCTACTAAGAATAGACTTGAGAAGTCTATTCCAGAGACTGAAGCTGCTTTAAAACAGTATGTGGCTAACGCCAGAATTGCCAAGACTCCTGAAGAAAAGGCAGAGATTCTGTCTCATGTCAATGGCGAGGATGGCATAAGGGCCTTGCTTAAAAGAGATAAGGAAACTCTCAAAGTAGCCAACGCTAGAATTACTAAAGCACCTGCAGTAGTCGAACAGCAAGGCTTAGGCTATAAGATTGTAGTCATCAAACCATATAAGGAGACTGATGATCTAGTCCGCAACTATCAGATTGAACGTGATATCAAAGGTGAGTTCACTGGTGCTGGCGCTAGTAGTGTTAATAACGAAAAGAGTATGATCAAGGCTGCTCTAAGTAAGTGGAGGGGGGCAGATGATACTCTAGCTTTAAATGATTCCATCCAACGTAAGGTTGCGGTGTATACTCAGAATCTCTTCAAACAGTGGGCTAAAGATGAGCAAGCTAAGATCGAAGCAATTGCAACAGGCTATTATAAGAATGATCCTATTACTGGTATCAGTGTTGGTTATTGGAGCGCTAAGCCTAGATCTATTCTCAACAAGGTCTCACTAAAACAAAGACAAGTTTGGAAAGAGTTCACTGATACTTTAGATAGAGCTAGGATGATGGAAGATCCTGATACTTTACAGAAGGGTTACTTCTTCAAGACTCCAGGTGAATTAGAAGATCACTATCTTAGATATTACAGACGTTCCCCAACCTTCCCTGAAGTGGAAGCTTACTTCGCTCATGTCAAGTTAACTGAAGGTAATAGAATATTCTCGGAGATAGCTGAGTTTCGTAACCGTGCTCGAATTGGTACTGAACAACATCAGGTCTCTGTACTAGGTCCTGGTAGAACTAAGATTACCGCTACCTCCGGATACTTTGATGGTATTCCAGAGAATGCAATGCCTCATGGTAAGGATAATATCTTAATCATGGGTGCTCGCAGAGGAGATGAGAAGTTATATAATCTGCAGAGTCGTGCTCTCAATCCTCAGATTTGGGAGAAGCTTGATAAAGAGGTTTCTTCAGGTGCTAAGAGAGTGGTAAGAATTTATAATCCAGATGAATATCCTCTCAAGGATTTCAGCGATGTCGCAGGTGCAGAACGAATTAGATATGTTCTATCAGATCGGATTGACACTAAACCACTTGATTTCAATCATGTGACAAGACGTAGTGGTGGTCACTTTGAATATGACTATGAACATTACATCAAGCAAGCTCAGATAATTCCTGAACGTGCTGGCTCAGTAGCCAGCGATAAGAGAACTAAGTACAATGATCTCTATACTGGAGATCAGACTGTAATGCCAATAGATAATAGAGCTAAAGGCCGAGACATTGCTAGACGATTAGATGCTGTCCGTGTCTTGATTAGAGATGATAAATTAGACGAAGCTAAAGTTCTCGCAGAGAGAACTCTACCTATTAAATGGGATCAACTTAAAGGATGGTTTAATCCTACTAGAGATCCTAAAGGTAATATTCTTCCTCCAAGGCTAAGTAAGACTGAACCTTTCTATGTCGTACCTAAGAATAAGAAGATATATGATCTAGATAAATCTTTAGAACAACGTTACCCAGGTACCTTTAGAGATGGTACTAGAGAAGGGTCTGATGCAGCTCAGAATAGAGTTGCTTTCAATCTACAGAGAGATGCTGATGAAGTAGGAACTATAACTGGTGGTAGAGATAGTTCGCTATGGAAGTATGAGATAGCTAAATTAGTTGATCCTATTCCTACCATGAACCGGGCTCTCAACAGAGCAATCAATAGTACTTATATGGATGACTATAAGATTTTCGCTGTTGAGCATTGGCTCCGTGAAGCAGGTCCGTATCTAAAAGAGAATGAATCTTCTATACGAGCGTCTCCTTTCTGGAATTATAATCAAGTTACCAATAAGGATTCTTTTAAATCTGCAACTCCTATTGAGATAGTGAATAAGCTTCTCGGCAACAAGCTGAAGATAGATCAATTCGTAGGTCTACCTAATACCTTTGATACTTGGGTACATGGTATAACCCAACGTTTAGCTGATACTGCCTATGAGAAAGGTGGATTGACTGAGAAGGCTGCTATCATTCCTTTGTGGGCATTGAGTCATGTTCATGATCCTGTTCGACTATTAAGATCCTTTGCTTTCAATGCTAAGCTAGGACTATTTAATCCAGCGCAGATATTAGTTCAAACTCAGAATTACGCAACTATCGCTGCCATAGCTGGACCTCGGCATGCAGCAGGAGGTGCTTTCGCTACTCTGATACATGGTTGGGCTAACATTAATAAAACTCCAGGCTTCTTGGCTAAGCTAGATGAGAAGGCCACTGCTATGGGATTTGGTAAGGCAGGGGATTGGTTAGAAGCTAATAGACTTCTAGGCGAGACTGGTTTTGAACACGTCTCCGGTGAATATGCTATGTTAGATAATGTTCAACATAAATTTATTGGTAATGATTGGAGTAACTTTCTAAATGCAGGTCAAGCATTCTTTAGACTAGGTGAGAAAACATCTAGACTCGGAGCTTGGTATACTGCTTACAGAGAATTCAGAGAGATCCATCCTACAGGAGCAATTACTAATACACAAAGAGCAGAGATATTAAATCGAGCAGATCTATTAAATACTAATATGTCTAGAGCTTCTAGCTCTCAACTACATACTGGAGTTGCTAGCCTTACTACTCAATTCTTAACTTATACTCTACGTACTGCAGAGTTAATGTTTAGTAATAGAATTAGTGGTGCTGCTAAACTTAGAATGGCTGCAATATATTCAGGTCTCTATGGTATTCCAACTGCCTTTGGTATAACTGGTTTGCCACTCTATGATGTCTGGCGTAAGGAAGCTATTGATCGTGGCTATGTGATGGGACATAACTGGTTTACTACCACTATGAATGAAGGTTTACCAGCTACTCTATTGGCCTTGGTAACAGGTAAGGGTGATTTGGAGAAAGGTAACTTCTATAACATTGGTCCTCGCTATGGTATCCAAGGCTTCACTCAACTGTGGTCTGATAATGTATGGTGGAAACTATTAGGTGGTGCATCTGTTAGTATCTTTGCTAATACTATCGCTGCTACTAGTCCATTAGCTTTATCTATTATAGCTGGTATCCGAGGCAATCCTAAAGAGATGGATCATCCTTTTAAAATAGAAGATGCTTTAGATGTCTTTAAAGAAGTATCTAGTATTAATGCTAGTTGGCAAGTATTGACTGCTATGAATACTGGAAGATGGTTATCTAAGAATGAAGGTTATCAAGGTCCTATTGGTACTATGAATGCTTTGTTCCAAGGTGCTACTGGTCTACACAGTCAGAAGGATGATGATGCTTATCAGATAACTAATATTCGTAAAGCTGAGGAAGAGTTTCAGAAATATACTGAGAAGATGGTTATTAAAGAAATTAGACGTGGTCTACAAGATTCTGCTAACTTAGATCAGAATCAAGCTAATGAATATATGCGTCGTGCTTTTGGTAGAATGGAATGGTCAGGTATGCCAATAGAGATGCGAGCTGAAGTAATAGCTAAAGCTCTCAATGGTTATGAAACTCAAGCTGACCAAGTCAATCAATACTTTGCAACTTCTAAGGTACCAACCAAGAAGTGGTTCCAGTCAGATGTGCCTAGCGCTCGTCTTGAACAATACCGAACTAAATTACAACAGGAAAATAAACCATAATGGCTAGCTTTGATATTCAACCTCCGCAGATAAATGCTCCGGACTGGACTCGAGTATCTCGAGCTATTCCAGAACCTGAACATATTACTAAAGCAGATGCTTCCAAGGGTATAGCTCTTAGTACTCTCGGCACTGGCATTGAAGAAGCAGCTAAACTCTATGATACTAGTGAGAAGTCTTATCTCAAAGATAAAGTTACTACCGGTGTTGATAAGTTAAGAGATGATTATATTGATGCCTATACTAATATTCGTAATCAACAACAAGGTTTAATTCCCGATCAACCTCAGACTTTAGCTCAGGCAGATGCTCCTTCAATTCCTGGGAGGCTGAAGTCTGGTCTAGACCAAGCCACTAAATTAGGTATAGCTCAAGCTCAGAATATGGGTCATGTTAACGATACCCTCTATGATATGAATCTTCATTCTCTGGCTAAGCAACTACGTACTCAGTATCCCGGTTATAAAGATTACATTGATGATACAATTAAGAGTGTCAGTGGAGTTGATCCCGCTAATGCAGTGATGCGTAATCTATTAGAAGATATTAATCGTAATGCTTCTAATGCCAAGTCTGAACATGACAAAGTTACTACTATGGTTAGGGCCGCAGTAACTGGTGGTGTAGGTGGAATCGGTCCTAATGGTATTCCTAATGCTGCTATACTATCTTCGATGTGGGATCGTGGGCAAGTAACACCCGATCAAGTCTATGCTTATATCGCTAAGTATTCTGCTAAAGATTGGCAGCGTACTCAAGAGATGAACGAACGTGCTAATGATCAAGGTAAACTTTCTGACATACAAACTAAAGCTGAACAATCCTTTGCTAAGACTGTAGGTCATGATACCATGGCTGCTCTCGATATTACAGCTATAGCCGGAGGTACCCAAACAGCTCAAGGTCTGATTGATGTCATTAATAAAGCTAATGCAGAAGGAAGTAAAATAGATCCAGCCAGGCTTGATCAAGCCTTAATGGGGCTCACTGGTTTACGAACTAATTTAATTGCTGCCGCAACACGTAAAGCTAATGAACCTGACGCCAACGGTCAAACAACTGTAGGTCTAATTGGTCCAGATAAAGTTAAGAATCATATTGCTGAGCAAGTTAAACCTCTGGATGAATATATTAAATATATCTCGGATGAGAAGTTAGGCTTTGCTCATACTGCTTCACGGATAACTCAATCTATTGATGAAGGAACTCATCTAGATCTTTACAATCAACCTAAGGTTGGAGCACAGTTAAGAATTATCGCTGGCATGGCTAAGATTGCTCCACAATGGGGGGATGCTATGTTGAAGGCAGGTCTATTATCTAATCTACCTCAAGATCTAATCCCAGTCTATCAAGGTAAGCTAGCTGCTGCTGTCGCTCAAATTGATCCTCTCAATCCAGCCACTGCTAAAGCGGATATTCAACAAGCTAAAGCAGCAGGTGTTGCTCCATCTACTCGTCTAATTGATAACTATACTTATATTCCTAGAATTATAGCTGATCCTAAAGCTTCTGATGAAGTTAAACTTAATGTAGCTAAGTATGCCTTTGATCCTAAGAATTGGGGGCTAATGGATGAGCTTAAAATGGATTATACTAATCAAAAGGGACAGCCTGTTCCCGGTAAGTATGCTGCCTTTGATCGTATTTTCTCAGATGAGATCATTGACAATATGTGGAAGCTTCGACAGCAAGGTGGTGATGGCAGAGTAGCCTGGGATAATATGAAGAAGATGGGAGAGATTGAATTTCCTAATCTATTCAGAGAAGATCTTCATAACATAGTAAGGATGGGAGAGACTTACAAGAATCAAATGCAAACAACCATCCATCCATTAGAAACTCCTATAAGTGGTGGAGCTGCTAAGTTTGATATGCATTGGGATAATGAAAATAATAGATTCTTAGAATTACCTGTTAAAGGTAGAACCTTTGGTGGTGCTGGTGCAGATACTACAGACAATCAATTCGCTGCTAGTGCTAATGTAATCATTCGTAGAATTAATAGTGCCATAGGTCAATTAGGTAATATCCAATCTAAGGAAGGTGGTAATACTAGTGCTTATGTTCTAGGTCTGTTGCATAATGCTGATCCTGCAGTGCGTTCTATTACTCAACCAATGATGAAAGCTATTACTTCTTCCTATGATAAAACTCTACAGAGGTTAGAAGAAGAGTTCAATAAGAAGCGAGCACAATAATGCCTATCGGTTCTAGCTCCGGAGAATACTTTGCTGATGATGGGGCTCTATTAGTCGATCAGGCTAAGAAGCAGCAGGCTATTACCATTAGGCCTGTGCAAGAGCCATCCTCCACTACTTCTACAATGCCCGTAGGAAGCCCTACGGAGCCCGCTGGTGCGTTAAAACCAGAGGGAGGTACCAATGTACCGGAAAATCATCCCGAGACTAACTTTATCCATCCAACCCCGGATTATATGAATCCTCCTGAGAATGCTCCTGCATTCAGGCCACGTACTTCTGAGATATTAAAAGGTTTCTACGATACTGCTAAGAATGCATTGGGTTTAACTCAAGCTCCGCCTTGGGCAATGGATCCGGAAACTGGAGAGTTCCATACTTCACCCCAAGCTATTGAGAAGGCCGCAGACTTAGCAGGTCTTATGATTTTTGGTCCTGCGCCAGTAGCTTCTAAGATGGCAGAAGGTACCTTAGGATCCTTTGCCGGAGTAAGATCTGTGGGTATGAAGAACAAGCTATCTGATTTCGGATATGCTCAAGTCTTAGAAGCTCAGGGAGCTCATCCCGAGGAAATCTGGAATAAGACTGGATTTATGCGTGGTGCTGAAGGTAAATGGCGTTATGAGATAGACGATAGTAAGGCTAGCTTTGATAGACAGTGGACGGATACTGGACGCCGAGTCAGTTCATTCGAGGGAGGTCCAGGAGAAAGATATCGAGCCTTAACTGCTATACTAGATCATCCTGAATTGTATAAAGCTTATCCTCAGTTAAAAGATATCAGAGTAGTTGTAGATCCTAAGTATCCTTCCACAGGTGCGGAGTGGGCTTCTGGGTCAAAGACTATAAGGATGGGGACGGAGGCTGCCAAGAATCAAGGTACTTTAATGCATGAAATCCAACATGCTATTCAGGATATCGAAGGTTTTGCTAAAGGAGGTGCACCTGGTAGAGCTGAAAAAGATTTCAGTTTAAAATATACTAAGGATGTTGAAGCTTTGATTCCTGAATCCCAGGATATAATAAAGAAAATTAATACTAAAGGTTTGACTGAAGAAGAATATGCTAGAAGTAAATATCTGACTGCAGTATTTAAAAAATATGTAGAATATAAAGAAGCTGGTAATGAAGAAGCTGCTAAATATTATCTTAGGTTAGCCGGAGAGGCTGAAGCTAGAAATACAGCTAATAGACTGTACATGACTGAAGAACAACGTCGTGCATTACATCCGGTAAGTACTCCTAAATATTTAGGCGGTGAAGATATTCCTCGTGAACATCAAATAGTTATCAAGGAACCGGTAGTCACCTCTGCCTATGGGGTAATGGATCCAAAGACTGGTATGATAATGAAGTCGGAGCCGACTCAATTCAGACGTGCTGCTAATGATAATAAGAAGCTAGACTTAGGTACAGGAATATCTGAAGAAGAACTTGACAAATCCTGGAATAATTTATCCCATGAAATAGGAGAAAGACTGCCTCCTAAAATAAATCCACCATTATCCTCTGAAGAATTTAAAGCTATATCTGAAAAACATAATAAATTATTTGAAGATATAGAGAAGTTAAAGAAAAAGGATAGTTTAACTGAGCTTGAAAAGGCTAGATTAATAAAAATGCAAGCTGATAAAAAGAAATTATTTGATCGAATATTTATGTAAACCTATCATTCTTATGAATTTAGACACGAAAAAACCCCGTAAGGATTTCTCCCTACGGGGTTCTTTTAGTCGGTACTTACTCTCGTTGGTGTACCTTCCACCAACCCTGGTTTACATTAAGCCAGGAAATTACTTCTTAGCCTTGCTAGGCTTCCATTTCTTCAGATCATCCAACAGAGCCAGACCTTCCTTGGGATCAAGGATAGCAATCTGGTCGAGGATGTCTCGGATGAAAGTGTCCAACTCTTTGTAGGCAGCTTCGTAGCCAACCTTATCGTACTGAGTCTCCGGCGTCCGCCAAGAAAAGGCATCCCGCCAGTAGATTTCATCCTCATCTTCGTCGAAATCGCTATTACCGTAACCTTTCGGCAACGCAACCGTGTAGAGGCCTTTCTTCAGACGCTCCTTCAACTCAGCCACAGTCTTTGGACCAGCGGGCTCATGAAGATAAAACTGCTCAGAGATTTCCCCGTACTTGACATACTTGATGTCATGAACACGGCGCTCAAGGAAAGTACGCTGACTGACAGTGGTATCCGGCTTGGAATCCGTGATTACCTGAATCACAGACTGAGCATTGGCCTGTGAACACTTCTTCGGAGTAGTAACAATACAATCTTCGGTATACATGGGATTATTCCCTTTTTCTTTTGGGGTTGGAGTCCAACCATTAGTTCCGTAGATCCAATTAAAGTTTTCTACGTCGTAATAGCGAGGATCCGGACCTTTTTGGCACGGCACCTCAGTAGACGTGCAGGTAGTAGGTGCTAAAGTATGCATTTGATTTTCCTTGTATGCATTGTATGTATGTTTAGAATTAGGACAACCAGGGAACCACTTCTTCCATTGTCTGCGAGAAAGGGGAGGATAGCCTATTTCATTTAATAGGATATGATTCCATCCACGACACCAAGACATAGACTCTTGCTTAGTTCTCCGCGTGGATATACATAGTCCATCATCACCATCAAAACATTTCCAGTAAGCTCCTAATCCATCTTCGTATTCTAGGTAGTAAGCAGGATTATTCATTATAATATCCAATAGATCAAAAGAAACCCCGGCCTCCTCTTGAGAGTGCCGGGGTCAAGTTTACCTAGGGTATAGGCTCGGGAGGTACCCTAGGAGTTAGAAGGGGAGATCAACGGATGGTTTCATCCTTGTCAGCGACGGCTTCGTCGCGGTCTTCGATGTCCTGGACGTGCGTGAGTTCGCCCGCCTCGTCGATCTTGATCTTGACTTCGTTGCCTTCGTCGTCGAGGCCGAGGACGAAGTGATCCAGTGCCACAGGTTCCTGAAGGATTTCATTCATGATGTTTCCTTTTCTTGGGCTAGTATAGCCTAATTATTATCTTCTTTTTCGTTTCGTCGGAGGCTGTCTAACAACGTTGGTATGCTCACTAACAACCCTAGTGGGAACATTGTCAAGGCTACCAGTGCGATGGTATCCAAGGTGGTCAAGTTCCTTCTTGTCTCCTTTGCGTACTCTTCCGGCCTTGAGTGCTTTACGACGGGCTCTATTACGGGCTTCTCGTCGCTTAACCTGTTGAGGATTCTCTTCATAGGCCGTTTCTTTCTTATAATTTCTAGCCACTATTACTCTTTGGCGCTCCTTTCACATATATGGTTATTGGACAGATCTCGTCCTTGATGTTATGCCAGTCGAAATCAATCTCTACGATTTCATCCTTAGGCTTGATTACATTGAGAGTGTACAGCAAGGGCATCAGTCCATCTCTAACATTAGCCAAAGATATCTCAGACTGAATTGGCTGCGAACTCTGCTTCCTCTTGCGAGCCAAGTACTTGCTTCCTAAGCTCATCTTCGAGTTCCTTTGCTTCGATTTCCTGCCTCTTGTACTTGGCGGAGAGTCGTTTAGATTTAGGTTCAAAGTTATCCTTTAAGTATTTAAGACGTAGTCTCTCAGCTCTGGTAGTTGGATGTTTGATCATGCTTATTCACTGCGATAGCAATATCTCAATAAGACCATTAGCTTGTCCCAATCTTCATCACTAATCATTCTTCAAAATCCAATGGTTTAATAGTGGGTAATTTAATAAACTTCTCTTCAACTAGGAATTCTAAGCAATCTTCTTCGGTCTTATCATTCAGTTCAAGTATTTCTTCCAAAGTGTATACTTCTAATAGGGTAGCATAACTAGTCAGTGTAAGTATATTCCTAATAGTAGAAGAATAAATAGCATAGATAAAGCACCGGCGAAATACCAGAACATTTCATTTAAACCATTCATCAGGGATATCTCCTATTGCATACGGAAAGTTATATTTGGTACACCACTTGATGCTGCTTTTGCTATAAGAATAGAATAATATTCTAATATCTAATTGAGGATTTAACTTCTTAACAGCCGCCATCTTTCTCTTGGCCTCTGGCCTAAAATGTCCCTTAGTTTCTATGTATATTTTACCAGCTCTAGTTGTAAGGACGAAGTCAGGGGTATAGTGCCCCGAGATAAGGTACGGTATTTTCTCAGACTCATATTTAAACTTAATCTTCTTGTTCTTGAGGCTAGCATATATCCTAGCCTCGAATTTATTTCTTGGGCTCTTCATTCCAAAGTATCTGCCATAGTTTGTGGCTTAGTTCGTGTTCCTCTGCATATAATTCTTGTAATCGTTTAACTAAATATTCTTTATCTTTAAGTATACACGATTTTTCCATGTTTGTCTACCTCTGTAATGAGGCTGCCATCCTGTCTGGTAGGTCTCCGTACTACCTTGGTTAAATATCTGGGGCCTCCGGCATAGAGGAAACACCGAAGTCGTGGGTTACAGCAGTACTTAAACGGGTTATAGCTGCCTGCAATGCCCAGTCGATAGTTTCCGGACTTTCCGTCGGGAACTTCTCCACAAGTACATGGCGGAGCTTGACCAAGAGTGAGGATAATTCGATAATCTGCAATTCGTTTTCTAATACTTTCTTGGCGCGCAGTATGCTCATATAAACACATATGTCCTAGTTGTTTGTCGATTACTAATAGGTAACCAGTAGTTTTATTTGTTACCAGGGGATCACCCAGGGACCCCACAACATACCCATCAAGTTGATCAAGATAGCCAAAGCTATCTTCGGATGCGATTGAACCATCTTTGAACTTTTTGAAAGACTCGCTGCTAGCAGACTTAACATCAACGATGTTCCCGTCGATGATACAATCGCGGTGGCCGATGACCCCATCAACAGATACAGCATCTTGTTCTCCTGTTACTTCGTGGCCACAAGCTTTGGCCATTGCAATTACAAGCGCTTCAAGTATGTGTCCGTAGGTATATTTGATCCTGGCCCACGGGGGGAGAGGTTCTGCAGCCAATGGGGTATGTATCGAGTACCACAACTGTGCTGGGCACTTTGGACCCAGAGCGCTGAGACGTAATTCAGCGCGGCTTTGCGGACTAAAGGATCCTTGGAGTTTAATCGTGAGTTCAGATGTAAATTGGGCAGCGATGTCATTCGTCAGCCAATTCTCTTCCTTGTCTACCATCCGGTAGATATCTTGTATCAGTGTTCGTATTTCTTTCAAGTCTATTCAATTCTTTCTCTAGGTATACATTAGTCGGATGGTTAGGATTGTCAGTTATTTCTTTCTTCAGCCATTCTATCCTGTCAATCCTCCTTCCACGAGGAAATTCGGTACTGTTGATTTGTTTTGAGGTTGTCATCAGTGTATCCCCACAGACATGGCTAACATTTTAGTAAACTGGTACAACGTGAAGGCATAAGCTAAACCTACAGGTGGACCAAAGACCATAATGATGGTTGTCCTTTCAGCGACAGATTTCTTGTTCCACCAACCACTGGGACTATTCTTCTTATTCTTTTCTTCTTCTTCCTTCTTCAAGAACTTCTTCCACTTCTTGTATATTTTCAGATCATCCATCGGGATGGTTCGCTTGTCTCGACGACCCTGAGAGAAGAAATCTTCCGGGTCAACCAGCATAAGTTTCTTCATGACACGCTCTCCTTCGTAGCTCGGGGTGGGCTCGTTCGCGGCCCACCCCTGCCTGTTGATTTTCTTAAGGAGGTCTGGGTTTCTGCTGAGAGGAACGGATGTTCATCGCGTACTCCATCAGCTAGAGGGGTTATGGACTTGCTGGACAGGCTTGATGCGGACTATCTCAGCCATGTAACGACCTACTATAGTTCGTCTTATTCTACCGTCGACGTATGCCCTCGCTTCCGGTTGGGCGGTACATCCAGTCTCAGTAGTCTGCGGCTTGACGTGCCTGAACGGTGATCTTTACGTACGGCACCATCCCTGCCAAGTGGCAGTCTATATCCAGCCAAATGGATAAACAATCCATCGCTGCACATCTACGGTCTTCCGACTCTTTGCACATCACGCTCATAGGCCTGGAGGTTATCCGTATCCAGTGTGCGGTACATAGATGTTGCGTCTCGCAACCAGAGCCACATTAGGGTGTGGCAGCAGTCGGGTCAGAGAGGCTGAGAGGTATCTCTTACCATTAATGCTAACTCAGTTCGTGCAGTACGACTTAGTAGCTGAGTTTAACCTACATAGGATCTCGCTTTTATCACGATCCTACTACATTATGAAACTAGGGCTGGACTCGAACCAGCATACACACCATTCACGATGCGTGCGTCCCTCGGTCATCTATCTATCTACTACGGGGTACTCACCGAGCCATCTGCTACCCAAGCTCTATCGGCATCGAACCGAAACTTGCTCAGTTTTCTGCGCGCCACCATTGCCGCCAGTCTCCGTCACACGGAGTGTTGGGATCGAACCAACAGGGAGTGGTAGATCAACCTTTATTCCGCCACCTTATTCCACTTCAGATCGTTAGCCATTTAAGACAAGTCCTTTATCCTCATACATCCACTCCTAAGGAGTTCATATGCACCATGCACCATGGCCCATAGGATCTGCGACATCTATTTGCTATCTACCGCGCCGGCTAATGAGACCGGTTTCTGCTACGGTTGTGCTCACTACCTTCGCTCACCATCTTGCTCAGCCAGCTCGACAAGACCCACTCTAAGGGTAGGACTCTCTGGCACTGTTGCTGACGAAGTTATGGGGCGTCACCCTGATGGCTACATTCCTAGTAGGGATTGCACTTGGTTTGTCGCCAACCGAAAGAAGGCGACCTACTACAGCCCGGTACCTGAGTCCGGCAGGAGGGTGGGGTATCCCGAGGCGGGGAGGGTTCATGCTGTAGAATTAAGTATTAGTGGACGAAGGCTAAACCAACTATAACAGGAACTGTTACGAGAAGATTTAGTATAATGATTATTGATGCTGTTAGCACAACACCAGCCTTCCAACCTTCTAACTTCATTTTCTTCTCCTTTAGTTCCATAACTGTTCAGGTTGTTCCTTAAGTCCAGCGATAGCTTCCCTCTGTTCAGGGAAAGTATCGGTTTCAGTTTCAAATGGTACTAAGTTATCTATTCTAGCAGACACCCACCTAGCAGCCTTGGCTTTACCGCCGGCTGGTGTTGCATGTTCATAGACCTCAATCTTCAGAGTAGCATCACTACCATTACCTACCATACCTTCAAAGATGTTACCATCTTTATCAGTGACTGTAGGTGGTGCATAGCTTTGTATCTTACCACTTCCGTAGGTCTTAGTCACTGGTCTAGAAAAGCTAATGAAGTATCCATCATCATCCTTCTTGATAGTATTCTTCAAACCTTGGGCTTGAAGTTCACGAATGACTTCCAAGTCCTTAACATTAGGATGAATTTGAACTGCATACTTGTTCCATTGGTTAGGAGTCTTGTTTCTAAACCAAGATACCTTACCTTGTATATAAATATTTTCTGTCTTACCGTATTTAACCATCGTTATATTACCTGCATTTCCTTATAAAAGACCAGAGCATCAATAATTAGATCCATTTGATCTTCATCAAACTCAGTCATAGAAGTTTTGTATGTTTCAATCAATCTAAGTACTTCATTAATATCTTCTTCGAGCTTAGTCAATGTGTTCTACTCCAGTTTGTCGCTATCGTATAGTCTTTGAGATCATCATTCCAATAATTCCCAGCCAAAGGACAGTTCAATTTTAGGTCCTTTCCAACTGTGTTCAATGATGAAGCCATCATCTCTGCGATATGTAATGCTGTGTTCATGTTGTTCGGACATTCTACTTGCCATTCATCGTGTACGAGGTTAACCAATTTAGCATCATAATCCTTTAGCTTATCGTGCCACAATAATGTGGCAGACTTCATTACAATAGCCTCACCGTTCTGCAGATAGCCTGACATACATCGGTGTTTCCTTTCCGATATGGTATCGCCAAGTATCCTAACCTTTCGACCATCAAGTCCACGAAACCATCCTCGCTTTGCATCGGATGGTATGAGGTTAGACTTGATAAGTTCGAAACCTTGGTATCTATCCATAAGACGCTGGAGAGCGGCATCGGCATCTGCAGTCGAGCATCCCAGTATTTCGGTAAGTTTTCCATTGCCCGCGCCGAGTAGTAGGGCATAAATATACCGCTTAGCGGCAGCTCTGGATCTACAAACAGATCCAAGAATTCTTTGGTTAAGGGAGTGAGGATCACTTTTGTTCTCCTTCTTACCTTCGACTAAAGCTTTGGTAAATTCTGGATCATTGATGTAATGAGCAAAGATGCGCAACTGAATGCCTTCGGCATCCACGCCGATTAGTAATCGGTTCTTAGGTGCGCACCATAGTGACCTGAGTTCTTTACCGAGCAGCTTACGCTTGCCTCCCGTGTCAAACTCAAGAGGTATGTTGGCAGTATTGGGATTTCGGTGAGCCATTCGATGAGTCCAGGCACCGATACCATAGAAGGCACCTCGAATTCTCTGGTCTCCGTCTACGAGGTTGGTCCATTCGACCAGAGTTCGACGCCTAGACTCAAGGAGGATACGCTTCGCAAGACTGCGAGCGGATAGCGGGGCTGTTTGTGGTAAAGTATCGAGATTGTTCTCGTTGATCTTCCATCCAGCCTTCTTCATTATTTCAAGCTTAGCATACAGTTGTTTGAGACGTATGTCAAGCTCAGGAGTTCTCTTAGTATACTTTAATTTATTTAGTTCTCTCTCGGTATCTACATGAGTCTTAGTTTTATCTACTGGTCGCCATCCGGCGGCTCCAAGGACTTCAATGATTTGTTTATGAGAACTAGGATTAAAGCTATGCCAACGGCAATAGCAGAAAGGAGCATCAACAGTAAGGTCAGCAATGCTACTGCGCATTTCCTTAGGAATTGAAGTAAGGGAAATAGTGCCATACTTAGTCTCCTTAGGTACAATGGTTCTAATGTATTTAAGCTTAGGTACAAAGGTCTCTAAGATAGAGATATCTAAAGTACTTAGGTCTCTTTCTACCCTACGTAGTAGTTCTGTTGCCTTGTTATTATTAAAGTAGAATCCATTAGTAGATAGATCATTGACTATGAATTGAAACCTATGTTCTAATAGAATAGATGATGTATGTTTATGGTCTTCTATATAATTCTTATACTTTAGATATATCTTATGACATATGTCTACATCTCTAATACAATATTCTTCCATGTCCTTAGAATACTTAGTCCAATCATTGAATTTTATCTTAGGGTATGAGAACTCCAGACCGTAATCTTCGATGGAATGTCCCGGCCTGGGGTAGTCCACGAGCTTAGATATGATGAGCGTATCCGTGCAATGTCTTCCGATATCTTTATTACATAGCAGGTTGTGATTGCGGAGAATAGGGTAATCATAACCGAGAAAATTATGGCCAATCCAATGGTCGACGGTTCGAGTGAAGTCATTAAATCTTTGCCTTTCGGTATCGTCTTGCGTTAAATTTCTGAAAATGTGATAGGTTTTAGTCTCAATATCTTTACAAACAATCAGCCACACCTGACTAGGATTGTTTAAAGAATTACATTCAATGTCAATTACAACCTTCAACAAAGTGTTATCGCTGTTACTTGTTCATAACCTTTGTCTGAATTGTAAGATGCAGGTTCCTGATATTCACCATCATACCATGCACCATCTGGAATATGGAGAACGTTCTGTAATTCTACATTTTCAATACTGTTATAACCACTTTCATATCCTCTGCCAAGTATTATAGTTTGAGCAGGATAAGTTTTTAATTTATCAATTAATTCTGAAACAATCATGGTATAAATACACCCCCGGCGGGAGAGAGGAGACCGCCGAGGGTATCCTTGTGTTAGTGGACGAGAGGCATAGTGTGGACGTAGATGTAGATGACGCCAGCGACGGCGGCAACAATCATGGCAATAGCAACGATGATCTCGGTAGTCTTGCTGGTGTACATTCGTAGCTCCTGGTTAGGCTGCGATCTTTGTGACCTCAGCTTCTGGCTTCTTGAGCGCTTGCTCAAAGAATGACCTAAGTATATTTTCTTCCTTGATAATTGCAACGTCGTACTGTCCTTTTGTATTCTTAGCTTTCATATGTTTAATAGATTTCTTTAATATATTCATAGTCCAGTTATTGGCTACGCTAGTCATATCAATTATATTATTCATTCTTAAATTTAATCCAAGCTATATCTAATTCAGATTTGACTAAGTTATCAGGATTTTCTTCGATATATTTCTCTGCTGCTTCTTTGGTTACGAAGGCTATCCAAGGATAGAAATCATAGGTCACTACATATAGTTTATCCATCGGGTATCTCCAACACTGCTCTCAGTTCAAATACTTTACAAAATTCTACTGGGTCAACCCAGATCCAACTACTGTGATTGTTCATAGTTGCTGTTGGTATTAGTAATACATCTCCTTCTTTTTTACCACCATGAGTAAAGTTTTGCAACAGCCAAGGGTTCATTTGTTTATGTTTACAATTAAACTCCGTGCCTGACTCCATCGGACTAAGCCAATCCCAACCCGGTGGTGGACCCTTACCTGCCAGTCGAAGTCGAGGCTGTTCTGCCTCTTCCTCAGTTTTATTGTTATTAACCACCAATTTAAGCATGCTCCACTCCTTCTAGATAGGCCCTGTAAGGCCCTAGGAAGGCCCGTGGTGCGTTTAAATTGTTTTTAGGTACCAGGGTACCGGGGAAATGACTCTTCACTAGAAATCAGACCATTTTCTTCCTTTAATTGACCCTTCTCGATCTGTCGCAGTCTCCTAGTATTTTCTCTAGCTGAGGTTTTCCAACCCTTGTGAGGTTGACCCTCTTTACGCGGTGCCATTTTCATCTCCTTGTATTGACCTTAAAATTTACCGCACAATTTTAATACGTATCATTTCCATCTCATATATCTTCTCCTCTCACGCCAGAAGAATAATGGAAACCGATGTTTGACTTTACGTACGTAATCTTTGCTGACCTTTTCCTTCTGAGCTATCTTCGCGGTTGATTGTCCTTGAATTAATCTCCAGAGAATACGGAACTTCATCGTCGATGATCTCCAGATGGGAGGGATCACTCATGAATAACCAACCGCCCTTCGCTATTACTTCCACCAATAGTTTGCCCCGGTTGCCACGATAGAGATCGTTTACTATCCCATATACGTCCATGTTGCCGAACTTCCGTTTCACTTGAGTTATTCCGATCTGGAACATCGTCTAGTCTCCAATTGATTGGAGTTAGGCCTTGAGAGATAAGTTTATCGTTGATGGTTGAGAACAACCTAGACCCTTCGAATGGAGTCCTTGAAAATCTATTGGCACGTGGCGATGGGTGGGATGTCAATAGGATTTCATTCTTAGTCAGATCAACATATTCTAAGTACCGTCTTGCAACTGATCCGAGAAATGCAAATACCACACCTCGTCCAGACAGACGTTGAATGATCTCACGCGTGAGGAAGGAATACTCTTTCCAGTCATGAGAAAGAGATCGACCTGACTGGCAAGTTGGGATCGCGTTCCAAAGAAGCACCCCTTGTGCTGCCCATCTTCCGAGATCACCAGTATGTGGAAACGGGTATCCGAGGTCGGCGATGTACTCTCGGAAGATGGTGTTGAGTGTAGGTGGATAGTTTTCCCGTCCGAAATGCCCTGGTATTGAGAAGGCAAAACCAGTGGCGTACCTTCTATCGGGATAAGGGTCTTGTCCGATAATTGCGACACGAACATCTCGATCTGATGTCGTTCGAAGAGCTGCGAACAATTGTGTCCGCGTCGGGTTGTATGTAATACCAGACTTTTCCATATCCTTGAGACGTTCATTGCACACCTGCCATTCGCCTGATTGCCAGAAGTTAAGTTTCCATGGATAGATCATTTTCGCTCTTCAGCTGTATAGAGGACAAAGAAGTTGCTCATGTGTGTTTCAACTAACCAATGTTCTTTGTTGGCCACCGGGTCAACATCGAATGCCGGGTAATGTGTTCGGCCTTTATAGTTTAGAATAGAATATTTCTCACCTTCTGGATATTCTTTTTGATTAGTAGTGTTGTGGATTATTCCAGTCACCGTTCGATGTTCCTCATCAAGATGCCATTGCTTCAGTTCGCAAGTTATTCTGAGTCTGTATACCATAACCTAAATCCTCCGTTAGGGTGTAAGTTGCAGGATCGAATAAGAGTTCCCCCGCTGGTCCCGTACGACCACAGAACCGGTTCTTGGAGACGACCATACGTGTAATTCTCCGGATAACGGGATCAGGATGAGTGATCTCTCGGTACAGATCAATTCGAATGTCGGCAATCTTAGAGATGTTCCGGGAACCACGTGTAAGACCATCGTCATTGACATGACTCACTATGATTAGAGCGAAGTCCAGCTCTTTAACCATCATTTCTAGTCGGGTGGAAAGATAGTCGAGCGTAGTACGTTCATCTTTCCCTCCAATACCAGCAACAACCATAGTGATGTGGTCGAGAAGAATATAACGGCAACCACGTGCGGATACCAGAAATCTAATGGTATCGAGA
>WNFL01093640.1_pt1 | contig 52121 bp, 52 predicted proteins | sample 5400361 | NCBI WGS metagenome assembly WNFL01 (sample SAMN13153351, study PRJNA577476) | soil metagenome | isolation source: 40 cm soil on Douglas fir-dominated hillslope | place: USA:California | collected 2013-09-17 | reverse complement strand
CTGGATCGCGAAGTGCTTGCGCTGAAGGACGACCTGATGCCGCGTTATGCGCGCATGATCTATAACGGCTACTGGTACAGCCCGGAACGCCAGCTGCTGCAAAGCCTGATCGACAATTCGCAGCAGACGGTGAACGGCACCGTGAGGCTCAAGCTGTACAAGGGCACGGTGCTGGTCGTCGGTCGCGCATCCAGGTCGGATTCGCTATTCGATTCGCGGATTGCCACCTTCGACGACGACAAGGGGGCTTACAATCAGGCCGATGCCGCCGGATTCATCCGCTTGAACGCATTGCGCCTGCGCATCGGCGCCAAGCGCGGCAGGAAGTAGGGCTTACGCTCATGGCCAGACGCGACCGAATAGTTCAGGAGTTCTGAGGAAGGGAAAGGCCATGCCCAGTTTCGACATCGTCTCCGAAGTCAACCAGGTCGAACTGAGGAACGCGCTCGACCAGACCAACAAGGAAGTCACCAATCGCTTCGACTTCAAGGGATCGGATGCACGCGTCGAGCATGCCGACAAGGTTCTGACGGTCTTTGCCGATGACGACTTCAAGCTCGCCCAGGTCTACGACGTGCTGATCGGCAAGCTGACCAAGCGCGGGGTGGACATACGCTGCCTGGAGCGGGGAAAGGTCGAAACGATCAGCGGCGACAAGGTCAAGCAGGCGATCACCGTCAAGGTCGGCGTCGACCAGGAACTCGCGAAAAAAATGCAAAAGATGATCAAGGACGCCAAACTCAAGGTGCAGGCAAGCATCCAGGGGGATGCAGTGCGTGTTTCCGGCGCCAAGAAGGACGAATTGCAGCAGGTGATCGCGCTGGTGAAAAAGAACGTTACCGATTTTCCGATTCAGGTCGGGAACTTCAGGGACTGAGGCGGGCGCTGGGTGCTGGGTGCTGAAGTTGGGAGTCTTTCTTGAATTTGCCGTTCCCGGTTTGTATTTTCCGCTTCTTCGCAGCCCCCCGGCACGCAGCACTGCTTTTTCTGCTCTTCAGATTTTCAGCCCCTTGACCCAGTTGTCGTAAAGACGGTCGGCGACGCGGCGCATCGCGGCGATTTTTTCCTGCATCCTGCCCTTCATCTGCTCGGCCGACTGCACTGCCGGACTGGCCCTGCTGCCCGCAATCTCGTCCACGCCCGATTCGCACCAGGAATCGATGAGCTGTTCGGTCATTTCCACATGGCATTGCATGCCCAGGTTCTTGCCCACGACGAAGCCCTGATTTTCGCAATTCCGGTTACCCATGATGCGCACTGCGCCGGGAGGAATCGTGAAGGTTTCGCCATGCCAGTGAAAGGATTCGAAACGCGCCAGATCCGGTCCGAACCAGGCTCGCGCTTCCGGGTTGTCGGCAACCTCGATTTCACCCCAGCCGATTTCCTTGATCGGGTTGCGCCCGACTGTGCCGCCGAGCGCCTTCGACATCAGTTGCCCGCCGAGACAATGTCCGAGGACGGGAACGTCGGCAGACACGGCTTTGCGGATCAGTTCGAGCACCGGCGCGATCCAGGGCAAATCGTCGTTGACGCTCATCGGTCCGCCCATGAAGACCAGCCCGCTGAATTCTTCGATGCCCGAGGGCACCGATTCACCCCGGTCTAGCGCCACCAATTGCCAAGGCAAGTCGCGGGACTCGAGATACATGGCAAAATAGCCCGGCCCTTCCGTCGGCGAGTGACGAAAGATGGCTACTTGCTTCATCGGAGGAGAATTCTCATGCGGTTCAATGCCGCAAATATTACGCGAGTTCTGATCGGCTTTTTAGCCCTGTGCGCACCGGCGTGGGCGGTCGACATCAGTGTCGTAGCCCTCTTTGCGGGAAAAGCCACGCTGGTCGTGGACAAAGGCCAGCCGCGCACTCTGCGGGCCGGCGAGACTTACGCCGGCGTTACGCTGCTTAGTGCGACCAGCGAACAAGCCGTCATTTCGATGAATGGCAAGCAGCAACGATTGCACATCGGCGAGGGCGTCTACAGCGCGCTTTCGGTCCAGAGCGAGCGGGCCACGGTGATCCTGACGCCGGACAGGAATGGCCATTTTCTATCCTCCGGCAGCATCAACGGCGCATCCGTCCGGTTTCTCGTCGATACCGGCGCCACCATGGTCTCGATGAGCGTGGGAGAAGCGCGCCGCGCCGGTGTCAACTATCTCGCCGGCGAACGTGGCTACTCGCAAACCGCCAATGGCGTCATCCCCATCTACCGAGTGAAGCTGGGGCAGGTTACGCTGGGAGACATCACGTTGCGGGACATCGACGGCATGGTGCATGAGAGCGGCGCGTTGCCCGTCGTCCTGCTGGGCATGAGTTTCCTCGGCAAACTGGAAATGCGCAGGGAAGGCGAAAGCCTGACTCTTATCAAACGTTACTGAAAGTAATGCCTCAGAATCTCAACAAAAAGGAATCGAAGCATGATCTACGAACTGCGCATCTATCACGCATTCCCCGGCAAGCTGCCGGCGCTCAATGCGAGATTCTCGAATCACACGTTGAAGCTGTGGGAGCGATTCGGCATTCGCCAGATCGGGTTCTGGACGACCGTGATCGGCGAGAGCAACAACGACCTGTACTACATCCTGGAATGGGAAAATCTTGGCGAGCGCGAACAGAAGTGGAATGCCTTCGCGACGCACCCCGACTGGCTGGCAATCCGGTCGGAAACCGAGAAGGACGGTCCCCTGACGACCCACATCACCAACCTGATCCTGACCCCGACCGCTTACTCGAAAATGAGGTAAGGCCGGCGGGCCAGGCGGCATGGCTGTCGGGCTATGCCCGGAGACCTTGATTACGTAGAATGGTCCGTTCCTCAAGCATCAGGCAGTTCCCGAGCCATCATGGATGAAAAACTGGTTTACAACGTAAACGTCGCCGCCCAGGACGTCCTGCTCAACCCGGACGAAATCAAGCGCCGCGTTCCGCTGACGGACAAGGCTGAACAGACGGTCCTCGAAGGCCGTCATGCGCTCGAGCGCATTCTCGATCGCCGTGACCATCGCCTGATGGTGGTGATTGGGCCTTGTTCGATTCACGATCCGGCAGCGGCCATGGACTATGCGCAACGCCTGAAAAAAATCGCGGACGAAGTCGCCGATACGCTGTTCATCGTGATGCGGGTGTATTTCGAAAAGCCGCGCACTACCACCGGCTGGAAGGGCTTGATCAACGATCCGCACATGGACGACTCCTTCGACATCGAGGCAGGCCTGCAACTCGCGCGCAAGGTGTTGCGCGACATCAACGAACTTGGATTGCCTGCCGGTACCGAAGCGCTCGATCCGATCAGCCCGCAATACCTGGGCGACCTGGTCACCTGGAGTGCGATTGGCGCGCGCACCACGGAATCGCAGACACATCGCGAGATGGCGAGCGGCTTGTCGACGCCGGTCGGCTTCAAGAACGGCACGGACGGCGGTCTGCAGGTCGCGATCAATGCGCTGCTCTCGGTATCGAAGCCGCACAGTTTCCTCGGCATCAACCAGCGCGGCCAGGTTTCGGTCATCCGTACCAGCGGAAACCGTTATGGCCATATCGTGCTGCGTGGAGGCGCGAAGGGGCCGAATTACGACTCCGTCACCATGGCGGTGGTGGAAAAGGAACTGGCCAAAAACAGTCTTTCGGCCAACATCATGGTGGATTGCAGTCATGCGAATTCCAACAAGGACCACAACCTGCAGCCGCTGGTCATGCTCGACTGCGCGCACCAGATCATGGAAGGCAATCAGTCGATCGTCGGCGTGATGCTGGAAAGCAACATCAACGCCGGAAATCAGTCGATTCCCGCCGACCTGAAGCAGCTCAAATATGGCGTATCGGTGACGGATGCCTGCATCGACTGGCCGACCACGGAAAAGCTGTTGCGCGACACGCGGGCGAAGCTCAAGGATGTCCTGCCGAAGCGGATTCCGCGTACGGCGGAAATCCACAAGATCGCCGGCTGATTCCGCTTACCTGGCTGCATGAACAAAACGGGCGACCGCATGGTCGCCCGTTTCATTTTTCGCTCCGCGGACCGCCGCGTCTATCTCATAACAAAAGGATTCCCGGTCTTGACACCGGTATTGATCCAGACGCTCTTCATCTGCAGGTATTCGTAGATGGCGCTCTGGCCGTTTTCCCTGCCCACGCCGCTGTCCTTGTAGCCGCCGAACGGCGACATGAAGCTGACGGCGCGATAGGTATTGACCCACACCGTGCCGGCCTTGATGCGTTCGGACATGCGTATCGCGCGGCCGACGTCGCGGGTCCAGACCCCCGCACCGAGACCGAAACGAACGTCGTTGGCGATGCGCACGGCATCCTCCTCGTCCTTGAACGGGATGATCGAGAGTACCGGGCCGAATACCTCTTCCTGTGCAATCCGCATCTTGTTGTCCACGCCGGTGAAAATCGTCGGCTCGACGAACCATCCCTTGCCGCACTCCGGACGCGTCGCCGGACCGCCGCCCATGCGCAACTTGGCGCCTTCGTTCTTCGCGACGTCGATATACGACAACACTTTCTGGTATTGCGGCTGCGTAGTCACCGGTCCGACCTGGGTTTCCAGGCTCATCGGATCGCCCATCTTTGCGGTCTTGGCCAGGGTCAGCAATTTCTCGACGAACTCGTCGTGAATCGACTGCTGCAGCAGCAGCCGAGAACCCGCGATGCAGGTCTGCCCGGTCGCCGCGAAGATTCCGGACACGGCGCCGTTGACCGCATCCTCGATGACGGCATCTTCGAACACGATGTTGGGCGACTTGCCGCCCAGTTCGAGCCCGACCTTCTTGAAACCGCGCGCCGCAGTCTCCGCGATGATCCTGCCGGTGGTATCCGACCCGGTGAATGTGATTTTTGCGGTCAGCGGATGTTCGACGAGCGGCATGCCAGCTTCCTTGCCGTACCCCGTGACGACGTTGACGACGCCGGCGGGAAAACCGGCCTGCTCCACCAGCTTGACGAACTCCAGTGCGGAAGCCGACGTGAACTCGGAAGGCTTGATGACCACGGTGTTGCCGGCGGCCAGGGCGGGCGCAAGCTTCCAGGCCGTCAGCATCAGCGGAGAGTTCCACGGCGTGATTGCCACCACCACACCCAGCGGTTCGTAGCGGGTGAAATTGAAATAGCCCTTCTTGTCGAGCGGAATGACCGCGCCCTGGACCTTGTCCGCCAGCCCGCCGAAGTAGTAGTACCACTGCGGAACGTAATTGAGTTGCGCCGCCATCTCGGCGATCAGCTTGCCGTTGTCGCGCACCTCGGTCTCGGCAAGCTGCTGCGCATTCTGCGCCACCAGATCGCCGAGTTTCCTCAGCAGCGCGCCGCGCTGCGTCGCCGTCATCTGCGGCCAGGGACCGTCGGTGAATGCCGCGTGCGCCGTGCGCACCGCATGATCCGCATCCGCCGCGTTGCCGCGGGGGATCAACGCCCATGGTTCGCCGGTGAACGGGTTGTAGCTTTCGAACCATTCGCCCGATGAGGGAGCGACCCATTCACCGCCGATGTACATCTGGTACTTCTGCATTCTTGCCTCCTGGTTGTTTTTCATCGATAGCCGGTATCTCTGTCGATTGCCTTTCGCTGCCGTGTTGCGTCCGCTTATTCGATCCGCCGGATCCTGACCTTGTTGAAGCCGATCAGCGAATTCACGATGAAACTGAATATGGCCACGAACAGAGCCACGACGAATCCGGACCAGAATCCCGCCACGATGAATCCGGGCACCAACCAGGCGACCAGCAGCAACATAAGCGCATTGATCACCAGCACGAACAGTCCGAGGGTCAGGACCGACAATGGCAGCGTCAGGATCACCAGCACCGGCTTCAGGAAGGTATTCACGATCCCCAGCATCAGGCCGGCGATGAACAGCGACTGCGGCGTCAAAAACGAAATGCCGTCGAACAGCTCGTCAGCCACCCACAGCGAAAGCGTGTTGACGCCCCAAAACACGAGGAAACGCACGACGGGATGGATAGTCATGAAAGAATAATACCATTCACTCCACCACCCACCTCATCCCAGCCTTCTCCCCCCGCCAGCGGGCGGAGAAGGAGCAGGAAATTCGCAGCTCGATTCGGCACGATAACCAAGGATCCTGCGCGCTATGGTTGAGGTCGTCATACAGAAACAGCAATGAGAAATTGATGGTATAAAACCTCCCCTTTCAACTTAGGAACACTCCAGTTCCCTCTCCGCATCTTGACTTTTCCTCTCTCTCCACTTGTGGAGAGGGGCGGGGGGAGCTCAGGGAGAGGGTGGGGGGTGAGGTGAATGCAATCCCAAACGCTTCCCCGTTCGATGTGGATCCTGCTGGCCGTGCTCACGCTGGGCTGGGGCTTCAACTGGCCGATGATGAAAATGACTTTGGCGGAGCTGCCGGTGTGGACGTTTCGCGGTCTCTGCGTCTCGTCCGGCGCCATCGGCTTGTTCGCCATCGCGCGCGCCAATCGCCAGGCGATCCGCGTGCCGCGAGAACAATGGGGCTGGCTGGTCGTCATCTCGATCTGCAACGTCACGTTGTGGAACGTGTTCATCGGCTACGGGCTGAGGATGCTGCCCGCGGGGCGCAGCGCCATCCTGGCCTACAGCATGCCGATATGGGCGGTTTTGCTCTCCGTATTCATCCTCCACGAAAAGATGACCCGCCGGCGGCTGCTTGGCTTGCTGCTCGGCATGGCGGGCATGGCGGTTCTGCTGGGCGGGGAAGTCAGCGTGATGCGCGTGTCGCCGCTGGGAGCGATACTGGTTCTTGGCGGCGCGATTGCCTGGGCGCTGGGCACCGTGCTCATGCGACGCTATCCGACGACCGTAAGCACTACTGCGCTGACCGCGTGGCAACTGCTGATAGGCGGGTTGCCGATCATGCTTGGCGCCCTGGTGATCGACCGGGGCGACTGGCGGCCGATCGGCACCGCCGCCACCGTCGGGCTGGTCTACAACATGACCTTCGTCTTCATTTTCTGCTACTGGGCCTGGTTCAAGATCGCCACGACCGCCCCGCCCGGCGTTTCCTCGCTCTCCACGCTGATGATCCCGGTCGTCGGGGTATTCAGCGGCATCTGGCTGCTCGGGGAATCCCCGCAGTGGCAGGAGTATGCCGCGCTGATGCTGGTGATCGCGTCGCTCGCCACGGTGCTGATTCCGCCGCGCCGCCGCGCTACAGGCTAAAACTTTCCCGAGGCGTTGTGCCGGCAGCCGGTACTATTGCTGTCACGCCCGCTTCCCGTGCGTGAACGGGAGCAATGGCCTGAAAGTTGCGGCACTTCATGCAAACATGAAAACCCGGCTCATTCTGTTACTCGTTTCGGCGGTTTCTGCCGGATTTGCGCACGCCGACATCTATCGATATGTCGATGCCGAAGGCGTGGTCCAGTTCACCAACGTCCCGCAGGACAGCCGCTTCAAGGTCTACCTGAAGGAAAAGCGCAAGCCGGACCCGGTTACCGAAACGCTGGCCAGTGAAATCCGCTACTACGACGAAAAGGACCGGGCGCGCTATGCCAAGCCGATCCAGGACGCCGCGAAAGCCACGCGCCTGGATGCCGCATTGATCCATGCAGTGATCTCCGCGGAATCCGGCTACAACCCGTTCGCCCGCTCACGCAAAGGCGCGGCCGGCCTCATGCAACTGATGCCTGAAACAGCCAAACGCTATGGGGTGAAGAATCGCCTCGATCCCGCGCAGAACATAAGCGGGGGCGCGCGCTACCTGCGCGATCTGATCCGCCTGTTCAACAACGATGTACAGCTCGCCGTCGCCGCCTACAACGCCGGCGAAAACGCAGTGGTCAGGGCGGGCAATCGCATTCCGCCCTATCAGGAAACCATGACCTACGTTCCCCGGGTCATGACGTATTACAGGAAATACCGCGCCACCTCCTAGTCCTTGCGCGGCGGCGGAGAGGTCGCCGCGGTTGCGCTCCCGGGTGAATCAGGCACGAACAGGAATTTCCAGTCGCTGTAGTGTTGCGCCCCGGAAAAATTGTCGTAGCGCGATCCGAAGTTTGCCTGCCTGATCGGAGTTTCTTCCGAAAGGCTATAGACGCCGACGATTTCGCCTTCCGGTCCTTTCACCAATCCCCACTCGGCACTGCCGGTCATTGGATCCACATAGACCCTGCGCAAGTAGCGCTGCGTGGTCGGGAAACGGCTGTCTTGCAACAAGTCCTCGAGCTTGGCCGGCCACTTTTTCTCGCCGGGTGAACGGTCGTAATACGCCGCTATGGCGCGGCGGAACTGCTCGCCTGCAAATAACAGTTCGCGTTCCTTTTCCCTGCGCATCTCCGTGTGCCAAACCAGGCCGGTCGCTGCCAGCACGATGCCCATGAGCGCGACCACGATGAGCAAGCCGATATAAGTGAAGCCTGGCGAGGAACCGGGAAACGATTGCCCGGACGATCCATTCTTGTTCACCCCGTCACCAATCGACATATTTGCTGCCGTCCAAGGCCGTGCCCGGCGCGCCACTTTTTACGTCGAACACACTGCCCTTGCCTGATTCGCCCGGCGGGATGGTCGACCAGGTCAGGGGAGTCTCAGTCATCGGGTCGGGCGGGATCTTGCGCAAATAGTTTTTACTGACAAGATCCTCGAGAGCATCCGGATAACGGCCACGGTCGCCGTAATATTTGTCGATCGAATCGCGCATCTGCGCCAGGTTCTGCTTCAGCACCGCTTCCTTCGCGCGGTCTGTGCTGTGGAAATAGCGCGGCACGGCGAGCGTGAGCAGCGTTGCGATGATCGCCATGACGACGAGGAGTTCTATGAGCGTGAAGCCCCGAGTACTGAGTGCTGGGTGCTGAGTGCTGAGAGAGAAGCATCGTGCACGGTCAGGCCGTAGGTTTCCCCGTTGCGGTGTAAGAATTCCGCGACCGAGGCTATGTTTCGGGATATTTTTTCGCAGCACGCAGTACACAGCACTCAGCACTTTTCCTTCCTCACCAGTCCTTGTACGGCACGCCGTTGAGCCCTTTGCCCTCGGCCAGCGAATGAATGTCGAACACATCTTTTCCTTCGCGCGGGTTGTCCGGCGGGCTCTCGTAGGAACGCTTGCCCCAAGTTTCCGCGGCCGGCAGGTTCTCCGGTGCAAACGGGTCCCTTGGCAGGCGGCGCAGGAAATAGATCGATTTCTTGACCGGCAGCTTGGCATCGTCGACGCCGAGAACCAGCGCATCCAGGGAAGGCGGATATCCGGAAGCATCGGCTGCACGAGTCACCCGGCCTTCGTCCGCGGACTGTTTGTAGGCGTCGATCGCTTCGCGGATCTGGCGCAACGCCGTTCGCATTTCCTGTTCCTTTCCGCGCTGCAAGGCGATCTGGGTCAGCGGCAGTGCAGCCGAGGCCAGGATGGCGACGATGGCGACGGTGATGATCAGTTCGATCAGCGTGAATCCGCGCGATGCGCGGATTGCACGAGGACTCAGGACGTAGGACTTATGGCCAAAGGCCGGTATCCCGCGGGCGGGACTGAGTAGAGACCTTACGACAGTCACGACAGTCACGGCAATCACGGCATTCACGACCGTCACGGCTTTCCTGCCGGCGGCAACGGCACAGGCTCGTCCTGCGGGCGCACCGGCAACGCGGGGACGGACTGAGGCGGCGCGACAGGTTCGGGCGCAGGTGACGCTACAGGTGCGGGAACCGCATCCGCGGAGCGCAGTCCGAGCGCGCCACCGCCGATGGTCGAATCGGTGCCGGATGGGAATTCGAGCACCGTCGCCGCGGGCCGGTCGATGTTGCGGACAATGTAAGGCGTGATCAGCAGAATGATTTCCGTCTTATCGTGCTCGTCGTGCCGGCTGCCGAACAGGCGGCCGATTACAGGCAGGTTGCCGAGTCCGGGAACCTTGTCGGAGACGCTGCGATCCTCGTCCTGCAGCAGGCCGGCGAGGACCTGAGTTTCGCCGTTCTTTAGGCGCAGCGTAGTCGCCGTATTGCGCGTGCCCAGGCGGTAGGTCAGCGTGCCGTTCGCGCTCGTGATCTGCTGCACGATGTTGCTGACTTCGAGGCCGACCTTGATCGCCACTTCGTCTTCGAGGAACACGTTCGGTTCCACGTCGAGCTTAAGCCCGACGTCGAGATAAGTCACCGAATCGGAAATGCCGACGTTGGCCGTCGAAGTCGTGGTGATGACCGGCAGCTTGTCGCCGATGTGGATCTTCGCCTTCTCGCGGTTCTTGACGCGGATGCGCGGATTCGCCAGCAGGTTGGTGTCGCTGTCCTGCTGCTGCAGGTTCAGGATGAGCGCGGGATCGGTGATGTTCAGGCGAGTCAGCGGCGCGAAGCTGCCCTTCGTCTCCGCCAGAGTGGCGGTGCCGGCCCCTGCCGCGCCCTGGACGCCCACGCTGAACTGCGTCGGATAGCGAACGCCGATCTCCGTAAGTCGATTGCGTCCGACTTCGAGGACTTCGAGCTCGAGCATGACCTCCGGTTCGGCGAGATCCTGCGCGGCGATGAGCTTTTCCGCCATGCGGATCGCTTCCGGCGTGTCGCGCATCGTCAGCATGTTGAGGCGTTCGTCGACGAAGACGTCGCGCGTCTTGACCACCGTCTTTATGAGGTTCAGCGTCTGCTTGACGTCCGCATTGGCGAGATAGAAGCTCTTGACCGTGAGCTCCTGGTAGTCCTTGAGCTTGTTCGGAAGGTTCGGATACACCAGGATCGTGCTTTCGTTGAGCACCTTCATTTCCAGCTGGTTGGTGGTCAGCAGGAAACGCACCGCGTCTTCGATGGTGGTGTTGCGCACGAATATCGTCGCCTTCAGGTCCGGGCGCACGTCGCGGTCGAACACGAAGTTGATTCCGGAGCTGCGCGACAGCACTTCGAAGACGTTTTTCAGCAATGCATCGCGGAACTCCAGCGTCACCGGCTTGCGCAGCAAGCTCCTGAGCACCACTGCGGTGGTCGAAGCCTTCGTCTTCTGTTCGTCGATGCCGCGCAGCATCGCCCGGGCATCCTTCTGCCCCGGGTTTTCTGCCAGCACCGAGCGCAAACGCGCTTGCGCACCCTCGACGTCGCCCGCGTCGAGCATCGTTCGCGCTTGCGCGACGAGGCGCCGGTGCTGCAATTCCATTTGCACCGCGTCCATGCCGCCCTGGGCCCGCGTATTGCCGGCATCGAGCGCGAGTACGCGCTTGTAGAACGGCTCGGCGTCGTCGGGTTTGCCCATCAGCCGCTGCTTGTCGCCCTGCGTCAGGAGTTGGTTGATGTAGTTGTCGCGGCTGCGCACGTAGTAGGTGCGGTACTCGATGTTCTGCGGATTCGCCTTGGCCGCCGCATTGACCTGCTGCAGGCCTTCTTCAATGCGGCCGTTCTCGATCATGAGCTTGCCGTTCTGGAACGTCTGATCGGTCGCGCAGCCGGCCAGGACCGCGGCGAGAACAATCGATGCAAGATGTAATTTCACTGCGGCTCTCCAATCGCCAGGTCCTGCCGGATGCCGGTCGGCAAATGAACGAAGGTAACGCCGGCATCCGAAAGCCTCTCCACGCGATAGAGTGAATCGATCACGTCGCCTTCATGGACAATCAGGTTGCGCTCGCCCTGCATCAGAAAAATCTGCCGCTCGTCGTCGGACATGAGCTTTCCCATGTAGGCAAACGGCAACGGCGGTGCGGTTGGAGGCGGCGCCGCGACAACGGCGACAGCAGCAGCCTTCGGCGCGGAACTGCGCCAGCTGCGCGGCGCGAAAGCATCGTCGGTCCGCTCTGCGGACGAGCGAGCGCGCAGTTTCTCCAAATGCACGCGGTCGGCCGCTTGTTCCCGCGGTGCGGCGGTAACGCTCGCCGGACGCGCCTTGCGCGACGGCGCCTCGACGACGTCCGCGTCGGTCGCCTTGTCACCTTCGCGGACCCATGCGGCGGCGCTCAATGCCGCCGTCAGCAGCGCAATCAGGACGGCCCAGCGTTTGCGCGTGCCGAATTTCATGCGCTTGCGCCGTGTGACTGGCCGATGCGATTGAGCATCACGACGGCGCACCGAGGAAAAGCGTCAGTTTGATTTGCGCCTCCACGACGGGATCGCCGATCTGCTGGCGCTGGAAACTGATGCCGTCGATCGCCAATCCCGGCACGTCGCCACTGGCCTGGACCAGAAAACGGCGCACTTCGAGATAGGTGCCTTTTGCCGGCAAGAGGATCTGATAGCGCGTGAACTTGCCCTCGGGATCTTGCAGGGGACGGTAGTCCGCCTGATCGAGCATCAGGCCCTGATCGTGTGCCGCGCGATGCAACCGGCGCAACAGGTCGGGGGCGTTTGCCGGCTGGGCCAGTGCGGCGTAGAACTCCGCCAGTTCGACACGCGGATCCGACGTCGGACTGGCATGGCCGGCGGATTGGGCGGAGACCTGGCCCAGCAGCAGTTCGCTGCGCAGTCTTGACCGTTCGTCGAGTACCGGCGCCATCGCCGAGAAATGAAAAGCGATCTCGAATGCCAGCAGCCCGATTGCCAGCGCGGCAGGCCAGCTGATCGCGCGCGTCAGGCGGCGCAGGCGCCAGATCACGAGCCCGGTGTCTTTTCCAGCCATGATGCGGTCACCGTGAAGCGTATGGGATGTTGCGGATCCTGGTCGTTGAGCTTGTGGTTCAGCAGATACACGCGCGTGAGCGACGGCTGGCGTTGCAGGCGTTTCACGTAGTCGAACATCGCGTTCAGGTCGGCCGCCTCGCCGCCCACTTCCACGGTGCCCGATTTCTGATCCGGGGTAATGCCCAGCAGGCCGACTTTCTCGCCCGCGGCCGATTCGACTGCACGGAACAGGCGGTCCCACGGCAGCGCAATCTGTTCGATCACATCGTTCGCGCGGCGGATTTCCCGGATGGTCGATTCCGGCAGCGCCGCTTTCGCGGCCGGCCGGTCGCGGGATTCGAGCCGCGACAGGCGCGCCTCCAGTTGCGAAATCTCGCGCTTGGCCGTCACAAAGATGTCAGCCTGTTTCGCGCCCGCCAGCGCCGCAATGGCGAGCAATCCGATACCGAGCCAGCGCGCGCTGCCCGGGCGGGAAATGTAATCGAGCTGGAGGCGATGCATCAGCCTGCCCTCCCCGCCTGCCGCACTGCGCCGGAAGACAGCCAGTCACGGACCGTCAATCCGTGCAGATCGAGTGTGGTCTCGCCACTGCGATGCAGGTAGATTTCCCCGTTTCCCGGTTCGATGCCAAGCAGAAGGGCTTCCTGTTCGATGACTTGCGCCAGCGCGACCGCATGACCGTTCAAGGTCCGGCTGCGCAGCGAAACCCACTCGCCCCCGCGCAACGCGCCAAGCAGCAGCCGCCCGGTTTCCGCGACGGCGATCCAGGCATCGCCCGCCGGCAGTTTGTTCCGCCCGTTGCACACCGCCATCAGGGAGGGTTGCAGCGAACGCAACCGCAGCGGCGAACCGGCAATCAGCGCGGTAACGGCTTCCAGCAACGGACGATCGAGTGCGCAGGCAACGCCCGGCGCCCCCGGGCGTCCGTGCGACACCTTCAACACCCAGGTCTGCGCCGCCTCGCCGAACGCCTGCAGGTAGCGCGCGCGCGCGAAGGCCAGTTCTTCCTGCGCCGTGACCAGATCCGGATTCCATGGCAGTAGCAGATAGCGCACGAAGTGATTCGACAGCACCACGGTCGCGTCGGCCGCCTCGACGTTCGGATGCGTCAACGCGTCGCGCAGGGCTTCGACCGCAGGTTGCCAGTTCTCACCGTCGACGGCCTCCGGGCAGGCCAGCACCTTGTGATCTTTCAGCGCGAAACGCAGGCCGCGCGCATATCTCGCCATCGTCACTTGTCGTGGCGACAACGTGATGGTGACCCGCTCACGCCACGAAGGTGACACGATTGATCTCCGTCAGCGTGGTTTCCCCGGCGCGAACCAGGTCGAGCGCCGCCTCGCGCAGGTCGCGGGTGCCGACCTTGCGGGCGGCTTCCTTGACGGCGCGGATCGGCTGGCGCGTGGCGATCAGCTCGCGCAATTCGTCGTTGAGCAGCATGGTCTCCGCGATCGCCTTGCGTCCGCGGTATCCCGAACCACGGCATTGTCCGCAGCCGCGCCCGGCCTTGAACGTGAAATCGCGCACCGCCTCCGCGCTCAACCCCGAACTCGCCAGCAGCGCCGCGTCCGGACGGTCTTCGACGCTGCAATGGATGCAGTTGATGCGCAAGAGGCGCTGGGCCATCACGCCGTTCAACGCCGCCGTGAAGCTGTAAGGATCCACGCCCATGTGCAGGAAACGGCCGATCACGTCGAACACGTTGTTGGCATGCACGGTGGTGAACACCAGGTGGCCCGTCAGCGCGGACTGCACCGCGATCTGCGCGGTATCGCCGTCGCGGATCTCGCCGACCATGATCTTGTCGGGATCGTGCCGCAGGATCGAGCGCAGGCCGCGCGCGAACGTCAATCCTTTCTTTTCGTTGACGGGAATCTGCAGGATGCCCGGCAACTGGTATTCGACCGGATCCTCGATGGTGATGATCTTGTCGTGGCCGCGATGGATTTCCGACAGGATCGCGTACAGGGTGGTGGTCTTGCCGCTGCCGGTGGGTCCGGTCACCAGCAGCATGCCGTAGGGTTCGTTGGCGAGCTTGCGCAGCCAGGCCATCGTGACCGGATCGACGCCGAGCGCTTCCAGCCGCAAGCCCGTGAACTCGTCGGCGAGCGCCTGCTTGTCGAGAATGCGCAGCACCGCGTCTTCGCCGAAGATGCTCGGCATGATGGAAACGCGGAAATCGACTTCCCGGCCTTTGAGCGAAACCTTGAAGCGGCCGTCCTGCGGCACGCGCCGCTCGGCGATATCGAGTTCCGCCATGACCTTGATGCGCGAGATGATGCGCTCGGCCATTTCGGCGCCCTGCGCCTGGCCGGCCTGCGTGAGCACGCCATCGATGCGATGCTTGATCGCCAGCCCGGAACCGGTGGATTCGATGTGCACGTCGCTGGCGCCGGACTTCAATGCGTCGTAGAGCGTGGAGGCCACCAGCTTCACCACCGGACTGGCATGCTCGCTGATCGTCTTCAGCGACAGATCTTCCACACCCCGCCCGGCTTCGAGCATTTGCGGTTCGGCGGAGACCATGTCGTCCATCGCGCGCATGCCTTCCTCGACGCGGGCGAGATAAGCGGTGATGTCGTTGCGGTGCGCCAGACCGAACGCGAAGTCGACACCGATGCGCTCCTGGGCCCAGGATTGCAGATCGAGCGCGAACGGGTCGCCGATTGCCACCATCACCTGGCCATCCGCCTGGCGAAAAGCCAGGCATTCGCGTTGCGCGGCTTCGGCGAACGGCAACAGATCGAACGCCGGCACCAGTTCGTGCAGTCGCTGCATCGGTAGAACCGGAAAGCGCAGGATTTCGCCCAACACGCGCACGAATTCTTCCGCCGGAAGCGCCAGTTGCTCTTCAAGGACTTCGACGACCTTGCGGCGGCTGCGGCCCGCTTCGTTGCGCGCGCGGGCAAGCTCGGCCGGGCCGAGCAATGCGGCCGCGGGAAATGAAAGCTCGGTCACGGCGTTCACTGGATGCTCCCGGCAAGCTCGAACACCGGCAGGTACATCAACACCACGATCACGCCGATGACTATGCCGATGAAGGCCATCAGCAGGGGCTCGAACAGGCGCGTGAACCAATCCACCCAGCGCGATATCTCGTCGTCGCAGAAGGTCGCGATGCGCTCCATCATTTCGTCCATGCGGCCGCTGCGCTCGCCCACCCGCAACATGCGCAGCGCCACCGGCGTCGTCAGGTTATGCATGGACATGGCTTCGGAGATCGAACGCCCCTCGCGGATCGCCAGCGCCGCCGAGGCAAGGCTGCCGCGCAATGCGGGGGACAGCAGTCCGGCGGCCATGTCCAGCGCCGTGACCACCGGCGTGCCACCGCGCAGCAGCATGCCGAGCGTGCGGTAGAAACGGGCAAGCTGGTACAGGCGCATGCGCTCGCCGAGCGCGGGGATTTTCCACAACCATGCGCCGATGCCGCGGCGCACCGCTGGCAGTGTCACGAGACGTCCGACGGCAACGGCTGCGCCCGCCGCGACCATCGCGACCATGACGCCGTGGGCCTCGATAAAACGGCCGACGTCGAGCAACACGCGGGAGAGCAGCGGCAGGTCGCCATGCATGTCTTCGTAGACATGGCTGAACTTCGGCACCACGTAGCCGAGCAGGAACAGCATGACGAGCCCGCCAGCCAGGATCAGCAGGGCCGGGTAGATCGAAGCGCTTACGATTTTCTTACGCACTAGCTCGAGTTGCGACTGGTAGGCGATGTAGCGCCTCAGCGCATCCGCAAGGTCGCCGGTGCGCTCGGCCGCGCGCACGGTGGCCACGAACAGGGATGGGAAGACTTCCGGCAGCCCGAGCATGGCCTGCGACAGGGTTCGCCCTTCGTGCAATTGCTTCCTCAGGTGATCCAGCGTGATCCGGTTGGCGCTGGCACTTTCTTTCTCGGCGAGTCCATCGATCGCCTCCACGAGGGTCAGGCCTGCCTCCATCAATGACAGCAGTTCCTGGGAAAACAATGCCAGCGGAAACTTTGCGCGGCGTTTGAGAAACGCCGGATTCCAGGATGCGGAGCGACGCAGCGACAACACCGCGAGCCCGCCCGCGCGCGCCTGGCGCGCGGCATCGGCTTCGTCCGCCGCGTCGAACAGCACCGAAATCACGCCGTCCGGTTCGCGCAACGCCTTGACCTGGAATTTCATTGATTCGTGGTCGATCGACAAGTCAGAGGAATGAGAAAAGACAAGGGAACACTTGAAGCGCAGCAGGAAAGAGGAAAGTAGTAAGGCGCTATAGCCATCAAGAACCTTTCCTCTTTCATCTTTTCTCTTTCCTCTCGCTTCACCAGTTAGTTATGTCCGCCGCTTCATCCGTCCCGCCGGGCTTGCCGTCCTTGCCATAGGAAAGCAGGTCGAACTCGCCGTGCTCACCGGGCGCGCGATATATGTATTTGTTTCCCCACGGGTCCGCGGGGACCGCTTTTTTCAGATACGGACCGGCCCACTTCGGTTCGTTCTCCGGCCGCGTGTTCAACGCATTCAACCCCTGCTCGCCGGTCGGGTAGTGACCGGTATCCAGGCGGTACTGGTCCAGCGCCTTTTCGAATGCGTCGATCTGCGCACGCGCGGTCTTCACCTCGGATTTGCCGATTTGCGCGAAGTAGCGCGGGCCGACATAGCCGGCCAGCAGTCCGATGATAACCATCACCACCAGGAGTTCGAGCAGCGTGAAGCCGCGCGCCGACCCGAGTGCCCGGGGGAATGAACGGGGTTGCAATGAAAACACGGGCGACGTCCTTAATAATTGTTGCCGGGACAGTGTTGTCCTTCTCCGGCTGGTGGGATGTCGTGGACTTTACTTTTTGCACATGACAGTGCGATTACGAAATCGTCACATCGGGGTAATTGAGTTGTCACTTACGGATAAAAAACTGAAATAACCGGCGCTTGTCCCAAACAGCCCGGGCGGCCGGTCCGGGCGTTAGACAAGACGTAGCAATCGAGCCATGAATCTGCAACCGCCGGCTGGCAGACTGCCCCGCATCCGCAAACCGGGCATGGTCTACAGGTACCTCCATGAAATACATCTTCCTTGGTTTTCCCGAATTCATCCGCCTCGGCGCGCTGGCGCTGGGCCTGGGCGTCCAGATGCACGTGTTTGCCGGTGCCGAACAGAATGCGGCAACGACCACAACGCTGCCGTCCCTGCCCGCCGATATCGCGGAACTGAAGTTCAGGGACTTCTTCGTCATGCCGGCCGATCTGCGCGGAGTGGAAATGGCGCCGAAACTGATTGCGCTCGACGGCAGGCGTGTGCGCATCGTCGGTTACATGGCACAACTGGAGGAGCCGCATCCCGGTTACTTCATGCTTGCGCCGGTGCCGATCAATGTTGCCGGAGCGTCCGCCGGCATTGTCGACGTTCTGCCGCCGGCGACGCTTTTCGTGCACCTGCCGCCTGCGCAGGCGCACAAAGTCGCGTCGCACCAGTCCGGGCTGCTGGTACTCACCGGCACACTCAGCGTCGGCAACCAGGAAGAAGGCGACGGCCGCATATCGACGGTGCGGCTGCAGCTGGATTGACCGCACGGCGACCGGGTGAGCGTGTCCCGGTAAGCACTGCGCTTCCTTTGACGATCGCGTAGAGACAAATGGGACCCTGACTCGGGTCATTACCGCGAAGGGCGTTGCGCCAGGCGACGCGCTTTTCATTTGCGTCGGCCCGCGTGCACCGTCCGGGCACTTCGCCTATCATTCGCCTCTTTTGCGGACCTGCCGGAGGACAACAATGAAAATCGAAAAAATCGAGACCCTGGTGCTGCGCATTCCGTACACCAGCGGCGGGCCATCCGACACGCAGGTATGGGGCGGCAAGGCCTGGCAGACCGCAGACGTGCTGTTGGTCAAGGTCAGCACCGATTCAGGCGTCACCGGCTGGGGCGAAGCCTTCGGGTACAACGTCATCCCGGCGACCAAAGCCGCCATCGACCAGATCCTCGCGCCGATGTGCATTGGACGCGATCCGCTGGCGATCGAAACCCTGACGCAGGAAATCCAGCGCAAGCTGCATATTTTCGGACGCAGCGGCCCGATCATTTTTGGATTGTCCGGCATCGACATCGCATTGTGGGATATCGCCGGCAAGGTCGCGAAACAGCCCGTGCATCAATTGCTGGGCGGCGGCAAACCGCACATAACCTGCTACGCGAGCCTGATCCGTTACACCGAGCCGAAACTGGTGGCCTCCAACGTCGAGCGTGCGCTGGGCGAAGGCTTCCGCCACATCAAATTGCACGAAATCGAAGTGGCGCCCACGCGCGCGGCACGCGAGGCCGCCGGCGAAGACGTCGGCCTCATGCTCGATGTGAATTGTCCGTGGACGCTGCGCGAAGCGCTGGACATGGCGGCGAAGCTTCGGCCGCTGAACCTGCGCTGGCTCGAAGAGCCGGTCTGGCCGCCGGAAGATCACACGGCGCTGGCGCAGGTTCGCGCGCACGGCGGCATCCCGGTTGCGGCCGGAGAGAACGCCACCACGGTGGCGCAATTCAAGCATCTGTTCGACGCCGGCGCGGTGGATTTCGTGCAGCCCAGTCCCGCGAAGATGGGCGGCGTGTCGGAACTGCACAAGGTATTCACGCTCGCTGCGGCGTACAACGTGACCGTCATGCCGCACAGCTTCTATGACGGTCCCGCCTTCCTGGCGGGGGTGCACGTCAATGCCGCGCTGGGGCACGCCTCGACCGGAGGGGTCGGCTCCATGGTTGAATGGCGTTACTTCGACCTGGAGGCGCGGCTCTACGGCAACCAGGCCACGCCCCGTGATGGATCGATAACCGTTCCGCAATCACCCGGCCTGGGATTCGACCCCGATCCCGAAGTCATCCGGCGCTATCGCGCAGACTGACTTCGCCTCGCAGGGTTCTTCTTCCCGGAACGGGTTACGCGTAATATTGGGTCCCATGAACCTCGAACGCATCACCGTGGAATTCCACGCCGAAGAAGATCGCCTGATGGTAAGGGTGTTCTTCGACGGCAAGGCCGAAATCCAGTTCTGGCTGACCCGACGCCTGGTCAAGCGCATCTGGCCGGTATTGCTGCAGATGGCACAGGCCAAGCCGGACATCCTGGCGCAGCCCAATCCCGAAGTGCGCAAGGCGCTGGTGGGGATGCAGCACGAAAAGGCCTTGCAGGAAGTGAAATTCTCCAAGGCCACGCCGTCGGAACCGCCGCGCGAACATCCGCTTGGCAGCGCACCGATGCTGGTGAGCAAGGTGCGGGCACGCCGCAACGAGAGGGGCCAGACCCTGTTGTCGCTGCAACCGCAGCAGGGTAACGGCGTGGACCTGGCGTTGGGCGATACGTTGCTGCACGGATTGATGAAACTTGTGCAGGATACGGTAGTCAAGGCGGAATGGGATCTTTCGCTCGCAGTGCCCGCATTCACGCACGCCTCTTCCGAAGAAGACGCCGGCCGCACCGTCAACTGAGGCGCTGCTGCGGCGTTGTTGCCAGCAGGACCCCGCCTTGAACGCCTTTCTTCCTTCCTATTTTCGTGCCCGTATCACGGCAATCGCCGTTGTGCTGGCCATGCTGTCGGGCTGCGCCACGTTCCGCAGCTACGATTCCGAGTTGACGACTACGATAAACCTTGCCGCCAGCGGCAATGTCGATGGCGCCATCAAGCGGCTGGACAGCAACAACAGGCTGGGCCGCAAGGATTTGCTCTACTACTTTGAACTCGGCGAATTGCAGCGCCTGAAATTCAACTACAACGAAAGCGAAAAAGCCTGGCTGGCCGCCGACGCTCATGTGCAGTCCTGGGAGAAGACGGCCGCCTACAACCCGGAAAAACTTCTGGGCGGAGCAGGTTCCGTGGTGCTCAACGACAAGTCGCTGCCTTACGAAGGCCACGACTACGAGAAAGTCATGCTCACTACGCGACTCGCGCTCGATCGCCTCGCACAGGGCGATTTCGACAATGCGCGCGTGGATATCAAGCGCACGCACGAGCGCGCGGCGGTCATAGACGAACTGCGCCGGAAGGAATTGCAGAAGACGCAGGACGAGGCGAAGAAGCGCGGCATGAAATCGAGCTTCAGGGAGTTGAACGGCTACCCGGTGCAGGAAATCGACAACGCCGAAGTCAACACGCTCAGAAACAGTTACGAGAGTGCCTTCAGCCACTATCTGGCCGGATTCGTCTACGAAGCACAGGGCGAACCGAGCCTTGCCGCGGCCGGTTACCGTCAGGCGATCGAATTGCAGCCCGGCCATGCGCTGCTGGACGACGCGCTGGCAGGACTCGACGCGCGCGTGGCGGCACGGGATGACGGGTACACCGACGTGCTGTTCGTCGTCGAATCGGGCACGGCGCCGGCGCGAAAGTCGCGCCAGTTCAGCCTGCCGTTTCCCTATCGCAACCGCCTGCTCATCATACCGGTGTCGTTTCCGGTCATCACGCCGGGACAACCCGCGTTCGTGCCGGCACAATTGCAGATCCAGGGTGGCCCGACCATCAGTCCGGTCGTGATCACCAACATTGACTTGATGGCGCGCAAGGCCCTGCAAGAGGAAATGCCCGGCATCATGTTGCGGGGTATCATTCGTTCCAGCGGCAAGGCGATTGCGCAATACGAGGCGGGCAAGAACGACCAGACGGGCCTTGTCGGCCTGGCGCTGGCGATCGGCTCGATCGTCACCGAATCCGCGGACGAACGCGGCTGGCGATCCCTGCCGGCACAGATCGCGATCGCGCGTGCGCGCATTCCCTCCGGAACGCACACACTGGGATTCGGTGCCAGTCCGGGCGGGCGCGACATCGGCTTCACCGTATCGGGGCGTTACGCCGTCGTCGGATTGCGCCTGCTGGGCGGCGCCACGTACGCAATGATTCCGCAAAATCCCATGCCTGCGCAGGCAAATGCGGGTGAGGTACCGGACGAGGCGTCAACGCCTGCAAAGTAAGAACGTTTTAGCGTCTGTTGCAAACTGAGGAGCACATCATGAAACTGAATATCCTTGCCACCGCATTGATCGCATCCATCGGCCTCGCGGGTTGCGCCAGCCAGACGAAATATGAGGAACCCGGCTATGCCTATGGCTGCCCGGTCGGCGCCGAGAAGATCACAACCAAGTCGAGCCTGATCAAGGCGAAAGTCGAGATGGCGGGCTCGGTTCCGCATATCGACGTGGTCGACCTGCGCTGCGCCGAGCGCTCGGAGCAGTTGCGCATCGACGTGGATTTGAAGAACACCGGCGATGATGTGCGCCGCATCGCATACAAATTCCGCTGGATGGACAAGGACGGCATGCGCGCCTGGGACGACGAAGCCTGGAAGCCCGTGCTGATCTATGGCAACACGGTTTACACATTGACGACCCAGGCGCCCACGCAGGAGGCGACGGACTTCCGTGTCGTCGTCATGGACCAGGACAAATAACAACGCAACCGAACTTTTCCGAAGGAGTCATCATGAAGCAAGCCCTCTGCATCCGTTTCGCCGGCGCCGCAGTGCTCTGCGCCGCAGTCGTCCTGTCGGGTTGCGCCGAGAAAACCCGCTACGGCGATGCGCGCGGCGTGGAAACCGTGACCAACCAGTTCGGTTCCACCGACCTGCAGACGATCGCCGAATCGATGACGCGCTCGATGCTCAACACCCCGATCGTGGCGGGAACAGAGCGGCCGATCATGACCGTGCAGGAAGTCAAGAACAAGACCAGCGAATACATCGATACGCGATCCATCACGGATTCGATTCGCGTGGAACTGCAGAAGAGCGGTCGCGTGCGATTCGCCGTCGACGCGGCGGCGATGGACCAGCAGATCGAGGAACTCAAGCGCCAGCAAAGCGACTACTACGATGCCAAGAAGTCGGCCGAGATCGGCAAGATGGTCGGCGCCGCCTACCGCATCGAGGGCAACATCACGTCGATCGTCAAGGAAGCCAAGAACGTGAAGGATGTCTACTACAAGTTCAGCCTGCAGCTCTGGAACGTCCAGAGCGGGCTGCTGGAATGGGCCGACGAGAAGGAAATCCGCAAGACCACTTCGTAAGAGCAATTCGATGCGACGCCGGCGGACGGCGTCGCCGGCTTTATCCTGTCTTAGGCCATAAAGGCTACCTGGGGCAATTTGCCACAGAGGACACAGAGGGCACAGAGGAAAAAGTCAAACGCGCGAGGCTACAAGTACATATAAGCAGCAGCAGCGACCGACCCTGGTCTGGCAGGCACGCATCATTCGCGTGCTGATCAGCAATTGTCTTTTGCAGTTCTCTGTGTACTCTGTGCCCTCTGTGGCCAAGAATTTTTGTTAAGAAAACGCCCGTCGCGAACAACGACGGACGTTTTTATTTCATTCCTGCATTCCCAGCGCTTCGGCCATGACGTGAAAGATCACATTCTGCTCGAGGACTCCGCGGATCAGGTGTGCCTGCGGACCGCGTGCGTAGATCGCGACATCCTCGCCGCCATGCGTCTCGCTTTCCATCGGCATCGCCGATTCCTGCATGTAATCCGGCGCAGTCGTATCCACGCTGGTCAGATCCGGCCTGCCGTTCGTTATGCCGTGATAGCCGGGGCCATGGTGGGGAAATTTCTTCGATCCTTCAGGCTGCACCAACGACTGGCCGGTATAGCCGGGGCCGTTGACATAGCCCAGCGTGGTGTAAGGTTGGCCAAGGGCATCCTGGGCATATTCCCTGGATGGACGCCCGGGTTCGACGACCTTGCCCAGTATCGGGTTGCCGCGCCTGGGATAACCGGAAATGGTGAAAGTATGGCTGTGGTCCGCCGTGACGATGATCAGCGTGTCGCGCGGATCGGTGCGCTCCATGGCAAGCTTCACCGCGCGCGCGAATTCGATCGTGTCGGTCAGGGCGCGATAGGCGTTGCCGGCATGATGCGCGTGATCGATGCGCCCGCCTTCCACCATCAGGAAAAATCCCTTCTGGTGCTGCGAAAGAATATCCAGTGCCTTGCCCGTCATTTCCGTCAGTGAGGGCTCACCGGCGCCGTCTTTGGCACGGTCGTGTTCGTATTGCATGTGCGACGGCTGGAACAGGCCGAGCAGGTGCCTGACCTGCCGGGTGTCGATCGCGTCGAGTTGCGCCTTGTTCCAGACGTAGGCCGATTTCGGAAAGCGGGTCTGCCACTCCCTGGTGAGGTCACGGCCGTCGTGGCGCTCGCCGGTCTTGTCCGGGTACTCCGGATCGTGCACGGTGCGCGGCAGGAATTTCTCGCGTCCCCCACCCAGCGCCACGTCGATGCCGTCGCCGTGGGAGAACTCGATCAATTGCCTGGCGATATCCGGAAAGCCCGCTTCATTGGCCGCGTCCGGCTGGTCGGTGTCGCTCTCCCAGTCGCGGTCGGGAGAGTGCGCGTAGCACGCAGCCGGCGTGGCATGCGTGATCCGTGTGGTGGTGACGACGCCGGTCGCCATGCCTCTGTCCGCCGCGCGCTCCAGGATGGTCTTCATCGAGTTGGCCGCCACCGCGCGGAAATCGCCGCGCGCCACGCGCTCGTTGACCGAGATCAGGCCGTCGTTGGTTTTCATGCCGGTCACGATCGCGCTCATGGTCGGCGCCGAGTCCGAAGTCTGCTGGTTCGCGCTGTAGGTTTTCGACAGCGCCAGGTAAGGAAGCTTCTCGAACGAAAGCTGGTTCTCCTCGCCGGACATGCCGTGCTGCTGGCCTTCGAGGATGCGCGCGGCGGTCACCGTGGAGATGCCCATGCCGTCGCCGAGGAACAGGATCACGTTCCTGGCGTGCCCCATGACCGGCTTTTCCAGCTTGGCTTTTTCCACTGCGGCGCGCCCGCCGCGGAACCATTCTTCAGGCGATTGCGCCCCCGATCCGGCGGCCTGCAATGCCAGCGCGACCGTCACCATCGCTGCGAGAATATTTTTCCTGATCATGCAAGTGGTCCCAGCGCGGCGGCATAGCGCTGCGCGCAGCGCAATCCAAACTCGTTCGGCGCAAGCGCCGGCGCGCGGTCGAATACTTCCCCGAGGCCCAGGCGCATCGCGGCAATGCGCTTGCCGTAAGTGTGCAGCGTGTCCAGCGACTGCATGACGAATACGATCGCCGGCAGCACGTCGCGATAAAGTGCCTCGGCACGCGTTTCGGCGCCTTCGCGCAGAAGTTCGAATATGCGTGCCTGGCGGTCGAAGGTATCGGAGGCCGGAATCATGCCTGCGCAACCCGCGCGCAGGCTGTCGATGAGTTCCAGGCCGCCGCGGCCGTTGAACACCGTAACGCTGTCGCCCGCTTCTTCGATGACTTGCCGGATGGCCAGCGCCGGGCCTTCGCCTTTGAGTATGCGGAAGTTCGGGTGGTTTCTCGCCAGCTTTTTTATGCCGGCCGGCGTCAATCCCACGCCGAGGTATTCCGACGCGTTCTGGATGGCCACCGGCAAATCGACGCGATCCGCGACCGCGCCGAAAAAGCGGATGAAGAATTCCTCGGGCACGCCGCGGTCCGGTGGCGGCTGCAGGATCACCCAGGAGGCGCCGCGCGAATGCGCAAAACCTGCAAACTCGACCTGGGCATCGACCGTCGCCGCGTTCACGGTGACGGCCAGCGGCAACCGGCCGGCGAGTTCCTCCGCCACCCAGTCCAGCAGCTGGCGCCGTTCGGTGTCGGACAGCTTGCTGACCTCGGTGCCCAGCCCAAGCACGGCCATGCCGTGCGCACCATTGTCGACGAAGGCTTGCACCTGGCGCCGGGTGGCCTGCCTGTCCAGGTCGCCTTGCGCGTTGAAAAAGGCATACAGCATCGGATAGATCCCATGAGGCATGTTGTGATCGGCCATTGCGATTCCTCCCGGGCGGCATCCTATACGCTCGCTGACGCCACCTCAAATTCCGTGGGCAGCCGAATCCCGTGAGCGCCATGGGAAACGGTGTACCATTTTTCCCCTGCCGATGACGACTGGCGGCGGTCCGATGCACAATGTGCCGGAGAATACAGTGATAAGCGCCGGGCAACGACCCGGCCGCAAAGGAATGAACGTGGCGATGAGCGTGGAGTTCCAGCGAAGAAAATTTCTGCAGATCGGTGGCGGCCTGATGGCGGCCATCGCCATTCCGGTCCGGGCTGCGGATCTCGCACCGACGCCGGCACAGATGCGCGGGCCGTTCTATCCGGTTACGTTTCCGCTCGACCAGGACAACGACCTGGTATCGGTGAGCGGTCGCCCGGGCATCGCTCATGGGATGATCACCAACGTCACCGGGCGGGTACTCGACGAGAAAGGCCGGCCGCAGGACGGTGTGCGCATCGAAATCTGGCAGGTCAACGGTTACGGCCGGTACCACCACGCCGGCGACGACAGCGACAAGCCGATCGACCCGAATTTCCAGGGCTATGGAACGGCGCTTACCGGCGCCGATGGCGCCTACCGCTTTCGCACCGTCAGGCCGGTCGCCTATCCCGGCCGCGCGCCGCATATCCATTTCGCCCTGACGCGCCAGGACTTCGGCACTTTCGTCACGCAAATGTATGTGGCGGGCGCGCCGGAAAACGAACGCGACTTCCTTCTTTCCGCCATTCGCGACGCCCGCGCGCGTGCGAGGCTGATCGTCGCGCTGGCGCCCTCCCCCACGGGCGAACTGGCAGGAGAATTCAATATCGTCCTGGCGGACGATGGCCGCCTGCGGCCCCGCCTTGACCTATAGTTGAAGCATGAATGATCAAACGGGCCGGATCCCCCCATGGAACTGACGGATGAGGAGATCGAGCAGGTTCGCAGCAGGCTCGAGGTTCTGAAGATCGAGCATCGCGACCTCGACGATGTCATCGAGCACCTGTCGCGCGACCAGAAGCTCGATGAACTGCAGATGCAGCGTCTGAAGAAGCGCAAATTGCTGCTCAAGGACCAGATCTCCACGCTCGAACGCCAGCTGGTGCCCGATATTTCCGCCTGACCGGACAACCCGAATCCTTCCATCGCGTTGAACTGCGGGGGAACTCCGGTGGTCTTATCCGAACCAATCCCGTTACATGCACCGCTGATGCGCACTTGTTTTCTTCACATCGCCGCCGTCGTGCTGTGCCTGTCGCTGCTGTGCGGCTGCGCCGGACTGCAGCGCCGTCCGCCGCCTTCGATCGATCAGATCGTGGAAATGGCAAAGGCCGGCAGACCCGCCGAGGAGATCGTCCGGGAATTGCAGGAGACCCGCGCGGTTTATCCGCTGACCGCCTCGCAGATCGTCAGGCTGCACGAGCAGGGCGTACCCGATGCGGTGCTCGACTACATGCAGAATGCCTACGCCGAAAGCATCCGCTGGGATGCGCGCATGCAATATGAAGGCAGTTATTGGTGGCACGATTGTTATCACCGCCCTGTCATCGTCGTGCCGCGATAATCGTTAAGGGTGCATCGGGGCGCATCGGACAGATGCGTCCCATAACCCTGGAGCCGAATATGTTCGCCAGCCACCGATTCCGTAGAGTACCTTCCAGAATTTCTATAGCCGCATTTGCACTCCTGCTCGGCGCTTGTTCGGTCATGGCGCCGCGGCCGGTAACGCCGATTTCGGATGTCGTCGCCTTGAGCAAGGGCGACCAGCCCGAACGGGTCATCAACCGCATCGAGAGTTCAAAAACCACTTACGCGTTGCGCGGATCGGATTTCGCCAAGCTCGCCGACGCGGGCGTACCGCCGAAGGTGCTCGACGCCCTGCAGCAGGACTTCGTCAACGACGTGGACCTGCTGACCCGCTATTGGGTATTGGGAGAATCGTTGGGCGGATGCACATCCTGCTACCCGCAACCGCTGGATCTGGCGAACCTCGCCAACGGCGGCAATGGCATGGCGGATGCTCGCGACGTCGCGCACATCTACACATTCTCGAAACCGCAGGGGCTGCCCGACTGGGTAACCGCGATACCCGGCAGTATCAACGGGCCTGGGCTGACCATCGGCGAGATCGAGCGGCTGGTGAAAGACGGTACGCCGGGGGCCGACATCGCGGCGCGCATCGGCGCGTCGCGCCTGTACGACATCATCGGCACCGGCGGCCTCACCAAAGTCAGCACGCACTACGTCGCCGGCCTGAGCGGCTCGGAGCTGGCGCAGTTGCGCAAGGATGGCGCCAGCGATGAAGTCGTGGATGCCTTGCAGCAGAAATATCTGGCGGAGTACATCGAGTTCGCCCGCATCCGCTACCAAAGCTGGGGCAAGGGTCCCGGTTCGATGAATTAACGTCCGTTGCTTCGCCGCCATCCGGCCAGCAGGGCTGACCAGTTGGCGGCGGTAATGCCAGCAATAATTGCGGCCAATCCCGCCAGTAACCGCCAGGTCACCGGCTCCGACAGCACCAGCGCCCCGAGGATTACTGCAGCGACCGGATTCATCGTGACGGTGATCGCAACGCGCGATGGCGTGGTGTGTTCCAGCGCCCATATCCACAGGAAGAAGGTCACGGCTCCGCCGATCGTCATGAGATAGGCGATGGCGCACCAGCCACGCCACGAAAATGCGGTGAACCCGGAAAAGTCCCCGCTGATGACGATTGCCGCGAACAGTGCGATCGCGCCGACCGGCAGCATCACCGAACACAACACCAGCGCCGGATATTTGCGCAGATAGAAACCGGAAGTGACGTTGTAGATCGAACCGGTGACCGCGGCGCCGAACATCAGCAGATCGCCGCGAAACGCATCCGCACCGGGAACGGCAACGCGGTCACCCAGGGCAAATGCGACGCCGAGCAGCGCGATGACCCCGCCCCCCGCTTTCGCCCAGGTGAAGCGTTCGCGCTTGAGCAACACCGCCAGGGCCAGCGTCAGCAACGGTTGCGTCGATAACACCAGCGCGCCACGCGCAGCCGGGATGTATTGCAGCGATGCGCTGAAGAACCAGGCGAACAGCGCGAACTGAAGCAATCCGAGCAAGACGACCGGCGACAGATCGCGCACCTCGATGCGGATCTTCGTGCGCGGCAGCGTGAATGCCAGCATCACGGTGCTGGCGCCGAGAAAACGAAGAAACGTCACTGCGAGCGCGTTGCTTTCCGGAACGGCCAGGCGCGTGGCCACCACGGCCGAGCCGCCGATCATCGCCGAAAAGCCGGCCGCGAGGACGGCCAGAAAAGGCAGCGGCAATCCCCTCATCGCGGGGCTGCCGCCGCTGGATGCGCTTCGGGCAAGTTACTTCTTCGCGTCGTCGAACGAATCCGTAACGGCGCCCTTCGTGGCGGTGGAGACCAGGTACGCGTACTTCGCCAGCAGGCCGCGGGTGAAGCGCGGCTTTGGCTGTTTCCACGCGGCGCGGCGCCTGGCCAGTTCATCATCGGAGACATTCAGCTGGATCAACTGCTTGTGCGCATCGATGGTGATGGAATCGCCTTCCTTGACCAGCGCGATGGTCCCGCCGACATACGCCTCCGGCGCCACATGGCCGACCACCATCCCCCAGGTCGCTCCCGAAAAACGTCCGTCGGTGATCAGGCCGACGGAGTCGCCCAGACCCTGGCCGGTGAGCGCGGAGGTCGGCGCCAGCATTTCCTGCATGCCGGGACCGCCCTTCGGCCCCTCGTAGCGGATCACCACCACGTCGCCAGGCTTGATCTTGCGTTCCATGATCGCTGCCATGACTTCCGGCTCGGAATCGAATACGCGCGCGGGTCCGGTGATCGACGGATTCTTCAGGCCCGTGATCTTGGCCACACAACCTTCGGTCGCCAGGTTGCCCTTGAGGATCGCCAGGTGCCCCTGCTTGTACATCGGGTTGCTGAAGGGACGGATGACGTCCTGGTCCTTGCGCGGCTCCGCAGGGATGTTCTCCAGTTCCTCGGCGATGGTGCGGCCGGTGATGGTCATGCAGTCGCCGTTCAGCAGGCCATTGACCAGCAGCATCTTCAACACCTGGGGTGCGCCTCCCGCCTTGTGGAAATCGGTAGCGACATACTTGCCGGACGGTTTGAGGTCGCACAACACCGGCACTTTGCGGCGCACGCGTTCGAAGTCATCGATGGTCCACTCGACTTCCGCCGCCGAGGCGATCGCCAGATAATGCAGCACCGCGTTGGTCGAACCGCCGGTAGCCATTACCAGGCTCACCACGTTTTCGATCGACTTGCGGGTGATGATGTCGCGCGGGCGGATGTTCTTCCTGATGGCATTGACCACCGCCTTCGCCGATTCCCCCGCGGAATCGACCTTTTCGGCGTCCGGGGACGCCATCGTCGAGGAATGCATCAGGCTCATGCCCAGCGCCTCGAACGACGTGGACATGGTATTGGCGGTAAACATGCCGCCGCAGGCACCGACGGTCGGACAGGCGTTCTTCTCGATGCCGTCGTAGTCTTCCTTGCTGATCCTGCCGGCACTGAATGCACCCACCGCTTCGAAAGCGCTGGCGATGGTCAGGTCCTGCCCCTTCCAGTGGCCGGGCTTGATGCTGCCGGCGTAGACGTAGATCGCCGGCACGTTTATGCGTGCGATGGCCATCATGCCACCCGGCATGTTCTTGTCGCAGCCGCCGACGACCAGGGCGCCGTCCATCATCTGTCCGTTGACCGAAGTCTCGATCGCATCCGCGATGACTTCGCGCGAGACCAGCGAATACTTCATGCCGTCGGTACCCATGCCGATGCCGTCGGTGACAGTCGGCGTGCCGAAAACCTGCGGCATGGCGCCGGCCTTGCGCAAGGCGTCCATGGCGCGATCGACCAGTGGTTGAATGCCGGCATTACAGGGATTCATGTTGGAGTGCCCGTTGGCCACACCGACAATCGGCTTGTCGAAATCGCCATCCTTGAAATCGACCGCGCGCAACATCGCGCGGTTGGGCGAACGGGCTATGCCCGCGGTGATCAGTTTGCTGCGCCAGTTGTCTGCCATGTTTTTCCTCCTCGATTATGGTGGCCGCGGCGCCCTTTATTCAGGGCGCAGCCCTCCCAAGGGAGCGGAGTTTGGCTGTGCCGGGGCGCGGCGTCTAATATATTATTTGCGTGTTTTTGATACCTTTGCCGAATCGGATGGAACTTCGCCACCTGCGCTACTTCGTCACCCTCGCCGAGGAACTGCATTTCGGCCGCGCCGCGGCGAAGCTGCACATATCGCAACCGCCGCTGTCGACGCAGATCCGTGCGCTGGAAAACGAACTCGGCGTAACGCTGCTGAACCGCACGCAGCGCCATGTTTCGCTGACCCAGGCCGGCACCGCGCTGCTCGGGGAAGCGCGTCATATTCTGGCACGAGTCGAACAGGCGGTGCTGATGACGAAGCGGGCGGGCCGCGGCGAGATCGGCGAGCTCGCGATCGGCTTCATCAGCGTCGCGGACTACAACGTGCTTCCGGTCGTGTTGCGGGAATTTCGCCGCCGCTTTCCGCTGGTCAACCTGACATTGCGGGAATCGACCACGGACGTGCAGATCCGCGACCTGGCTGCAGGCCGCATCGACGTGGGCTTCGTTCTGCCGCCGATCAACGATCCGTCGCTCGAGTCGATCTCCATACTGCGCGAACCGCTGATTGCGGCACTGCCGGAAAAGCATCCGCTGGCGCACAAACCAGGCAAACTCGCACTCGAAAAACTGAAGGACGCGCCATTCATCCTGTTTCCGCGGCCGTATGCCCCGGGCTTGTACGACGATATCGTCAGTTGCTGCAAGGCGGCGGGCTTCAGCCCGCGGGTGGAACAGGAAGCGATCCAGATGCAGACCATCGTCAGCCTGGTGTCGGCGGAACTCGGCGTGGCGTTGATCCCGGCGTCGCTCACCAATCTGCAACGTACCGGCGTGACCTATAAATTCCTCAAAGGCGGCAGCCCGCTCATCGAGGTTCACCTGGTCTGGCGGCGTGGCGACGATTTGCCGGCGCTGCGGGTGTTCGTCGACGTCGCCTCGCAAACGGCGAAGGCCGCGAATAGGCCGCAAAAAGGGAGGTCAACCGCATGAACGCTGCCGCCGTTGACGGTCGATCGGCGTTCTTGCCGGACGAGGCGGCCACGCTGGCCCTCGGCAATCAACTGGCGAAAGTGCTCGAACCCGGCCTGTTCCTGGCCCTCTCGGGCAACCTTGGCAGCGGCAAAACCACCCTGACGCGGGGCATTCTGCGTGGCCTCGGTTACCCGGGAAAGGTCAAAAGTCCGACTTATACATTGGTTGAACTTTATAATCTTTCTAGGTTAGACTTATATCACTTTGATTTGTATCGGTTCAACGATCCGCAGGAATGGCTGGATGCAGGCTTTGGCGACCATTTCGAGCCGCGCAATCTTTGCCTGGTGGAATGGCCGGAACGCGCGGGCGATTTGCTGCCCGTGCCGGACCTGAAAATATCGTTGAACGTGGAAGGCGACGGCCGGCGGATACGGATCGCCGCGGAAACGGAGCACGGAAAACGTTGTTTGGATCGCTTGCCAACTTGAGATCTCGATTTGCCCCCCCCGCGAATTCCAGCGGGAGCGGGAAGCTGTCGCACTATGCTGCGATCCTGGCATGCCTTGCGATCATGGTCCCTGCATCCGCATTCGCCGCCAGCCAGATCGCGTCGGTGCGGGTTTGGCCCGCGCAGGAGTACACCCGTCTCACCCTCGAATCAGCTTCGCCCATTGCGTACAACCTGTTCACGGTTGGCACACCTGCGCGTCTCGTCCTCGATCTCGAGGATTTGGAATTCAATGCCATCCTCGAGCAACTGCCCGCCAAGATTTCACCGACCGATCCTTATGTGAGCGGCTTGCGTATTGGCCGCTTCAAACCGGGAGTCGTGCGCCTGGTTCTGGACCTGAAAAAACAGGCCAAGCCGCAGGTATTCGTGCTCAAGCCGGTCGGCGAATATGGACATCGGTTGGTGCTCGACGTGTATCCCTCGGAACCAGTTGATCCGCTGCTTGCACTGCTTGATTCGAAAGAACCTACCGCGAAACCGGCCCCAACGGTAAAGCCGTCAACACCCGCTCCTGAATTCGCTGCCGACGCGCCCATCGCCGATCCGAAGAAACCATTACCGGCACCCAATGTCGCGAGGCTGATAACCGTAGCGATAGATGCGGGGCACGGAGGCGAAGATCCCGGTGCCAAGGGGCGCGGCGGTACGTATGAAAAGCACGTCACGCTGGCAATCGCCAGGCGACTGAAGACGCTTGTGGATGCTGAGCCGAACATGAGGGGTGTGCTCATTCGAAACGGCGACTACTTCGTAAAACTGGGAGACCGGGTCATAAAGGCGCAAAAAATAAGTGCCGACCTGTTCGTCTCAATCCATGCCGATGCCTTCGTCAAGTCGCATGCGCGCGGATCCTCGGTATTCGCACTGTCCGAACGTGGCGCGACGTCAGCCGCCGCGCGGATTCTGGCGGAGAAGGAAAACCAGGCGGACCAGATAGGTGGGGTCAATCTGGACAAGTACGAATCCGTTGTCAAACAGGTACTGGTCGACCTCTCGCAGGAGGCGGCCATCAATGACAGCCTGAAGCTGGCCAAGGCCGTCCTCGGCGAGATCGGTGGCGTCAACGACCTGCACAGGTCGCACGTCGAGCAAGCCGGCTTCGCGGTGCTCAAGGCGCCGGATATTCCGTCCATCCTGGTGGAGACCGCCTTCCTCACCAACCCCGAGGAAGAGAAAAAGCTCAGGGACGACAAATACCAGGACAAGCTCGCGCAGGCGATCCTGGTGGGAATAAGGAAATACTTCTCGGCGAATCCGCCTTTGGCTCGTTCAAAATTGGCGCAGAACGAGTCCAGTGCTGTCCGGTAACGAAATTGCATGCGGATTCAACGGCGCCGTCCCCGCAAACGGGTGTTCCGCTAACGAGTCCCGGCGCCATCCGCCCCTTCGCCCGCAGCAAGCTCGCACAGAACTGAACAGCGAACGGTTCCTTCTTGTGCAATGATCCGTTCCTTCCTTTCCCTGTTCACCGTTCACTGATCACCGTTCACAGATGATTACCGGCATCCTGCTCGCCGCAGGCAGCGGCAGCCGCTTCGGCGGAGACAAGCTGTTGCATCCACTACCCGACGGCACGCCGATCGGAATCGCTTCGGTGCGAAATCTGAAAAACGCATTGCCCGACGTGATCGCGGTGGTCCGCAGCCGCGACGACCGTTTGGGCGATTTGTTCGAGAAAGAAGGCGTCGCCGTGCATCTTTGCGACGACGCACACCGGGGAATGGCGCGCAGTTTCGTATGCGGGATCAATGCAAGCCATGATGCGGACGGCTGGGTCATCGCGCTCGGAGACATGCCCTTTGTGCTGCCGCAGACGATCAGAACCGTTGCGGAACGCGTCGAGCAAACGAGGAGCATCGCGATTCCGGCATACCGCGGGGAACGCGGCCACCCGGTCGGGTTCGGCCGCCGCTACCGGGATGAACTGCTGAATCTCCAGGGTGACGAGGGTGCGCGCTCGGTCATCGGACGCCACCCCGGCGACCTGGAAATCGTCGAGTGCGACGATCGCGGAATTTTGCGCGACATCGATTCCCCGGACGACCTGGAATAGCCTCAGTTCGGTTTCAGGACGATGGCCTTGAGGTCGCCATCCACGACGTAGTTCCCTTTTATCTGCGCGGCCTGCGACCGCAGTTCGACCGATATCCGCCCGCTCACGTCCTTGCCCGGGGAAACTTCGAACGCTCCCGCGGCCGACAACAATCCTGAAGACAGCTTCATGTTGCGGTACTGATAGCGGCCACCCGCCAGCGCCAGGCTTCCGCTGATCTCCTCGAACCTGGTAGCGCCGCCTTGTGTCACGCCGCGTCCGCCGGACTGCAGCGCACGCACCAGATCCACGCCATCCAGATCACCTTTCTTGATGTCGAAGCTACCATCGACCTTCGGCGAATCGAACAACGTCGGCAGCGTATGCGAAGACATGGAGTAGCGCAGCTTCGATTGCAGCTGGCCCGTCGACTTTGCCTCACGGGTAAACGTCTCCATGAGTCCCTGCAGGCCGATACGCTCGGTCTCGACTTCGCCGTCCAGCGACCACGGGCCGCCCCACACGATATTGGCGCTGCCTTTCGCGGCACCGCCATAGAGCAGCGACTCGAACCTCTCGACCCTGATCTGGTTGCGCGTGGCAACCGCCTTCGCCGTCAGATCCGTGAATTCGATCTGCGGTCCGATCGGCGGCACCCAGCCCTTCGCGGCACTCAGGGCGATATCGACCTGGTCGTCGTGCGGGACCAGTTCCACGTTCAGTTTGCCGTCGTTACTGGCCAGCAAAGCCTTCTGGATCGCTCCTTCCGGCGATAGCTGCAGATCGGCGTCGAAAGTCGGCAATTTGGCAGTGTGGGACTCGAGCTTGATCGCCTTGATCACGATGCGGTCGATCTGCAAGTTCTTGTCGGCAACCGCCGCTTCCAGCCACTTGGGCAGGCGCGGCAATACTTCTTCCGCGACCGTCACCGAATCCACCTCCACCTTGCGGATGATCTTGACGTCCCCGAACACCGATCCGAATTCCGGCGTCAGCGAGACCTTCTCGATCTTCACGTCCTGGGTCGTGCCGAGCCTGATATTCTGGAGAATGATGGTGAATCCGCCCAGGATCGACACATGCATCGAACCGATCGACACCGGCTCCTTGATGTGTTCGGAGGCCAGTTTTTCGATCGAAGGCACGTAGGAGTTCATCGGCACCAGTTGCATGCCACCGATGACGACCGCAATGAGCACGACGATCCCGATGATGACCGGCTTCAAACGGTCCAGCGGCGTCTTGATGCCCTTCTGCTTCTTCAGCGCATCGACTTCGGCGCGCTTGCGGTCGCGTTCCTCCTGGTCCTTGCGCCGCGTTGCAAGTTCGTCCTCGCGCGAGCGCCGCTCGTTCTCGACCTTCATCGCCTCCTGGCGCTGGCGCTCCTGCTCCCGCTTGACCTTGGCTTCCTCCTGCTCGCGGATACGCGCGTCCTTTTCTTCCTGGCGCTTGCGCTCCCTCGCCTCGCGCGACTCGCGCTCTTGCTCCATGCGTTCGCGCCGCTCCTGATCCTCCGCTTCGCGCCGCTCGGCTTCCGCGCGCGCCTGCTCCTCCCGCTCGGCACGCTCCATGGCCTGGCGGGCCTGGTCTTCCTGCTCGCGGTGACGCTCTTCCTCTTCCTCGCGCTTGCGCAATTCCGCCTGCTGCTTCTCGAACTCGGCCGCAACCTGGGTCTCCATTGCCCTCAAACCGGACAGGTCGAACTCCGGCAGAGCGCTCTTGGCGGCAGCAGCCTGTTTCGCGCGCTCCTGTTCTTCGCGCTTGCGGCGAGACTCTTCTTCACTGCGACGATCGGCTTCCTCACGCTCGCGCCGCTCATCTTCCTCGCGGCGGCTGCGATCCGCGCTTTCACGCTCGATCCGCTCGTCTTCTTCACGGCGACGCTGGTCTTCCTCTTCGCGCTGCTTGCGGTCTTCCTCGTCGCGCTTCCTGTCTTCCTCGTCGCGCAGGCGGCGTTCCTCGTCTTCGCGCTTGCGGCGCTCCGCGGCCTCGCGCTCGGCGGCCGGGTCTTCTCCGCGCGCGCGCGCCGCCTCGTCATCCTCGCGCTGGCGGCGTTCGTCCTCTTCGCGGCGCCGGCGGTCTTCCTCTTCACGCCGCGCGCGCTTCTCTTCGTCCTCGCGCTGGCGGCGCTCTTCCTCGTCCTTGCGCTTGCGTTCCTCTTCTTCCTTGCGCCTGCGCTCTTCCTCGGCGCGAACGCGCTCCTCTTCTTCCTTGCGCTTGCGTTCTTCCTCTTCCTTGCGCTTGCGCTCCGCTTCGGCGCGAGCACGCTCTTCTTCCTCCTTGCGTTTGCGCTCCTCGTCTTCCTTGCGCTTGCGCTCCTCTTCCGCCTTGCGCTTGCGCTCTTCTTCCTCCCGCTTCTTGCGTTCCTCTTCCTCGCGACGCTTGCGCTCCTCGTCTTCCTTGCGTTTTCGTTCCTCGTCTTCCTTGCGCTTTCGCTCTTCTTCCTTGCGCTGCTCTTCTTCGCGTTTCTTGCGCTCTTCTTCCTCGCGCCGCTTGCGTTCGTCATCTTCCTTGCGCTTGCGTTCCTCTTCCTCGCGCCGGCGGCGATCATCCTCCGCGCGCTTGCGCTCCTCTTCTTCCTTGCGCTTGCGCTCTTGTTCCTCTTTGTGTTTGCGCTCCCCGTCGTCCTTGAGCTTGCGCTCCTCGTCCTCGCGGTTGCGGCGTTCGGCGTCTTCCGTGGCTTTCTGCTGCTGCTCTTCGAGCTTCTTGCGCTCGGCGAGCTCGAAGGTCTTGCGTTCGGCTTCAAGGATCTTCGACAGGTCGCGCTGCGTCTGCGACATCACGTCGGCTTCGACCTTGGCTTTTCGCTCGGCTTCCTCGCGCAATTTCAGGCCCGCAGCTTCCTTGGCTTTGCGCTCGGCCTCGATCTTCGCCATGCGCGCGCCTTCTTCCCTGGCCTGCTTAACCGCCTGTTCCTTCTTCAGGCGTTCTTCTTCCTCGCGCTTGCGCTTGGTTTCTTCCTCGGCTTTCGTGCGGTCTGCGGTCTCGCGTTGCCGCCACTCGCTCTGGGCGTTCTGGTAGACGTTCTTGCCCGGCGAAAGCGACGAAGTGAAGTCGAGGTCGTCGACATAGGATCCGCCTGCGCCACCCTGGACGCCGGCAGAAGTATTGGCGAATTCCTTTATGTAGCCGCCCGTGGTCAGATCGCCCAGGGCCTTGTTCATGTCGGCGTCGCTCAGCTTGGACTTGGACATCAGATCGGCGACAGTCGATTTTCCGTCGATCAGCGTCAGAACCTTGACAAGGTCCTTCGGGAGCTTGCCGGCTTTGTTCTTTATTTCCAGAACACCTTTGCCGGTCTTGGAGTAGATCGTCTTATTGTCCATCTTGTTCTTTCTCAGTTCCCGGGAATGAGGATATGCAGCAACGGACTACCGCATAAACGCCCTTCGTGCCGTCTCCGGCCTCGGGGAAAAAAGGAAACGAACAAGGCCTCTCGCCGGAGAAGCCTTGATATACATCCAATTATTAGGCCTGGCGGCGCGCACGTCTAGACCCGGACAGGGATAAATCGGGCTGTACTGGCCTTCGAAGCCGCTGTGGACGTTACCGATCACGCCGTCTTCCCCTTCGTTCATTCGGCTTTCGCTGCGCCAGGCAATGATTCACCAAATGGTTTACCACTAGCACGGTGCGTGCCTTGTTTGGCCCGAGAACGCGGATTGATGATGTCTGGATGCCCGGCGGCATCGCCACGGGACCGACTGTCCCGGCCCACAGGCACGGCGCGCTCACTGGAACAAATCATCCGGAACGAGGAACGACCGATGCGCTCGTCATGAAACGTCGACGGCGTGGCAAGCGTGGGCCTCGACCATCCCCAAGAAAAAACCGCTGAAAAAGTGCGCCGGATGGAAAGCAGCGGATACCCGGCGCGGGGCTTGCGGCCTGAAGGCCGCCGCCTCCGGCTATAATCCAGGGCGAACTCCGATTTTTTCCCCGATGCCCGCCATACGCCTGCTGCCCGACCTCCTGATCAGCCAGATCGCCGCCGGCGAAGTGGTCGACAGGCCCGCATCCGCCCTTAAGGAGCTGCTGGAAAACAGCCTCGATGCGGGTGCAACGGAAATCTCCACGCAACTGGCGGAGGGCGGTATCCGCCAAATCCGCGTTGCCGACAATGGCAGCGGCATCGCCAGGGACGACCTTGCATTCGCGCTTGCCCGCCACGCCACCAGCAAGATCACCTCGCTGGAAGACCTGGAATGCGTTGCCAGCCTTGGCTTTCGCGGCGAAGCGCTGGCCAGCATCGCCGCGGTCTCGCATTTCAGCCTCGCCAGCCGGGCGGCCGGCAGCGCGCATGCCTGGAAAGTCGAGGCCAGCGGCGACGCTCGCTCGGCGCCCGAGCCCGCCGCCGTTGCCGCCGGTTCGATTGTCGAAGTTTCCGACCTGTACTTCAATACGCCGGCGCGGCGCAAATTCCTGCGCAGCCCGCAAACCGAGTTCGCGCACAGCGAAGAAACCTTCAAACGGCTCGCGCTGTCACGGCCGGACGTGCGCTTCGTGCTGACCCATAACGGCCGCGCACAATGGCATCTGCAGGCCGCAAGCGCGCAGGAGCGGATCCTTGCCGTGCTCGGCGAGGAATTCGCCGCCGCTTCGCTGCCGGTCAGCGTGGAAAGCGCGGGCTTGCGCCTGCACGGACTCGCGGCGCAGCCGGCTTATTCCCGCAGTTCGCGCGATGCCCAGTATGTCTTCGTCAACGGCCGCTTCGTTCGCGACAAGGTGCTGGCACATGCGGTGCGCGAGGCCTACCACGACGTGCTGCATCATGACCGTCACTGCGCCTATGTACTGTTCCTGGAGCTTGACCCGGCGCTGGTGGACGCCAACGTGCACCCGACCAAGATCGAAGTACGCTTCCGCGATTCGCGCGGCATGCACCAGTTCGTGTTTCATGCGCTGGAGAAAGCGCTGTCCGCCACGCGTGCGGGACTCGGCGCCGGCCGCGAATCCGCGCCTGCGCCGGCGGCCTTTCGCATCGATGGTGGCTTTCCCAGGCAGCCCGGCATCGATCTGCTGACCAACGAACCGGCTTCGTTCTACGCCACGCTGTTTGGCGCGGCCGCAACGGCAGCCGTCGCCATACCCGACCGCCCGCACGTTCCAATGCCGCAGGACGAAGACCACCCGCTGGGTTTCGCTCTGGCACAGTTATCCGGCATCTATGTCCTGGCCCAGAACCGGCACGGGCTGGTGGTGGTCGACATGCATGCGGCGCACGAGCGCATCGTCTACGAAAAACTCAAGAACGCGCTAGACGACGATGGCATTCCGACCCAGCAATTGCTGATACCGGCCACCATGACCGCGAGCGCGCTGGAAGTCGCCACCGCCGCGGAGAATCCCGCCACGCTTTCCCGGCTCGGCTTCGAACTGGCCGTCATCGCGCCGAACGCGCTCGCGGTGCGATCCGTGCCGATGACCCTGGTGCAGGCCGACTCCGCGCAACTCGCCCGCGACGTGCTCAACGAAATCTCCGAATTCGGCGGCAGTCGCGTACTCGCCGAGCGCCAGAACGAGATGTTGTCCACCATGGCCTGCCACGCGGCCGTCAGGGCCAATCGCGCCCTGACCATCCCGGAGATGAACGCGCTGCTGCGCGAGATGGAAGCCACCGAACGCTCCGGTCAATGCAACCACGGCCGGCCGACCTGGTTCCAGGTGACGATAGGCGAACTCGACCGCATGTTCATGCGGGGGAAATGATCGTGCTGGGTGCTGCGTGCTGCCCGACTTCGCTGGATACCGGGCTTCGCCCATAAGTGCTGCGAAAAGACAAGGCATGAGGCATTCCTCTCAGCACCCGGCACCCACCACCCAGCACTCGCAGGATCGCCCTGCGGCGATCCTGCTCATGGGCCCCACCGCCAGCGGCAAGACCGGCGTCGCGTTGGAACTGGCGCGGCGCCTACCCGTGGAAATCATCAGCGTGGATTCGGCGCAGGTATACCGCGACATGAACATCGGCACGGCCAAGCCCGACGTCGAAACGCGGTTGCAGGTTCGTCACCACCTGATCGACGTCATCGAACCGACGGATAATTACTCCGCGGCGCAATTCCACGATGATGCGCTGGACATCATGGCCGACATCGTCGAACGCGGCCGTGTGCCGCTACTCACCGGCGGGACCATGCTTTATTTCAAGGCGCTGCGCGAAGGATTGTCGGAACTGCCGGCCGCCAACGCAGACACGCGCCTGGTGATCGACGCGATGGCTGCCGATGTCGGCTGGCCGGCGATTCACCGTGAACTGGAGCGCATCGACCCGGCGACCGCCCAGCGGCTCGATCCGAGCGATTCGCAGCGCATCCAGCGCGCGATGGAAATCTTCTATCTGACCGGCAAACCGATGTCGGAACTGCTCGCGGCCGCAAAGCCGGCCGAATTGCCCTACCGGCTGATTTCGCTGGCCCTGGTTCCAGGCGAACGCAACGTGCTGCATGAGCGCATTGCGGATCGCTTCGAATTCATGCTCGAACTGGGACTGATCAACGAAGTCCGCGAACTGCGCGAGATTTACGACCTGAAGCCGGACCTGCCGTCGATGCGCTGCGTGGGTTACCGGCAGGTGTGGCAATACCTGGACGGAGAATTCGGCCTGGGCGCACTGCGCGAGAAAGCCGTTGCCGCCACGCGACAACTGGCGAAACGCCAACTGACCTGGCTGCGAGCCACCAAAGACGTGCGGGAATTCGACTGCCTGGCCGGGGATCTGCAGGAGCAGATCGAGGCCTGGCTGCCGGCACAACTCGAACCGTAAGGAACGGGAGCGTCATGCACGCTCCCGGACCATGGCAGGATCAGTTGCCGAGCGACTCCGCGCCGGCCTTCGCGATCTGGCCGTCCTCGGTGGATTTCACGCCGCTTACGCCGATGGCGCCGACCAGTTGCCCGCCCACGACGATCGGCAGCCCGCCTTCCAGCGGCAAGGCCCCGTGCAACGCGATCAGTGCGTTACGGCCGCCGGCGATCGCGTCTTCGAATACCTTGGTCGGACGCTTGAAAGCCTGCGCGGTGCGTGCCTTCTGGATCGCCACGTCGATGCTGCCGGTCTGGGTGCCGTCGATGCGCTGCAGATAGAGCAGGTTGCCGCCGTCATCGACGACCGCGATCACCACGTTCCAGTTGTTTTTCTTGGCCTCGGCCTCGGCTGCGGCAGCGACTTTTTTCGCGCCGTCCAGGGTCAGGACTTTCTTGTCCGCGAGCTGGGCGGACGCCTGCAGGGACAGCGACGCGAACAGCGCGAAAACGCACAGGGACGTCAACAGGGACATCAATTTTCTTGCTGAAAACATGGTTCCTCCTAAGGAATGGTTGTCTTTTTCTGCCGTGCCGGGACCCCGGCCGGACCTGGGCCGGGTGTAAAAGATTGTTTCCGGACCTTGCACGATGCAGCACCGATAACGATAGCGCACCCCACCCGCAATTCCAAATTACTCTTCTGGAATTTCGATATGCTCGACGTGCGTTCGCGCCGCACCGCGGGCAAACCTCAGACGCAGCGACTCTCCCGCCGCGACCTGTTCCACTGAGCGCACGATCCGGCCATCACGTTTCTCGACGATGCTGTAGCCGCGCTCCAGCACCGCCTGCGGATTGAGGTGGGCCAGGTTTGCCTTCATTTTGACGAGCCGCGCCTCGTGCTGCTCGAGCACGCGCGCCTGGCCATGTTGCAGGCGCAAGCGCAACTCCTGCTGCCTCGCGATTTGCGCATCGATATCGGGAAGGCCGTCACGCAGCCGCTGCAGAAGACCGGAAAGATTCCACGCCGAGGCATCCAGCGCATGGGTTGCCGCCGAGCGCAGCCGGTTGGCAAGATGCCCCATGTGGCGCAACTCGGCGCCGATGCGCTCGCCCGGATGAACCAGGCGTTTTCCCAGGTAATCGATCTGCTGCATGCGCGTGCCCAGCGCGCGGTCGATATCCCGCGAGAGCCGCGCGCCCAGGACGCCCAGGCGCGCCAGCAACTCGGCGCGGTTCGGACTCACCAGTTCCGCGGCTGCAGTCGGTGTGGGAGCGCGAGCATCGGCGACAAAATCGGCAATCGTGAAGTCGGTTTCGTGTCCCACGCCCGACACCACCGGCATCGCGCAATCGACGATCGCGCGCGCGACGATCTCCTCGTTGAAGGCCCACAAATCCTCCATGCTGCCGCCGCCGCGGCAAACGATCAGCACGTCGGTTTCCCTGCGCGCCGAGGCAGTACGGATGGCCTGCGCGATTTTCTCGCCTGCGCCTTCGCCTTGCACGGACGTGGGATAAAGCACGACGCGAATGCCGGGCATGCGCCGCGCCAGCGTCGTCAGCACGTCGCGCAGGGCCGCCGCCTTCGGCGAGGTCACGACGCCGACGGACCGGGGGAATTCCGGGATCGGCCTGCGGCGCGATGTTTCGAACAGTCCCTCCTGTTCGAGCTTGCGCTTCAATCGCTCGAATGCTTCGAACAGCGCTCCCAGACCGGAGCGCCGCACGCTTTCGACGGTCAACTGGAAATCGCCGCGCGCTTCATACAGCGTCGGCAGCGCCCGCACTTCGACCTGCATGCCGTTCTCCGGCTTCCAGTCGATCAACGCGGCCTTGTGCCGGAAAAACACGCAACGCACCTGCGCCGTGGCATCTTTCAGCGAAAAATAACAGTGGCCGGAAGCGGCGCGCGTGAAGTTGGAGATCTCTCCGGCGATCCAAAGCAGCGGAAAGCCGGCTTCAATGAATTCGCGCGCGCGCCGGTTGAGTTCCGCGACCGAAATGATTGCCGTATTCGAATCATCGACATGCATGAACCGCATTCTAGAGCACGAGTCTGCGCGTTAGCGCACGAACACAGGGCTCGCGCTGCGAAATGCTTCGCCATTTCTCTCTTGCCAAGATCCCTTGACAAAAGACGTCGATGCCGTCCTCTTCATCCACAGTGGTCATTAAAATGAAAGATGATCGCCCGGAAACCCGCATAACCACGCGGGGCATGATTTCAAGTTCATGAATACACTTGTAAAAATAGACGCGCATTTTTTAATCGCACAACAAAAAACTCTTTCAAAAAACCAACTTACCGCGCCTTTGTACAAACTATGCACACAGTTATCCACAAAGATTGTGGACAAATTTTCGGCGCGGGATAACCGGTTGCAATGCTTGTCAAGAGCATCTTTCTTCTTATCTATTAGCTTGCCGCGCATATCGATGCGGTTTAAAGTGGCGCGGGTTTTCAAATGCTTGGGAGTCGAGTTTGCTGCACATCATAGAAGCGGCCGGATGGCCGATCTGGCCGTTGATTCTTTGCTCGATCATCACCCTCGGCATCATCGGCGAACGTTTCTACAGCCTGCGCAAGGACTTTGTTGTGCCGCGCGACCTGCTGCCGAAAGTCGTGCAGGAATATCGCCAGAAAGGCGTTACGCCCGACATGCTGGCCCGCCTCGCGCAATCCGCGATGCTCGGCCGGATCTTTGCTGCAGCGCTGAAGGAAGCCGCGAGTTCACGTGAAATCATGAAGGAGTCGATCGAGGAAGCCGGACGCGCCGCAGCGCACGAACTCGGCCGCTTTCTCACGACCCTGGGCACCATCGCCACGATGGCCCCCTTGCTCGGCCTGCTAGGTACCATCATCGGCATGATCGAAATCTTCGGCTCGCAAGGCCCGACCGGCATGGCGAACCCCGCACAACTGGCGCACGGCATCGCGATCGCGCTGTATAACGCGGCTTTCGGCATCATCGTTGCGGTACCCAGCCTGGTGTTCTATCGCCACTTCCGTGCCCGCGTGGATTCGCTGGTGGTGGAAATGGAAGTCCAGGCCGTCAAGCTGGTCGAGATCATCCACGGCCAGCGCCAGGTCTGAAGTCACGGGCGATCCATGAATTTTCGCCGCGGGTCGTTCAGGGAAGAACCGGAAATCAACCTGGTTCCTTTCATCGATGTGCTCATCGTGATCGTGATTTTCCTGGCCGTTACGACGACTTACTCGCGCTATTCGGAAATGCAGATCAACCTGCCGACGGCGGACGCAGCCAAACCGGTCGACCGCCCGGGACAGATCAATGTCGGCGTTTCCACGACCGGACAGTACATGGTCAATCGAATCGTGGTCGCATTCACGACGCCCGAGGCCCTGGCCGCAGAGTTGCAGCGTGCGGCCGGGAGCAATACCGATCCGGTCATCATCATCAACGCCGACGCCAACGCCACTCACCAATCGGTGATCAACGTGATGGAGGCGGCGCGAGTCGCCGGCTTCGGCAAGATCACCTTCACCACCCAGCAGCAGCGCCACTGACGCCCCGGCCTCGCCGCATCGTCGATCGGGCGGCGCTCAATCCACGCAAGGCCGGCATTTAGCAAAGGGGACAAAGTCTGGCTTTCCTCGATCGCCACTGGTACCGCCTCTCCTGGCTTTCCATCCTGCTCCTGCCGATTGCGGCGGTATTCGGATGCGCCGTGGCCTTGCGCCGTGCACTCTATCGCGCGGGGGTCTTGCCTTCGTATCGCGTGCCGGTTCCGGTAATCGTGGTCGGCAACATCACCGCCGGCGGCACCGGCAAGACACCGCTGGTGCTGTGGCTGTGCGATTTCCTCAAAGAGCAGGGGTATGTGCCCGGCATCGTCAGTCGCGGCTACGGCGGGCGCGGACAAACGATGGCCGTGCGGCAGAGTTCGGCCCCCGATGTTGCGGGCGATGAACCGGTGCTGCTGGTGCAGCGCAGCGGCTGCCCGGTCTGGATCGGGCGCGATCGCGTCGCCGCCGCACGGGCGCTGATTGCCGTGAATCCAGTGTGCAACGTCATCGTCAGCGACGACGGCCTGCAGCATTACCGGCTGCAACGCGACTTTGAAATCGCGGTGATCGACGGCGCCCGTGGCATGGGCAACGGCCTGCCGCTGCCCGCCGGACCGTTGCGGGAGAATACCGGACGCCTGGCCGAGGTCGATGCAGTCGTCGTAACCGGCGATTCAGTCGCACCGCCCGCATGCGCGGCAGCATTTGCGATGGCGCTCGATGGCAACGGCTTCCGCAACCTGCTGAACCCCGCCTTCCACCACGAAGCCGGCGCATTCCGCGGCAAGCGCATCCACGCCATCGCCGGCATCGGCAACCCGGCGCGCTTTTTCGACCATCTGCGCAGGCTGGGGTTGAGCTTTGCGGCGCACGCATTTCCGGACCATCATGCGTACGCGCAGGCCGATCTCGAATTCGGCGACGCCGACGCGATCATCATGACCGAGAAGGATGCGATAAAATGCCTGCGCTTCGCACGCGAAAACCATTGGGTATTGCCGGTGGATGCGCGCGTCGATCCGGCACTCGGCAAGCTCATCCTCGAAAAACTGAAAACCCGGCATGGATCCTAAACTGCTCGACATCCTGGTCTGCCCGCTGTGCAAGGGACCGCTGCTCTACCGGAAGGCCGAAAAGGAACTGATCTGCAAGGCAGACCGGCTCGCCTATCCGATCCGCGACGACATTCCGGTCATGCTGGAAGACGAAGCGCGCAAACTTCCTCCGGAGGAGGAAGTTTGAGTGAACAGTGAACAGTGAACGGTAAACGGTGAACGGCAGCTGCCGAAACCCTCCAATACCGATCACCGTTCGCTGATCGCCGTTCACCATGAATTTCGTCGTCGTCATCCCCTCCCGCTACGCATCGGCGCGCCTGCCCGGCAAGCCGCTGGCCGATATCGCAGGCAGGCCGATGGTGGTTCACGTGGCAGACCGCGCGCGCGAGTCCGGCGCGCGGGAGGTCATCGTCGCCACCGATGACCGCAGGATCCAGGAAGCGGTCGCGAAACACGGGCACGACGCCATGATGACGCGGCTGGATCACGCATCCGGCACCGATCGCATCGCCGAAATCGCCATCGCCCGGTCGTGGCCGGATGACCTTGTCGTGGTCAATGTCCAGGGAGACGAGCCGCGCATTCCCCCGCAACTGGTGCGCGGGGTGGCCGAACAACTGGTCAATCATCGCGATGCGGCCATCGCCACCGCCTGCCATCACATCCATTCGGCGGCCGAGATGTTCGATCCGAACGCGGTAAAAGTCGTCCTCGACAAGCACGGATACGCGGCTTATTTTTCGCGGGCGCCGATTCCTTACGCACGCGATGCCTTCAAGGCCGACCCCTCACGCCTGCCGCAGGGGTTGCCGGTATACCGCCACCTCGGGCTGTACGCCTACCGTTGCAGCTTCCTGAAGATTTATTCGACCCTGGCGCCCTGCGCCATCGAGCAATTCGAATCCCTGGAGCAATTGCGCGCGCTTTGGCACGGTTACCGTATCAGCGTCGCCGTGACGGACCAGGCCCCGGACCCCGGCGTGGATACGCCCGAGGACCTGGAGAAAATGCGCCGGGCATTCTCGGCCGCCCGCTGATCCCCCGTATAATCTGCGCCTGCAAGCGAGGCCGCACCTCAAGACGGCCCGCAAGTCCCGCGGTTCGGGACATCAACCATTAAGGACAGGAGAGACATGCGACTCATCCTTCTCGGCGCGCCCGGCGCCGGCAAAGGCACGCAGGCCGCGTTCATCATCGGTAGATTCGGCATCCCGCAGATTTCCACGGGCGACATGCTGCGCGCCGCCATCAAGGCCGGGGCGCCGCTCGGCCTGGAGGCAAAAAAATTCATGGATGCCGGCGCCCTGGTGCCCGATGACGTGATCATCGGCCTGGTAAAGGAGCGCATCAAACAGCCCGATGCCGCAAAAGGCTTTCTGTTCGACGGGTTCCCGCGCACGATCCCGCAGGCCGATGCGATGAAAAGCGCGGGCATCATGCTCGACTATGTCATCGAAATCGACGTGGACGACGCCGAGATCGTCAAACGCCTGTCGGGACGGCGTGTGCACCCTGCTTCCGGACGCACCTATCACCTGATCTTCAATCCGCCCAAAGTCGCGGGCAAGGACGACATCACTGGAGAAGATCTGGTCCAGCGCGCGGACGACGGGGAGGACACGGTCAAGAAGCGGCTCGAGGTCTACCATTCGCAGACCAAGCCGCTCGTTGCCTACTATTCCAACTGGGCGAAAAGCGGCGTGCCCGGCGCGCCCAAGTACAGGAAGGTCGCGGGCGTCGGCTCGATGGAATCCATCCGCGACCAGATTTTCGCCGCATTGAAGTAACTACTGGAACCACGGAGGACACGGAGGACACGGAGGAAAAGAAAATCAGGGAGCGCGAGATCAAAAACAGTGAGGAGAAGTCATTCATCTTCTGCACTGTTGACGGCCGGCTTGCCATGCAACCGAACTCCCCGCATCGCTTCGTTGCTCTGATTTTCCTCCGTGTCCTCCGTGTCCTCCGTGGTGAACGCCTTTCCGGAGGTTCGCCATGACCAAGAAAATGAATGCCTTCTACGCCCAGTCGGGCGGAGTCACGGCGGTGATCAACGCGTCGGCCGCCGGCGTGATCGAAACCGCACGCAAGCATAAAAACAGGATCGGCAAGGTCTACGCCGGCCGCAACGGCATCATCGGCGCGCTCACCGAGGAGCTGATCGACACCAGCAAGGAGTCCGCCAAGGCCATCGCGGCGCTGCGCCACACGCCGGCGGGCGCGTTCGGTTCGTGCCGCTACAAACTCAAGGGCCTCGAAGAAAACCGCACCCAGTACGAACGCCTCATCGACGTATTCAGGACGCACGACATCGGCTATTTCTTCTACAACGGCGGCGGCGATTCCGCCGATACCTGCCTGAAGGTTTCACGGCTGTCCGAGTCCCTTGGCTATCCCATCCAGGCGATCCACGTGCCCAAGACCGTGGACAACGATTTGCCGATCACCGATTGCTGCCCGGGCTTCGGATCGGTGGCGAAGTACGTCGCCGTGTCCACGCGCGAGGCGAGTTTTGACGTCGCCTCGATGATGAAGACTTCGACCAGAGTCTTCATCCTGGAAGTCATGGGACGCCATGCCGGCTGGATCGCGGCGGCGGGAGGCCTCGCGTGCGACAAACCCGGCGATTTGCCGATCATGATCCTGTTCCCGGAAATACGCTTCGACAAAGCCCAGTTTCTCGCCCGCGTCGACACACTGGTAAAGCGCTACGGCTATTGCTCGATCGTCGTCTCCGAGGGCGTGCGGGACGCCACCGGCACATTCCTGGCGGACCAGGGTTTGCGTGACGCATTCGGGCATGCGCAGCTGGGTGGCGTCGCACCGGTCGTCGCGGCTGTGGTGAAGGAAGGCCTCAAGCTCAAAGTTCACTGGGCCGTGGCCGACTATCTGCAGCGCTCCGCCAGGCATATCGCCTCGAAGACCGATGTCGCCCAGGCTTACGCGGTCGGCAAGGCCGCGGTCGAACTGGCCCTCAAGGGCCGCAATGCCGTGATGCCGACCATCGTGCGCAAGTCGGAAAAGCCCTACAGATGGACCGTCGGCGTGGCCAGTCTGGACGACGTGGCCAACGTCGAAAAGAAACTGCCGCGCGATTTCATCACGGACGACGGCTACGGCATTACCGCGAAATGCCGCCAATATCTCGCTCCGCTGATCCAGGGCGAGGACTATCCGCCCTTCAAGAACGGCATGCCCCAGTACGTGACGCTCAAGAACACCGCCGTGCCAGCGAAACTGCCGGAATTCAAGCTTTGAGCACAATCCGGCTTTCCGGCGGGAAGTCGGTTAAAATCGCGCGCTAACTTGGCCGGCGCAGCGGCTGCCCGGACACGCCGGCGGGATGCAGCCTCGAGGTTCTCACTCCAGGGCAGGTATTTACTCAAGGGTTCAGGGGCCGGCCCATTTTTTCGGCTCTGTATTGAATTAATATCGACAAAGGGGGATTCATGTCTTCAGCACTGATCTTCGCGCTCGTCTGCGCGATCATCGGGATTGCCTACGGGGCGATTTCCATCAAATGGATACTCGGCCGACCCGCCGGCAATGCGCGCATGCAGGAAATCGCTGCTGCCATCCAGCAAGGAGCGCAGGCCTACCTGAACCGGCAGTACACGACCATCGCCATCGTCGGCGGTGTCCTGTTCGTGGTGCTCGGTTTCGGCCTCGACTGGTATTCCGCGATCGGCTTCCTGATCGGCGCCGTGCTGTCCGGGTTGACCGGCTTCATCGGCATGAATGTCTCCGTGCGCGCCAACGTGCGCACCGCCGAAGCCGCCAACAACGGCATCAATGCGGCGCTCCAGGTCGCGTTCCGCGGCGGCGCGATCACCGGCATGCTGGTGGTGGGCCTGGGCCTGCTCGGCGTGGCTGGCTACTACGGCATCCTGCTTACCCTGGTCGAACCCGACAAAGCGCTGCACTCGCTGGTCGGCCTGGCTTTCGGTTCTTCGCTGATTTCTATTTTTGCGCGTCTCGGCGGCGGCATCTTCACCAAGGGCGCTGACGTCGGCGCCGACCTGGTGGGCAAGGTTGAAGCCGGCATTCCGGAAGACGATCCGCGCAATCCGGCGGTGATCGCCGACAATGTCGGCGACAACGTCGGCGACTGCGCCGGCATGGCGGCCGATTTGTTCGAGACTTACGCGGTCACCATTGTCGCGACGATGCTGCTCGGCGGCCTGATGCTCGACAAGATCGGTCCCAATGCCGTGCTTTACCCGCTGGTCCTGGGCGGCGCATCGATCATCGCCTCGATCGTCGGCACCTTCTTCGTAAGCGCGAAGGAAGGCGGCAAAATCATGAATGCGCTGTACAAGGGCGTGATCGTGTCCGGCGTGCTCGCTGCAGTCGCTTTCTACTTCATCACCAACCGGATGATGGGCGACAGCCCGCTGGGCGCGATGCATCTGTTCTACGCGTCGCTGGTCGGCCTGGTCCTCACCGCGTTGATGGTGGTCATCACCGAGTACTACACCGCCACCGAATACGGTCCGGTACGCCACGTTGCCGCGGCTTCGCAGACCGGTCACGCGACGAACATCATCGCCGGCCTGGGCGTGTCCATGAAATCCACGGCGCTGCCCGTACTTGCCGTCTGCGCAGCGATCTGGGCTTCCTATTCGTTCGCCGGACTGTACGGCATCGCCATCGCCGCGACGGCCATGCTGTCGATGACCGGCATGATCGTCGCACTTGATGCTTATGGCCCGATCACCGACAACGCCGGCGGCATTGCCGAAATGGCCGGCCTGCCCGCGAAGATCCGCGACATCACGGATCCGTTGGACGCCGTTGGCAACACCACCAAGGCAGTGACCAAGGGCTATGCCATCGGCTCCGCCGGCCTCGCCGCACTGGTGCTGTTCGCCGACTACACGCACAACCTTGCGGCCCTGGGCAAACTCGGCCCCGACGCAGTGGTCAAGGGTTTCGAACTCTCCGACCCCGCAGTCATCATCGGCCTGTTCATCGGCGGCATGGTGCCTTACCTGTTTGGCGCGATGGCGATGGAAGCGGTCGGACGTGCTGCCGGCTCCGTGGTGAACGAAGTGCGCCGCCAGTTCCGCGAGATCAAGGGCATCATGGAAGGAACCGCGAAGCCGGACTATTCGCGCGCGGTGGACATGCTGACCAAATCGGCCATCAAGGAAATGCTGATCCCGTCCTTGCTGCCTGTCCTAGTTCCGGTCGTGGTGGGTTTTGGCATGACCTGGCTGATGGGACCGGGCGCGGGCATACGCGCATTGGGCGGCCTGTTGATCGGCACCATCGTCACCGGCCTGTTCGTCGCGATCTCGATGACGACGGGCGGCGGTGCCTGGGACAACGCCAAGAAATACATCGAAGACGGCCATTACGGCGGCAAGGGTTCCGATGCCCACAAGGCAGCGGTGACCGGCGATACCGTGGGCGACCCTTACAAGGACACGGCCGGCCCCGCTGTGAATCCGCTGATCAAGATCATCAACATCGTTGCGCTGCTGCTCGTGCCGTTGCTGTAAGCAGCGACAATCGTTAAAAGGAAATCCCGCGGCGCGCAAGCCCCGCGGGATTTTTTTGCCTTCGTATTTGTGACACGGTTAGGGCTTCATCGGCTTTGGCCTACTCGTTTTGATTGTTTCCCCTCAAGGGCATCAAGGCTAGCGAGGGTTTGAGAGCAGCAAACATATCAAAAATCTGCCGGGGGCAGCCCGGCGGCTGGTCACCTTTCTTGCGCGGCCAAGAAAGGTAACCGAAAGAAGGCCGCCCCTGGAGTCGCGCCCCGTGTTCACGGGGTGCCCCTGCGCTGCCTGCCTCGATGGGGCGACTGCGCAACTCGACCTGGTGAGGCACACAAAACGTGCCTCACTGCGGGACTCGGACAGTGCTCGTCGACGCCCCCCCATCGAGTCGAGCTGCTCGGCGCGCCTCAAGGGGAGCAAGAGCGCAGTAGGGCTTACGGCTTTTACTCAGTCCTGAGTCCTGCTCTTACCCCGTCACGACCGTCACGCCGTCACGCTCGTCACGGCGCTACCCAGCACTCAGTACGCAGCACCCAGCACGCGCTCTTCCCTTTCCTCTTTTCTCTCGCCTCTTTCCTCTGTCACGGCTTCACGACACAACGCCGGTTGACGCAGGTCGCGACCGGTTCGGGCTTCGTCACGCAAGCGCCCGCGGCAGGGCCCTTCTTCTGCGCGTCTTCCTGTACGAAGTTGTATTCGGCGATCTTCGTCTCCAGCGCTGTCTTTTCCGTGGAGAGCCAGGAATAGGCGACGTACTCGAGCGGGCCGCCGCAGGCGTCGATACCAAGTGCGGCGACCCGGCAGTTCACCAGGTTCGCGCAGGTCGCCGGCCCGATCAACGCCGTAATCTCCTCGCGCAGGCGGGCAAGCTTCGAGTCCTCGTCCGCACACACGGCGCCATGCGCCATCGACCCCAGGCAGACCGTCGACGCAATTCGTGCCAGCAGCTTCATGGCAACCTCCAGTGGATTGAGCGAGCCCACTATTTCACAGGCAGCGGCGTGATCGCAAGTCCGCTGTCGACGCGGCGCCCGCTTTCTGAGACAGTACCGGCCCTTGAAGCTTGTCGCAGCGTCAATAATCTCGGAAAACGCAGTTGCACCGCCAAGGACGCCAAGGACGCAAAGGAAGGCGATAGACATGGCCGACGGAACTCACCCAGAGAGTGAGGAATACATGCGTTTATTTTCCCCTGGCGTCCTTTGCGTCCTTCGCGGTGAATGAACTGGTGGATGTAGGATAAAACTATGGCCCTCAAGGCAACCATTTTCAAAGCCGAACTGCACATCGCGGACATGGAGCGCGGCTATTACCACGATCACGCGCTCATCGTCGCCCGCCATCCGTCGGAAACCGATGAGCGCATGATGGTGCGGCTGCTGGCGTTT
>WNFL01292931.1_pt2 | contig 52152 bp, 56 predicted proteins | sample 5400361 | NCBI WGS metagenome assembly WNFL01 (sample SAMN13153351, study PRJNA577476) | soil metagenome | isolation source: 40 cm soil on Douglas fir-dominated hillslope | place: USA:California | collected 2013-09-17 | reverse complement strand
GCTCCGCCGGGCGCTGCCGCGGACCAGGATCTATTCCATGTACGGGCTGACGGAATGCACCCGCGTCTCTTATCTGCCGCCCGACCAGCTCGACGCCCGGCCCGCGTCCATCGGCAGGGGAATGCCCAACGAGGAGGTCTACATCGTCGACGAGCAGGGAAATCGCGTCGGCGCGGGCATCGTGGGCGAGCTGGTGGTGCGCGGGGCGCACGTCATGAAAGGATACTGGGAGATGCCCGAGGAAACCGAAAAGGTGCTCCGGCCGGGGCCTTTGCCGGGGGAAAAAGTGCTTTACTGCGGCGATCTCTTCAAGATGGACGAAGAAGGCTACCTTTACTTCGTCGGCCGCAAGGACGACATCATCAAGACGCGCGGCGAAAAAGTCAGCCCGCGAGAGGTCGAGGAGGCTCTCTACCGCCTCCCCGGCGTGGAGCAGGCGGCGGTCGTCGGCGTTCCCGACGAGATTCTCGGCAGCGCGGTGAAGGCGGTCATCGTCCCGCGGCCCGGCGCGCGGCTCACCGAGCGCGAGGTGCGGCGCCACTGCGCCGCGCATCTCGACGACTACATGGTGCCGAAGTTCGTCGAGTTCCGCGGCGAGATGCCGACCACCGGCTCCGGCAAGGTGGCGAAAATGCTGCTGGCGGAGCCGGCGGGAGAGACGGCGTGAGCGGAGAATTTTCCGCCGACGCGCTCACGCTCGACGCCGGGCGCGAGATCGACCGCATCGCCGCCGCCGTCCGCGAGCAGGTCGCGTCCGTGCTCAAGTGCCGGGGCGCCGTCGTCGGCATTTCCGGCGGCATCGACAGCAGCGTCTCGGCCGCGCTGTGCGTGCGCGCGCTCGGATCGGAGCGGGTGCTGGGCTTGTTCCTGCCGGAGCTCGACTCCTCGGACGACAGCCTCCGGCTCGGCCGCCTGCTGGCGGACTCGCTCGGCATCCGGACCGCTCTCGAAGACATCACGCCGATCCTGCAGGCGGCGGGATGCTACCGCCGCCGCGACGAGGCGATCCGCACGATCCTGCCCGAGTACGGCGAGGGGTATAAATCGAAGATCGCCCTGCCGCCGGCCGGCGAACAGGCGACGTACGCGGTCTTTTCCTTGATCGTCCGATCGCCCGACGGCGTCGAGACCAAGGTCCGGCTCACCGCCGACGCCTACCGCGGCATCGTCGCGGCGACCAATTTCAAACAGCGGGCGCGCAAGATGATGGAGTACTACTATGCCGACCGCTACGGCTACGCCGTGGTCGGGACGCCGAACCGGCTCGAATACGACCTCGGGTTTTTCGTCAAGAACGGCGACGGCTCGGCGGATTTAAAGCCGATCGCGCACCTGTATAAGACCCAGGTGTACCAGCTCGCCGCGGCGCTCGGCGTGCCGGAGGAGATCCGGCAGCGGCCGCCGACGACCGACACCTATTCGCTCGAGCAGTCGCAGGAAGAGTTTTATTTCTCCCTGCCGCTCGAGAAGATGGACCTCTGCCTGTACGCGAAAAATCGCGGCGTGCCGCCGGAAAAAGCGGCGGCCGCCGCCGGGCTGACTCCGGCCCAGGCGACCGAGGTCTACCGGCAGATCGATTCCAAGAAAAGCGCCACGCGCTATCTCCACCTGGCGCCGCTCCTCGTCCTTTGGGAAGGCGAGGCGCTTCAGGCTCTCGCCGCGCTCGCGCAAGGCTTCTGACGTTCGATCTCGGCCCGAAGCGCCTAGCGCTTCAACCGCTTGACGACCCGGTCGACGGCTGCGGGCTCGATCACGTCGAGGCCCGCTTGCTTCAGCAGTCCGGCGAGGCTCGCTACTTCTTCCTTTCTCGGCTCGGGCTGGGGCGGCCGCATGAAAGGGGAGGGGATGAGCCCCCTCAGCCACGTCGCCGCCTTGTAGCGGACGTGGAGCCGTGAATAGTCGGAATAAACGTAGGCGTGCAATTCGTACAGGCCGGAGTTCCAGATCCGGAGCGCCGCCGCCGGGTCCCCGCGCTTCCAGGCTTCCAGATGGGCCATCATCGGCTCCATCGCGTAGTTGTAAGAGCCCGACAGCGTGCCCTCCAAAATCCCCGTCGCCAGGTGGTCGTGGAAGTAGCGGGCGGTGGCGATCAGCACCGCCACGCGCCGCTCCAGCGTCTTCAGGCCCCGGGCGATGATCTTGGCGCCTTCGTAGCTGTAGGTCATCTTCCAGCCGACGATCTCCGGAATCTCGCGGCACATGAGGAGCGCCGGCGCGAGCGGGAGACCGATGCCGAACGTCGGGGTGCGGCCGGCCACCGGATGGACGATGGCGGGAAGGCCGGCGGCCGCCGTCTGGGCCCTGGCCATGTCGATCCAGACTTCCGGGTATTTTTCCGGGTCCCAGCAGCTCGTGATGTCCATCATCCCGATCGGCGGCAGGAGAAAAAGCCCGCCGACGCCCGCCTCCCGGGCGTCGACGGCGACCCGGACCGCGTCTTCCGTTCTCAGATCGATCGCGCCGGCGAAGACGGGAACCTTGCCGCCGCATTCCTCCATCGCTATCTCGACGTTGCGGCGCTTTTCGGCACGGCTCAAATAAAACAGCTCGCCGGCCTCGGGGTTGATGATCACCGCGCCGCCCGCGTCCTTGAAGGCGGGCTGCATGAAGTAGCGCAGATGCCGGCGCAGCGCCGGCTCGTCGACCTCGAAGTCGTCCTTGAACGGCGTGACGATCGCCACGTAGTGGCGCGCGTGCTCTCCGGATTTCCCGTCGCGCTCCATCTTTCGCCTCAGTCGAGCTTGTAGCCGAGCTCGCGCGCGACCTCTCTGGCGGTCCGGTCGTCCGCCACCTCTTCGAACGCCACTTTGCGGTCCGCGAACTGTCCCGCCGTCTGGAGCGATTGAACGATCTGGCCGATGCCCTCCCGGGTCGGCACGCCGCTGCCGCTGGCCGTCCGGTCGACGTCCAGATAGGTCTCCTCCGCCGCCTGCCGGTCGACTTTGAGGAAATCCGCGATCATCGCCACGCTCTTCTCTTTCGATTGCAGCATCCCGCGCTTCGCCAGCTGCAGCGCGCGCACGACTCTTTTCACTTCGTCCGGCCGGTTTTGCAGCGTGGCGGCCAGCGTGGTGAGGCCGCCGAGCGGCATCCTGACGCGCGCGCCGACGTCGAAGACTTCCTTCAAGCCTTTTTTTTGCGCAAAGGTTATAAAGGGCGGGCTCAGGACCGCCGCGTCGATCGCCCCCGACTCGACCGCGGGGAGCAGCTGCGCGGCGCTGAGGCTCAAATAGACGAAATTCTTCGGGTTCTCGCCGGCGGACTCCAGGGCGATTTGCAGCGCGACGTGGGAGGTCCCCCCGAGCCCAGTGAGACCGATCTTGCGGCCGCGCAGGTCTTTGAGGGCGCGGAACTCCGGGCGCGCGATGAGGGAATAAATCAGCCGGTCCGAGGCAAACCAGACGGCCTTCGAAGGGAGGCCGCGCAAGGTGGCGCTCACCGAGGCGGGTCCGACTCCCGCGAAGCTCTGGATCTCGCCGCCGGCCAGGGCCACGTTGCCGATCTGCGAGCGGACCTGGACGATTTCGACGGAGAGGCCGTTCTCCTCAAAGATTTTCCATTGGACCGCGGCGAACAGCGCCAGGCAGCAGAGCGAATTGCTCGGGTAGGCGATCCGGATGCGCTTCAATCCCTCTTGAGCCGCGGGGGACGAAGCAGGGGCGAGAAAAGCGGCGAGGGCGACCGCCAGAAGGATTCCCGAGCGCCGCATTTTCGCCGCTTTCCGCGTGCCTCAATAATTCGGCAGGCCCAGGTCTTTCGCCGCGGGCGACGGCTTGATCGACTGCAGGTAGGCGTAAATGTCGGCCACCTCCTGATCGCTCACGAATGGCTTCCGGTAGGCCGGCATGTCCTGGCGCGGCGTGCGCACCTGCACGGTAAAAGAGGCGAACGACAGCGGGTTGGGCGCCAGCTTCGGCCCGGTGCCGCGGTCGGCGCCGTGGCCGACCGTGCCGTGGCAGGTGTAGCACATGTAAGTCATGTAGGCTTTGTAGCCATTCTCGGCCGACCCCGCCGGCGCCTTTTCCTTCTCCGTTCCCTTTTCTTGGGCGAAGACAGCCGCCGCGGTATCCATCGACAGCAGCATCGAAACCAGAAAAATTTTAAAGCCGTGCTTTTTCATCCTAATTCTCCCGTTGTCTAGCGTCCCTGCGTGACCACGTCGACCAGCGCCGGCCCTCCGTTCTTCACCGCCGCGTAGGCGCGCCCGATCGCGCCTTCGACCTTTGCCGGATCGGTGATCGGCCCTTCGGACCACACGCCCATCGACTGGGCGAGCTTGGCGTAATCGATATTGGGGTCGGTGATCACCGTGCCAATGCCGGCGGTGTCCATGCGGCGGTTGTGCAGCGCCGCCATTTTCTGCAGGTGCATCACTTCCTGGTGATAGGCGCGGTTGTTGTGCATCACCATCAGGAGCGGAATCTTGTGGTGCGCCGCGGTCCAGAGCACGCCTGGGGCGTACATCAAATCGCCGTCGGTCTGAATCGAAACCGTGACGATGCCCTTGTCGCGGTTGGCGAGCGCGGCGCCGACCGCCGCCGGCGCACGGTACCCTTCGCCCGAGCCGCCCGAGCCGCCGATGAAATTATAATACTCCGTCGCGGGCCAGAGGTTCTGTGGCCAGCGCGGACCCGTCGCCCCCAGGCACCATTTCTCGTCCTTAATCACGTTCCACAGATGCACCGAGAGGCGCGCCGTGCTGACCGGCGAGACCTCCCAGCCCACGGCCGCGGCGGCGCGGGCGCGCTCTTTCATCCGGCGGTAGTCGGTCTTGAGCTTCGTCGCCTTGTCGGCGATGGCCGCCCGCCTGTTGGCGCTTGTACCCGACTTGACCGCTTCGATGAGCGACGGCAGCGTCGCCTGCGCGTCGCCGGAGATCGCCAGATCGACCGGCAGGAAGCGCTGCATGTCCTGGTAGTTCGATTTCGTGAGACTTTCGTTGAGCGATATGTGGATGATCTTCACGTCGGGCTTGGAGAGGCGGCGGTACTCATGGTGCGGGTCGCTGATCGTGTTGAACTGCCCCCACGCATCGGCGACCTCCAGCAGCAGCGCGACGTCCGCTTCCTGGACGAGTTGGCGCTTGTCGTCGGGCCGGCTCAAATAATGCGTGGTGGGAAAGTTCATCCGGCCGCCGAGATCGACCACCGGCGCGTTCAGCGCCTCGGCCAGCTCGACGAGCCGCTTGATGCCTTCCTGCGAGCGCGCGGCGCGGTCGGCCAGGATCACCGGCCGCTCGGCCGCGATCAGAAGCTTCGCCGCCTCGGCGACCGCGCCGCTGTCTCCCTGCGGCGGGATCGACAGGGTGAGCTTGGGAATGCGGAGCTTCTTCTCGTTCTCGACCGCCTCCTCCGCCAGGTCGCCGTCGGCGGTGATCACCACCGGCCCCATCGGCGGCATCATGGTAATTTTATAGGCGCGCATGACCGACTCGGCGAAGTGCTGCAGCGAGACCGGCTGGTCGTCGAATTTGGTGAAGTCGCGGTGGATCGCCGCCGGGTCCTGCACGCAGTGGTACCATTCGGTGCCGGGCCGCCGCTTGTCGGCGTCGAGGAAATTGCCGGCGAACATCATGATCGGCACCCGGTCGCACCAGGCGTTGTAGACCGCCATCGTCGCGTGCTGCAGGCCGACCGTGCCGTGCGCCATGATGCCCATCGGCTTGCCGGCCGCCTTGGCGTAGCCGTGCGCCATCGCCACCGACGACTCCTCGTGCATACAGGTGAGAAACTCCGGCTTCTTGTTACCGCCATAGTTGACGATCGACTCCTGCAGGCTGCGGAAGCTCGACCCGGGATTGGAGGCGATGTACTCGATGCCGGTCGCCTTGATGACGTCGACCATGAAGTCCGAGCCGGGGCGGCCGATGACCTTGTCCTTCGGGGCAGCCTCCCTGGCTTCTCCCTCGGCGCCCGCGGGTCCTTTTCCCATGGCGGGCCTCCTCATTGAGTCAATTTGGCTGAAGCCTAGCCGATCGGTCGCGGGGCTGTCAATATGATTTTCCCGGGCCCCGAGGGGTTCGATTATTGCCCCGACTGTTGCTACGATGGCGCGGTGGGTTGGGAAGAAAACCTGATCGAAAGCCGCGCCGGGATAAGGGACATGATATTGCAGACCCGGCGCATCGCCGTTTTAGGCGTCAAGACGGAAAAGCAGGCTTCCCAGCCGGCCTTTTACGTGCCGCAGTACCTCGCCGCCGCGGGATTCGAGATGATTCCCGTGCCGGTTTACTATCCCGAGGCGACGGCGATCCTCGGCCGGCCGGTTTATCGCCGCCTGATCGACGTTCCCGGCGAGATCGATCTCGCCCTCGTTTTCCGCCGCGCACGCGACATCGAGGGCCACGTGGCGGACCTGCTGGCGAAGCGGCCGAAGGCCGCCTGGTTTCAGTCCGGCATCCGCAACGACGCCGCGGCGGAAAGGCTCGCCCGCGCCGGCATCCGGGTGGTGCAGGACCGCTGCCTGATGGTCGAGCACCGCGCGCTCGCGGGCTCATAAAAAATCCCGCCGGCGCTTGAGGTGAAAACGTTTTCCGGTAAAATGCAATTCGCCGTAACGCACCGTCCGGCCAAGGAGCAGGAATGACGCTGAAGAAATATCATCCGACCCGCGCCGCAACGCTGGGAGTTTTGCTGTCCGCAGGCCTCGCCGCCGCGGCCGCTCTGCCGGCGCGTGGGCAGCCCGCCGTCCACACGGCGCCGGGAATGCCGCCGGTCGTCGATCCGTCCAATCTGTACAGCGAGACCCGGGCCGGCAAATGGAGCCGTCTACGTGCCGAACCGGAAGTCCGGCGACGTCTCGGTGATCGATCCCGCCACGCTCAAGGTCGTCGACCGCTTCAAGGTCGGCGTCCACCCGCAGCACATCGTCCCGTCGTGGGATTTGAAAACCCTCTGGGTCAACAACAACGCGGAAGGCCGGCCCGACGGGAGCCTGACGCCGATCGATCCCCTGACCGGCAAGCCGGGAAAAAATATTCCGGTGGACGATCCGTACAACATGTACTTCACGCCCGACGGCCGCTCGGCGATCATCGTCGCCGAGGACAAGATGCGCCTGGATTTCCGCGATCCGCACACTCTGGCGCTGCAAAGCTCGCTCGCGGTGCCGGGATGCTCCGGGGTCAACCACGCGGACTTTTCCATCGACGGCCGCTTCGCGATCTTCACCTGCGAATTCGCGGGGAGCCTCGCGAAGATCGATATGCTCGAGCGCAAGGTGCTCGGCTATCTGAAGCTTTCCAAAGGCGGCATGCCGCAGGATATCCGCATTTCGCCGGACGGCGCGACCTTCTTCGTCGCCGATATGAAGGCCGGCGGCGCGTTTCTCGTCGACGGCGGCAAGTTCACCGAGACCGGCTTTATCGCCACCGGCACCGGCACGCACGGCCTCTACCCGAGCCGCGACGGCACGAAGCTCTACGTGGCCAACCGCGGCTCCACGGTCATCAACGGCAAGCCGCGCGGCAAGGGCGGCGTCTCGGTCATCGACTTTGCGACGCGGAAGATTCTAAGCACGTGGATGATTCCCGGCGGCGGCAGCCCGGACATGGGCAACGTCAGCGCCGACGGCAAAGTCCTGTGGCTCTCGGGCCGCTACGACGACGTGGTTTACGCCATCGACACGGCGACGGGCGAGGTGAAGAGCGTCCGGGTGGGGAGAGAGCCGCACGGCCTCACGGTCTGGCCCCAGCCGGGCCGCTACTCGCTGGGCCATACGGGCAATTTGCGCTAGGCCGCGCCTTCGTTACCCCTCTTCATTTCTTCCTTGCAGCGCCGGCATGACATGCCGGTGGAACAACTCGACCGAGCGGCGGGATTCGTCGGCCGTGAGATCGCCGAAGGCGAACTGGCCGATGAGGTAATTCGCCCCCGACTCCGCCGCCTGCGCCGCGAAAAAGGCCAGAACCTTCTCCGGGGTTCCCGCGACGCCCTCGCCCTCGGCGGCGAGCTCGTCGAAGCTCGGCGGCCGCGGATGCTTCGGCGCGCCGCCGAACGTGGTGTAGAGATGGTAAAAGCTCCGGCGCCAGACGGCGTAGGCGCGGCGCGCCGCGGCCAGCGCTTCGGCGTCGCTCTCGGCCACGACGGCGAAGCGGCTGATGCCGATCTTCGGCAGGGCGCGGAGACTCCCATGCAAATCCTTCCAGATCTGCCGGTAGCGATCGGCGAAGGCGCGCGTCGCTCTGGCGTCGTCGAGGCTCACGATGCTGAGGCCGCGGCGCGCCGCCCGCTCGGCGCTCTCGACCGAATGAACGCCGTACCACACGGGCGGATGGGGCTTTTGCAGCGGCTCGAGCTCGAGCGGAACGTTATCGAAGGAAAAAAATTCGCCGCGGTAGTTCACTTTTTTTTCCGCCAGCCCTTGCAGGACGATCTCCAATCCCTCGACGTAGATGCGCTCCGCCTCGGCGGCTTTTTGGCCGTAAAAAGCCGTTTCGATGGATGAGGCGCCGCGCCCGAAGCCGATCTCCAGGCGCCCGCCGCTCAGCTGGTCCAGCATGCAGATCTCCTCGATCAGCCGCAGCGGGTGGTGCAGCGGCAGCGCATAGACGAGCGGCCCGAAGCGCAGCCGGCGCGTGCGCTGGGCGAGCGCGGCTAAAAAAACGCTCGGCGACGGCGCCATGCCGATCGGGGTCGAATGGTGCTCCGCCAAATGGTAGGCGTAAAAACCCGCCCGGTCGTAAAGCTCGGCGAGAACGAGCCGCGCCTCGTAGTACTCCTTGAGCGGCAGGACGCCGCGGTCCAGATGATCGAAAACGCCGAATTCCATCACGGTGATGCTACACGATCCGACGGCGAAACTACAACTCGTCTTTACCCGGCTCAAGGATACTCCGTATCGGGAATGAGGCGTTTACCCGATCATGGATTCGGCGCCGGGGGCTATACAATAAAACAGGCGACTTGTACCGAAGAAATAAATTCAGGGAGGAAACCGATATGAACCAAGACATAGCCTCAGGCCAGTGGAGACAAATGCGCGGAGCGCTGAAATCGTGGTGGGGCAAGCTCTCCGACGACGATTTGGAATGGGTGGGGGGAGAAAAGGACAAGCTCATCGGCTTGCTCCAGCAGAAGTACGGGCAGACCCGCGACGAAGCCGCGCAGGAAGTCGAGTGGCGCTTGAACCAGTACAGCTCCGAGACGGGCGCGACGATCGCCGGCATTACCGCCAAGGCGCAGGAGCTCGGCGCCAACGCCTCGGCCAAAGTGAAGGACGCGGTGGATTCGGCGAAATCCTACCTGCAGGAGAAAAACTATTCGGAGCTGACGGACGACCTGACCGACGTGGTCCGCCGATATCCCGTGCCGTCGCTCTTGGTCGGCATCGGCATCGGCTATCTGCTCGCGCGCAGCATGAGGGACTAGCCATGTACAGCGGACGACCCTATGCTTCCGAGCCGGGGTTGGGCGACTTGGTCCGCGGCATACTGGACGACGCCAAGGAGCTGGTCGTGCAGGGCATGGCGCTGACCAAGCTGGAGGTCCAGGACGAGCTGCGCAAAGCCAAAGTAGCCGCGCTCGCGGTCGGCATCGGCATCGGCGTGATCGCGGTCGGCGGCATGCTGCTCCTGCTCATGGTCGTCCATCTGCTGGCGACGTTCACGGCGGTCCCGCTCTGGGGCTGTTACGGCATCGTCGGCGGCGCGCTGATAATCGTCGGCGCCATCTCGCTTGCCGCGGGCAAGCGCACGATCACCTGACGCGGACGGATAAACGGGGGAGGACTCAATGGCGGGCAAAGGCGATGACCTCGAGGACGAGATCGACGCGACCAAGCGGAGGATCGAAGGCGCCAGCACGGCGATGACGGAAAAGCTCGAGCTTCTCGACGAGCGCCTGCGCGAGACCGTGCAAAAGCTAAAGCGTAACTTTGATATTCGCTATCAAATAGCTCAATATCCCTGGCCTATTTTTACCAGCTCTATCTTGATCGGCTTTCTGCTGGGGCGCCGGAAGCGCCGGCCTCCTTCCATCGCCGAAACCGCCACGCGCTATGCCGGGCGAGCCCGGGAGGCCTTGCCCGCGGCGCAGGCGAAGCTCGGCGCCGTCATACAGGATTCTCTCAAAGGCGAGCTGTCGGCCATCAAAGGCCTGGCCGTCGGCGCGGTGATAAGAACGGTGTTCGGGATGCTCAGGCAGGCGCTGACGTACAGGTCTTCCGAATCGCGCGCCGCGCGCGGCCGGCATAACGGCGGCGGCCCGGTGGAAAAACGGTTTTAAACGCCGGACGATTAAAATCAACGGGAGGTGCAATCGATGAAAAATTTAACAGAACAATCGGGGAAGGCGGGCTGGATATTGCTGTGGGCGCTGGGCGTGCCGATCCCCGTCCTGGTCATCCTTTTTCTGATGCGCGGCTGCACCTGACGCGGCCGTTCATTTCCCCTCGCAGTCGATACGCGATCAAAAGAACGGAAACGTAGTCACGGGAATCTCCGCCGCGGCGAAAGGGGCCACGGTCGTGGCCCCGCCCGTCGTGCAGGCGACGTCGGCCGGATTGGCGCCGGGCCCGGCGGCGGCGCCCCAGAAATTGCCGGTGGCCGACACGGCGGCGCCCGTGTCGTTCACCAGGCCGCAGTTGGTGAATCCAAAGGTATTGACCCCGTCGTTGTTGCCGTAGAGATCGTTGCCGGTCACCGAGGCGGCGGCGCCGAGCAGCACGCCGCCCTCCAGATTGCCGCGCGCCGCATTGCGGGTGAGCGCTGTGGTCCCGGCCGCGCCGCCGGTCACGTTGAAGCCGAAGGATAGGTTCCCGCTCGCCACGTTGCCTTTCACCTCGTGTCCGTCCCCGTCGATGCTGAAGCCGTCCCCGTTGGCGCCGGCGGCGTTGCCCGTGACCGAGAAGTTGGCGCCGAAGAGCGCAAAACCGTCGCCGCCGCTGTTGTTGGCGCTGTTATGGCTCACCACGTGGTTGCTGCCGGAGATGAAATAACCGGCGCCGTTGTTCTCGCTGGCCAGGTTCCCGCTCAGGCGCAGCCCGTCGCCGCTCAAGAGAAAGCCGCTGCCGGTATTTCTCACGGCATGGTTGCCGGTCAGCTGATGGCCGCTGCCGCCGTTTATCCGGAAACCGGGCCCCGGGCCCGGTGGAATAGAGCAGCCGGAAGCGCAGTTGAGGCCGTTGAACTTCGAAATGTTGCCGCCGATCTTCACTTGATCCGCCTTGGCGTCCACCGTGAGGCCGGCGTCTCCGGCGCGCCAGATCGTGAAGCCCTTTTTCGGCTGGCCGAAAATCACGCCGCCGGCCAGAATGTTGACCCCCGCCACCGTCGACGCGCCGGCGTCCAGCACCGTGGCGTCGGCGCCGTCGCGGGAGATGATCGTGAGGGCCTTGTTGACTTTGATCATGCAGTCGCAGGAGAAGCCCACTTCCGCCGCCTCTTCGCCCGTGGCCGGCGTGAAGTTTCCGTCGCCGTCCAGGTCGCCGTAGATTCCCGGCCCGACCAGGATCGTGTCCCCCGGGCTTGCGCTGGCGATCGCCCGGCTGATCGACCGGCATGGGTTGGCGGCGGGGCCGCAGCCCGGGCCGTCCACCCCGTTGTTGGCCGCGTTCAACGTCGCGGCCTCTGCCGCACCCGCGGCGAGCGCGAGAATCGCGAAAACCGCCACCATCAAGGGCCAGGCGCGTCTATCCATCGGCGACTCCTCCCGAACCGTTATTAAGGGCTTCAATAAATCAGGGCGGGTCGCCGTGTCAAGCCGGCCGTCAGGCGCCGAGCGCCTTGCGGAGCTGGACGAACGCGCCGAGCCGGCCCTGGTCGACGACGATCCGGTTGTCCTCGGCCTGGTAGAGGCTCCGCTGGGTTTCGAGCAGCGTCAGATAGTCGATCGCGCCGGCGTCGAAGCGCGCCTTGGCGATGTTGTAGGCGTTTTGCGATTCCGCCACCGACCGGCGGGAAACCTCGGCCTGCTCGGTGTTGCTTTTGAGCGCGGCGAGCGCGTCCTCCACTTCCTGAAACGCGGTCAGCACGGTTTTCTGGTACTGCGCGGCCAGCTCCTTCTGCCGGGCGGTGACGTTCTGGAGATTCCCGGTGAGCTTCCCGCCGGAAAAAATCGGCGCCAGCAGATTCGCCGCCAGCGAAGTGGCGGCGGCCGCCGGGTGGCCGAACCCCGCGGCGAGGCTCGAGTCCAGGCCGAGCGTCAGCGAGGGAAAGAAAGCGGCGCGCGCGGAGCCGATGTCGGCGTTGGCGGCGCGGAGCCCCGCCTCGGCGCTCTCGATGTCGGGCCGGGCGGTCAAAAGCTCGGCCGGCGGCGTCAGGTTCACCTCCGGCATCTTGAGCGCGGCGAATTCGGTGTTGGGCGCGGTGAATTTTTGCGGCGCGACGCCGAGCAGGACGGCGAGCGCGTTGAGAGTCGTCGTGCGCTGCTGGTTCAGCGCCGCGAGCGCCGCCTGGAGGCCGTTGACCTCCACTCTCTGCTGCGACACCTCGAGGCCGGAGACGGCGCCCTCTTTAAAGCGCGCCTCGATGATCCGGAGAATTTCCTGGTCGCTCTTCAAGTTGTTCGCGGCGATCTCGATGCGGTCGTTGAAGCCCAGGATCTGGGTATAAAAATTGGTCGCGTCCGCGGTCACGACCAGCCGGAGCGCCTCGCGGTCGTAGCGGCTCGCGTCGGCGCGGTAGGTTCCCGCCTTCGCCTGGTTGCGATTCTTGCCCCACAGGTCGATCTCCCAGCTGATGCTGAGAGCGCCCGAGGCCGCGTTGGTGTTCTGTGGCTGCTGGTAGGTGCGCGAAGCCGCGCCGCTGGCGTTGACCGACGGATAGAGCGGCGCGGCGGCGACTTTCGCGAGAGCGCGCGCCTCGTCGATGCGGTGAAGCGCGGCCTGCAAATCGAGGTTCCGGGCCAGGGCGGCGTCGATCAGGCGGTCGAGCTCCGCGCTCCCGAGCGCTTTCCAGAAGGGGAGGTCGGGCTGTCCGGCTCGCATGGCTCCGCTCCCCGCGCTCCAGCCGTCGGGGATGTCCATTTTGGGCCGTGCGAACTGCGGCGCCAGGCTGCACGCCGACAGAGCGAGAGACAGGACGACCGCGGCGAGGGAAAAATATTTACGCATAAATGTCACTCCGAAGCCAGGGCCACCACCGGGTCCAGGCGCGCCGCCTTGCGCGCCGGGAGGTAGCCGAACACGATGCCGGTGGCGAAGGCGCAGGCGAAGGCGAGCACCGCCGGGGTGACCGAAAAGATCACCGCCATGCCGCTGGCGCGCAGCGCGAAGCCGGCGCCGACGCCCAGGAGAATGCCGAGCACGCCGCCGGCGGCGCACACGACCGCCGCCTCGATGTTGAACTGGAGAAGGATGTCGAGCATGCGCGCGCCGGTGGCCATGCGGATGCCGATCTCGCGCGTGCGCTCGACGACGCTGACGAGCATGATGTTCATCACGCCGATGCCGCCGACGAGCAGCGAGATCGCCGCCACGGTGCCGAGTAACAGCGTGAAGGTGTCCTGCGTCTCCATCGCCGCCTGGAGGATCGACGCCATGTTGCGCACGCTGAAGTCTTCGGTCCGGTGGCGCGCCTTGAGCAGCGTCTCGACGCGCTCCTGGGTCGCGTCGATGTCCGTGGCGTCGGCGACCTTGACCGTGATGCTGCCGAGATAATTCTTGCCGAACAGCCGTATCAGGCCCGTGTTGATCGGCACGAAAATCACGTCGTCCTGATCGCTGCCGTTCGGCGAAGCGCCTTTTTCCGCCATCACGCCGATCACGAGAAACGGCACGTTCTTGATCAGCACGTATTTGCCGACCGGGCCGCCGCCGGGAAAGAGGGTCTTCGCCACGGTGCGGCCGAGCACGACGACGGGGGCGTAGTGCTTCATGTCCTCGGCGTCGAAGAACTGGCCTTCGGCGACCTTCCACTCGCGGGCGGCGGGGAAGTCCTCGCCCGTGCCCTGCGCCATGGTCTGGTAGTCGATGCTGCCGTAGCGCACGGTGATCCGGCTGCTGCGCTCGGCGAGGGCGGTTTCGATATTGGGCAGGGCCTTGATCGCCGCGGCGTCGTCGGGCACCAGCGTGACGATGTCGCCGGCGTTGCGGATGCCGGCCGCGCCGGGACGGATCAGCATCAGGTTGGTGCCGAACGAGCTGATGCGGTCCAGCACTTTCTGCCGGCTGCCTTCGCCCACGGCGAGCATGGCGACGACCGCGGCGACGCCGATGATGATGCCGAGGAGCGTCAGCATCGTGCGGAAAAGATTCACCTGCAGCGAGCGCCACGCGGTCACCAGAGCCTCCTCAAGGCTGGCGCCGAGGCGCGCGCCGCCGGCGTAGTCGTTCGGCTCCGGCGTCCGCTCCGGGGCGGCTCGCCGCGCCGCGCCGCTGTCCGAGACGATCCGGCCGTCTTCGATATGGACGATCCGGCCGGCGTGCGCGGCGACGTTTTCGGCGTGGGTGATCAGGATGACGGTCCGCCCCTCGGCGTTGAGTTCCTCCAGCAGCGCCAGGACCTCCGCGCCGCTCTTGCTGTCGAGCGCGCCGGTGGGCTCGTCCGCCAGGATCACCGGCGGGTCGTTGACGAGAGCGCGCGCGATCGCGACGCGCTGCTGCTGTCCGCCGGAAAGCTCGGCGGGGCGGTGGCCGGCCCGGTCGCCGAGGCCGAGGCGCTCGAGCAGCGCCCGGGCGTGCGCCGCCCGCTTGTATTTGGCGAGCCCGGCGTAAACCGACGGGATCTCGACGTTCTCGCCCGCGGTCGCGGTGGCGAGCAGGTTGTAGCGCTGGAAGACGAAGCCGAAGGTTTCGCTCCGGAGCGCCGCCAGCTCGTCGGGCGCGAGATGCGCCGCCTCCCGGCCGAGCACGCGGTAGCTCCCGGAAGTCGGGCGGTCCAGGCAGCCCAGGATGTTCATCAGCGTCGATTTGCCCGAGCCCGACTGGCCCATGATCGCGACGAACTCGCCGCGCCCGACGTTAAGCGAGACGCCGTCGAGCGCGCGCACGACCTCGCCGCCGGTGGCGTAGTGTTTATGGACGTCGATCAGCTCCAGGATGATTTCGCCGGTTTCGTGCATCGACGTCTTTGTGGCCGTCATAGCTGGGGCCCCCGGTTGAAGCCGGGCGCGTTGTTGCGCCGGGCGCCGGCCTGGGCCGCCGGCTGGGCGCCCTCCTGCCGCGGGAGCAGGATGCGCTCGCCGGGAGCGAGGCCGTCGGCCACCTCGGCCTCGGTGCGCGTGGTAAGGCCGACGTGGACGAGCCGCTCTTCGCGTCCCGCGTCGGCCGCGACCGTCACGCGGTAGGCTTTGCCCTTGTCGTTGTCCGCTTCGGGCGCCCGGCGCGTCAGCGCCTCGGCCGGAATCATCGTCGCGTTGTCGGCCCTGCCCAGGACGAAAAAGACCTGCGTCGTGCTGCCGGTCATGAGCCGGCGGCCTTCGTTTTTCACGTCGATCAGCACGTCGTAGAGCACGACTTCGTTGACGATCTCGGGCGCGGGCTGGATCTGCCGCACCTTGCCCTGCCAGCGCCGCTCGCCTCCGAGCGTGGTGAAATAGGCCGGCATGCCTTCCTTCAGCCGCGGCACGTCCGCCTCCGCCACCTGCGCGCGCACCGTCATCAGGTCGAGGTTGGCGACCTGGAGAATCACGGGCGCGCTCTGGTTGGCGTTGAGCGTCTGGCCTTCGCGGGCCGGCATGGTCGTCACCGTCCCCGCCATCGGGGCGTAGATCTTGGTGTATCCCAGGTTGGTGCGAATGCCTTTCAGATTGGACTCGGTCTCTTGAATCTGCGCCGCGAGAGACTTCACCTGGGCCTCGGCCACCGCCGCCTGCGACTCGGTCTCCTGCAGGGCCTGGCGGCTCACGGCGTTGGCGGCGATCAGGTTCTGGTTGCGCTTCAGGTTCTGCTCGGCCAGCACCGCCGCGGCCTTCTGCTGGTCGAGCTGCGCTCTGAGGCTGTTGAGATGGGCCTCGCTCGCCTCGACCTGGGACTCGTAGACGCGCGGGTCGATCTCGGCGACGAGCTGGCCTTTGGTTACGGCGTCGCCGATCTCGACGGAGATTTTCTTGAGCTGCCCGGACACTTGCGTGCCCACGTCGACGTATTGCTTCGCCTCCAGCTTGCCCTGCGCCGTGACGACCTCCTCGATCGTGCCGCGCTTCACCGCCACGGAGCGGAACCTGTTTTTGTCGGCGTTTTGCGCCGAGCCGGCGTACCAGTACCAGCCGCCGGCGAGCGTGACCAGAAGAGCGGCGAGGCCGATAAGGGCTTTTTGCTTTCTGAGGTTTAGATTTGTGGGCTTTAAATAAGAGCTCCATTCCATGGATGGTGTTCTCATGCACATTGATACGACCCGCGGGGGGATAGTCTCCGGCCGCGGCGGCGGCCAAAAAAAAGCGCCGGTTTTCCGGCGCTTTAAGGGGCTCAGGTTAAAATTAATCGGCCGGCGCGGTCACGCCGGCGGGCCGGGCGGCGGGCGCTTGAAGACCTCGGCGACGGCTTTCCGCTGGTCGGGCGGCAGGCCCTTGACGATCTCCTTGAAGTTGTCCGACATGCGCTTGAACATCGCGCGGCGCAATTCCGAAATTTTATCCACCTGGCGGTCGTAGGCGGCCTCGTCGAAAGGCTCGGCGGCGACGACCCGGAGCGCCCCTTCCCGCGCCCGCCTGATTTCCGCGACGCCGGGCTCGTCGGACTTGCCGGCCTGTGTCATATTTTCGCGCAGCCGGGTTCGCGCCGGCTCCGGCAGCTTTTCGATATCCGTCTTGAAGCGGTCGCGAAAGGACGGCCGTCCCTCGAAGCGGCGCGGCAGCGCGCCGAGAACGACGCCGAGCAGAAGGACGTTGGCGATGAGCGAGACGAGAAAAACGGTTTTGAATGTCCGGTTCATAAAGTATCCTCGTCGGCATAGAGAAAGCTTTGCGCGCTGACGGAGCTCGCCGCGCTTGCATTGTCCGCGGCGGTGTTATCGAGCGGACTATTGAAGCCGAGCAGGAATCCCAGCAACAGCGTCCCGGCCAGGACATAAGCCGGCCGGGGCAGGTGGAACTCGGCGAACAGGCGCCGCACCGCCTGCCCGAGCGGCAGCGCCTGGCTTTGGGGAATGGCTTGAGCCTTTGAGATGATCCGCTCCGCCAGGTCCGGGCTCACCGGCTCGAGCGGGCGCGCGCGCAGCATCTTTTCGATTTTGTCGTCTATCTCGGTCATAAAATCCTCAATCTCCCAGGCGCTCTTTCAGCGTCGCCTTGGCGCGCATGAGGAGCGACTGCAAGGCCTTCAGGTTCACCCCCATCACCGCCGCGGCTTCCTGATTGCTGAGCCCCTCGGCGAAGCAGAGATTGAGCGCCGTGCGCTGCCGCTCGGGCAGCGCGTCGATCTCTCTTTCCAGCAGGCGCTGCTCCTCGGCGCGCGCGGCCGCCTCGTCCGGTTCCTCGCGCGGGTCGGGGAGCGGCATCTCTTCGGGCAGGGGCTGCGGGCGCTTTTTCTTCCGCCAATCGAGGCAGAGGTTGACCACGACCCGGTAAAACCAGGTGGTGAACTTGGCGCCGCGCTCCGGCTGCCATCGGCCGGGGTCCTCCCAGAGCTTTAGAAAGGCGTCCTGCACGATGTCCTCTGCCGTCTCCCGTTGCCGGACATAGCGGTAGGCGAGTCTATAGAAGCGTTCGCTGTGCCGCCGCACGAGCACGCCGAAGGCATGGTGGCTGCCCGTCTGAACGAGCGCGAGCAGCTCGGCCTCGTCCTTGTCAGGCCAGTCCGCCGCCATGGGGGTGCAGGTTCATAGTCTCGGCGTCCATTCGATTTTGTCGATTGTGTGATCATACACGATTCGCCCGCGCCCTTACAGCCGCTGTCCCGCCCGCGGGCCCTTGGTCCAGAGGTTTCAACTGTTGATACGACCGGGGAGAGAAAAGTATGCGCCTTCGCTCGCGAAAGCCTTAAAAGGGGGCCAACTCGACGGGACTCTGCGATCGGCGCGAGGTCGAATAGCCGGCAGGAAAAAATGGAGCCACTCCACCGGAGTCGAACCGGCGATCTACTGAATACGATTCAGTCGCTCTGCCAATCTTGAGCTAGAGTGGCGCATATCCATCCATACTACCAACCTGCGAGGCCGAGACTATAAGGGATTTACCCCATTTGCCCTTGAGGAAATTCCTTAAGGCGGCTTCAAAGCGCCCCCCGGTCTGGACTTATGCGCCGGGTTGGGCTAAGAAAATTTAAGCGAGTTGGCTGTAAGAAAGGAGTCAAACCATGTTGGCTTTACTTGTTGCAGTCATTTTCGGCGCGGCGATCGGCTACTTCGCCACGCAAAATACCATCCCCGTGACGATCCGGCTGGCGGACTATGCGATCGAGGAAGTGCCGCTGTACCTGGTCATCATCGGGTCGCTGCTCGCCGGGCTCCTGATCGCCTGGATTCTCTACATCGCCCGGTCGGTGTCTTCGTCGATCGCCATCCACGGAAAAGACACCGAAGTGCGGAAAGCCCGGCAGACAGCCGCGGACCTCGAACACCGCGTCCAGGAGCTCGAAGTGGAAAACGCGCGCCTCAAAACGAGGTTCCCGACCTACGATGAGCCCGTTTCCTGACCCGCTCGCCTAATGCCGACCAGACCCCTGTTCGTCTCCGAAACGCGGCCGCCCGGGCCGCGGGCGAGCCGGCGGCGCGCCCGTCTTTTCCCGCCCAGGCAAAAATGACTCCCGAGATTCACGTCATCCCGGGAAAGCTGCCGCCGTTCTGGGACCGCAGCGTGCTGTTTTTTTGCAACCTGCACTCGATCTTCTATGACAACGACGCGGAGGCGGCCGAGCTCATCCAGCAGATTACCGGCTCCCGCTCCTACGGCGGCAGGGTGGTCTCGATTCTGAACCTGCTGTTTCACCGCGGCCCGAACAAGATCCTGCTCGAGGCGGCGCCCGAGCCCAACCTGATGGACTATCTTTCCGGCGATTTGCAGCTTTCGCTGCCGGCCGTCGACGTGCTGGACCGGCGCGGCTATCAGGACCTCGCGGCCAAGCTCAAAGACGGGGCCCAAACCGATCCGGCGCAAAACGACCCGTCCCAAAAGGATCCGTCTATTGACGGGCTGAAAAAACATCCGGCGGCGTGGATCGACGGCTACGTCACCGATGCCAATCTCGTCCGGGTCGCCGCCGGCTTGAATAAAAAGACGGTGAGCCCGCTCTCGGGCAGCAAGAACGGCAACAACAAGTACCTGCTCTATCTCTATCAGGTGGAGCGGGGGCTGCCGGTCTTCGACACGCTCACGGCCGCGAGCCCCGCCGAGGTGCCCTCGCGCCTCGCCCGCCTGAGCGAGATGGGCTACCGCAGGGCGGTGGTGAAAGCGCAGATCGGCGCCTCGGGCTACGGCATGATCAAACTGGAAACCGGCAGGTTCCGGCCCGAAAGCGTGCCGGAGTATCTTTTTTTCGAAGGCCCCTGCATGGTCCAGGGCTGGCTCGACGAGCAGACGCCCGGGGTCGAGCGCATCGGCTCGCCCAGCGTGCAGATGTTCTTGAACGACGGGGGCGTCTACCTCTTCGACTGGACCGAGCAGATCTTGAGCGACGAAAGCGTCCACGAGGGCAACATGTCGCCGCCGCCGTATAGCGCGGCCCATCCGGAGCTGGAAGAAGAAGTGTTCCGCCAGGCCGCGAGCGCCGGAGAATGGCTCCACGCGCGCGGCTACCGCGGCACGGCGAGCGCGGATTTTTTGGTGGTCCGTAAAAACGGCGCGATGCAAACGATCATCTGCGAGATCAACGCGCGGGTTACCGGCGCGACCTATCCGGCCGTGCTGGCGCGCCACTTCATGCCCGGCGCGTACTGGAACATGCGGAACATCCAGTTCCGCAAGGCGCTCGACGGCGCCCAGCTCCTCTCGCTCATGGACCGGGCGGGCGAGCTGTACCATCCGGGCCGGGAAAAGGGGATCCTCCCTTTCAACTTCAACACCGGCGAGGACGGGAAGGTGACCAAGGGGCAGTTCCTCTGCCTGGGAAAAAATCACCGGGTGTGCGACGGCCTGCTGACGCAAGCCTGGACCGAGCTGCCGGTGGAGTGGGGCTATGACCGGGACTAGCGACGCAAGCGAAATTTTGCGCGACCGGCTGATCGAGCTGACGCGCGATCTCATTCTCATCCCGAGCACGCGCGACCGTCCGGAGGACATCGACCGCGCGATCGAGTTCGTCGTCAACCACGTCGAGCTGCCGAAGGCGGTCGCGGTGCGCCGCTACCGCGAGGCGGGAAGCCCCTCGGTCGTCATCCTGCCGCTCGGCATCGAGGCGCCGGAGGTCATGCTCTTCGCCCATCTCGACGTCGTCGCCCGCCCCGACGGCGCGGAGTACCGCTCGGCCGTCCTCGACGGCCGGATTTACGGGCCGGGCAGCGGCGACATGAAGGGGGAGCTCGCGATCCTGCTCGCGCTCTTCCGCGACTTCCACCAGCGCCGGCCGGGAATCTCGCTCGGCATCGCGGTCACCACCGACGAGGAGCACGGCGGCAGGCACGGCACGCGCTTTCTTTTCGAGCAGGCGGGCGTCCGTTGCGGCGTCGCGATCCTGCCCGACTCCGGCTCGATCAACGAGATCGCGGTCGAGGAAAAGGGCATCCTCCACCTGCAGCTCGCCGCGCAGGGGTCTTCCGGCCACGCGTCCCGCCCCTGGCTCGCGGAAAACCCGATCGAGCGCATGATCGGCGCGCTCGAAAGTCTGAAAAAATATTTCGCCGGCCTGAGGGACGGGGACGACCACTGGCACCCGACCTGCGCGGTCACGGTGCTCGCGACGGAAAACCGCGTCCCGAACCGGATTCCGTCCCACGCCGAGGCGGTCCTGGACATCCGCTTTCCCCCGCCGCACACGTCGTCGGAGATGCTGGCGGCGGTCAGGCGATTCACCGGCGGGATGGAATGCGAGACGCTCATCAGCGCGGAGCCGACGCGCGTCGCGATCGATCCGCTCTATCTCGCGGCGACCGAGGAGATCACGGGAAGTCCCGTCAAATTGATCCGCGAGCACGGCGGCAGCGACGCGCGCTTCATCTGCCGCCACGGCATCCCGGTCATCATGACCCGCCCGTTCGTCGGCAACCTCCATGCCGAGAACGAGTGGATCGACATCGCCTCGATGGAGACGCTCTACCGGATTTACGAGCGGTATCTGGAGAAGAAGCTGGGAGGGGGCGAGAGTCATGGATGAAGCCGCTCCGGCTGTCAAAAAAGTCCGCGTTGCTGCGCATCGGTCGATGGGCGCCTTTTTTGATCTACTATGTGATCGTAGCGGAAATGACCGGAGCGCTTACACTCTATTGGCTCTGGACGTACGGAGCGATAACGGTCGCATGGACCGCCGGTTACGAGTTGCTCATAGCGAGATCGTTATTTGGACCGCCGTATTAGCGGCCGCGATTCTGAATCGGGCGGGACGCGCCAAGGCCGTGATCGATCGGCTGTTTCAAGCGATACAAATCGCGCCGATTGCGTTGTTGCCGGATACGGTCGGCGTCGCTGTTTTTCATTTTCATCTATCACCTTTAGGGCTATGGCGGTCGACCACCTGTGTGGCCTTTTTTGCGCTCTATCCTTTTGCCCGGGCGCTCGAAGCGTTCAGGGATGAAACTATTGTCCCCCGGCTTCTCCTGGCGGCTGACGAGGCATTGCCGTGCGGTGCCGCCGCTATCGCGATGAACAATCCGACTACGCAGGAATCTTCCCTCACCCCATCTTCGGCGGCCGCTTAGCGGGTTAGAACCGGCCCTCTTTCTCGAGTTTTCTCACGATCGTGGCGTCCACCAGATCTTCTGCCTTGAGGCGGCGGACCTTTTCGTTGCCCGGGCCGAGCAGCCGGAGGACGTTCGCGATGCCGTCCGTGCTCGGATAGATTTTCCTCTCGTAGATATCGACGATGCTCTGGTAGCCTTCCTCGGCGTCTTCGAGGCGCGAGAGGCGGAGCCCCCGGGCCAGGCTCTTCATCACCTGCGCCTTGTTCTCGCGGTTGCGGATAAAAGCCGCCGCGTCGAGGAGCCCGCGCAGCACGCTCTCCACGACCGCCGGCGACGAGGCGATGAAGGCGCGCCGGGTAAGGAGGCCCGATCCCTGAAACGGGATCGACAGCTTTTCGAGATCGGCGAGGACGCGGAACCCCTTCGCCTGGAGCAGCGCCGCGAACGTGTAGCCGATCTGGCAGCCGTCGATGACGCCCGAGGCGAGCGCCTCGGCGCGGACGCCGTCGGTGCCGAGGGCGCGGATCGCGATGCCGTCGCGCCTGGGCTCGAGCCCCCAGTGGTCGAGCGCCAGCATCGTGAAGATCCATCCGCCGCCGCTCAAGCTGTTGACCCCGAGCGTCTTTCCCTTCAGCTCCGGCGGGCTCTTGATCTTCGGATTGACGACGAAGGCGCCGGTCAGCTTGTTGATGAAGCCGGCGAGAAAAACCGCGTCCGCGCCCTCGGCGATCGCGCCGAGGTTGGCCGCCGTCACCGATCCCCAGTGGAACTGCGACTCGCCGGCCGCGAGCGCCGACATGCCGACGGGGCCGCTGCGGACCTGGACGAAGCTCAGGTCGAGGCCGTATTTGCGGAACAAGCCCTGATCCTGGGCGACGTAGACCACGCCTTCCCGCTCGCTGAACGATCCGGTGGTCATGACCGCCTTGGCCGGCGGGGCCGCCGATCGCGCGGGCTCGACGGCGTAAAAGGCGAGGGAAAGCGATAGCAAGAATCCGAGGCGCGAGAAAAATTTCATGGCTTCCTCCGGCTTCGGTCCTCACGCCATCTTCAGCAGCCGCTTGGCGTTCGCGCCGAGAATCTTTTCTTTATCGCTCTTGGGGATGTCCATCTCCTCGATGCTGGGGACCGCTCCGGGGAGGTCGCCGATCAAGAGCGGGAAGTCGCTGCCCAAAACCATTCGCTCCGGGCCGTAGAATTCGTAGGCCATCTTGAGCGCTGGCTGGTAGAAGCAGACGGTGTCGCAGTAGAGGTCTTTTAAATAGTCCGAGGTCGGCTTCTTCGTCTTGATGCCGCACGTCGGGTCGTGGTAGCCGCGGTCGATGCGGCCCGCGAGAAATGGGAGCCCGGCGCCGAGGTGCGAGACGATGAAATGCAGCTCGGGAAATCTTTCGAGCACGCCCGCGTAGGCGAGGCGCGTGGCCGACAGCATGACGTCGAACTCGAAGCCCAGAATGATCGCCAGGCGCCACTCCTGCATGACCTGCGCGCCGAGGGGCGTGGTCGGGTGGATGAAGATCGGAATCTTCAGCGCCTCGGCGCGCTCGTACACCGGCAGGAGGAAGTCGGAGTCCAGAGTCTTCCCGGCCACGTTGGTGAGCATGCACAGGCCGGAGAGCCCCAAGTCCAAGATCGCGCGGTCCAACTCCTTCAACGCCAGCCTGGTGTCGATCAGAGGCAGCATCGCGAGCCCCTGAAAGTTTTTCGGGTGTTTTTTTACCGCCTTGGCGAGCCCGTCGTTGATGATCCGGCTCATGTCGGCGCTCTCCGCCGGCGAGAAGCGGTCGACTCCGGGGTGCGGCGTCGAGAGGACCTGCATGTCGACGCGGTTTTCCTTGATTTGGTCCACCCGCATGTCGATGTCGAAGAACTCCTCGGTCACCGGGCCGGCCTTGGCGCCCATGCTGACGATGAGCTTCTCCCCCTTGGCGTTCTTCTCGATCCGCACGTCGCCCGTCGAGGCTTCGAGCTTCTTTATGTATTCCTCGGGATAGAGGTGGCAGTGGAAGTCGATGTTCATAAATTCGGCTCCTATTTTTTTTCCCCTTCGTCAGTCGATCTCGCCAGCAGCGCCTTGACGCGCGCGACGGCGGCGCTCTTGTCGTAGGCGGCGAAGCGGTTCGCCATCAACAAAAACGGGTCGCCGGCGAAAAACCTCTCGTAGAGCACCTGCCGCCCGGCGAACGAGCTGCACGCCAGGTCCCATGCCAGGCGGAAAAGCCGCACGCGCTCTTGGCCCATCTGCGCCGCCGATTGATAATAGCGCTCGATCTCGTCCGCCAGCTCCGGCGCCTTCAAGTCGCGCTCGGTCGGCGTCGCCATCAGGCCGCTCGATCCGATGAGCTGCAAGATCTCGATCAGGCGGGGATAAATCTTCGGAAAATAATTTCGCGCGGTGGAGAGGATCTCCGGGTTCGGGTGGACGAAGCCGCGCGCGTCGGTGACGGCGTCGGCCTCCGCCGCCCTGAGAAACGCGCGCTCGGTCTCGACCGCGTCGACGATCTCGCCCAGCATCTGCTGGTAGGCCGGGAGGCCGGCGCGGCCGATCGACTCGGCGACGAGCGTCGCGACGCCGAGTACGAACTCCGCCTTGGCCAGATTCTTCGCCGTGAACTGGTGGATGCCGTGGAGAAAAGCCGGCGTGTCGCGGAAGAGACGGTTGCAGAGCCCGATGTCACCTTTTAGAAACACGCGCTCCCACGGCACGACGACGTCGTGGAAGACCGCGACCGAGTCCATCTCTTCGTAGCGCGCCGTCAGCGGATAATCGGACAGGGTGCCGCCGGCGTCGAAGCTCTCGCGGCACATGAATTTCAACCCCGGCGTCGCGATCGGCAGCGCGAAGGCGAAGGCGAAGCGCGGCGCGTCGCTCTGCTGCGTGCGCGAGGGGGAGGGGAAGACGTGCAGCTCGTCGGCGTAGGGCGCGAGCGTCGCCAGCATGCGCGCGCCGCTGACGACCAGGCCCGCTTTCGTCTCGCCGGCGATGTGGAGCGGCACCGTCGGATCGGCCTGCTCGGACTGGCTGAGCGCGCGGTTGATCTGCGGATCGACGAAAGTGTGCGTGGCGCAGAGGTCGCGCTCGCGGCACGTCTCATAATACGCCACGACGCGTTCGCCGTACTCCGGCCCGTTGCGGCCGAAGTAATCGGCCGACGACGCGCAGCCGGCGAGGATCGCGTTCAGGTAGTCCGGCGTGCGGCCGAGCATGCCGCCGCTGAAGTCCGCCCAGTGCTTGAACATGACGCGGCGGCGCACGAGATCGTCGACGCTCCGCGGCTGGATGAAAGCCAGGCTGACCGGAGCGCCCGTCTTGGGCGATGGATAGGTGAGCTTGGATGCGAGCGCCGGGTCGCGCTGCGAGTCGTATAGCTCGGCCAGCGTCCGCGCCGTGCGCCCGAGAATCGGGTGGCCGGCGACGTCTTTGACGCGCGCGCCGTCGAACCAGATCTCGCGCTTATCGATAAGTCCCGAAAGGTATTCTGCACCGGTTCGCGCGGCCATATCAGATGCAGGCCGCTGAAAAAGGCCCATCTGCGTCGTTGCGCTCGACCGACTTCGCTCGACGTACTGAAAAGAGTACGCCTGCGCTCGTCGGCCTTCGCGCGCCTAGCATCTGGGACCTTTTTGACCGGCCTGAAGAGGTCATTGATTAATCGACTTTAAATGTCGAGGCGACGTTCTGGCGGCCGCCGTTTTCGGCCATCGCCTCTTCGTGATAGAGCCCGAGCTTTTCGAGCACGGGGGTGTCGTGGATCGAGAAGAGCACCGCGTCCTCGCGCGCGGAGGTGTTGGCGTGCTCGTGCAGCGCCCACGACGGCTGGGCGACGATCGAGCCCTTCCGCCAGACGAAGCGCTGTCCGTCGATGATCGTCTCGCCCTCGCCCTGGACGACGTGGTACACCGCGCTCCCGGTGTGGCGATGCGCCAGCGTGCGCTCGCCGGGGCGGATGAGCTGCACCGAGCAGGCCATCGTCGGCATCACCGGGCCGCCGGTCTGCGGGTGGCGGTACTCCAGCGCGACGCCGTCGAACGGGCTCCCCTCCTGGTCGCGGAGCGCGTCGAGCGCCGCGCGCGTCTTGTCCCACGAATAGAGCAAAAGAGGCGAGGCCTGCGGCTTTTCCTTCACCCACGTGGGGCCCAGGTGCGCGTGGCCGTGGAGTTTCTTCGACGCATTCGCCGGGCGCGTCGCCGGCACCTGCGCCTGGTCGTAGAACTGGAAAAACATCGCGTCGAGCGACGCGATCAAGGGGATGTCGAGCCCGTCCATCCAGATGACCGGCCTGTCCGTCTCGTTGCCGTGATCGTGCCACGACCAGCTCGGCGTGAGTATCAGATCGCCCGGCTCCATGTAGACGCGCTCGCCGTCCACCGCCGTATAGGCGCCGCCGCCTTCGATGATAAACCGGATCGCCGTCGGCGTGTGGCGGTGCGCGCGCGCGACCTCGCCCGGCAGGAGCAGCTGCACCGCGGCGATCAGATTATTCGTCGTCGCCCAGCGCCCGCCGAGCCCGGGGTTGAAAAGCTGGAGCGCGCGCCGCTCGTCGCCGACCGGCACCATCTCGCCCGACGCCTTGACGATCGGCTCGAGGAGAGACCACGGCCACATGTAGGGAATCGCCTTCGGCTGGGGCGCGGGCGTCATCTGGCTCGCCAGCTCCCAGAGGCCGTACATGTGGTGCGAATGAATGCGCTCGTGAAATTTGTCCCGGGTGGGGGAGGGCTTTTCTGCCGTCATCTCGGTTCCTCCTTAAGACATGGAGCGTAAGACGATATTTACCACGACCGGCCGCTCCTGCCAACGACGCGGTTGTCTACCCGTCTTGACCTGCCGGGGCGATTTGACCATAGTTTTTACAGAGCGATCGGAAGGGAGGAGAGCCATGAAGGGGAACGCGCAGGTGCTCAAGGTCCTGAACGAGGTGCTCAAGAAGGAGCTGACCGGCATCAACCAGTACTTCCTCCATGCCAAGATGTGCAAAAACTGGGGCTACGAAGTCCTCTACGAGGCGATCTGGCAGGAGTCGATCGGCGAGATGAAGCACGCCGACGAGGTCACCGAGCGCATTCTTTTCCTCGAGGGCATCCCCAACATGGCGGGCTACGACAAGATCCTGATCGGCTCGACGGTGAAGCAGCAGCTCGAGAACGATCTCGCGCTGGAGCAGGCCGCGCTGGAGATCTTGAAGCCGGGGATCAAAACCTGCCTGGAGACCGGCGACAACGCGACGCGCGAGCTGCTGGAGCACATCACCGTGGACGAGGAGGAGCACATCGACTGGCTCGAAGCGCAGCTCCACAAGATGGAAGAAGTCGGAATGGCGAACTACCTGGCGCAGCAGATCTACAAAAAAAGCTGAAGCGCCCCGCCTCAGCCGAATTGCAGCAGCATCGCGCAGAGCCCGATGAAAGAGACCGTCCCGTAGACCGCCGCGGTCAGCGTCAGGGCGTTGAGCGCCAGTCTTTGCCGGCGGTAGCTCATTGAGAAAATCAGGAACAACAGGGCGCAGGCGAGCGCTTTCCAGTAAACCAGCCCCCAAACCAGGCCCCATTCGACGATGCTCGCGCGCACCAACGGGTTCGCCTCCGGCACGCCCAGGACCACGACCTGATAGGTGAGAACCCCGTCGAAAACCTGGAGCAGCAGGTTGAAAATAAAATGCGGCCAGACGGCGGGCAGCCAGGCGCTCATAATCACGCTTTACCTGGCGGCGATCGAAGCGTCAATCCGGGTAAAATCCCAATATCGATTTAAAAATCACCCGATCGGAAGCCGGCGGCGGAAGACCTTTCTCACGAGGGAGCCCTCATCGGCGCGAAGCTGTCCTCCAGCGGGATATATTCGTTGACGTAATGTTTCGCATGGTAGATCGTCTCGGCTTTTTCCACGACCAGCGCGAGGCCCAGGAAAAAGGCCAGCGCCCAGTCGCCGGCGGGGATTCCCCCGTTTATCCATTCGACCAGCGCGGCGAAGACCGCGAATAAAAGCACGCCCTCCGCGAGCGCGTCGCCGACGCCCAGGAGCGGATGGCCGGTATAAAAATATCCCCCGCCCGGATACAGGATGGAGAGCCGCACCGCGCGCTCGCCGTCCTTGAACTGCAAGTGGCAGCTCGGGCACTTGAACTTTCCTTTCAGGAGCCTGGCCTGGCAGCGCGGGCAGAGGTGGTGTCTCTCACCGGCTTCCGACGGCGCCCCCTGCCTGGGCGGAGAGGGCAGGATCGCTTTCAGCTTCTTGTATTCGGCCGGCGGGATGTAGTGGAAGCGCTCCACCTTGCCGCTCCTGTAGGTCAGCTTGAGCGTCCGGCTGAGAAACGCGCCGAGCTTGATGTCGGCGATGTCGCCGTAGAGAATTTGCGCGGCCGATCTTCTCGGCGCGAAGTTCGTCCTGGTCGGAAAATGCAAAATCCTCTGGTTCGTGACGACCAGGACGCACCGCTTGAGGTAATAAATAATCCAGCCGGTGGTCATCTGCTCGAACCAGGACATCGGCGAGCACGCCTTGACCACCAGCAGAATCTCCTCGCCCGGCTTCAACAGCTGTTTCAGCGCAGGCGCGAAGTCGCGCAGGACCTTCATCCGGCCCTTCGCCGCCCCCTTGTGGAAGCGGTTCTTGTGGGTCGTGAAAAGCACGTCCCGGTTGACCGGCAAGCCGAGCGTATCGATCTGAAAGTCGTCCGGCATGGGTTGCCTCCCATGAAGCCGTGACCAATCGGCCCCATTGGCGATGATTCCTAATATGCCGAGGTGCGGCCTGTCAAGGGAAAATAGGCTAACCGACCAGCGGCGCGAGCTCGATGTGCGTCGTTTTATAACCGCGCAGGCGATGCGCCAGCGGGACGAGGACGCCGTGGATCACGGGATATTTCCGCGCGAGCGCCCGGCTCGCCTTCGCCGCCTCGGCGCCATCGAGCACCCGCGCGCGGGCGCGAATCGCCGGGCCGGTCGGCTTGCCGCGGAAGTTCGACGGTCGGACTTCCACGACCGGGTTGTTGCGGATGCGCTTCAGCTTCCACGCCCGGTCGAAGGTGCGGACGAAGGCGCGGTCGCCGTCGACGGCGATGTTCACCGGGGTCCCGACCGGCGCGCCGTCGCGGCGGTAGGTCGTGAGTAAAACGGTCTTCTGGCCGACGAAGGGCCGGAGGGCCGCGGCGGCGGCGGTGTCCATGATCAGTTTTTACCCGGAGCGGGGGAGCGCGGCAAGCGGGATGGGACGCCCGGCGACGCCGGCCGGATTGACGGGCGGAGGACTAATTTGATACCACGTCCTTGCGTCGAGAGTGGGGCCGCCCGAGAGATTTTTGGACCGTAATAGGTGCCACATGAAAAGATTCCTATCGCCGATCGCCCCGGCGGCCGTCTTCGGGCTGTTGATCTTGCTCGCCGCCGCTCCGGCCGCGGCGCAAAAGGCCGCGCCCGCGATCCGCGTCGGGCTCCCCGGCATCAGCGGCAGCAACGCCTATCCTTACGTGAGCAAGCAGCTCGGCCTCTTCGCCAAATACAACGTCGAGGTGGACGTCGTGGTCTTCCAGGCCGGCATCCAGGTGGTCCAGGCGATTCGTCGACGGCCCGCCGGTGCTTGCCGCCAACCTGCGCGGCGGCAGCCTCGTGGTCATCGCCGGAAACGTCAACACATTTCCCTACACCATCATCTCCAAGAGCGACATCCGCACCCCGGCGGATCTGAAGGGCAAGAAGATCGGCATCAGCCGGTACGGCTCCGCCTCCGACACCGCCGTGCGCGTCGCCCTGGAGCGCCAGAACCTGAAGCCCGACAAAGAAGTCGCGATCCTCCAGATCGGGGGCCAGAGCGAGCGCTTCGCGGCCCTCAAGGCCGGCGTCATCGACGCCACCATCGTGAGTCCGCCGTTCAACATGGTCGCGCGCCGCCTGGGCTTCAAAGACCTGATCGACATCTCGGAGTCGGGCATCGCCTACGCGCACTTGCAGACGGTGGCCCGGCGCGATTTTATCGAGCGCTATCCCGACCAGGTCCTGAGATTCCTCAAGGGGGAGATCGAGGGCACGAGCTACTGGAAAGATCCGGCCAAAAAGGAGACGGTCCTGCGGACCCTCGCCAAATTTCTCAAGCTCGACATGGAGAAGGACCGGGACCAGCTCGACGAGACCTTCCGCTATTACGGAAAAATATTTCCGGCGCGTCCCTATCCGAGCATGGAGGGGATGGAGTACGCCGCCGAGCTGGTGAAAAAGACCCTGCCCGACGCCAAAAATCTCTCGGCGAAGGATTCCGTGGTGAACCGCTTCGTCGACGAGCTGGAAAAAGAGGGCTTCCTCGCGCAGCTCCACGGCTACGACAAGAAATAAATCAATCTGGAGACTTTCATGGCCATCAAATTGTACGACGCGGTGCCGTCATCGAACAGCGACCGGGTGAAGATCGCCCTCCACGAGAAGGGGCTGGCCTTCGAGCGGGTCACGCTGAACCTGGCCAAGCGCGATCAAAAGAAGCCCGAGTTTTTAAAGCTCAACCCCTACGGCAAAGTCCCGGTCATCGACGACGGCGGGAACGTGCTGTTCGAGTCCTGCATCATCAACGAGTACCTCGACGAAAAATATCCCGCGCCGCCGCTGATGCCGAAAAACCCCTACCTCCGCGGCCGCGGCCGGGTGCTGGTGGACTACGGCATGAACCGCCTGCACGAGACCTATTTCGCGCTCCGGAACGAATTCTTTTTCAAGAAAGAAGGCGAGCGCGACGCGGCCCTGGTGGCGGAGAAGCAGCGCGAGCTGAGAGACCTGCTCCGCTACCTCGAAGAGGCGCTCGGCGACCGGCGGTATTTTTTAGGCGATTTCAGCCTGACCGACATCGACCTCTGGCCGCGCTTCGGCCGGCTGGGAGACTACGGCGCGCTGCCGTCGCCCGACCTGCCGCGCCTCGGCGCCTGGGTCGAGCGCATGAAGGCGCGCCCGTCGATCAAGGCGCTCGAAGGGCAGAAGCCGGCGCCTTAGTTATCCAACCTCGTGGAAACTTTCCTCGGCATCGTCATACTCGTATGCGTGGTGATCGTCGTCGTCGGCGTGCTCAGGTTTAGACGGGCGCTGAGGAGGATGAAGGCTTCGGAGAGGGATTTGAGGGATTTGTATAAGTGAAGCGACCATTGAGCTTCGCGTTCAGGCCGGCCGAAGTCGGGATGATTGGGAGCGAACGGCCGCGCGTCTTTTTTCCTTTCCCGGGTGGGGCACTCGACGTAGTGAACGGCGTCCCGACATATTCCAGAATTTTGAGCAAGGTTTCGAGCAGGCGTCGGGCTTTGTTCTTTGTCGTGTCGATAACGAAACACGGGCAACCGCTCGCGACGCCGTAGGTCAGGGCCAGAGATTCTTGCAAATATTGATGCTGGGCCGCTTCATGCACGGTCGGCACGCGCCGGCCTCCGGGCCGGCTTTTTATTCGGCGCACGAGCTCTTTGGGCTCGCAGTGCATGACCAGGATGGCGTCGAAGCCGATTTTCTCTAACTGCGCCAGATTATAGGGGGTCACCCGAAAGCCGAAAGCCTCCTTGGTCACGGCGTGAGAGTCGAGAAGTATATTCTGCGTCAAATGCCACGTCTGGACCTTCCGGGCGAACCAATCGTCCATCGCCGCTACGTCCTTGTGCGAGATCAGCTCCGCGGATTTCTTTCTTATCGCCGCGCGCGAAAGCTTCGCAGCGCTGCGGCGCTGCCTGTGCTCCAGTAACACCCGCCCGAAATCAACTCGCTTGAGGGGTCTTATATTCTCGACAAGCAGGTTCGCGGCGGTCGTCTTTCCGGTCCCGGGAGCCCCCGTCAAAAGAAATACTTTTCCCGGCATACATAGTGTTCTATCACTTCGTTTTTAGGTAAGAGAGGGGGTGTCTAGCGGGAGATACGACGCCGCTTTGCAAGCGGTGTTTGACGCAGGTCTTGATTCGACGGAAAGAAGCTTTGTCGCTGCGTTGAATAGAGGGATGAAATCCCCTACGACTCCACCCCCAGATACGCGTTCCGCAAATACTGCAACACCATCCTCTGCGCGTGGAAGAAGGAGCCGTTGATCGCGATGGCGGAGCGGCGGACGGCGGCGTAGGCGGTGGGGGTTTTATAGAATAGCGGCAGGATGACGTTCTCCAACTTGTCGTAGAGCGAGGGGGCGTCGCCCGCCGGGTCGGCCTTGCCGTCGTCGATCTCGCCGATGGCCCAGCCCGTGACGCCTTCGAGGTGGCCTTCGATCCACCAGCCGTCGAGCACGCTGAAGCTCGGCACGCCGTTGAGCGCGGCCTTCATGCCGCTCGTCCCGGACGCTTCCAGCGGCCGCTCGGGCGTGTTCAGCCACAGGTCCACGCCGGCGCAGAGCGAGCGCGCCAGCTCCATGTCGTAGTTCTCCAGATAGACGATGCGCACGTCCTTCTCCAGGCGCGCGGCGAAGTCGAAAATCCTCTTAATGATTTCCTTGCCGCGGTCGTCGTGCGGGTGCGCCTTGCCGGCGTAGATCACCTGGAACGGCCCGGCCTTTTTGGCGATGGATTTCAGCCGGTCGAGGTCGGTGAAAAGCAGGTCCGCCCGCTTGTACGCGGTGGCGCGCCGGGCGAAGCAGAGGGTCATCATGTCGTCGTCGAGCTGGACGCCCGTCCGGCGCTCCACCTCGACCAGCAGGTCGTGCTTGGCGAGCAGGTGGGCGCGCTGGATCTCGGCCAGCGGGATTTTGATCGCGTAGCGCAGGTAGAAATTGTCGCGCCGCCACTGCGGGATGTAATTCTCGTACAGGTTGTGAAAGGGGGCGGAGGTCCAGGTCGCCGCGTGGACGCCGTTGGTGATCGAATCGATCGGGTAGCGGGGAAAAAGGCCGCGGGAGATCTCGCCGTGGCGCATGGCGACGCCGTTGATATAGCGCGAGAGCCGCATGGCGAGGTAGGTCATGTTGAGCCTGCCGTTCGGCATGCAGCCGATTTTTTCCAGCAGCGCGACCCAGTCCGGGCCGAGGACGATGCGGACGAGCTCGGCGGGAAACTGGTCGTGTCCGGCCGGCACCGGCGTATGGGTCGTAAAGACGCAATTCTGCCGGACTTCTTCCAGCTCGGCGTCGGTCACGGCTTTGAGATGCTTGCCGCCGGTGCGCTCCAGCAGCGCCAGGGTCAATAGCGCGGCGTGGCCCTCGTTCATGTGGTAGGTGCTGACCTGCTCGTAGCCCAGCGCCTGCAAGATCGCGACGCCCCCCATGCCCAGCACGACTTCCTGGCACAGCCGGTGGCGCAGGTCGCCTTCGTATAAATTATCGGTCAGGGTCCGCTCCCACGGGCTGTTCTCTTCCAGGGCGGTGTCGAGGAAATAGACCGGCACCGTGTGGCCGAAAACGCCGCGCACCACGTAGCGCCACGCGCGCACCTGGACCTCGCGCCCCTCGATGTTCACCGTGGCGCGCGGCTCCAACGGCTCCAGCGCCTCCTCGAAAGACCAGGCCGCCGGGCTCTCGGATTGATTGCCCGCGGCGTCGAGGCGCTGGCGGAAATAGCCCTTGCGGTGCAGCATGGTGACTCCCACCATCGGGAGCCCGAGATCGGCGGCGGCCTTGAGCGTGTCGCCCGCGAGGATGCCGAGCCCGCCGCTATAGGTGGGCATCGCGGAATCCAGACCGACCTCCATGGAAAAATAGGCGATGATCGCGCCGGAACGGAATTCTATAGGCAGCATGTCTGTCGGACTCGGTCGGGGGCCGGGAGCCGGTTCCTTTCTCTCAGGCCGGATTATCTATTCGCCGCGCCGGCGCACGCCTCATTATAAAAATAAACCGCGCGGTTTACAAAATAGGCTTGAGTGGGCCGATTCGTGAAGCCTAAGCAGTTGAAACGCTACCCTAGGGATGCCATGAGGCGGCGCGGAAGGCAAATGCAGGCCCTAAAACCGCGCGATCTCTTTTTGTCCCGCTTTGGCCCGCTCGGAGATGGCGTCGATCTCCTCGCCGACTTTTCCTTCGGCCAGTCCGGCCAGGATGGAGACGGGATAAGGCTTCTCAGCTTGATTGACGCCGCGCTCCTGAAGGTCGCGCGCGAGCGCCGCCAGCATGGGCTCGGCGGCGGCGCGGTCGGTGGAGAAAAGGATCGACACGATCTGGTCGCGGCCGAAGCGGTTGGAGATTCCGAGCGTCCCCAGGTGGCGGTCGATGACGACGGCGAGCGACTGGATGATCTCCTGGGCCGCGGCGTGGCCCAGGTTCTCGCTCAGGCCGTCGAGATCGGCGACCGTGAACACCGCGACCGTGAGGGTCTCCTCCGGTTTTTGGCTCGCCGCTTTTTCGTAGACCCGGTTGAAGGTCTTCTTCGAGTAGAGCCCGGTCAGCTCGTCCTGGAAGTGCTCGAGGCTTTTCACGAACTCGTCCACCATCGGGTGCCTGAGCTTGTCGATCTCCTCGTACGGGCCCGAGAAGATGATCTGGCGGTCGTAGAGGACGACGATCCGGTCGGAGATGAAAAAAACGTCCGGGATGTCGTGGCTGATCATGATCGTGGTGAAGCCGAACTTTTTCTGGTTGTGGACGATCATGCTGAAGATGGCGTTTTTCCGGATCGGGTCCTGCCCGGTCGTCGGCTCGTCGAAGAGCACGATCTTCGGGTCGGTGATGAGAGCGCGCGCGAGCGCGACGCGCTTCTGCATGCCGCCCGAAAGCTCGGACGGGTACTTGTGCGCCACCTCGGAGAGCTCGAGCTGGTCGATGCGCTCCATGACCTTGTCGTCGATCGCTCTTTTGTCCATGGCCGTCGTCTGCTGGAGCGGCAGGGCGACGTTCTCGAAGACGGTGAGCGAATCGAAAAGCGCGTTGTTCTGAAAACAGTAGCTGAACTGGCCGCGGAAGTCGTCGAGCTCCCTGCGGCTCATGCGGTCGATCGATTTCCCGCGGAAGAGAATCTCGCCCTCGGTCGGCGCGAGCAGCCCGATCATGTGCTTTAAGAGCACGCTCTTGCCGGTGCCGCTTTTGCCGATGATGGTCGTGGTCTGGCCGTCGCGGATCTCGAGGCTCACCCGCTCGAGGATCGTCCGGCTGCCGAAGCGCTTGGTGACGTTTCTAAATTCGATCAGCGGCGCGTCCATCTTTTTTTCCTAGCTCCGGCTCCGGCCCTGCGCTTCGGCCGCCAAAACCTTTTTCTCCAGCGTCTCGCTCTTGTGGTGCAGCGATTTGATGTCGCTCGCGAGCGCGGTCAACAGGGGATGGACCCACGGCGGCAAGTCTTTGATCATCTCCTTGAGGTCGTCGTGCTTCAAGACGAACGTCTTCACCTCCGTTTTGGCCCTGGCGGTCGCCGTCCGCGGCATGCCGAACAAAAACGCCACGTCGCCTAAGATGTACGGCGGCTCGATCTCGTTCAGCACCAGATCGCCGTCGCCGTCCTTGCGCGATATCTCGACCACGCCCGCGGTCAGGAAAAAAAGGTCGCGCGAGGTCTCGCCCTGGTGGATGATCGCCTCCCCCGGCTGATAGATCCGGCTCTGGACCAGGGCGGCGAGCTTGCCCGCCGCGCGGAGCTCGATCTGCCTGGAGACCAGGTCGGTGGAGAGCGTGCGGCTGAAGCCGGAAGGGAGCTTCAGCGCGTCCCCGGCGCCGGCGTCCGGCGCGGACGCGCCGCCGGCTTTCACGTTATGGCCGCACTCGCCGCAATAGTTCGGCGCGCCGGCGAGCTCGGCCTGGCACTCTGGGCATCTCACGATCGCACCTCCTGATCGAATTCCAACGGCGAATCGCGCTAACATAACCCCTTTTGGCGGCAAAATACAGGAGCGCGCGCCTTCTTTGTCCCGGCGCCGCCGGGGCGGACCATTGCGCGGACCCGGCGACACTGCTAACATCGCCGGATTGAATATGCCCCCGACGATTACCCCCGCCGAAAAGGCGCATAGGACGACGATAGATCGATGGAAGTGAACCGCTCGCCGGTCGAGTCGCTCTTCGCGCCGCTCGGCGCCAGGACGCTCGGCGGCGTCAACCACATGGGCGCGGCGGCGATTTTTTTCGCCCGGGCGTTCTGGCTGATCTTCCGGCCGAAGCAGATGCCGCGCATTATCGAGCAGCTCTCGCACGTCGGCGCCCGGACCATGGGCATCGTGTCGTTGATCGGCCTGTTCACCGGCATGGTTCTGGCGCTCCAGGTTTATTACGCGCTGGCGAAGTTCGGCGCGCAGGGCGTGCTCGGCTCGGCCGTGGCCCTGGGGCTTATCCGCGAGCTCGGCCCGGTGATGACGGCGATCATGATCATCGCCCGCGCGGGCTCTTCCATGACCGCGGAGATCGGCATTCTCCGCATCTCCGAGCAGATCGACGCGCTCCAGACCATGCGCATCGACCCGCTCGGCTACCTGGTGAGCCCGCGGATCGCGGCGGCGCTCCTTAGCTTTCCGCTGCTCACGGCGTTGTTCGACACGGTCGGCATCGCCGGCGGCTATTTCACCGGCGTCGTCCTCTTAGGCCTCAACTCCGGGACGTATGTCGATCAGGTCCAGGCGAGCGTCGAGGCGCGCGACGTGCTGGGCGGCTTTTTGAAGGCGGTGGTCTTCGCGGTCCTCGTCGCGACCATCTGCAGCTACCAGGGCTATTTCACGCACCTCCGCGCCGACGTCCACGGCGCCAAGAGCGTCAGCATCTCCACCACGTCGGCGGTCGTGCTCTCGTGCGTGCTCGTCCTGGTCGTAGACTATGTGATAACGTCGTTCCTGTTATAGGCCGAAAAAAAATGCTTGCGCGCGAAGGGCGGAGGTCCGCGTCATGAAAAAGTATTCGATGGAGACGCTGGTCGGGATTTTCATGGTCGTCTGCATTCTCTGCGTGGGCTACCTGACGCTCCGGCTCGGCGACGTTTCCGTGCTGGGCGACAAGTCCTACCCGCTGTTCGCCAAGTTCACCTCGGTCTCGGGCCTCAAAATCGGCAGCCCCGTGGAGATGGTCGGCATGCAGGTCGGCCGGGTGACGGGGTTCGCCATGGACCAGAAGGACCAGGTGGCCGTGGTCGAGTTCCGGATCGAAAACGGCATCAAGATATACGACGACGCGATCGCCTCGATCAAGTCGAACGGCCTGCTCGGCGACAAGTACATCAAGATCGACGCGGGCGGCGGCGGCAAGCTCTTGCAGGCCAGGGGGACCATCACGGAGACCGAGCCGCCCGTGGATTTGATCGAGCTGATCAGCAAGTACGCCTTCGGCGACGTGGAGAAAAAACAGTCTAAAGAAAGCAAATGAGGTGACGCATGAGAAAAGCGGTTGTCGGCATCGGTCTTCTGATTCTCTCGCTGGTCCCGCTGCAAGTCCGCGCGGAATCGGCGCTCGACGTGGTCAAGGCGCGCGTCAACCTGGTGCTCGGGGTGCTGCGCGACCCGGCGCTCAAGGCCGACTCGCCGTCGGTCAAGGAGCAGAAAAAGAAAAAGCTCCGGGCGATTTTCGACCAGATCTTCGACTACGGCGAGATGTCCCGGGCCGTGCTGTCGCGCAACTGGGAGAAGCTCAGCCCGCAGCAGCAAACGGAGTTCAGCGGGCTCTTCAAGACGCTCTTGGAAAAATTTTACGCCGATACGATCCTGTCGTACAAAGACCAGCAGGTGACCTACGGCAAGGAAAGGGCGCTGGGGGAAAACCGGTTCGAAGTCGAGACCAAGCTCATTTCCGGGTCGACCGAGACGCCGATCAATTTCCGCCTGGTGCAGAAAAACGGCGAATGGTGGGTTTACGATTTCTCCGTCGAGGGGATCAGCGTGGTGACCAACTACCGCAGCCAGTTCAACCGCGTCCTCTCGAAGGAGACTCCCGAAGGCATGCTGGTGAATCTCCGCAAACAGGTCGCCGGGCTGTCGCAATAAAGGACGTTTCCAGGTTGGACATTGCCCGGATCTTGGGTTAATTAATTCGGAGCGCCATGAAGTTGAAGATTATTTTGCCCGCGGCTTTTTTCTTGGCCGGGCTCGCGCCGCTCTCGTCGCTCGGTTGGGGCGCCGCGGCGCCCAACGCCTACGACGACGCGGTGAAGCTGCACGAGGCCGGCAAGATCAAGGAAGCGATCGCCGCCTACGACAGCGCGATCAAAGCCAATCCGCGCCGCGCCGAAGCGTTCGTCGGCCGGGGCGCGGCCTATGCCCGGCTGGGCCAGCAGGACCTGGCGATCAAGGACGAGGACCAGGCGATCAAGCTCGACCCCAAGCTGTCGCAGGCCTACTTCATCCGGGCGTCCGCCTACGACGATCTCAAGCAGTACGACCGCGCGGTCAAAGACTACGACGAAGCGATCCGGCTGAACGCGAAAACCTCGGACACTTTCCGGCGGCGCGGCGGCGCCTACTACGCCCTGGGGCAGTTCGATAAGGCGGTCGGGGACTTTACCGAGGCGATCCGCCTGGACCCGAAAGACGCCGCGGCGTACTACGAGCGCGGGCTCGCCTTCCGCCGGCTGGGCAAGCACGAGACGGCGGTCCAGGACTACACCGTGGCGCTCAAGTTCAATCCGAACAACGCGGAAATCTACAACAACCGCGCCAACGCCTACTACGTTCTCCGCAAATACGACCTCGCGCTGGCGGACTACGACGCGGCGCTGAAAATCGATCCGAAAAACGCCCGCATCTACGCCAACCGCGGCCTGGCCAAGCTGGGCGCCGGCCGGAGCGCCGAGGCGGAAAAAGATTTCGCCAGGTCCTTCGAGCTCGATCCCAGCCTCAAGCAGAAGCTCGAGAGCGATCTGAAAGCCAAAGGTTCCCTCAAGTGAGAGCTATGATTCTACGCATCGGAATATTCGCCGCCCTGTCCCTTTTGGCCGTCGCGCCCGCCCGGGCCGCCGCCGCGCCCGCTCAGCCGCCCGTATCCGCGCAAGCGGCCGAAGAGGCCCTGAAAGAAGGGCTCAGCCTGCAGGTGGACGGCGACGTCAAGGAAGCGATCCGGCAATTCGACCGCGCCATCCAGGGTAACCCTAAAAACGGCAAGGCCTATCTCGCCCGCGGCAACGCCTACGCCGAGCTGGGCGAGGACGAGCGGGCGATCAAAGACTACAGCGAGGCGCTCCGCCTCGATCCCAAGGACGGCGAGGCCTACCGCGGCCGGGGCGACGCCTACCGGCGGCTCGGCCAGCGCGACCGCGCCCTAAAGGACTACGACGCGGCCATCGTCTTGATTCCCGAGGACGCGGACATCTACCTGAACCGCGGCACGGTCTATTACACGATGGAAAAATACGAGTTCGCCCTGCGCGACTACACCCAGGCGATCCTCAGAAACTCCGAGTACGCCGACGCCTACTACAACCGCGGCAACACCTACATGGGCATGGGCAACAAAGAGCGGGCGATCGAGGACTACAACAAGGCGCTCAGCCTCAACGGAGAGCTCGTCGAGGCCTATTACAACCGCGGCACCGCCTACGCCAATCTGGGGCAGAACGACAAGGCGGTCGAAGACTACACGAAAGTCATCGGGGCCTATCCCAAGGCGCCCGAGCCTTATTACAACCGGGGGCTCGCCTATTTCAAGCAGGACGAGGCGGAGAAGGCGATCGAGGACTACAACGAAGCGATCCGGCTCGACCCCAAAGACCCGGAGGCGATCTTCAATCGGGGCATGGCCTTCGCAAAGATCGAGAAGTACGACAACGCCGCGCGCGATTTCACCGAGGTGATCACGATCCTGCCGAAGAGCGGCGAGGCCTACGGCCAGCGCGGGCTCGTGCGGCTCCGCCAGGGGCGGGACAAGGAGGGCGCCGCCGATATCGCGCGCGCCTACCAGCTCGACCCGAACTTGAAGAAGAAGCTGCAGCCCCTGGTCGACGAAACCAAAAAAGCCGGCGAGAAGAAGTAACGCAGGTAGAAGCTGGGAAACCGCTCGGTTATTTTTTGCCGAGCTTCGGCGCGAGCAGAAGGAATTCCACGAAGCGGTCCGTGCCGAACCTGCTGCCGTAAAACCCCACCAGCCCGAGCGGCAGGAACGCCGCCGTCAGGAGCCACGCCGCCCACGCGAAGTCGTAGCCCATCCAGGCCGATAGAAAGGGCAGGGCGGCGATCTCCACGCACACGCCGCTCATGAAAACCAAAAGCTTCCTTTTCCAGAGGCTCGTTTGCGAGCGGACCGCCTCCGAGTCCCAGAGGCAGAGCAGATAGCCTTCGATGAGAGAGGGTTCCAAATCGTCTTGCATCGCGGTCCTTTCGACGAACAAGCGGGGGAGCTTGCAATGCGGTAAATACCCGGGGAGTGTAACGGAGGCGCGCGGGCAAATCAAGCCGAAAAATTAAAAAAGCCCAAATGGACATTTTAAACCGCTTGGGATAAGAAGGGCTCGGCAGGCAACGGACGGAGGGGATTATTTGCCATGAAAAATTTTAACGGCGCCGCGCGGCTGCTTTTCGCTCTGCTGGCGGTCTTTTTTCTCGGCTCGATCGAGCGCGCGGCGGCGCAGCCGGCCAGCGTGGAGGCGGCCAAAAAGGAAGGGACCGTGATCGTCTACGGCACGGCGACGCCGCAGGCGATGGACGTGATCAACAAGGGGTTCGAGAAAAAATACGGCGTCCGCGTGGAATACTGGCGCGCCTCGGCGACCGGCGTCGCGGACCGGGCGCTCAACGAGTGGCGCGCCGGCCGTCCCGGCTTCGACGTGGTGGAGGCGAGCCGGGGCGTGCAGCAGATCATGAAAAAGGCGGGGCTGTTCGCCCGCTACGCGCCGCCGTCCGCCGAAAAGTTCCCCCCGCAGTTCAAGGAAAAAGACGAGCTCGGCACGCCGTGGCGCATGCTGCCGATCGGCATCATCTACAACACGGAGCTGGTCAAGGCGGCCGACGCGCCGAAATCGCTCGAAGATCTTTTGCATCCCAGGTGGAAGGGCAAGCTCGCCATGCCCGATCCCTCGTCGCACACGACCACGGCGCAGTTTTTATGGAACCTGAAAAAATTCTCGGGCGATAAATGGCCGGGGTTCGTCAAAGGCCTGGCGCAGCAGCAGCCGCTGCTCGTCGAGTCGCTGACGCCGGTGATCAACGCGCTCATCAAGGGCGAGGCGCACGTCGGCATCGGCCTCATCAACACCGTCACGCAGTTCAAAGGCCCGGTCGCCTACGCGCCGATCGAGCGCTACCTCGCCGATCCGAGCCTCATGAACTTCGGCGCCAAGGCGGCGCATCCCAACGCGGCGAAGCTCTACATCGACTACGCCTGCTCGCCGGAAGGGCAGGAGGCGTTCGCCAGGACCGGCGAGTTCGTGCTCTCCCCGGGCGTCTACCCGGCGATCAACGACGCCGACAAAGTCGCCGCCCGGGTCGTCTTCATGGACAACCCGAGCGAGGAGGAGTTCAAGACGTTAATGGCGGATTTTCGGGGTGTGTTTTTCGGGAAGTAGGGAATCTCGGTCTTCGCATGTGATGATTCACGGCGTCAAGTCTCAAATGGTCCGGCATGCATTGGCCCTTGCGCTGATTGGATGCCTTCCACTCGCCGCGTGCAACCGGGCGGCGCTGCGAATTCCGGGAGCCTCATTCTCATTTCCGGCAACGGCGACCGGCTACGCGGCGCCGAAGACTTATCCCTATGAGGTTGCCGTCGCAATACCCGTCGACCTTCGACCGGACCACTATGGCGAGCGCGTGGCGGGAACGCGCTGGACCGGCTGCGAAACGGATTCGTTTGCGGGAAACGAAGCGATGGCGGTCATTCATGACCGCCTCTCGACGGAGCTGGCGGCCTCGAAGCTCTTCGCCACTGTGCGCCGGGGAGAGCCCGCCGCCCGCGATCTGGTGGTGCGTCCGGAGGTCCACGTTTTCTGTTCCCAGGTAGTCGGCTTCATCTATGGGCGCGTCGCCGGAATCACGGCGCTGAATATCATCATCGAGCGCGACGGGCGGGCGCTGTTCAAGCAGAAATTCGAGCGCGTGGTCACCGACGCCGATCCGCAATACACAGGCTCGCAAGTCAGTTTTATCGAGCAGGCGATGCGCGTTACCATGGCGGACAGCCTGCGAGAGCTGCTGCGGGATCTTCTACTGCGACTGGAGCGCGAAGCTCCGGGTTGGAGCAACTAGAGGAACCTCTCCAAACTGCTCATGTCACCGGACGTCGAGCTACAACGGCGTCGTGCTCGACGGCGGTCTTCTATGGCGCGTCGCCTGCTCGTAGGCGTAGGCGAGCTTGATCATGTTGCCGTCGTCGTAGGGCCGGCCGAGGAAGCAGACGCCGGCGGGCAGGTTGTCGCGGGTTACAGTTAGCAGGTCTTATTTTTCTATGCAGCCCGCGAAGTGGCGATGATCCTTGAAAGCTCGCGCTCGGTGGTTCCCAGGATAAGCAGCGAGCGAATCAGCAAATCCAGGGAAACCGATGGGTCGCCAGCTTCCATTTTAGCGATGCGCGACTGGCTCGATTTGAGCGTCTTTGCAAGTTTCGCCTGTGAAAGGTGATTCCTGTGCCGGTGTTCGCGAAGACTTTTGGCAAGCCTTAGCTTGAGCTCGATGTACGCGGTCTCCTCATCGGAAAGCCCGAGAAATTCCTTGACGCTTCCGACCCTCCATCCTTTAGCTTCCAGCCTTTTTTTCTTTTCTTCACGCATCTTCATAGTCCTTTAGCCTTTTTTTGCATGCTTGGATGACTGCGCGGGGTGTCTGCGCGGTCTTTTTATTAAAGACTTCCAAGACCACGATGGCGTCCGAATCGGTTCGATACAGAATGCGCCATGTTCCTCCGGCATCGTTCACGCGCAGTTCATGGCAGCGTGGACCCACGGATGGCATCGGACTCGAGTGGGGCATTCCGAGCATTTCTCCCTTCTGCAAACGCCGCAAAAGATAGCCGGCCTCAACTCTTGCGGCTGGGGAGAGAGGCGGAGTTTTTATTTCTCCATGCAGCCAGACGAGAGGTTTTTCGAGGAGGTCCACCCGGAAACATAATATGTCAGATATGACATAATGTCAACGCCGGGCCGCGGTACTATCCAAACGGTTTTTTTTTGGAGTTACAGCGGCGTCGTGCTCGACGGCGGTCTTCTATGATGCGTCGCCTGCTCGTAGGCGTAGGCGAGCCGGATCATGCTGCCGTCGTCGTAGGGACGGCCGAGGAAGCAGATGCCGGCGGGCAGGTTGTCGCGGGTGTAGCCGGCCGGGACGACGATCGAGGGCGCGAAGACGAGGAAGGTGTTCAAGTGCGGCGCGCCTTTCTGATCGACGAAGGGCGGCTTGAAGGCGTCGGCGATCAGCGTCGGCTGGTGCTCGACCGCCTTGTGCACGACGGCGTCGAGCCGGTGGTCGGCCATCACTTTTAAAAAGTTGGTCGTCAGCTCCTCGCGCGCCAGCAGGTACTCGTAATGCTTGGCCGGATCCTCGGCCCGGGTCCATCGCTGCTGCGAGCGGCGCATCACTTTAGGAAAATCCGGCGACTTGGTCGCCTCCTGCCGGGAGGCGAACGGCGCGCGGGCGCTCCGGCCGAAATAAAGCTTGAACCCGTCCTCCGCGTTGACGTAGCTGCCCGAGCGTTTCGCGAGAAGAGCGTTCAGGTTCGGAATCACGACCGGATCGACGATCTCCGCGCCGGCTTTTTTCATCTCGGCCACGGCTTTGTCGAAGACCTCTTCGATCTTCTTGAAATCCTCCGTGCCGGGCTCGGTCTCGAATCCCATCGGCTCGCGGAGGACGCCGATGCGCTTTCCCTTGAGCCCGTTCGGGTCGAGAAATGTCGTGTAGCTCTCCGGCGCGCGGCCGACGCCCTGCGCCGTGACCGGGTCTTCCGGGTCGTAGCCGACCATGGCGTCCAACAGGACGGCCAGGTCTGTGACCGTGCGCGCCATCGGGCCGAGCGAGCCGGCAATCTCCGGCCAGCCGGCGAAGACGCCGCCGCGGCTCACGAGGCCGGCCGTCGGCCGCATGCCGGCGATCGAGTTCCAGGTGGCCGGCCGGCGAATCGAGGCGAAGCCCTCCTGGCCCATTCCCACGGTGGCGTAGTTCGCCGCGACGCTCGCGGCCGAGCCGCCGGAGGAGCCGCCGGCGGTGCGCGCCAGATCGTACGGGTTCTTGGTCGAGCCGAAGAGCGAGCCGTGCGTGTCGCCGCCGCCCAGCTCGCCGAGCGTCGCCTTGGCCAGAATGATCGCGCCGGCCTTTTTGAGCTTCTCCACGACGAAGGCGTCGCGGTCGGGGTGGTAGTCCTTGAAGAGGAGCGAGCCGAGAGTCGTCGGCATGCCCTTGGCGTCGGCCTGGTCCTTGACGACGATCGGAATGCCGTGCAGCGGCCCGACGAAGCCGCCGGCTTTGTACGCGGCGTCGAGGCGGTCGGCTTCATCGAGCGCCTTGGGGTTGACCGTGATGATCGCGTTCAGCGCCGGGCCTTTTTTGTCGTACGCCTCGATGCGGTCGAGATACATCCCGACCAGCTGGCGCGCCGTCAACCGGCCCGATTGGTAGGCGGCGTGGACGTCGGCGATCGTCGTCTCGAGCAAGTTGAAGGCTGCCATCCGGTTCCCCCCGCGTAGTGAAATGGTAAGCGCGCTCTATTTCTCTTTTTCTTTTTTCTCGCCGAGCGGCTCGACTTCGAGAAAGCCGTGCTCGGAGATGTCGAAAAAGTTGCCGTCCGGGTCCGAGGCGCGGGTCTCGGCGAAGGGGCGCCCGTTGGGGCGGGACTTCGGCAGCCTGGGGTGGTTCCGCTTCTTCAGCTTCTCCACCACCGCCTCGCCGCTCTCGACCTCGAAGCCGAAGTGGTAAAAGCCGTTGGGCGACTGCTGCTCGTGGTTGGGGAGGATGGCGAGGTTGAAGTAGCCGTCGGTCAGATAGATCGCGCCGCCCTCTTTTTTGTCCTTGTGCAGCACCGTCAGGTCGAAGACGTCCATGTAAAACGACGCCAGCTTGCCGGTGTCTTCCGTGCGGATCGCCAGGTGGCGGATTTTAGCCATGACTCCTCCTTGGAATCGGTTGCGGTCACTTCGACGGGTATCGCTTCGCCATCTCCCCGAAGAAGTTTTCTTTATCGAGTTCCGACAAAAAGCTCAAGTCGACGAACTGCTCCGGCAGCGCGCCCTTCGCCTGCGGCATCTGCGGCGCCAGCATGTCGAGCATGAACTGGATGCCCTTGAGCGTGGGATAGGGGCGCTTGGGAATCGTCTTCAAGTAGTTCTGATAAGAGTTTTCCAGCACCTCGGGGTCGCTTGTCCGCATGTACTTGGCGAAGACTTTCTCGGATTCCGGCTTGTTGGCGTGGATGAAATGGATCGACTCGATGTAGCCCTTGAGCGCGGCCTTCACGGTGTCGCGGTTGCTCTTGATGTAGGCCCGCGAGGTGGCGAGCCCGTTGCCCTGGACCTCGACGCCGAGGTCGGCGACGTTGAAGAGCTCGTTGAGGCCCATGCGCCGCGCCACCGGCGCCGTGGACAGGTTGAAAAAGCAGGCGTCGACCCTGCCGGCTAAGAGCGCGCCGAGGCGCTCGGCGTCCGGCCCGGCCGGGACCAGCGCGACGTCCTTGTTGGGCTCCATATTCAAGTGCTTGAACAGGATCAGCGCCGCGTAGTGCGTCGCCGAGCCGAAACCGCTGATGCCGAACTTCTTGCCCTTGAGCTGCTCCAGCCGGGTGATCTCCGGGCGGGCGAAGACGACCTGATAATAATTGTTCTCGACCGCGGCGATCAGCACCAGGCTGAAGCCGGTGAGATTCGCCTGTATCACGGTGCCGACGTTGACGAGCGGCGGGTCGCCCGCGGCCAGCGCCTGGGTCGCGACCTGCCCGCCGCGGAGGAAAATCGGGTCCACCTCCACGCCGTTCTTCTTGAACAGGCCCAATTCCTTGCCGACCCAGATATGTGCCTGCGTGAAGGCGAGCGACGGATAGCCCAGGCGGATTTTCCTGGGCTCCTGCGCGAGGGCGGCCGGCGCGGCCGCGACCACCAGAAGCAGGGCGGCGAAACCCGCCGAAAAAATATTCCGGGCTTTCGGCATCGTCCCCTCCCGCTTCGGCTCAGCTAAACGCCTGGCGCACGAACAGGCTCTCGAGCGGCAATTCTTTTTTCATCAAGCCCTGCTCGATCTGGTAGCGGTTGAGCGCCCGCATGGTTTTTTTCTCGGTTGCGCCGAGAACGTAGGCGTACGGGTCGTAGCCCAGCACCTCGCGCTCGCGGGCGTAGCCGGCGGCCGCCTCGGGGCTCAAATACTTCGGCGCCAGCGCGTTCGCCGCGCGAAACGCCGCGATCAGCCGCGCCGGGAGGTCGGGGTATCTCTCGGCGGTCTCTTCTTTCAGCGCCATCACATGGATGATCGGATAGATGCCGCTCCGCTTGACCCATTGTATGATCTCGTCGGTGTCGGCGAACAGCGGCTTTACGCCGGGAAACCGGCCCATCTGTCCGGGCACCGAGCCGCCGCCGAAAAGCCCGAGATAGCCCGAATCGCCGGGGACGAGCGCGGCGCCGAGAGCGCCCCGGCTCACCATCTCGGCGAGCAGCGCCTTTTCCTGCCCGAAGGGCGGCGGCGGCTCGATCCGCTCGATTTTCACCGGCACTTCCTCGCCGATGAAGACCTCGCGCCCGGAGACGAACCAGTCGACGTCGGTCGTCTTGATATCGTACTCGTCGAGCAGGAAGCCGCGCGCCCAGGAGACCGCCGTCGCGCCGTAGCGGAAGCAGCCGAGCTTTTTGCCCTTCAAGTCGCGCGGGTCTTTCAACTTGCCCTCGGCGTAAAAAATATTCCGCTGGCGCGGGCCGCGCTGGAAGAAGACCGGCAGCGCGACGAAAGGCTTGCCGCTCTCTTTGGTGCGCAGGAAAGTCGCGGTCGACATCTCAGCGACGTCGTACTCGCCCTGGACGAAGCGGTAGTGAAACTCGCCGGGCGAGTACTTGCTCACGTACTCGATGTCGTAGCCCTCGACCTCGACGAGGCCGTCGATCAGAGCGCGGTTGCGCGGGTCGGGCGGGGAGCCGAGCGTGATGCGTGGTTTTTCAGCCATGGATGAGACCTCGCGGGATACCCGGCCTCTAACGCTTTGGGAGGGAGGTTGTCAACCGCGCGGCGGCTCGCGGGAACGACAGGCCGGGCGATTTCTAGCTGACCAGCTTCAACTTGTTAAATGACGGGCTACGGCGTTAGTCGATTGAACAGTCGGTCTGAGAGTGTAGTATTGCCCTATGTCGAAGGTGGATAAACTCAAAACCGAGGTCGAGGGGCTCCCTAAAGAGGAATTTGCCGAACTCGCCCGGTGGCTATCGTGCGCTGGCGGTCGATGACGGCCCGGATTTCATTTGGGTTTGGATCGGTCCTCATGCCGAGTACGAGAGAATCATCAAACAACAGGGCTAGATTTCGATTTTAGACGATCGCTTGGTTTTGTCATCACCTCACCAGCTTCAATTTATTTTTCGCGCTCTTGCCGATCTTGGTCCGCGGCGCCTTGGCCGCGACGTGCTCCAGCAGGCTCTTGCCCAGGCTCCGCTCGTCGCCCGGGCGCTCGGCGAAAATAAAGCCCAGGTTGAACAGGTCCTCGGGCGTGAGCTTTTTGTCTTTCCGGAGAGTTTCGAACAGCGGAAAGGCCGAGCTGCGGTAAATCTCGCTCAGCATCTCGATCGCCGGCTGCTGGCGCTGGGAGTGCGCTTTCCACTGCGCCAGGGCGAGGTGGAACTTGTCCTCCGGCTTGAATCGGGGGAAATCCTTCAGCGGCGCGAGAAAGGCTGCCGCCTCTTTATACTTTTTCGCCTTGACGAGCCGGGCGCCCTCCCCGGCGAGCTGCTCGTAGACGTAGTCGCCGTCGGCCTGCTTCAGAACGTGGAGAAAAGAGGACAGGATCCGGTCTTCGGCCGCGATCGCGGCCGCGAGCCGCTTCCACAGGGCGTCCAGGGTGTCCTGCCGCCATTTGCCTTCGTAGGAGGGCAGCAGCTCGGCGATGGACCACGCCTTGCTCGGCTCTGCGCCCGCGACGAGCTCTTTGATCAGCGCGGCGCGCGCCTCGGGAATTTTATGCAGCGAATGGGCGGCGATGTCGCGCCGGCGGTAGTCCGGGTCGCCCAACTGCTCGATCAGCGTGCGCACCGTGGCCGGCGTGCCGAAGTCGCCCATTTTGCGGAGCGCGAATTGCTGCACGGCGGCGTGCGGGCTCTCCACCAGCCGCGCGAGCCCGGCGCGCGCGTCCTCGGGCAGGTCGTGCGCGTCGAGCAGCTCCAGCGCCAGGCGCGTGACTTCCGAAAAATCCGTTTCTTCGAGCGCGGCCAGGAGCCTGGCGTATTCGTCCTTCCGCAATTCCTGCTTTCTCAGGCAGCGGAGCAGCGCCGCGAGCGCATGCGAGCGGAGCGCCGGATGGTTCTCGCGCCCGACCAGGCCGAAGAGACGCCGGCGCGCCTCGGGAAAGCCGAGCTGCCCCAGCAATCGAATGGCGGAGACGGCGGCGGGACGCTGCTGCTTCAAGTCCAGCGCCGCGGCGAAGCCCTCGACCTCCTCATAAAACGACCGCTGCTCCTTCTCGTCCATCTCGCGAAGCGCCGGCGTCAGCAGATCGCAGACCGCCCGGTTGAACTCGTCGGTCCCCGAGTGGAGCATCTTCAAGAGCCCCTTCAAGGCCGCTTTTCCCCGCGCCGCCGCGAGCACGCGCGCCGCGTTCAACTGCCCGGGGCGCGAGGCGGCGCGCGCGCCGCGAATCAAGGGCTCGACCGCGGCCTGGCCCATCGCGCCGAGCAGGCGGACCGCCCGCTCCTGGGTTTCCCTGTCCGGCTCTTCGAGGAGGCGCGCCAGCATGGGGATGGCCGTCTTCGGCCTGGTCTCCTCGAAGTAGCGGAGCGCGTAGTCCTTCAATAATGGGTTGGGCTCCGCCAGGGCCGCGCCGACGCTTTTCAGGACCCGGGGGTTCTCGAGCTTGAGCGCGCCGAGGACGATCAGCGCCGCGGAGCGCTGCTCGACCGTGCCTTTTTCGGTTAAAGATAAGAGTTGATCTAAAAGTTCCGCCATGATTCCAGTAGTCTGGGGTTTTCAGCCTGAAGTTTCAAGTTGCCTGGAAGACAGGCGGCCGATTCATTCCAGAACCCGCGCCTCCGGAACCTGAATTCTGGCGATCAGCGGCAGGTGGTCCGAAGCCCTGCGGGCCGGCGGAACTTTAAATTGGGACATGGAGACCAGCGCGGAGGGCGGGGAGACAAAGATGCGATCGAGGCAGAAAATGGGGAGGGGAGCGGGGAAGGTGGGCAGCAGCCTGTGTTTTCCGAAGCGGGCCTCGAGCCATCGGAGCGGGCGGCTCCTCGGCCACCATTCGTTCAAGTCGCAGAGAACGATGGTCATGCGCGTGCGCTCGTCCGACAACGCCCTCAAGAGCCGCTTCACCTGCCAGCGGCGCTCCGCCGGGCGGAGCCCCAGGTGGGTCACGACGACGCGCACGGTTTCTCCGCCGATGTCCAGGTCGGCGTCGATCGCGCCGCGCGGCTCGCGGCCGGGGACGGTCAGGTCGATCCGCTCGAGATTCAAAATCTTGAACTTCGTGAGCAGCACGTTGCCGTACTCGCCGTTTTTTCGCTGCAAGAACCGGCCCGGCGCCGCCTGGAGGCCGGCCGAGGCGGCGAGATAGCTCATCTGGTGCGATTCCACGCTGCCGTCGGACTCCGAGTGCACCTCCTGCAAGCCGACGATGTCGGCGCGGCTTTCCTTGATGATCTCCCCGATGCGTCCCGGATCGCGCCGCCCGTCGATGCCGACGCATTCGTGAATGTTGTAGGAGAGCGCGGAGATGAGCGGCATGGTCGGGAGAGGTCTAGCCGCACCGGTCGGGCTGCTTCACGCGGGGCGGCTCGTTTGCCGGCGGCGGGGCCTCGGCGCCGAGCCGGCGGCGGAGCCACGCGGCGACCAGCAGCATCACGGTCAAAATCGTCGCCAGGAGCGCGACGGTCGCCGCGCTCGGGTCGTGGATCATCTCTTCGAGCTGGGTCTCGAACAGGGTGATGCCGATCACGCCCGGGCTCATGCCGATCGCGGTCCCGAAGACGAAATCGCGCAGCGGCACCCGCGCCGCGCCGGCGGCCACGTTGACCACCGAATAGGGAGCGACGGGAAGCATGCGGATGGCGGCGACCGCCAAAATGCCGTGCTTCGAGATCAGCCGGCGCAGCCTGGTCCAGCGCCTTCCGGTGAAGCGCGCGACGGTGTCGTGGCCGAGCCAATAGCCGACGGCGTAGAGCGCGATCGCGCTCAGGATGCAGCCGAGCATGGAATAAAACAACGCCGTCCACGGGCCGAAGGCGAACGCCGTGGCGGCGATCAGGATCGTGACCGGGAACACGGCGAGGCCGCCCACGACATAGGCCGCCATGACGAGCAGCGGCGCGATCGGGCTTTGCTCGAGCGACGCTTCCCAGCCGGCGACGGTCGCGACGTCGGACCAGTGCCTCAAGTCGGTCCAGCGCCAGGCCGCGGCGCCGGCGGACAGCATGAGCAGCAGCAGGACGCCGCGCAGGATGGCGCCGCCGGTCGAGCGGCGCTGCTCGGGCGGGAGCAGCTCCTGGACGACCTGCTCGGGCGCGATCGGCGCCTCGGGGTCGATGACGGCGGAGTCGGGAATCACCCGGTCGAGCCATTCGGAGACCGCCGGGTCGAGCGGCTCCAGGGTGCGGCCGCCGCCCCGGCGGAGCCCCTCGATGGCGGCGATGAGGGATTTTTTTTCCGCTTCCGCCGCTTCCACTTTTTCCCGCGCCGCGCCGAGGTGCTCGGCGAGAAGCGTGCTGCGAAAGCGGACGATCTCGCGCTCGACCTCCGCGCGGCCGTTCGACTCGAACGCGAGGTCGCATTCGGTGTCGAGTCCCATCGAGCGGTTGGCCAGGTTGGCCGAGCCGACGCGCACCAGACGGTCGTCCATCACCATGACTTTGGAGTGGACCGACATGCAGCAGTTTTTTTCCAGGCCCCGTATCTTCGGGCAATAGACGGCGAGCCGGTGGTGGCGGTCCGCCTGCTTCAGCCGGGCGATGAGGCGCGCGCGAAGAATGTCCATGGTCGCCGCTTCCAGCCAGCCGTCGCTTCGCTCCGAGGTGACGATCACGACCTCCGGCCCGTCCGCTTCGCCGAGCCGGGCCGCCAGCGCGTCGCCGACCGCCGCCGAGGTGAGATACAGATTTTCGATAAAGATGGTGCGGCGCGCCGCCGCGATCGCGTCTTTGAAAAGCGCTTCGATCTCCCGCACCTCTTTGCCCTCCCCGCCGCCGCCGTAGGCGGGCTCGGTGCGCGCGATGGCGACATCCACGTCGGTGACGTCCGGTTTCAACGACCGGGGCCACGCGTCGTTTCCTCCGGCCGGCGGGCGGAGCCGCTTGCCGGTGTTCTGGCGCCAGCGCTCTCTTACGATATCTCCCAGGGCCCGGGCCGCCGCGCCGTCCACCGCCAGCTGGACGTCGTGATGCGGCGGCAGCTCGGCGCCGGCGAAATCCGACCGCCGCGGCTCCACGGCGCGATGCTCCGGCGTGTCCCAGCGCCCGCGCGCCAGGTCGATGCCGCCGACGAAAGCCACGGCGTCGTCGACGACGACGATCTTCGAATGGTGCGAGGCGCCGAGCGGGTGGTTCGGGTCCATTCTGAACTGGATGCGCGAGTGGCGGCGCCAGCCGGCGTTGAAGGCCGGCGCGGGCGCGCGCTTGAGCGCCGCGTAGATCACGGCGAAGTTCCAGATCAAAATATGGATGCGGAGATTCGGCCGGCGCGCCACCAGCGATTTAAAGAATCCCTCGAGCTCCCGGGGGTCCTCGGCGTCGGGCGTCAGGCGGGCCCGGCCATCGAAGTCCCAGCCGAGAATCAGGATCGATTCCCGGGCCTGCTCCATCGCCTCGGCCGCCGCCGCGAAATAGGCCGCGCCGTCGATCAAAAACTTACCGCGCGAGGAGCGCGCGAGCTTCCAGCAGTTCGCTCCTTCCCGCAGGATGCTTTCCGGCATAGCGCTATCAGTTTACCAAACTCGGGTGATAAAGCGCCATACGGGTAAACTACGGAGCGTTCCGGCTATAAATACAGCCGTCCGGCGAGCGGATCGGGGACCCGGAGGCCCGTCTTGACGATCAGCGGATCGACCTCTCGGATAAACTGCTGCCGCGCCTCGGCGTTGGTCCGGCGCTTCAAGCCCCAGTGGATATACCGGCGGTCGCGCGTGGAGTCCGAGCGGCCGAACATATCCAGCGCCTTGACGTACCAGAAATCCAGCGCCCGCTGGGCCTGGCCCCGGGATTCTTCCCTGGCGGCGAGCTCCGCCGTCTTGCTCTCGCCGTAGCCGATGTGGCCGATCTCTTCCTTGACGACCTGCGGCAGGATCTCCCTCAGCGGGCGGTAGGTGCACTCGAAGAATTCCTCGAGCTGGTAGCGCCCGACGCGGTCGATCAGAAAGCCGAACACGGCGAAGTCCTCCCAGGTTTTGATGATCCCCCGAAACGCGTCGAGGTAGCGCTTCCGATTGGGCCAGGAAAGCACGTGCGAGACGTCGATCCCGGCGTCGCCGGCGACCCGGGCTATCTTGCGGAAATGGTCCATCTCTTCGGCCGCCGTGCGGGCGAGGACGAGCTGGTCGGTCCGGGTGGGCGGTGTGGGGAGGATGTCCTTGACGTAGAGGTGCG
>WNFL01252492.1_pt3 | contig 52237 bp, 50 predicted proteins | sample 5400361 | NCBI WGS metagenome assembly WNFL01 (sample SAMN13153351, study PRJNA577476) | soil metagenome | isolation source: 40 cm soil on Douglas fir-dominated hillslope | place: USA:California | collected 2013-09-17 | reverse complement strand
TCCTCACTTGCAAATACTCGATTCGAGTCTATATAAATGGTGGCTGCTAGCATGGCCGAGTATCTCAAGTAGGAGCGGATCGTGGCGACAGGTTGGGCGGGCGACGGTGCGGTGCAAGCCCAAATCGACGCGACAGTCAAAGACGGGATCAAGCGGGTGCAGAGTCGGTTGCCGCAGGGGCCATCGTTGACTCATTGCGCGGAATGCGGAAATGAGATACCGGAGGCACGAAGAGCTGCATTCAGTGGCGTTCGCCTGTGCGTTTCCTGTCAGGACGTTCTTGACCGCGACAATGCCAAGTTCGCCGGATACAACCGCCGCGGGAGCAAGGACAGCCAGCTGCGGTGATTCGCCGTCGCATTGATCGCCTGCACGTTGGAGCGCATCCGCGATTTGAAATGTAGCACTGGTTCACAGTTTGTGCGATTCATGCCGCGCAGACCAATCCTGTCGGCAATCAACGACGGTTGGTTGTCTTGAATCGATTCGCACTACCCAGCAAGATGACACTCGGGAAACACGAACAGCGGCATCACGCTGTCGATGAAACGATAAACATTTTTGGCGGCGCTGATTGGCACGCCGATCAACTCGAGGATTGCATATGCGTCTATTGTTCATGGGGTCGATAGCGGCAGTCGCGCTCGCCGGTGCAGGCATAGGCCGCGCTGGAGATCTGGGCATCAATGTCATGTTGTCGGGGCAAGTGGCGCCCGGTGTGTATGGTCAAGTTCAAATCGGCAACGCCTCGCCGCCGCCCGTGGTCTATGCGCAACCGATGTTGATCGAGCCGCAGGCAGCCCCGCCACCGCCCGTCTACTTGCACGTGCCGCCGGGCCATGCAAAGAATTGGCGCAAGCATTGCCGAGAATACAACGCCTGCAATCGGCCGGTGTACTTCGTACGATCGGCAGAATACGAGCCGGACTACGCACGCCGCAATCACGGGCATGATCGAGACGATCACAGGCACGACGACGATCATGGTCATGGCCATGGCCACGATCACGACCGGCACGACGACCATTAGCGAGTCGCATTCGCTTTGACTGCTTGATCGTGGGCGCGGTCTGTTCCGAAGCTCAGTCGACAGCCGCCGAACGCTTCAGTACCTATTTGAATTACAGCCGTGCGCACTCGCTGCGCACATGACCCGAGGGGAACGCATGAATAAATCTTTGGTAACCGGCTTAGTTATTGGTGTTGCGGTTGCCGCGGGCGCGGGCGCCTTAGCGAGCTTCAAGCTGCGCAACAGTGAGTCTGATTACGCCAAGGTCATCGAAGTGACCCCGCTGATGAAAACCGTCAGTACGCCGCGGCAGTCTTGCCATGATGAAACCGTGACCCATCAGGTCAAGCCGCGGGATACGCATCAAGTGATCGGGACAGTGGCGGGCGCCGTTCTGGGCGGCGTGATCGGCCATCAGATCGGCGGCGGCAGCGGACGCGACATAGCCACGGTCGCCGGCGCGGCCGCGGGCGGCTACGGCGGTAATCGCCTCGAGAAGCACGTGCAGGATAAGAACACCTACACGACCACGGAGCCTCGATGTGAAACGGTCCACGACAAGTCTGAAAAGCAGGTCGGCTATACGGTGCGATATCGACTCGGCGATCAGGAACGAACCATTAAAATGGATCACGACCCCGGCGACCGCATTCCAGTCCGCGACGGGCAGCTGGTGTTGGACGAGCCTACGGCGCCTCACGATAAAAAGAGCTAATGCCGCGCCGGCGATGGCGGCGAGTAGGATCAGGGGCGCGGTTTCCTTCGGATTGACAACCACTCAAAAGCGTCGATGATGGCAGGATAATTTTCTGCAGGTTTGCGTGGAGGCTGGACGCTTTGAGTTACTCCTTGACTATCAACGGCCGGCAGGAAACTGTGGTCGTCGCTGGCGACACTCCGCTTTTATGGGTCTTGCGTGACAATCTTGGTTTGACGGGCACCAAGTTCGGATGCGGCGCAGGACTCTGCGGGGCTTGCACCGTCCACCTCGACGGACGGCCGGTGCGCTCCTGTGTGCTGCCGATCGGTGCCGTGGCCGGCGCCCGCATCACGACCATCGAAGGCTTATCGGTCGATCGTTCGCACCCGCTGCAACAGGCGTGGATCGCCGAGCAGGTGCCGCAATGCGGCTATTGTCAGTCCGGCATGTTGATGGCGGCGGCGGCCCTGTTGCGCGACAAGCCGCGGCCGAGCGAGGAAGACATCAATTCCACCATGACCAATCTATGCCGCTGCGGGACCTATCCGCGGGTCAAGCGCGCCATTTTGCGGGCGAGCCAAATCGGCAGCGCAAAGTGAATCGGGCAGCGGCTCTGTCGCGGCGCGATTTCATTGGCGCGACTCTGGCTGCCGGCGGGTCCGTGCTCTTCTACATGCGCGCCGGCGCGCAGCCGGCGGCGGCAGCCACGGCGATTCTTCTCAATGGTTGGATCCGTATTGCGCCGGACGGCGCAGTCACGGTGTATTCGCGCACGACCGAATTGGGACAAGGCGCGCTGACCTCGCTGGCCATGATCGTCGCCGAGGAGTTGGTGCTTGCCCCCGATTCGGTCAGCGTGGAAATGGCGCCGGTGACCGAGCCATTCATGGACCATGGCAATACTCTGGGTTATGGAATAGGCGCTGCCTATTACGCGACCTGGGGCAGTCTGTCGAGCCGCGACATGGATCGCAGCATGCGCAAGATCGCGGCGACGGTGAGAGTGTTGCTGCTGCGAGCGGCAGCGCAAAGATGGTCGGTGGCCGAGACCGAATGCAACGCGGACAATGGCATCGTGCGCCATAGCGGCGGGCGAACATCGTCTTACGCTGCATTGGCGCCGACGGCGGCGTCGTTGCCCGTGCCGCAAGATATCGAACCTAGAACGCGCGCCGAGTGGCGCTGCTTGGGCCGAGCAACCGCACGCGTCGACATTCCCGCAAAAATCGATGGCAGCGCCGTCTATGGCGTCGATGTCAAACGTCCCGGCCTGCTCGTCGCGACCATTGCGCAATGCCCGATGTTTGGCGGCAAGCTCGTGTCCGTCGACACCAGCGCCGCGGAGAAGATGCCCGGCGTCAAAAAGGTGCTGGCGCTGGAAGACTCGGTCGCGGTAATCGCCGCCGGCTACTGGCCCGCCAAGCAAGCCCTCGCGCGGTTGCGCCCGATTTGGCAAGCGGGAGAGCGCAAGGCCGCCGATAGCGGGGCCCAGTACGCCTCGCTGCGGCGGGCGGTGCAGTCGCCGCAGCATGTGTTTCTGCCGGAAGGCGCACACACGGCTGAGGTGCTCGCCGCGCACACCGCGGGGATGGCTGCTGCGGCCGCACACCTCGAGGCTCTCTATGAAGCGCCATTTCTAGCGCACGCACCGATGGAGCCGATGAATGCGACCGCCCACGTCACGCCGCAAGGAGCGGAGCTATGGGTCCCCACTCAATACCAATCGATGGTCCGCGACGTGGTGGCGGAAGTTCTCGGCCTGCCGCGCGAGAAGGTCACGGTACACACCACCACAGTGGGCGGGGGTTTCGGGCGCCGCACGGAGATCGACTATGCCATTCAAGCTGCCAAGATCGCGCGCCATGTCGAACAGCCGGTCAAATTGATTTGGTCCCGCGAAGAAGACACTTCGCGCGGCTACTTCCGCCCAATGGCCGTCATGCATCTCACGGCGGGCCTCGACGCACATGGCCTGCCGACCGCGTTCTCCTTTACGGCAGCTTGCCCCTCGATCATGGATTACAGCATCGAGCGGCGCAACGGCGCGCCCCAAGAGGAAATCGAGGAAGCCGGGCTTGCCAACGCGAGGGATTTGCCCTATGCCCTGCCGGCGCAAAAGATTTCCTTGGCGTCGACCGACCTCGGGGTGCCGTTGACCTGGATGCGTTCGGTGGGCTCACAGGCCAGCGTCTTTGGCCTCGAATGTTTTCTCGATGAAATGGCCGCGGCGGCCAAGACCGATCCCGTTGCCTATCGCCGGCATCTGTTGCGCGGGCGGCCGCGCGAATTGGCCGTCGTGGAAAAACTTGCCTCGCTTGCCGCCTGGGACCAGCCGGCCGCCGCGGGGCGGCATCGCGGCTTCGCGCTCAACGCAGCCAATGGCTCGATTGTGGCGCAAATCGTCGAACTCGAGGTCAGCCCGCAGCGAGCGGTCAGGCTGCATCGCTTCTACTGCGTGGTGGATTGCGGCATTGCATTCAATCCCGATGCGGTCGTCGCACAAATGGAAGGGGGAATCATCTTCGGCTTGACCGGCGCGCTGCTCGGCGAGATTACACTCAAGGATGGCGCCGTCCTGCAAAAGAATTTCGACAGCTATCCATTGCTGACGCTCGCGCAGACCCCGACAATCGAGGTTGCGATCCTGCCATCCGACGCTGCCGTCGGCGGAGTCGGCGAAGAGGCCGTTCCTCCCGTGGCGCCCGCGGTGGCCAACGCCCTATTTTCCGCCACCGGCGTGCGGCTTCGATCAATGCCGCTGATGCGCCAGGGCTTTACCCTCGCGGATGCAATTTAAGCCTTACCCGCGGAGATCTTATCGCCATGGTACGCGTTGTGATCCTGATGCAGGAAAACAAGACTCCTGACTTCTACTTTCCCACTCTGGCTTCCTGGGGTGCCAATATTCAAAACCGCGGCCGTTTGCTCACATCGCCTCCATTGCCCGACCCCCCGCACGATCGAAATGCCTGGGTGCACTACAAGATGGGAGACTACGCGCCGACGGCGCTGCAGATCGACAACGATGTCGTCCTGCCGTTCTATAGTTGGCTCGCCAAGCAGTTCACCTATTGCGACTACCACTTCGGACTCGGGACCAATTCGACGCCGGGCCACATGCTCGCCGTCGGCGGCCGGGCGCCGACGCTGCGCAATCCGCCCGCCTCGACTTCTCCCGTGTGGGACGTGCCCACCATTTTCAAACATGTGGAGGCCGGCGGCCACACCTGGGGTGCGTTTACGGGAACCGACCTTTATCCCGTGAACTTCTACCGAGAATTGGCGGACGCGACGAGCCGCAAGAGTATCCATACATCCACTCAGCCATCCAACGACGCATTCACCGCAATGGCCGCCGCGGGCACGCTGCCCGATTTCTGCTTCGTGTGGAGCCCCGCGGGCTACGACGAGCATGCGCCGGATCGGAGTGCGAATCCTCAGTACGTGACTGAAGGTCAGAACCTGTCGTGGCAGCGGGTGGACGCCGTGGTCAAGGCAGGCCACTGGGCGGACACCCTATTCATCCTGACCTGGGACGACTGGGGCGGTTATGCCGACCACGTGTCGACGCCGAATGCCGAGACGGTCGCCGACGCCCTGCATCCGGGCGGGTACCAACTCATCGGCGGTACGCGGATCCCGATGCTGATGTTCGGCGGGCAAGTCAAGCAGGGGATCGAGACCAGCTGGCACTCCCATGCGGTGATACCCAAGACCGTGATCGATCTGTTCGGCCTTGCGCCATTCGGCATTCCCCGGGTGGACAGCTCCGCCTCGTTGGCGGGACGCGTCGACCCCAAGCTGGCTCGCCCTGCTCCGCCGCCTCTGGGCAGCACCATCGTGCAGCCGCCGGTGCCGAATCCAACACCTCCGGTGCAGACGCCCGGACCGTGGAAAGGACCGAATGCACAACCCTTGCCGGCGCTGATAGCCAACGGCGGTGCCACGATTCCAGCACCGGACGATGCGGTGGTGAGGGCCAAGCCGCCGAAGTTGCCGAAGGGACTTTAAGAAGTGAACACAGGATTCGCGTCCAATCCCCATGTGAAAGTCCCTTTCGATGCATTGACGCCCGGCTATCGCCCCGATATCATTTCATTGCGCCAATTTGATCCTCAGCTTGCGGGCGCGTTACAAATTCAGCTAAAGCGAATCGCCGGTGATGACCGCCGGCCAATCCCGCAAGCTCGACGATCGATGAGCGCCTTACATCTGAGGTGCGTTATGTCCGTCGTTGAGGTATTGAAGTTCGGTAGTTCGGTGCTGCGTTCGGCGGCCGATCTTCCCATTGCAGTCGATGAAATCTACCGCCGTTGGCGCGCCGGAAGCCATATTTTAGCCGTGGTATCGGCGTTTGAAGGCGTCACCGACCAGCTGCTCGGCGAGCTATCGGGTGTTGCCGATCTCGAGTGCGGTGAGGCAACCGCCGCGTATGTCTCGACCGGCGAACAGAAGACGGCGGCTCTGCTGCTCGGATCGCTTCGCCGCAGCGGAATGCCTTCCCGCATCGTCGAGCCTCGCGAGATTGGATTGATCGCCAAGGGTTCGATCCTGGAGAGCGCACCGTTCAGTGTCGATGAATCGGCATTGCGCAGGCTGTGGCTCGATTATCCCATTTTGGTCCTCCCCGGCTTCTATGGAATCGACGTCAATGGCGCGACCGCCCTATTCGGCCGAGGTGGATCGGATTTGTCGGCGTTGTTCTTAGCCGCTGAACTCGGCGCCAGATGCCGCCTGATCAAAGATGTGCCGGGCGTTTTCGATTCCGACCCGGCGCGTCGGACGACGGCGCGGCGGTTCGCTGCACTTTCGTGGTCGACGGCGACGGAGGTCGCTGGTCCATTGATCCAGCCGAAAGCGCTGTCGTTCGCACAATCCCGCGCACTCGCGTTCGACGTCGGTAGACCCAACGAGAATGCCGGCACGGCCGTCGGACGAGCCGATGACGCATGGGCACCTTTGGCAAGCACCACGACACCGCTGCGTATCGCGATCGTCGGATGCGGCATCGTAGGCCGCGGCGTCTACGAGTCGGTGAAGCGCTATCCCGGGCGGTTTGAAGTTGCCCAAGTCATCGTCAGAGACGTCGATAAATACGTGGGCGTCGATCGCGTTTCGGCCGATCCGTCGCTGGCGCTGGCCGAATCGGTGGATGTCGTCATTGTCTGCATTGGGGGCGTTGGAAGCGCCTATCGTTTGATCGCGGCGGCATTGCAAGCCGGCAAATTCGTCATTACGGCAAACAAAGCCGCGGTTGCGGCACACGGAGCGGCATTGGCTGCGTTCACCCGAGGCGACGGCCGCCGCCTCTGGTACTCCGCCGCAGTCGGCGGCGCAGTTCCGGTGTTGGAGACGCTTGCCGCCTGTCAGGCGCCGGTGCGAGAGATACGGGGCGTCATCAATGGCACTTGCGGGGTCGTGCTCGACGCCTGGGAGAACGGTGCCACGCGTTGCGCTGCCGTCGCCATGGCGCAATCCGCGGGCTTCGCCGAGGAGAACCCAACCCGAGATTTATCGGGCCGCGATTCGGCCGACAAGCTCGTCCTTTTGATCGAGGCGGCGTTTCAGCAATCTTTGCCGCCCGAGAGCATCCCTACCCACGGCATCGATACCATCGTCGGCGATCCTGCGGGACATAAGCTCGTGGCGCGCGCTCGACTCACGCCGATCGGCATCGACGCGTCGATCAAGCCTGAGGTACCGCTTCGAGACAGCTTTCTCGGCCAAGCTCGAGGTGCCGAAAACCGCGTGGAAATCGAACTGACGACGGGAAAGATCATTCGATTGCGCGGGCAAGGCGCCGGTCGCTGGCCGACGACGGTCTCAGTGCTTGGCGATCTCCATGAGGTCGCTCGCTCGGCGGCGAACGTGCGGGCTACTTCATGAACGGCTGACTTTCGACGTCCCGTGCTTCCTGATTGCGCGACTGGGCGCGCAGTGCGTCGGCCAGCAGCCGGCCGGACTGCGCCTGCGTGGCGCGATCCCCGCTGGCGAGCGCGAGCGCTTTGCGGGCGCATCCTTCGGCCTGGTGAGCGTCGTTCTCCGCGAGCCGCAGCCGCCCGAGCTCGATCCACAGCAATGGATTGTTCGGCTCGATGCGCAGCGCCCGATCGAGCGTCGATGACGCGGCCGGCAGGTCGCCGCGCGCAACCTGGTTGCGCGCTTGTGTCACCAGCGAGTGGGTGGCGGGCGAGAGGTGGTTCTCGCGCGCAGGCTGCTGCGAGTGCGCGGGCGGCTGATACGGCGTCGGAGGCGGCGGTGTCGACTGCGGCGATGGCGGGGCCGACGACGACGCTGCAGGCAACGGCGGCTGGGGAGACGACCGGGACGGCGCCATCAGGCTGCAGGCGCCCAATATCAAGGAAGCGGCGAGGATCGCGGCGAGTTTACTCAGTGAATGTTTGTCTTGAGCCATGCCTTGATCTTGTCGGTTAGGGTGCCGGGTGGCGAAGAATAGCAGCCGGGGCTGGCCGGCAGCGCGATGCCTCTCGGCACTGCGACCGACACCGCGTCGGCGCTGCAGGCCGGTGTCGTCTCCAGTCCGTCCGCAAATCCGATCCAACGGTCCTCGACTTGCTCCGGAGGTGCGGGTTGGAACGACGCAGAGTTGAGGCTCGCGATCGTGTCTTCCCACACCGGCAGCGCCCCGGCAGCACCGGTGAGCCCGGTTACGCGGTTATCATCATAACCGACCCAAACGACCGCCAGATAGCTGCCGGTGAATCCCGCAAACCAGCTGTCGCGCGTATCGGATGATGTGCCGGTCTTGCCGGCGACGATCGTTCCCGGCGGCAGGCGGGCGGACGCGCCGCGGCCGGTGCCGCGCGTGGTCACCAGAGTCAGCATCCGGTCGAGCTGATAAACGGCGGACGGCGATGCAGCGGCTTCCACCTGCACTTTGAAGCTCTTGAGCGGCCGACCGTGTTCGTCGAGCACCGCGCGCACCGTCCGCAGCCGCGCCCGGAAACCGCCATTCGCCAGCGCGGTGTAGACCTTCACGACCTCGAGCGGCGTCATCTCCACGGTGCCGAGCAACAAGGATGGATTGAGCGTCGGGCGCGTCTCGAGCCCGAGCCGTTGCAGCGCGTCGGCGACCTGCGGCAAGCCGACGTTCAGCCCCAGCCGCACCGTCGCCAGGTTCATCGACTCGGCGAGCGCACGCGCCATCGGCACCTGGCCGTAGATCTCATGCGTGAAGTTTTGCGGCGCCCAGATACTGCCGTCGCCGAGCTTGAGTTCGATCGGCGCGTCCTCGATGATCGTAGCCGCGTTGTACCGGCCGGTCTCGAGTGCGGCAAGATACACCGCGGGCTTTACCAGCGAGCCAATCGGCCGACGCGCGTCGAGAGCGCGGTTGAAACCCTCCGCGCCGACCTCACGGCTGCCGACCACGGCGACCACATCGCCGCTGTTCGGTTCCGCGACGACCACCGCACCCTCGAGATGCGAGCCGCGTACGCGGCTCGCGGCATCAAGACGGCTCAGCTGCCGCGACAGCGCTCGTTCCCCCGCCGCCTGCGCGCGCGGATCAAGCGTCGTGTAGACGGCGAGCCCTGCGGCGGCGAGATCCGCTTCGACGTAGTCACGCTTGAGGTCCCGGCGCACGAGATCGAGATACGCCGGCACGTAACCGCCGCCGGGCGGCCGCAGGCCGAGCGGCATGGCCGCAGCGCGTTTCTCGGCCGCCGCATCGATCAGCTTCGCGTCGGCCAGTTCCTGCAACACGAGGTTGCGCCGCACGCGTGCGCGGTCGGCGTGCTTGCGCGGATCGTAGTAGGACGGACCCTTGACGAGCCCGACCAGCAGCGCGAGCTCGCTGACGTCCAGCTCCGCGAGGGGCTTGGCAAAGTAATATTCGCTGCCGAGCCCGAAGCCATGGATGGCGCGCTGACCATCCTGGCCGAGATAAACTTCGTTCAGGTAGGCGACCAGGATGTCCTCTTTGGAAAAGCGCGCCTCGAGCCGCAGTGCCATCACGGCCTCGGTCACCTTACGGCCGACGGTCTGCTCATCGGACAGAAAGTAGTTCTTGACGAGCTGCTGGGTCAGGGTGCTGCCGCCCTGGATCACGCGGCCGGCGCGGACGTTGGCTGCGAGCGCGCGCAGGATACCGTAGAGGTCCACGCCGTGATGCTCGTCGAAGCGCCGGTCCTCGACCACCTTGATCGCCGAGCGCAACAACGGCGGGACGTCCGCCGGCGACAGCACGATGCGGTCTTCGCCGTGGACGGGAAACACATTGCCCACCAGCAGCGGGTCGAGGCGGAATACCGGCAGCTCCGTGCCATCGGGGTTTTTGAGGTCGGTGATCGAATCGTTGCCCGCGCGGATCGTCACGAGTTCCGCCTCGCGCAACTCATCGATGAAGCGCACGCGGCGCGCATGCAGTTCGAAGGCCCCTCCCTTCCGCCGGTAAACGCCAGGGCCGGCCGCGGGATCGCCGCTCCGATAGTGGAGGCGGCGCAGTTCCTCTTCGAGATCGTTGGCAGTCACCGGAGCACCGGTGTAAAGATCGAGCGGCGCCGCATAGACACGCGCCGGCACGGACCACAGCCGGCCCTGGAATTCTCGAGTCACGACGCGATCGAGATGCAAAACCCACGCCGCGGCAGCGGCGACGGCCGCCAGCACGACGAGTGCGCCTATGAGCAGGATGCGCCGACGGCGCCGCTTGCTGCGGGTCACGCCGGACTCGTTACCGTGCTACTGTCATTGATGTGCATTTACATAGTGTATCGCGTCCGCAGTCACGACCAAGCGCAGCGGACCACCCGGTACTGGAGCGTCGAACGGATAACAAGTCACCAGCGTCAATCTCGGTTGTTCGGCGCGGAGCGCGATGCGTGCCCGGCGGCTATCGACAATCCGGATATCCGTCACCACGAAATCCACGCCCCGGCGCGCCAATGTTTCCACCCGCAGCGTATCGCCCGTCTTGATGCCGCGAAGCACGGCAAAGTGCGTATCGCGATGGCCTTCTATGACGCTGTTGCCCGGCTCGCCGGGCATGGCGCTGGCCGGATCGTGCGCCGGTCCGAAGGCAAGATTGCGGCCGCTGGCGCCCTCCAGAACGATCAATTCTTCGGCGCGGCGGCCTTCGCGCACCGTGAGCCGCGCCAACGGCCGCGTATCCGCCCACGGCCATGGTTGCGTTCTGGGTGAACCGGCGAGTTCACGGCGCCACGCTGCTCCGATCAGCACCTGCGCCAGCGACGCTTTCGCATGAATCCATGCCGCTTCGCCCACACAAACGAGGCCGGCGGCGATGGCGGCGACAGCCGCGGCCTTGCCGCAATCTTCAAGGTGGAAGCCGGGTAAGTACATTACGGCGCCAGGCCGCGGCGAAATGACGCCCGATAGCAGAAGCAGCCAAACGTGATGGACAGCAAACCACACAGGAGCAACAGGTCGGCCGGCGTGGCGGTCTTGGCGAATCCGGTCTCCGCCCAATAGCTGCCCGCCGGGCCGGAGGTGGGCGCCTGCTCCACGTGTCCGGAGGATTCCGGGGGACGAACAACCGCGTCATCGATCGCAACCAAGCTCGTGAATTCGCTCACCAGGTGATGGCGCAGCGCGAGATCGAGTATCGATGCGCGCAGCGGCGCGCGATCACCGCCGAACTGCAATTGGCGCGATAAGTCTGCGATTCGCTCCCGCGCCCAGAGCTTCGATAGACCGGAATGCTCGTCTACCCGCGTAATCGGGACTTGATGAATCCAGTCCTCGCCGCGAATTCGACCGGACAAAGTAAGATTGCCGGCCGGTGTCCGAGGGAGGCGCGCCAGGATCACGAGCGGATCACCCGCATACAGGTCGCCCGGCAGGCTGGCCGCGAGGTCCGGCGTCAGATTGCCCGGCCATAGCAATTTGAGGTCGACCAGCGCCGGGCGCTCCAACTTGCGAAATAAGTCCTGCATGCGTGAACGCACTTGCTCGCGGTCGGCAATGAACGTATAGCTGCCCCGCCCTGCCGCTGCTGCCTGCTCTAAGAAATATGCATTGGGTGCCGCGCCGATGCCCACGGTGAACAAGCGCGTACTTCCGATCTTCTCATGGATGAGCGCAATGAGCTCCGCCTCATTGCCGACGCTGCCGTCGGTCATGAAAACGATCTGTTGCAAAAACCCGGCGCTCCGGGGCGCGGACATCGCGTGCTCGAGAGGGGCGCGCATTTCGGTGCCGCCATCCGCGCGCAACGCCGCGATAAATTGGCTGGCGCGAATTCGGCTCGAGGCGTCGACGGTCTGCGGCGCCGTGAACAAACTCGAATAATCGCTCGCGAAGCGGATGATGTTGAAACGATCGCTCGGCTTCAACCGGTCAACGCCCATTTGCAGCGCCGCACTCGCCTGCTCGATCGACGGTCCTTGCATGGAACCCGACGTGTCGATGATGAACGTGACTTCACGCGGTTGTATGATGTCGTCGGCGACATTGGGCGGCGTAAGAACTAAGAGAGCAAAGGAATCGTCGCCCACCCTTTCGGCAAAAGCCGCCGCCGCGACGTCGCCGACGGCCGCCGGGGTCCAAACGAGTTCGAAGTCATGGTCGGCAGGAATCCCGCGACCCGCGAGATGTATTTTCTTTCCCAAGGCATCGTCGTTCACCTCAACCGTATGATGCAGGCTGTCAACGGAGCTTACGGGAAATCCCACTGCCAACTCAACGGTAATATCGACGTTTTGGAGCGGAGCGGTCACACGCTCGGGTGTGGCGGACGTGCCGTTGGCGACATTGGCAAGCGCGGCGTTGGCTTCGGCAAGCGGCGCGGCAGGATCAAGAGCCGCGCCAGGCGTATAGCGGGGCGTGATGGCGAGCGGCAAGCGCAACGTATAGCGTGAGTCTCGATACGGAACGGTCTCGAGATACGCGATCTCAACCACCACGGTGGAGTTGGGTGCAATATTTGCAACCGCCGTGGTGAACATGTTCGGACGCTCCTGATCAACGATGCTGGCTTGTTTTCCCTCGCTGCGCGCTTGCGCATAGTTCGCCTGCGCCCGGGCCTTTTCCTGAATCTCACCGCGGATGGTGCGCTCCCCGACGGTCATGACCAGTTCGTCCACCGCCGCGTCCGCGGACAGCGGGAACACGTACAGGCCTTCCACCCAATCCTTGCCGGAATTCGAGAATGTCTGGGTCACGCGAACTCTCGCGACATTGCCCGTGACCTGCGCCTGCATGGCCGTTGCCACGCGCAGCGCCTCCACGGTCTCGGCGTCCGGAGACGATTTCAAATACAAGGTGCCTGATCGGACATCGAGCGGTTCATGCGCGCTCGCGAGCGGCGCCGCCGCGAAGGTGAACGTTGCGGCTGCAAATACGACGGATACGGCTCGGATCAAGAGATGGACGTACTTCACTGATGGCTCCCTGGCAAGGTGGGAGCATTACGAGCGCCGGATGTGCCGTGAAGCAGCATCAAAAGTGGCGCTCGGCCGATGGATTCTGACGAAATGTGGCGCGGCGCGTGCGGCCCAGACACGCGTTCGACGCGCACCCTTCTCCGCCGCCGGTATTGTAAATTCTTCACTCGCGAGACGGGAACGACGACGCCCTCCGCGGGACGGTTGTCGCCGCCGGCACGTCACAAAATTTTCACGCGCTGGAGAAAATCAGGAAACGCGCCTGTCACGTTCGACGCCTAGGTTACCTCCGCCTCACAACAAACTAGGAGGGGACCATGCTTCCACGCAAGCCGCCACGATATTGTCTACCATTGGCTTGGCCGCATCGGTGCCCGCGGGCGCCGACCCGTCAGTCCACGAACTGAGAACCGCCACACCCATCAAGCACGTCATCATCATCGTCGGCGAGAATCGCAGCTTCGATCACCTGTTCGCGACCTATGTGCCGAAGAGCAGGGAGGAGAAGGTGCGCAATCTCTTGTCTGAGAAGGTCATCAATGCCGACGGTTCGCCCGGACAGAAGTTTGCCAGGGCGCATCAATTCCAGATCACGTCAGCGCCGAATGGGGGGAAATTCTTCAGCAGCGCGGACCTCAAGAACAAGTCGCTGTACCGCACGCTGCCGGCACCCGACGTGGACGGCGTCGGGGCTGTCTCGCCCTACGCCGCCATTCCGAGCATTCCCGGCGGCGATCCGGGCTTGCCGCGTGAAGATCAATTTCTCTTCGGCACGGGCGGAACGGGGCTTGCCTTTACCCTGGGCCCGGATACGCGCATCACGAATGTGGACAATCTGCCGCCCGGACCGTTCCAGTTGACCGGACCCACCATGCCGTACGACGCATTCACCGGCGACACCATCCATCAGTACTTCCAGATGGTGCAGCAGGTGGATTGCGCCATCGACAAGGAACATGTTTCCAAGGAGAACCCGACCGGCTGTCTGCACGACCTCCAATCTGCGGTGACCACGACCTACAGCACGCCCGCCGCGGGCACGCCGCACGACACCGGCCAAACGATGGCGTTCTTCAATATGCAGCAAGGCGACGCGCCGTTGCTCAAATCGCTCGCCGACGAGTACACGATGAGCGACAACTATCACCAGCCGGTCTTGGGCGGCACGGGCCCGGATAGCCAACCGCTCGGCTTCGCCGACCAGGTATTCTTCAGCGATGGCAACGGCAATCCGGCGACGCCCGCCGCGGCCAATATCTATAATCCAGACCCGCAGACGGGAACCCTCAATCTGTATACGCAACGCGCGCAATGGTTCAATTGCGCCGACGAGACTCTACCCGGAATCGGCGCAATCACGAACTACCTGAAGGCGCTGCCCTATGCCGTACAGACCCGTTGCGGCGCGGGCGAGTATTGGCAGGCGGTCAACGTGAATCCCGCCTTCACGCCGAAAGGCTTGGTGCAGAGCGGGTTGGTGGTCCCCCCGACGATGCAGCGAAGCGTCGGCGATGTCCTCTCCGCGCACAACATTCCCTGGAAATACTATGGCGGCGGGTTCAATGCCGATGGCACCACCAGCCCGTTCAACGGCAGCTACTGCAACATCTGCAATCCCTTTGAGTACCAGTCGAACTATCCGTCCGTGGTCGCCGACCATATGAGGGACATCACCGATCTGTTCACGGATATCGCGAATGGAACCCTGCCGGCCGTGTCCTATGTGAAGCCGGACGGCACGATGGACGGGCACCCGGCCTCTTCCAAATGGACTCTGTTCGAGGCGTTTGCGAAAAACATCATCGATCTCGCCAAGAGCAATCCGGAGCAATGGGCCGAGACCGCGATTTTCGTCACGGTCGATGAGGGCGGCGGCTTCTACGATTCCGGATTCATTCAGCCGGTCGATTTCTTCGGGACCGGCCCGCGCATTCCGATGGTCGCCGTATCGCCCTTCTCACGGGGAGGACACGTCAGCCACGTCTACAACGAGCACTCCTCCTTCGTGAAGTTCGTTGAACGGAACTGGAAGCTCGGCGGCACGCTGAGTGTCCGCAGCCGCGACAACTTGCCCAATCCTGTTCAGGATGACAACAATGAGTATGTGCCGCGCAATATGCCGGCCATCGGCGACCTGTTCGATCTGTTCGACTTCGGTCGCCATCGCGACTAGGCTCCGGGCGCCGGCGGGCCACCGCCTGCCGGCGCCCTTTCATTGAATGAGCGCTGCCGCCGATAAAACCAGAGCACCAGCGCGATCAGGGAGCCTCCCGGCAAGACCAGTTCTATCGCTGCATAAGGCGCAAGGTCTCGCAGCTTGGCGAAAACGGCCGCCGCATGAACGCCCAGGCCGGAGCCGAAGGCCGCTGTCGATTCGCTTGAAAGGATCATTGTTCGTCTCTCTAAACAATGTGGACTAACTTAAAGACGAATAGCCGGCTAGGTATTCGACAAAGTCCGGGAAAAAAAACTCCGACAGCACCCCGCCGCCGCCGCTGTGCTAACGTCGCTCCCGCAACCCTGTCGCCGCTCTGGGCGAAATCTGGAGACGCCATGTTCGAAGGTTTCACCCACGGCTATGCCAACATCGATGGCACCGACATCGCCTATGTCGTCGGGGGATCAGGGCCGCCGGTGCTGCTTCTGCATGGTTTCCCACAATGCAGAGCGATGTGGGCCCGGGTCGCGCCGCGGCTGGCCGAGCACTACACGATCGTCTGCGCCGATCTTCGCGGCTACGGCGATTCCGCCAAACCCAAGTGCCTCCCTGATCGATCGAATTATGCGTTCCGCGCCCTGGCTGCCGACCAGCTTGGCCTCATGCGGCGGCTTGGTTTTCCGCGCTTTCACATGGTCGGGCACGACCGTGGGGGACGTACCGGCTACCGTATGGCGCTCGACCACCCGGACGCGGTTTGCACTCTCACGGTGATGGACATCGTCCCGACCCATACGATGTTCATGGAAACGAATCGCAAAGTCGCCGGCGCCTATTGGCACTGGTATTTTCTGTCGCAGCCGGAGCCGTTTCCGGAGCGCCTGATCGGCGGTGATCCTGATTTTTTCTACGAGACGTGCCTCATTGGATGGGGGGCCGCGAGGGTTTCCGACTTCGATGAGGAGATGATCGCGGAATATCGTCGGACCTGGCGTGATCCGGCGATGATTCATGGTTCCTGCTCCGACTATCGCGCCGCGGCCAGCATCGATCTGGAGCACGATATTGAGGACATCGGCCGACAAATCGCCTGTCCAACGCTCGTCTTCTATGGCTCGAAAGGCCAAATGGCGCAGCTGTTCGACATTCCCGCCGAATGGCGCAGGCGCTGCGCGAACGTTACCGAGGCGTCGCTGCCGGCGGGACATTTCCTGATCGACCGGTTCCCGCAGCGGAGCGCCGAGATACTCCTGGAATTTCTAGGCCGGCATTGAACCGTAGGCGCCGATCTCCTTCATCGTTATGCTGCGAGCCTATGGACTTAACTCGGGGGTGTCGATGCTAACCGTAACTGAAGCGCTCAAGCGGCGGACATCCACGCGCGAATTTCGAGCGCAGCCGCTGGAGGAACAACTGGTGCGCGAAATCCTCGATGTCGCGCGCTGGGCGCCGTCAGGCGGCAATCTACAGCCGTGGAAGGTCATCGCCGTGGCCGGCGCCGAGCGTACCGCCGTCATCGAGCTTGCACGGCGAATTCACGCCGCCGAAGGCGCCGACGAGAGCACCGAGCGGCCCGTGTACCCGCCAAATCTCTGGGAGCCTTATCGGACGCGCCGGTTCAAGCTCGGAGAGGACATGTATGCCCTGCTTGGAATACCCCGGTCCGACCGTTCCGCGCGGCTCGCTCGTTTCGCGCGCAACTACGGGATGTTCGGCGCTCCCGTCGAACTGTTCTTCATCATTGACGAGCGGATGGGTCATGGACAGTGGGCCCATCTTGGCATGTTCATGCAGTCGATCGCGCTTGCGGCACTGGAACGCGGCGTGAGTTCCTGCATGCAGGAGGCCTGGGCGGCTCTGCGGTTGAGCTTGAAACATCACTTTTCGCTCGATGAGCACGAACTCGTCTATTGTGGAATGGCATTGGGCTATGCGGACGACAGCGCTCCCGTCAACTCCCTGCGCTCGGATCGCGCGCCGGTGGAGGAGTTCGCAAGCTTCCGCGGCTTCACATAGACGTCGTTCGAGTCATCTTTGAACCCAGAATTGGGGTATCGTCGAATTTGACAGCAAGAGCCGGAGTGTGGATGGTTCATGGTGAGTGCAATGTGGCGTTCAAGGACCAGCACTCGAGGTTTGCATCATGACCAGTAAAGCCGTTTCAACTCCTCTGCCGATCAAGCAAGACCCGCGCTGGAGTCGCGTGAAAGTGCGCGACAAGAGCGCGGATGGCCTCTTTTGGTTCTCGGTTACGACCACGGGCATTTTCTGCCGCCCATCCTGCCCCTCGCGGACCGCGAATCCGGAGAACGTTCGATTTCACGCCAGCCCGGCGGCAGCCCGTGCTGCGGGTTTCAGGCCGTGTAAACGCTGCGAGCCGGAAGGTGCATCTCTCGATGCGCAAAACGCGGAACTCGTGGCCAAGGCCTGCAGACTCATCGAGTCGCGAAGTGAGCCGATGGGTCTTCAGGAACTTGCTGACGCAGTCGAGCTGAGTCCGCACTATTTTCATCGTCTGTTCAAGGCCAAGATCGGCCTGACGCCCAAGGAGTACGCATCGGCGCACCAGGCCTCTCGCGTTCGCAAGAACCTCGAAACCGGTCCCTCCATCACGCGCGCGATCTACGACGCCGGGTATAACTCCAACGGCCGCTTCTATGAGAACGCCGCGGGCATTCTGGGTATGACTCCCAAGCAATTTCGCCGCGGCGGCCAGGACGAGGAGATTCGTTTTGCCGTCGGCCAGTGCTCCCTGGGCGCGATCCTCGTCGCCTCGAGCAAAAAAGGCGTGGTCTCGATTCTGATCGACGACGAGCCCGATGATCTCGTGCGCACGCTGCAGGATCGGTTCCCGAATGCGCAATTGGTCGGTGCGGACGCGGAATACGAACAATTGGTGGCGCGCGTCGTGGGCCTGGTCGAATCGCCGGCGGTCCCTGTCGACCTGCCTCTCGACGTCCGCGGAACCGTCTTTCAGCGCAAGGTCTGGCAGGCACTGCGCAAGATCCCGGCGGGGAAGACGCTCAGCTACGCCGACGTGGCGCGCCGGATCAGGGCTCCCAAGGCGGTCCGGGCGGTGGCCGGTGCATGCGCGGCCAACCACATCGCGGTTGCCATTCCCTGTCATCGCGTCATTCGCAATGACGGCGGCGTATCCGGTTATCGTTGGGGCGTCGAGCGCAAGCGCGCACTCCTGGAGCGAGAAGCTGCGACTGCCTAGCGGACACGGCGGATCGCGGGCTCTTCATGTTGCATCATGGAAGATGACGCCGAGAGCATGACGGCGACCCTTGCGCATCGCGCTGACCCCGTGGCGCAAATGCACGCGATGGTCACCGCGGGTTCCCTGGACCGGGCGGCTGTTCACCGCGAACACGACAGCGTCGCCTTGAGTGAGCGGCACCACTTCGACGCGGCTCTGCATTCGAGGTCTTTGTTCGGTCAACACGAATTCACCGCCCTCGAAATCTTCGGCCGGATCGGAGAGCAGAACCGTCATTTGCAGCGGGAAAACATGCTCGCCGTACAGGTCCTGGTGCAGACAATTGTAGTCGCCGGCCCCGTACTGCAATAGCAGCGGCGTGGGCCTGGTCTGGCCCGCTTGGTGACAACGCTCGAGGTATTCCGCATGCGTCGGAGGAAATCGGACATCGAGCCCCATGCGTTCGTGCCACGCGTTTGCGATCGGCGCCAGGCGCGGATACAGCGTGGTCCGCAACGTTTGAACCAGGTCGGGGAGCGGATAAGCAAAATATTGATACTCCCCGCGGCCGAAACCGTGGCGTGACATGATCACGCGACTGCGAAACCCGGTGTCGCGCGCATACAGCCCCGACACTTGGCGGCATTGGTCTCGAGTAATCAATCTCCGCAATAGCGTCCATCCGCGGGCGTCTAGATCATGAGCCATGCTCATCCAATCGATGGTGTCTGGGTGGACGGCGGTGGCGGTGGCGGACATAGCGTTTCCTCTCGTTTGACGGGCGATGCCTTGCCGCGGGTGATTCTACTCTCGGGCGGGCGGTCAGCGCCGCCGTATCGTGCATTTTGCAGCAAGAAACGGAGCGTCCGCTCGAGCGCCTATCGATAGTCTTCGGACAGGGAAGCGATGGCGCTTCGTGTGTCGATCACCAACCGAAGGAATTCACCATGAGCATAGAACAGGATAACAAGGCAATCGTCGGCCGCTGGTTCACCGATTTCTGGGGCAAGACTTGCAATCTCGGCATCGTCGACGAACTTGCCGCTCCGAACATGCTGCTGCAGTACTCGTTGCACGCGCCGCGGCGCGGCCGCGAAGACATCAAGTCCTTCATGTCTGATTTTCGTCAAGCGTTCCCCGACCTCCATTTTTGGGGCGCTGCCGATCTCATTGCCGAGGGCGACTATGTCGTCGGCCGTTGGGAAGGCGGCGGCACGCACACGGGACCGGCTTTCTCGGATTTCCTGATCGGTGCACTCCCCGCCGCGACCGGACGAGTCATGCGCTTCACCGGTACGACCGTGCTTCGGCTTCAGGGAGGAAAGATCATGGAAGAGATCGGTCTTGATGACGGCGTCACGGGCCTTCAACAACTGGGACTGATCAGGGCCGCTTGACCTCTCGCGCGCATCAGACGCGTTCGAAGCAAGCGACGGTTTCGACGTGTTCCGTGAAGGGCAGCAGATTGAATGCGGTGAGCGCGCCGAGGCGCAGCCGGCCGCGCGCCGTGAGGCGCGCGGTGTCGCGGAGCAGTGACTCGAGCCCGCAGCTCACGTACACGAAACGCTCGGGTGGGTATTCGCTCAAGTACTCGGACAGCTCCGGATCGAGTCCCTTGCGCGGCGGATCCGCGATCACCACCTGGGCGTCGGACGTCGCCTCGCGCGCGGCGCCCGCCGGGCCCGGGATCACGGAAATCTTGGCCCGATCCGCCGGATCGAGCTGGGCGAGCCCGAGTTCGAGCCCGTGCAACGAATGCGGGCTGACTTCGTTCATTCGAATCTCGCCGGCCTGCGCCAGCACCGACAACCCGATGGCGCCGACACCGGCGTAAAATTCGGCGACTCGCGCACCCTGCGGGATTCGCGCGCGCACGTGCTCGACGATCTGCTGCGCGATGTCGAGATTGTTCTGCCCGAATGCACCCGGCGGATAATGCACCGCCGCCCCGCCAAAATGTTCCACCACGCTATCAGGTCCGCACCCGTGTTGGAAATCGGGACCGAGGATGGTATTGGAGCCCTCGCAATTGGCGTTGAACCACAGGCTGTGCAGTTCTGGCCCGAGCCGCTCACGAACCAAATCGAAACACTCTGTCAAGGGCGCGGGCGTCGTGCTGTTGGCGACGATCACGACCTGAGCGGTTTGCGAGCTGCGCTCCACCACCACCTGCAGGTAGCGCGCGAGACCCAAGTGGGCTTTGTCCGAGTAGCTGCTCACTCGAGCATCGACCAAGGCGCGCCGCACGACGGCAGCGACTCGGTTGATCAAGGGATGATGAACGCTGCAGGTCGGGATGTGCACGACGCGGTGGGTGCCGAGCTCAAACAGTCCCAGTTTGGGCGAGCCCACCCTGCCGCGGATCGCGAGCCGCGCGCGCAGCCGAAATCCCGCGGTTCGCCCGGAAATCTCCAAAACCTCCGGCAAACCGTGGCTGCGCGCCAACTCATCCAGCGTGTCGCGCGCAGCCTTGGCGATGCCGCGCTCGCCGAAACGCGGGCAGCCCGGGCACGGTGGGCGGTGCGGGCACGACGTCACCTGCCTGCCTCGCATGCCGCGCCGTTGATTGTCATGTCTCCGTTCACCGTGTCCTCAACCTAGCAGACTCCGACACTCTTGACGATCCGCGCTTGCCCGGTGCAAGCTTGTCGGGGATTGATCCTACAATCGACGAAATGGATATCTTGCGAACAATAAAACTGATCGGGACGTCGCTCGCCGTCGCGAGCTTCGGACTCACGGCATTGGTCGACGCGGCCATCGCGGGAAAAATGGATGCACTGCTGGGGGATTGGGATCTCAATATTGAGAAATCAACCTTCGAGCCCCAGCCGCCCATGAAAAAATACACCATGAAGGTGATCGCCGCCGGCGCGGATCACCTGCTCATCAAAAGCGACTGGATCGAGGCTGACGGCACCGCCGGACACGTGGAATATTCCACGGCGTTTGACGGCAAGCCAATATCGATCATCGATTATCCCTTCGCGGACACCGTGACCGACACGATCGTCAACGCGACTACATGGAAATCCGTCTGGACCAAGGACGGAAAGGTAGTCGAACGCGAACTCGAGACGATTTCCGCAGACGGCAAAACATTCCGCGAAACCGATCAAGGGAGAGATGAAAAGGGAAAGAAATTCAAGAATCACTTGGTCTTCGAACGGCCATAGCGCAGATGCGCATCATGGCGGCATCGCTGCGGCCGCCTCCGCGGCGCGCCGTTTGAGCATGTCTAGTTCGCGCCGGTTGCCGGCCAGCGCCGCGGCCGCCTCGAACGCGGCGCGAGCCTCGTCATGGCGGCCAAGCTTTTGCAGTAGGTCGCCTCGCACGCTCGGCAGCAGATGATAGCTTTTGAGCGTGGGCTCGCGCATCAGGTGGTCCACGATCGCGAGCCCTGCCGCGGGTCCCTCAGCCATGCCGACGGCAACTGCCCGGTTGAGTTCGATGATGGGCGAGCGCACGGCCGCCGCCAACTCGGCATAGAACCCGGCGATGCGAGGCCAGTCGGTATCCGCTGCCGTCCCGGCCTGCGCGTGGCAGGCAATGATGGCCGCTTGCAGAGTGTAGAAGCCGCCCGCCCCACTCAGCTCGTATGATCGCGCGAGCGCTTGCATCCCCCGCCGGATCTGGGACTGGTCCCAGAGTGCGCGGTCCTGGTCCAGCATGAGAATCGGTTCGCCCGCGGCGTCGATTCGCGCCGCCGTGCGCGACGCGTTCAACTCCATCAGGGCGAGCAGTCCATGGGCTTCGGGCTCCTGCGGTGCGATGGAGGTGAGCACGCGGGCCATGCGCAGCGCTTCATTGCAGAGCTGGGGGCGCAGCCAGTCCTGGCCGCTTGCCGCAGTGTAGCCTTCGTTGAATATCAGGTAGACGACTTCCAACACCGAGGAGAGCCGCTCGGAGAGGCCCTCACCGTGCGGCGTCTCATAGGCCAGCCCCGATTCCGATAGGGTCCGCTTCGCGCGAACGATGCGCTGAGCAATCGTCGCCTCGGGCTGCAAGAAGGCCCTGGCGATTTCTTCGGTCGTCAGGCCGCAAATCATCCGCAGCGCCAGGGCAGCGCGGGCGTCACGCGACAGCAGCGGATGACAGGCGGTGAAGATGAGCCGAAGCAGTTCATCGCCGATGTCGTCGTCCAGGGCGGCGTCCAGATCGGGCATGGTCAGCTGTTCCTCGTCCATGTCTCCGGCGATCATCTCGTGCTTGCGCTCCAGCATTCGGCGGCGGCGCAAATGATCAACGGCCCGGTGCTTGGCGGTCGCCATCAGCCAGGCGCCCGGCCTTTCCGGAACGCCGGTCGCCGGCCACCGCTCGAGGGCGGCCACCAGTGCATCCTGAGTCAACTCCTCGGCCAACGGCACATCGCGTAGCATCCTCGCCAAACCCGTGATCAGCCGGGGCTGCTCGATCCGCCAAACGGCGAGGATCGCGCGATGGACGTCGGCGGCCGTCATGGCCGCCGACCGCGACTGCCGGACCCTCGCCTCAAGGGCCCATCGGGGCAAACGCGCGAAGCTCGCACGTTCCCTCCCAGCCTGGGAAGAGGTCCTTGTGGAGCTGCATGAACTCCGTCGCCGACGCCAGGGCCTCTTCCTTGCCTTGCAGTTCGAAAACCGCGTAGCCGCCAATGACCTCCTTGGCCTCCACGAATGGGCCATCGAGGACGCTGAGCCGCCCGTCGATGATGCGCACCTGTGCGCCCGTGGCGAGCGGCATCAGTCCGCCATTGTCGAGCATGCGGCCGGCCTTGATCTCACGGTCGGCGAGTTTGTGCATCGCCTCCATGAGTTGCGGCGGCGGAGGCCCAACGTGGGCGGACTTCACTATGAACATGAATTTCATTTGAGCAACCTCCTTAAGGCGAGCCGCGGGCGACGATCGCCGCTACTGTCTCGCTCTTTAAGTCGACGAACCAGACCACGGTGGATCGACATCCTCAAAATTCAAAACTGAAATTGTGTCTGTCCCCAATCCCAGGGGATAACCCTGTGCATAACAACGTTGTGAAATCAAAACGTCATGTTCATTCAGCCGCTTATGTTGACATGACGAATTCTTGACCAATCTTTTAGTGCCCGACCCAGCGAATGCGGCAGCTCAACCCTTGGACTTCGTTCGCTTTTTTGCGGGGCGTTTGCGTTTGGCCACCTTCTTCTTGGCCTTGCGCCGCATTTTCATGAGCGCGTCGATGAGATCGTCGACCGCTTCATGCCGTTTCGCCTTGCGCCGCATCCAGACCAGAGCCTCGAGAAGATCGTCAACGGGTTCAGGTTTTTTCTTCATGTACCACTTTAACCGCGTCGCAATCCGCGCAGCATCCGAGGTGTTGCCAGCCACTCGAGCGCGCCGCGTCCGGCGCGCGGCCGGCCCTCAAACGAAACGCATGCTACCGCATTTTTTTTGAATTCGACGGGTAGAGCCCTGCCCTCCCCGAGCAGACAAGCCGTGAACAGAGCTCCTAGACCCGGTTGATGACCGACCACTGCAATCAACTTGCTGCGATCCTTGCCGAGCAGGGTCAACACTGCCAGCGCGGGCGCTCCCGGCGAGAGTTCGGCGGCTTCCTCGGCCAGGGGCCAACCGGCGACGTCGGTCAGAATTTGCGCCGTCTGCTTGGCGCGAACCAGAGGGCTCGTCAATAGGCGTTCGGGCGCCTTGCTGAACTCTTTGAGTCCGGCCGCCGCCTTTCGCGCCCGCCGCATCCCTGCGGGCGACAGGGGCCTCGCGCCATCGTCGCGCCACCGATGATCATCGCGCTCGAATGCAATTGCGTGGCGAACGATCAACAATTCCATCGTTTCAAGGACTGGATTCTGCAAGCGGCGGCGCATCGTTGACGGTCGAAACCTCGAACTTGTTGCGCAATCGCTTCCACTTTCCGCGAACTTTTCGATAACCCTTGGCATACAGCTTGCGCGCCCGGGCAGCGGTCCTCACGTAATGCTCGGCAAAACGTCCCATCAAGAACAGCGTCTCGGGTGGAATACCCTTAGGGGGCGCGCCGGCGAGAGCCTGCAGGCGGCGGCTCGCCACGGCGGCATCCTGTTGCGCTCCCAGCTTGTCCTGCCAACTCCGCAAGGCACGGAGCATATCCTCTGCAGGTTTCCCATAGATGACAGCCACCGCTTCGAGCGCATAGCGCAATTTCTTGACCTGACCTCGGACCGCGTGATACGCCTCCATCGAGGACTCGGACGTGAGAGCGTCCGCGCCCTTGCGCACCTTTCGGTATCGCCGTCTAATCATGTCCGGCATTGCGTTCCGCGCCGACTCCGGTAGTGATTGCTGCGGCACGGCAGAGGGTGCGGAGAGCAGTGACGTCAATTTCTGAAGATTCTTCTGCACCGACACCGAATCGAGAACGGTCAGCATCCGGTCGCGAGCCCGGCCACGCTCCAACGCCAGGTGTTTTTTCAAGGGTTCGACGCTGTCCTGGTCCGATTCCGGCAACGCGCGGCCAAAGGCCTCCAATTCATTCAAGGCGACGTCCAAGTCGCGCACGTCGCCGAGAGCACGCAGTACCTTTTTGAGCGTCGGGCGAATCCGCAAGAACGATGAGGACAAAGACGATTGGAACTGGCGCAGGATGCCATCCAATCTGCGGCCGGCGAGGCGCAAGTCGTGCAGTTCCTCCGGATTGTCTCCCAGGCGGGCACCCGGTTCGTGCAGATGCCAGGCAGACAAGTAGCGGCGGAGGTTCGCTCGAGCAACCTCGGCCATGGGCATGGAAGCATCCACCGCCGTCGGCAAAAATTCCGGCGCCGGCCCAGGGGCCAAGCCCACGGATTTGAGACCCTGCGAGTACTTCGTGTCGGACGCCGCCTCCAGTGAGCAGTCGTTGCGCAGGGTATTCACCAGCGACTGCAGCGGCTCGTGGGATTCAGTGAGGGCTTCCACTTCGACCCGCTGCATGCTGGTGCGGGGCTCGCCGTGCGGTCGCGAAATGACGGTTTCATCCAGGGCGATTTCCCCCAGCTGCTGCACCTGGTCCTCGTGGCGGATGGCGAATCTCTGTCTCGATGTGTGCACTTCGAACAATGGCAGCAACGCATGCGCTCCGCTCACCGCGTGCACGCGCGTCCCAACCGGCCCGATGGATTGCCGAATCGACTCGCTCCCTGGGTTCTCGAGCGATTCGGTCAATTCCCGGCGGTCGGCGACCTCCGCGCCGGCGGAATGAAGCGATTTGAGCGTGGCTTCCGATTTCCCGGATTCCGAACGGATGCGCAGCGCGAAGCCCGCCCGATGGAATCGCCAGTCGTCCGTGTCCAGATACGTATCGACGATTTGAAGAGTGGAGCGCGGCTCGAGCACCAGTCCGCCGATCGTGCCGTGATCGGTCAGCCAGCGGCGCACAGAGCCAAGATCGGTGGACGCGAGCTGCCATTCTACTTCGCGTTCCCTTTGACCCGGCACTTCCCGTCCTGTGGAGTGGGTGCTTGATGACATTTGCGCGACAGTCTAGAACATCGCAACAGCTTTTTCACAGATCTGGCCAAAGTCGAAGTGCGGGCGCCTGGCCGGGAGACGCCGCTGCTTCGATGTGGGCGGCCGGTGGTTCGTCTACCATCGCTGCTTGAACCCCCTTCGCCAATGGTGCATAAGTAGCGAGCGCGGTTTGGTTTCGTACGGGTAACCCGATCCACGAGACATTTTAGAAAAAGCAACCGGGGGAAGCCATGTTCGACAGGGTTAGCACCCAACGCCGGGAGGCGAATCGTCACGCCGCCTCGATATCGCCCGAGACTACCGCCCTGAAGCTCGCGCTGACGGGTCTCGCCGGTTCCAGCATCGAATGGTACGACTTCTTCCTGTATGCCACGGCGGCAGCCCTGGTATTTCCAACGGTGTTTTTTTCATCGATGTTACCGCCTCTGATTGCGCTGATCGCCTCCTTCAGCACCTTTGCGGTCGGCTTCCTGGCGCGGCCGATCGGAGCGGTGGTGTTTGGCCACATAGGGGACCGACTGGGACGAAAGACCGCCTTGGTCGGCGCGTTGATCGTCATGGGAACAGCCACCTCCCTGATCGGCGTGCTGCCGACCTACCGTGCCGCGGGCGGCTTTTCCCCGCTGGTACTGGTGCTGTTGAGGCTCACGCAAGGTCTGGCAGTCGGGGGACAGTGGGGCGGCTCGATGCTTCTCGCGACGGAAAATGCGCCGAAGGCGAAGCGCGGCTTGTACGGCAGCATTGCGCAGGCCGGCGTTCCGGTCGGCGTCGTGCTTGCCAATCTCGCTTTTCTGGGGGTGAACGGCGCCATGTCACCCGAGGCTTTCATGAGCTACGGCTGGCGGATTCCCTTCCTGCTCAGCATCGCCTTCGTGGGCATCGGCATCCTGATTCAACTTCGGATGGAGGATACGTCGCCCTTTCGCCGGCTTCAGCAATCGCGTCTGCGGGATCAGCCGCCCCGAGACGCGGCGCCGGCGAGCGCCGCACCGACGGCACGCTCCTCACCGGTATTCGAAGCATTTCGTCTTTATCCGAGAATAATGCTGCTGGCCGCAGGCGCTTACGTGTCGACCAATTTGTCTTTTTACATTCTCATCACGTACATCGTCTCTTATGGAACCAGCGTCGCCGGTCTCAGTCTTCCGCGCGGCACCATGCTGGCTGCCGTGCTCATCGCCAACGCCGCGGTCATCCCCATTTTGTTTTTGGCAGGCAGCCTGTCCGACCGCTATGGACGGCGCCGGGTTTTCATGACCGGCGTAGCGCTGACGGGCGTCTGGAGTTTCATCCTATTTCCGCTGATCGAGACGCGCTCGTTCGTATGGATCACGGCGGCGGAACTGATCGGGGCTTGCTTCAATAGCCTTACCTACGGTCCCATGGCCGCGATGTTCGCGGAACTGTTCAGCACCCGGGTTCGCTGTTCTGCCGTTTCACTCGCGTACCAGCTCGGCGCGATCGTCGGCGGCGGACTCGCACCCATCATCGCCACCGGTCTCTTTGCCAGATACCACAGCAATTTCGGAGTTTCCATCTACGTCTCCGGCGCCTGTGTTTTCTCGCTGTGTTGCGCGCACATGCTGAGAGAGACGCGCGGCGCCGATCTGGATGAACACACCGCGTCAGGTGCAGCAGCCACAGCCCTGGCCGGTTGATCCACACCCAGCCCTGCCCGCCTTCCGCCGCACGGTCACGAGTCCCAAGCGAAGTGTTCCGGCATTTTGCCGTTCGGATCATATTCCAGAATTTCCCCGTTCCTCGCCGAAATTCCGGTCAGCGCGAGAATGAACGCCCAGTGACTGACCACCAATGTGGTGGTACGGTCCTCGCGCGCCGCCATGAGCCTGCGGAACCCATTCGCGCGTGCGATGGTCTCTTCCAAGGTTTCAGTGGCCCCCGGCCACCATTGCTGCGGCAGATGGGTAAACTCATGATGCGGAAATCGAGTGGCAAGCACCTGGGGATTGCTGCCGACATCGCACACGAACGCGGTGCGTTCACGGACTTCATGCATGATATCCACCGGAACCGGGTGCACGGCAAGGATGGGCTCCGCCGTCTGCAACGCGCGTATATAGGGGGAAATGATGATTCGAGTCAACGCCACCTGAGCGAGCTGCGCCGCTGCCGCAGCCGCCTGCTCGTTCCCCAACGGCGTCAATTCCGGATCCTCGATCCCCGGATCTACGCGAGTTTGGTTGAAATGCAGGTTGAAATAACTTTGCCCATGCCGAAGCAGAAACATAGGAGTCCTCTAACGATTGATGATGCCGAATTGGGTACACGATCTCGCGCCCTTACGCCGGCGTGCGCGCCGACCGAGTCATCAGTACCCCGCCCAGCGCCAGCGCAAACCCGATAAATTGTACCGGCGCCAGCGTCTCTCCAAAGAAGAGATACGCCTGCACCGCGGCCAGCGGAGGAACCAGCAACAGCAGCGCCGTCACCTTCGTGGCATCGCCGTGACGCATCATCCACATGAGCAGGGTCGTACCCACCACGGAGGGCACCAAGACCGACCACGCGAGAGCGCCCCACAAAATCGGCGTTCCATCCCAGCGCAGTGTCCCGACGAGCGGCATCGCAACCACGGCAACGATCGCCGCGCCGACATTTTGAATGCTCGAGGCCATGCGCAACTCCGTCGCGGCGAGCCACTTCTGTACGATGGTGCCGGTGGTGACCGCCAACACGCTGACCAAGGCCGCCGTGACCGGCAGCAGCGTCAGAGAGCCCACACCGTGACCGGCGAGCTTCGGCGCGAGCACCAGCCCTACTCCCGCGAATCCAATGAAGAGTCCCAGCCACGCACGCGGTTGCAGGGTCTTACCCATGACGGACACCGCCAACAACGCGGTGAACAGCGGCTGGAGGGCGCCGAGCAGCGCCATCACCCCCGCCGCCATGCCGTGGGTGATGGCCCAGTAGCTCGCACAGAGGTAGATGCCCTGCATGAGCCCGCCCGCCAACAATTGGGGCCCCGCGCGCCGGGCACCGGGCCAGCGAACTCCGGCGACGAGCGCCGCACAGCCCATCACCATGGCGGTCAAGGAAAAGCGCACCACCAGAAATAATTGCAGATCGGCGTGCGGCAGCGCGGCCTTGGCGACGATGAAGCCCGTCGACCAAATCAACACGAATACCAAGGGAATGCCGAGCCGCACCATGTTCATCTTGTCTTCAAACCCTAGCGCAACTCATAGCCGAGCGCCTGCGCGGCATGCTTCAATGGATCAATCATAACGTCATCCGCCAACGCGCGGTGGAATAGCGGATGCGGCGGAAACAGTGCGCCGCGCAGTGCCCGCTCATTCAGCGCGAATGCAGGCGCGCCGCCGTTCATGGATGACGCATAGCGGATTCCCTGAATGTTCGGGAAGGCCTCGTACAGATCGCGCGCCCAGCCTCGAGCGCGCTCGCGGTCGCCCGAGTGAATCGCCATCGACGCGCCCATTCGAGTAGCGAAGTCGCCGGTCAGATCGACAACCAGCAGCGGTTGTGCGCACTCAAAGACGGCCAACCACGGCGACTGAAAAGCACGGTCGATACGACGAACCGTCTGAAACACTTCGGCGAGACAGGTCTTCGCGTCGGGTGCTGCGTAATAGATGCCTCGCCCCTGCGTCACCGCTGCGCGTTCGGCCGTCGGTACGTGATGATCCCATCTCGCATTCAAGGGTCCAAGGTACCTAAAGGTATTCCACGCGATCCGATAGCGGCCGGCAGTGTAATACACCCGCGCGAGGCGTGTGCCGGCAGCTACCGCAAACAGAGAAGGTACTAAGCGCGAGAGCGCCGCCGTACCCGGTGAATGAGGAAATTTTGCCACGCGCGAGTCGGTGATCGGACTGAAACGAGCTATTCAAAACCTTGCGCAAGAGCGACGACTGTAGTTACGGGTTCGCCGTGCAGCAGCCAATCGCGAGGACTTAAAGGTGCATCTTGTCCCGCCACTTCGAGATCCGGATTGGGTGATAGAAACCACTCCGCGACATCGAGCGGATTGAGGTGCTCCGGTAGTGCCCCAATGACTTCCCGAAGTCCGGGCAGCACCTGCTTGCGCTCGAACTGAAAGCGCGGCAACCGCCGTTCTCCATCGTACTCAATACCGTACAGCGATCGTTCGCGTAGGCGCTGCCTGACTCGACTGACGTCGAGTTTTAAGTAACCGGCGGCCTGGCCCGTTGTAAAACTCGTTTCGATCAGCGCCATATAGTCAGCAATGGAGCGCGTCAGCGGATCTTGTTTCGCACTGCCCGCCCAAGCCGCAGTCGACAGACCCACTGATTCCAGAGCATCGATTTCTCCCGCCGTCATCGCCTGAGCAGCCGAGCCCCCCGGCACCGCGTATCCGATCATCGGTTCGTTCACCAGGAGTCGACGGCGGGCGTGCTCAAAGAGTTCGAGCGGCACCTTCCCGGCTATCGATTCGCGGCGATCTGCTGATCGCTTGGGTTGATGGGCCACGAAGCCTCCTGTTTATTCCTTTCGAGAATATCCGGGAGTATAGCAAAGTCTCTGCATCTTGTCCTCCCGCTGAGGAACAGACTCTAAATAGCTGTATTTGTTGTTGTTTTATGGTCCGATGGACAGCTAACAGCATCACAGCAACCACGCGCTTGTTGGACGGGTGGGCACTTCACGGTCCCGTAGGAGCAAAAAACGCAGCAGTCTCCTTTCTTCGGGCGCAGCAACGTATGGCAGCCGGCACATTCGTGAAACCCCCGTGCTCATGCGACGACTCCCTGTCTACGGATATCGCCATTGTAACGAACCGTGACGATCGACGCTGCACCCCGCTTATCCGTCCCTATAATCGGACGCATGCAGTCACTTGAATCGGAATATCTGGAGCTCGAGGCGGCAGGCATAATCGACGAGGCCTCGGCCTCGCGAGCCGTCGCCTTCGAGCGCGGCTCGATATTCTCTGTGTTCGAAGAGGTTCGATTTGCGTTGTATGCAGCCGTCGCGGCAATCACCGCGGGCGTGGGGATTTTGGTCAAGAAAAACCTCGACCTAATCGGTCCCATGACTCTAACCATTGCTCTGGCGCTCGTCGCCGCCGCCTGCTACGCCACGGCAATTCGCACCCGCTTGCGTCAGGAGACACTCACGATCGGAGGCGATTACCTTCTCTTGCTCGGCGCACTGATATTGAGCGCCGACTTGGGATACACGGAATCTCAGTTCCATTGGCTGGGATCGCAGTGGTCGTGGCACCTCTTGATACTTGCCGTCCTGCACGCGGTAACCGCATATGCGTTCAATTCGCGCCTGGTTCTTTCAGTGTCGCTCACATGCCTAGCGGGATGGTTTGGTATTGACGGACACATTCAAGACCTGTTTCAGCGGGACAATACGATACGGAACTCAGGACTCCAGGCGCTGGTCTGTGCCAGCGTGATATTCATATGGCGGGAAGCCCACCGCCGATTGGGTGGCGTTCCACAGTTCAAGGAAGTCTTCCAACATTTTGCTGCCAACTTGGGATTCTGGGGAGCACTCGCCCTGTGCTTCGCTCCACGCTCGCGGCTCGCAGGCATGGCCGTGTTGATCGTGCTGGCTGTGGTTTCGATCCGCGGCGGACTGCGGAACGGTCAGGAAATCCTTGTTACATACGGCATCGCCTATGCGGCGCTGGGAGTGTGTTTTGTCGAGTCTCAAACCGTCACCGGCCTGTTGGCTGCGCTGTTGGAGCTTGCGACGGTGATCGTTGCGGTCATCCTGCTGTGGCGGCTCCGTCATCGGGCGAGTGCGGTACCCGCGTGATTCCGTTCCGTCCCACGCCTCAGCAAGAACGGTGGATACAGATCGCGTCTCGCACCAGGGAAGCTCGGAGTGCACCTTGGCTCACGGCGAGGATTTCCGGATGGAAGGCCGCTTCCTCTGTCATGCGATGCGTGTTTTTTGTTCTCGGGGTGTTCGCCGCAGCACTACTGGCGGCCGTCTTCGAGCTACTGCACGTGCCTCGCTTTCTGTTCGTCAGCGGTGTGATTCTGGTTGCGGGTGCCGAGTGGCTCATCTTACGACGGCGGCTCTTTGGCGCCGGAATCGAGGAAGCGCTCGAGTTGGTTGGCCTGCTCATGATTGCGCTCCAAAGCGTGGATACGAGTGCCGCGTCGATTGAAATTCGCGTCTCGCTGATTGTCGCCGCGATGTTGCTCATGGCGGGATTGCGTTTGCTCAATCCGTTTTTTATCAACTTGTCAGTCATCGCCTCGTCGTGTGCAATTGGTTTCGCCGGCCTACATCATTCTGCCGATACTTTGGCAGCGGGTCCCCGTGCGGGGGCTTTTTGCCTGGCTGTGGCCTGGGCGGCGCTGTATGTCAATCGGGTTCAGTTCCGGCGGCCGTCGTACGATCAGATGCTCAACTGGCTCATGGTAACGATGCCCTTGGTTGGGTATCTCTGGATTGAATTCGACAATGCATCGCAGGTGACGATCGAATCGCTGCGGCAGGCACCCTTCGCCAGACTGCTTCCCCCTCTGATGCTCATCGCCTTCGGACTCGCGGCACTGATTATCGGACTCCGACGACGCAGCCATGCAGCGATTATCGCGTTCATGACATGCGCTGGATGTGTCGCCTACGAGCTTCGAAAACTTACAAGCCTGTCGCTCGAAGTGAAACTGATGGGCTGGGGGAGCGTGGTACTTCTCCTGACGCTCATATTGGATTGGTATATGCGTACGCCGCGCCGCGGAATCACCTCACAGCGGTTTGAGGAGAATGCGGGGTCGTTTGAACTCTTGGAACTGGCCGGAGCCAGCGTCCTTACACCTCAATCGATCCAACATTCGGACGCGCAATTCAAGGGCGGCGGGGGCGCCGGAGGAGGAGGCGGAGCAAGCGGAAGCTATTGACTCTCCCGCTGCGCTCGGAGTACTCGACCGTCGCGTAGGCATTGACGCCTCCCCTCCCCTACTCTCGCAACGCTGCGGCACCGGAACGTTCTGATCTCACAGATACCCGCGGTATTGCTCCACGGCTGCGGCGGCAAACTCACGCGCTTCTTCCTCGTATCGATTCTGCCAGTAGCCGCACCGCACCGACTCCACCACATACCGCCAGCGTGTCAGGTATCCCGTGCGCCACTGGCATAGCACATGATAATACTCATGCAAGAGCAGCTCCGGACATGCCACGAATTCGGCACCGCTCATTGCCAGGAAGATGCGATTGGGGCGGGTGGTCGCCGAGATGCCCCGGTGAAGCTTCGCGTAGCGCGAGTGCTCGATCACTATCACGTCATCCACCGGTTCCTCGAACAGCTGCTCGAGTGCCGCGGCTACCGATCGTGGAAGCGTGTAACGGCTCCCAAAGAGCCGCCTTGTCGGCGCCTCAAGCTGGTGCGCACCGTTTGGCATACTGGTCGTCCACGCCTAGCGCCCCTGCTTCGCCGCCAAGTCGCCCTGGGCCTCGAGGGAAACGTCGTTCCATTTCTCCCAGGTTTCAATTCGCCTGGCGTACTCCGTGCGCGTCATCGGCAAGCCGCTCGAGCCGAAGAAGATGCGCAGCGGCGGATCCCTCGCATCAACCACTTTGAGGATCGCGGGACCAGTCGCGTCCGGATCGCCCGGGACGTTGTTGCCGCGAAATGCCGCGATCGCGGCGCGGGCGCCATCGTAGGCCGGCATTTGAGCGGCGCGCTTCGCCGAAGGGCCACCCCATTCGGTCGCGAACCCGCCCGGTTCGACGATGGTCACCTTGATGCCGAAGCCCGCAACCTCGGCAGCCAGGGACTGACTGAACCCCTCAAGTCCCCACTTCGATGCGTGGTAAAGGCCGACGGTCGGGAAGGCGTTGACCCCGCCGATCGATGACACCTGAATGATGTGGCCCGAGCCCTGCGCGCGCATGATCGGCAACGCGGCCTGAGTCACCCAGAGCGCGCCGAACAAATTCGTCTCGAGCTGAGCTCGGGCTTCGGCTTCGTTGACCTCCTCGATCGTACCGAATAGTCCGTAGCCGGCGTTGTTGACCACCACATCGAGGCGGCCGAAGCGTGCATGCGCCTCGGCAATCGCGGCGGCGACCGCCGCCTTGTCGGTGACGTCCAATGCGATCGCTGCGGCTTGAGCGCCGTAGCGCTCGACCAGCGGGGCGAGCGCCTTCACGTCGCGCGCTGTCGCAGCGACCCGATCGCCCCGCGCCAGCGCCGCCTCCGCCCAGACGCGACCAAAACCCTTCGACGTGCCGGTGATGAACCAAACCTTGCTTGCCATGATTGCTTCCTGCGCCGCGAGGGCGCCACATAATTGGGGGAATTCCACAATATATATAGTGGAAGAAGCGCCGCATTCAAGTGGGACATGGATGATCGGCAGTAAACGCGCTTTCCAGCAACTTGACGATAGAATATAGGGCTTGATTTGCCGGCGTATCGATTGCCAACGATTGGCCCCTTCGAACGATGTAGCCATTGAGATGATCGATCTCGCTGCGCCGCCCTCGCATCAAGTCTTGGGCCGTGGAGGAAAACTGCCCCGGCATCGTTGCGGCGATTCCCTCCACTCCCTGCCAGCTATCACCCGGCACGGTGATCGACTCGCGCTGCGCCACCGCCAGGCATTCTTGCACTACCACCCGCATGAGATCTCTCGCGCCTTCATTCTCGAAAAGAAGGCCGTAAGGCATCTTCGTAATGGCGGAAATGGCATTGTAGGCACAGTTTAAAATGAGCTTCGCCCAAAGCTCTCCAACCACATTGTCCGAGACGTGCATCGGTACGCCAGCGTTCACGAAGGCTTCGAGCATTTGCGTACTCATCGCTGACGGCCCGACCACGAGTTCACCCCTGCCATGGTGCTTGAGGTGTCCTGGTCCCATCATCTCCGCGGCCACATAGACCACGGCGGGATGCACGGTGCGCAGGAGCTGCGCATGAAGTCGCCTGGCGTTATCGACGCCATTTTGTAGGCTGAGTATGATGGCATTGGGCTCAACGAACGGCGCCATCATGGCCGCCGCGTTCTCGGTATCGCTCGACTTGACGCAGCAGAGAACCAGTGACGCACCCTGAATGTCGCTGACTTTGGTGCTAGCTCGGACCGGAACGTGCGCTCGAAATCGCGTCGTATCCATGAACAATCCATGCTGATGAATGGCCTCCACGTGCGTCGGGCGCCCGATCAAGATGACTTGATGGCCCGCGCGGAACAGCATGCCACCGTAGTAGCATCCTACCGCCCCTGCACCCATGACAGCGATTCGCATACGACGGGTATCTTCTCATCTCATCGACGGCTGCGAGGGCGAATTTGACCGAGATCTCTCAGAGCGTGACCGGCTCGCGCCCCTCGGTCTGTCGGAGTGAGGCGAGCCGGGTGTGAACCGCCTGAACGACGACAGATCCCTCTCCGACGGCGGAAGCCACCCTTTTCACCGAGCCCGAGCGGACGTCACCCACGGCGAAGACGCCGGGCAGACTGGTCTGGAAGATTTCATACGGTGTACGGGTGTCGGGTGCCCAATTCTCACCTGTTAGGACGAAACCGCGCTCGTCCAGCCGCACGGTGTCTTTGAGCCAGCCGGTGCAGGGGTCCGCGCCCACCATGACGAAGAGCCCGCCAACGGACCTTTGCACCACGTGCCCGTCACCGTCGCGGATCTTGACGCTCCGCAGATGATCATCGCCCAAGAGCTCGACCATCTGCGAATTGGTCTCAATTTTCACGTTTGCAGCGTGACGCAGGCGCTCGACCAGGTATTGCGACATGCTATCCGACAGGTCGTGTCCCCGATGGACGAGGCGCACACCGGACGTGCGAGAGGCGAGGAACATGGCAGCCTGCCCTGCGGAATTTCCTCCACCAACCACAACGACCTCCTGCCCCTTGCAGACGCGAGCCTCCAGTTCGGTGGCCGCATAGTAGACCCCTGCGCCTTGTAAGCGCTCCTCCTCCGGTACTCCGAGCTTGCGATAACGCGCTCCGGTGGCGATCACCACGGTACGCCCGAGGAGCATGGTGTCGTCGTCCAGAGTGACTTCGTAGAATCCGGACCGTGCGCTCCGCTGAAGCTTCTGCGCACAGCGAGGCACCGTCACCCGCGCACCGAACTTGATGGCCTGCAGCTCGGCCCGGAAGGCGAGGTCGGCGCCCGAGATGCCGGTGGGAAATCCGAGGAAGTTTTCGATCCGTGAGGAGGCCGCCGATTGGCCGCCGATTGCCACGTCGTCGAACAGAACGGTCCGCAGGCCTTCGGAGGCGCCGTAGACCGCTGCGGAAAGGCCGGCCGGGCCCGCCCCAGCGATGATCAAATCCACTGCATCGCTCGGCGCAGCGAGCTCCAGTCCGAGGGCACGCGCGACTTCCGCAACGGAGGGTTCGTGCAGCACATGTCGACCCCGCACCACCACTTTGACGCCGGGGCCGACAGCCGCGGATTTCTGGATCTCTCCGGTCTGGGCGGAGTCGGCAGGATCCAGCCAGCGATACGGGATGCGGTTGCGTTCGGCGTACTCGAGAACCCGCTGCAGGCGAGGCGCACCCTCGCGGCCCACCAGCGTGAGGGTGCCTTGTTGGCGCCGCATGAGCAGCAAGCGGCGGGCGGCGAAGGCTGGCAGCAGAACGTCGCTGACGTCCGGATCGACTTGGACCAGCTCGGCAATCTGCGCCGGGGCGACCAGCACCACCTCGCCGGGTTCGACGGCGATACAGTCGGCGAAGGCCGGCTGACCGAAAAGCAACCCGACGTCACCCGTGAATTGGCCAGGCTCCAATACGCCCAACACCAGTCCGTCGGGATCCCGCACCTGAAGGGTGGCCGAAACCGCGTAGACGAACGGATACTGACGATCGTCGACTCGGTACAGTGTTTCGCCGACAGCGACCGAGCGCCGCACGCCGCGAGCCTGAAGCTTCGCGACCAGGAGTTCCGACAGGGACGAGTTGGCGCGTCGTTTCAACTCGTCGTAGTTGAGATCTTCGAACATTGCCTCGACCTCCCGCTTTGACAGCCATCGCCTGCTTCGCCCGCCACCCGAGCCTATCCGCCAAACTGGCGCTACGCCAGCGCCGACATGGCGCTGGCGCGGTTTTGGCTGTCAGGCAGCGATCCGCGCGACCTTCTATGGTGCCGGGAACATGGCTTCAGGTTCCACGCGAAATGTCGACGAGCTTGGCCCCGAGCCGCTCGAACTCCGGGCGTGCCGCTTCGAGCGGCTGCAGCTCCATGTTGCAATAGAGACACAGGCGCCCGATGATATGGTTCATTCCTTCAAGGAATATCCACGATGAATCGACTGGCAGCGATGGAGACGTTCGTGCGCGTCGTCGAGACGGGCTCGTTCTCCGCGGCCGCCCGCGACCTCAAGCTGGGCCAACCGGCTGTTTCCAAAACGATCGCGCAGCTCGAAAAACGCCTTGGCGTGCAACTGTTGTTGCGCTCGACTCATCGACTCGCGCCGACGGAAGCGGGACAGCAGTTCTTCGAGCGCGCCAAAATCGTCATCGAATCTGCCGACGAAGCGGAACGCGTGGCACGCGGCGCCGGAACGAAGCTCTCGGGGCGATTGCGCATCGGCGCTGCAGTCACCTTCGCCCGTCTGCACGTCATGCCCCATCTGACGGCATTCCTAGCGCAGCATCCCGCGCTGGAGATCGAAGTGCTGTTGGACGACAGGAACGTCGACCTCATCGGAGCCGGCATCGACATCGCCTTGCGCATGGGAAAGCTCGCGGACTCCGCCCTGACGGCCCGCAAGCTCGGACAATCCGCGCGGCGCGTTGTCGGCACCCCTGCCTATTTCGTGCGTGCCGGCGAACCGACCGGACCCCAAGATCTGCAGTCGCATCAAGCCATCGTCTATGAGCAGCGCGGCGGCGGCGCCGAATGGCGGTTCCGCCGGGGCGATGTTGAAATTCCAGTTACATTGAAGGGCCGCGTACGCGNNNNATTGCCGTCGCTTCCGAATGGATGTTCGCTCCCGAACTGCGCAGCGGCAACGTGCGCTCGGTGCTGCGCGACTGGACGCTGCCGCCCGTCGACCTCTGGGCCATATTTCCCACAGGCCGACGTGCGAGCGCCAAAGCGCGAGCGTTCGCGGCCTTTATCGAAGAACGACTCTCCGCAGAGGTCACGATCACGCGCCAACTTGCGTGAAATCGGGCGTCGCGCTCCGTGGGCGTCGAGCACCAAGCGCCCCGCTTCGGTTCAGACTTGAACGAGCCCGCCATCGACCTGCAAGTCGATTCCGGTGATGAAGCTGCTGTCGTCGGACGCGAGAAACAGAGCTGCCGAGGCCAGTTCCTCCGGACGACCGATGCGGCCCATCGGCGTCGCGGCGGCGAACGAAGCGCGCGCCTTGTCGGCTTGCTCCTTCGACGTGAATTGACCGTCGATGATCGGCGTATCGGTCGCGCCCGGGCTCAGTGTGTTCACTCGAATGCCCCGATCCTTCAGCTCCATTGTCCACGTACGGGCGAACGAGCGCACCGCGGCTTTCGTCGCACCGTAAACTCCGTGCGCCGGCAATCCCTTCACTCCCACGATCGACGCGGTGAGAATGATCGAGCCGCCATTCTTCATGAGCGGCAGCGCCTTCTGCACCGCGAACAGCAGCCCGCGCACGTTGATGTTGAAGGTCTTGTCGAAATGTTCGGGCGTGACGACGTCGATCGTCTGATGCTCGACGAATCCCGCGTTTGCAAACAGGATGTCGAGCCGCCCTTTGGTCTCTCTCACCACGCGATAGAGCGCGTCGAGATCCTGGAGTGACGCCGCATCGCCCTGCACAGCGGTGACATTGCGGCCGATGAGCGCCCTCGCTTTGTCGAGTTCCACCTGACGGCGTCCCGTGATGAATACGTACGCGCCCTCTTCCACAAATTTCCGTGCCGTGGCCAGACCGATTCCGCTGCTGCCACCTGTGATCATCGCCACTCGTCCATCCAGCTTCGCCATTTCTGAGCCCCCGTAAGTTGCGCACTCCGCGAACATCGCGGCGGCGTGGGCAGTAATCTGGGCTGCATCGAATCCTTGCAGAAGGAGCAGTGCGCGAATAAGCGGTATTCCGGCAAGACATAGGTCCGCATGATTCCAGCGCGGAATAGCGTCCAGCCGCGGGGTCTGCCGCAATCTAACTTATACGCACAAGCGATTGATTATTCTCGAATAATATTCGAGCGTACGGCCGCCGACGCGAGGGTTTCCGCATTATTGACGCGGTGCGCCCGGTTCAAGGGTAGCCGGCAGATCACCCTATCGTTTTCGCGTGGTCCGCCAGCACCATGGAGACGCATGCGGTCAGTTTCTTGGTGTAGTCGATGTGCAAGAATTCGTTCGGACCGTGAGCGTTCGAGTGCGGACCCAGAACTCCCGTGATGAAGAACTGCGTGCGCGGAAAGCGCTGACCGAGCATGGCCATGAACGGAATCGTTCCGCCGCAACCGGCATGCATTGCGTTACAGCCGTATATGGATTGCGAGGCGCGGCCGATCGATACTTCCAGCCATGGAGCAAAGGACGGTGCGTTCCATCCGTCGGTGGCGGGGTCGGCTTGAAACTGGACCTGGGCGCCATAGGGGGGATTGCTTTCCAGGGTCGCCTTTAGCACATCGACTGCCGCGGACGCCGCACACGTAGGTGGCAATCGCACGGAGAGCTTGAACGAAAGTTCGGGCAACAATACATTCCCCGCAGATGATATGGGCGGTAGGCCGTCCGCACCTGTGATGGCGAGCGTGGCGCGCCAGGTGTTGTTGGTAATGAGTTCGCGGGGGTCACTCGATACCGCGCGAACCTGGGGCACCCAAGGCAATTTTCCCGCAATCGATTCATTAAGCACCTTGGCCGTCGACGCAATCTGGGTGATTCGATCGGGGGGAATAGTCACGCGCAAGGCGTCGAGCAACACGTCGCCGGTCGCCGGGTCTTCGATGCGCGCCAGGAGTTGCTCGACAATGCGAAAGGGTGCCGGGGCGATGCCGGATGCCATCCCCGAATGAACGCCTTCGGTGAGCACCCGTACGGTTAAGCGACCGGTGAGATTTCCGCGCAGCGACGTCGTGCACCACAGCCGCTCGTAGTCACCGCACTCCGCATCAAGGCAGACGACCAGCGAAGGGTCGCCCATTTCATCACCCAATGCATCCAGATGCGCCGGCAAATCAACGCTACCGCTCTCCTCGGACGCCTCGATTAAAAGGATACACCGAGTCAGTGCTACCCCCTGCGCCTGCAACGCCGCAATGGCAGTCAGTGAACTGAATACGGCGTAGCCATCGTCGGCCCCGCCCCGCCCGTACAGCCTACCATCGCGCACCACCGGTTCCCAGGGAGCCAGGCCTGGCGACCAGCCCGAGAATTCCGGCTGTTTGTCCAAGTGACCATACAGTAGAACGCAACCCGGCAATTCGCCCGGAACGTCGATGAAAAGCAGCGGTGTCCTTCCGGGTAATCGACGGATCTCGACGCGAATGCCGGAAACCGGCTGAACGCGGCACCACTCCGCCATCAGCTGCACCGCTTCCTCCATGTACCCGTTGCCTTCCCACTGTGAATCGAAGTCGGGCGATCGATTGGGAATACGGATGTAGGCCTTGAGCCGATCGAGAATCGATTCGTCCCACACTCGATCGACGAAGGCACACAGTTCCCGTAAGTCCATAAAAAAAAGCCCCAGAATTCAAAGTAGGGTCGATTTTACCTCTTTCATGGCGACGAACATGTGGGTCTGCTGTGGGTCTGCGCAATGCCAGGCAGGGACGCCAACTGCTCGCCCAGGAATTTACGGTACGCGTTCATATCCGCGACGCGGATCTTCAGCAAATAGTCAAAGCCGCGGCTCCTCCATTACAAGAACCAGAAGGGCGTTGTAATCAAGCTACACTCTCAGACCGGGGGCTGCGATTAGTGTGGGCGCTGGTCCGCGGCCTAATTCAGAGACCGACACCGAGGATGCCAAATGAAACAAATCGTCGCAGTCGATGTCACTCGATTTGTCTTGGATCTGCACCGCGATCTGTCCGTCACGCCCAGGGCCACCAAGCCGGGGCCGCCGGAGCGTATAGACGGCGTTACCATCGGCTTCGTTTCGGTGACGAGGGACGCACCTCACAATGGCGAAGTTCACCCGGACGGAGACGAAATCTTGTATGTAATTTCTGGAAGATTACGCGTCATCGGCGAATCTGATCCAAACGCGGCACTTGATTTGGGGCCCGGAGATGCGTGCCTTGTGCGCAAGGGTGAGTGGCACCGCGTCTTGATGGTGGAGCCGGCGCAGCTCATCCACATCACGCCTGGGCCGCGAGGCGATTACAGGCCGTTGTGAGAAACTATTGCCATCACTTCGGTTTCTTAAAGCGAAACAGAAACTGGTCCGTGTGACCGCGGACAGACGGGTCGAATACGTTTTTGGTGTGATCGTCGGCCGTGTTTGCAAGAATTGAGCTCTCGGCATCCAGCTTAAAGCCGGCTGCCAGCACATCCGCCTTCACTCTTGCCGGATCGATACGGTGCAGTGTTTCGGTTGCGCCGACCCCTGAGCCCGCTATCGCAGCGTGATCCAGGACGACATAGACACCGCCTGGCTTCAGGGCGGCAAAGACTGCCTTATTGAATGCGGGTACATCCGCTGGTCCCATAAACTTGTCGTAGAGATCGTGGTAATTCTGTCGAATGAACACGGCATCGAGTCCCGACGGCAAAGCCGATGCGACCGGCTCCTCACTGACGATGACATTGGGCGACTGACTCGCCAGTGCTTTCATGTGCGTTAATGCTTCGGGATGGGCCTTGACGACTTCGGCGACGGCCTGCGCAAGTGATGCGGTAAGGCGCCCCGCCACGATATCGGCTACTTTGTCACCCTTCTTTAACCCGATGAATTGGACGACTTCCGGGGCCTTCCAAGCGGGATCGATGGTTGGCGCGGCGGATTGCGACAATGCGCTCGTACCAGCGCCAATTGAGACAGCCAGCGCTAAAGATAATCCGAGCTTTCGCATGTGCCAATCCCTCTAGTTAGTTTCACAGTAAGCAGCATTTGCCGATCAGTCTTGACGCTCTCGTTTTTGTCATCCACATTTCAACATGTTCGCGGATCCTGCGGCAAGATCCTAATCAGGGCTTCATCTGCCCACGAATCTCGCCCGCTTTGTGTTCGGCACTGTGGACGTTCACATACAAATTGCCGGCTTTGAAACTGGTGTACTGGTCATCCGTAAGCTTCGAGCCTGCGGGGACGGACCACTGACGGATTTGTCCACAGTGACTCTGATTAAAAATGACATTCAGGGTATGCCGCAATAGGAAATGCAGTAGTACCCCGAGGCGCGAGAAATATCAGATATGCACGATGCCTACCGCCGCTGCCCGACGCCCATCGTGAGCACATTTGTTCTTACAGACAATCAAACCAACTACACGGAAATCGGGCCGAGAAGATTGCCGCACTCACGCTCAACTCGCTTTCATTCATCAAATGCACTGCTTCCTCGTCCGAGTCGACCTTTATAATGGCGACGGCGGGCCCGAAGGTCTTTTCGCGCATGATCGCCATCGAGTGGTCGACGCCGACCAGCACCTGCGGCGCGAGATACGGTGTTCCAGTGGCAGATGCCTCAAACCATTTTTCGTCGATCAGCTGCTTGGCTCCGTGAGCGCCGGCATCCCTCACCTGCGAGCGGACGGCTTCGGCGACGGAGGTACGCACGACGGGTCCCAAAGTTGTTTCCGGATCGAGGGGTGACCCGAGCCGGTACTTTTTTGTCAGGTCGACAAAACCGGCGACGAAATCCTCAAAGCGGGATGCAGCCACGTAGATCCGTTTGATCCCGCAGCGGGACTCCCCCGCATTGAAAAAGGCGCCGTGCGTCAGCGCCAAGATGGCGTGTGCCAGATTCGCGTCCGGGCGCACGTAGGCCGGATCCTTGCCACCCAGCTCGAGCCCGGAGTTCGCAAACCTCGATGTCGCCGCCGCAATGACTGCAGGTCCGCTCAACCCTGAGCCTGCGAAGCAAACACTCGCGACGCGTCGGTCGTTGATCAAACCTACCGTGTCGGCGTGCGATAGGTGCAGATATTGAAACACACCCGCTGGTACGCCTGCGTTGACGAATGCCTCGCGAAAGCGTTCGGCACACAGCGGCGTCTGGTGCGAATGCTTGAGCACGACCGCATTGCCGGCAATCAGCGCGGGCAGCACAGCATTGACCGCCGTCAGGTAAGGGTAATTCCAGGGTGCTACGACCACGACTACCCCGAGGGGTACTCATTTGATTTGGCGCCGCGAGGCTGTCTCGTCGCCGCGCTCGAGCGCCACGAACTCAGGGGGCGCGGTACTGAGCATGTAGCGAGCGCGTTCCTCGAAGCCGCGGAAAATCCGTCAACTCAGCACCCTTCGAGATTTGGTCGGCGAGTACTCGGCGGCCCCTGCGCTGCTGCGCTTCAACGACATCGCCCACGGATCGCCCGTTTCTTTTACGGCTGTTGAAGGGTGATGTGCGTACCGTTGGCCGACAGGTTAAATCGCAGCCCCCCGGTTTGCGAGTGTAGCTTGATTACTACGCCCTTCTCGTTCTTGAGGTAGGCGACCGAACCGCCCTCAATGATCGTCAGGCCGGCTGTTACCGCCGAATAGTTGCCACTTAGGTCTTCCGGACTGGCCAGATTGTAGACCTCACCCTCGGCGGTAATGCCGGCGGCGCCTACGTCAGCGACCGAAACGCCCGAGAGTTTGAACTTGTACTGCTTTTGGTCTTTGCTGTAATAAAGGGTGCCGTGACCCCAAGTGTATCCGATGCCGATGGCGACCGAGCCGCCGCTGAGCCACACGTAGGCTGACGGTATAGCCCCCTCCGCGACCGGGGGCGTCGAGGAGGCACCATCCGCCGCCGCCGCAATGACGGGCACGAAGACGCTAGCAAGGAAACTCAGCAATAGCTTGCGCATGATTTTTTACCCTTAAGGTTATGAACAGCAACCCAGTTTGGCGTGTCGCGGCGTGCGTCAGCGCGGGGTGTTATTTTGTCGATCGGCAACCGGAACGGCTTGTACAGAATTAACTTAACTTGGAGAAAAATGCTATTTCGTATCGATGCGGTTGAGGCAAGGATTCTTTGTATTTTGTCGTCAGCAACGCGCCAATAGCACAATAGTGGTGCCGGAATTCGCTCCCGTCGCGTCTGATGTTGCGGTCCAAGCGCTGATGAGCGCAATATCGCGAGCTCAGCGACACGGTAGCGGAGCAGGTATGTGTGAACATGACGATCTGGATGAATTTGCGCGACGATCGAGTGAAGTGACGCGAAGGCAATTCGGTGCGATGGCACTGGGCGCCGGAGTCGTGGCGGCGTTGCCGAGGCTTGCAAATGCCGCTGAGACTAAGGGAACCGATGTTGAAATAAAAACTCCGGACGGTGCTGCCGATGCCTATTTCGTGCATCCGGCGAAGGGCAAGTACCCTGGTGTGCTCATTTGGCCTGATATTTTTGGGCTTCGTCCGGCCTTTAAGGAAATGGCAACCCGACTCGCCGAGTCTGGCTATTCGGTCCTGGTCATCAATCCCTTTTATCGCACGAAGAAGGCGCCGACAGCGCCAGATCACCCCGATTTCAACGATCCCCCGACGCGCCAGGCGCTGATGACCCTGGCAGGTACGTTGAGTCCTGATACTGCTGTGACCGATGCCAAGGCATTCGTCGCGTTTCTGGACAGCCAGCCTTCCGTCGACAAGAAGCGGAAAGTGGCGACCACCGGATACTGCATGGGCGGTCCCTTCGTGCTGCGCACGGCTGCGGCTGTTCCGGACCGCATTGGCGCAGGAGCCACGTTTCACGGCGGCGGTCTCGTAACCGACAAGCCCGATAGTCCGCACCTCCTTATCCCGCAGACGAAGGCTCACTACCTAATAGCGATCGCTGAAAATGACGACCAGCGCGAACCGCAAACCAAGAACGTGCTACGCGACGCTTTCGCCAAAACCCACTTGCCGGCGGAAATTGAAGTGTATATGGGCACCCTGCACGGTTGGTGTCCTCCGGACGCGCGGGTCTATAACCACGACCAGGCGGAGAAGGCCTGGAGCCGTATGCTGGCGCTGTTCGGCAGCTCGCTGGCCTAAGTTCGCCGCGTACTACGCCTCGCGCATCAATCGCGCGCCTTTAATGAACTCTGATATCGTGATCCAATCCCGTGAGAAGCTCGCACATGGCATGCGCCGTCGGGGGAAACTTGGTCATGACGGGGATGAGGCGCTGCCGCAAAAAATGAACGAACTCGGGCTGGCCGCGCGCAAGCCGTGTCAGTTTGTCAAGGCGACCGACCACTTTTTCGTGCACTGCATGACGCAATTGTCCGTACTCGTTCAGTCGGGACAGATCACCGCGAAGCGCATCCGCGGCGCAGGCCGCGAACACAAATGCGTCCTCGATGCCGAGATTCATTCCGCGCGCACCCACAGGCGCATGGATATGGGCCGCGTCGCCGCCGATTGCAACACGGCCCACGGTTTCCCTGGAGGCCACACGATCGGCGATATGGAAGGATGACTTCCATTCGATCTTCCCGGGTGAGACCCCGGAGGGTAGGTGTTCGAGAGGCTCTCGAACATTCCCGAAAATTCGCCACAACCCGGAATGAATGCAAAGCAGGAAGACCAGTCCTTCTTTCACGAAGGACACATGAGCATTTCCAATATCCAGTGGATCATCGAGACACAAATCGTAGAGCGGCCAAGGCTCCGCAAATCCCGAGCCGTTGAATTGGATGCCTAGGGAGTCGCGCACCACGCTGTGTGCACCGTCCGCGGCGTACAACAGCGATGCACACAGCGATTCGTGACGGTCTGGATGCGCCAGAAGCACGCTGACACGCTGCTCGTCCTGCGACACGGACAAGAGTTCAGTACTTCGCTCCGGGTGGATCCCGCGGATGGCCAACGCCTCTGTCAAGAGGGCTTCGGTGCGCGCCTGCGGCAGTACGGACATCCGATATCGCGGATGCACATGTCCCAACTCCAAACGGGCCATCGGTGTCCAGCCATCGTAGAAAACGACCTGGTGAATGGGATGACCCTCCGCGACGATCGCGGCCGCGACGCCACTCGATTCCAAGAGTTCAAGTGCACGGGGATTGACCACCTGGGCACGCGAAGTGGCGCTGGGGACCGCGGCTTTGTCCACAATGCGACATCGAACGCCGCGTTCAAACAGAAACAACGCGGCGGACAGCCCCGTGGGGCCGGCGCCAACAACAAGGGGATTCGGTTCCATTTTGTCCTACTCCTCGGTAATCACTTTAATTTTTGGAATCGGTGGCGCATGTCAAGGTTCCGTCAATTATGCGCGGTCGAATTCCTGTCAGAAAAATCTGACAGTCATCAAATGAAGTACCGAATCGCGAACTCCGTTATGCTAGCCTCGAACGTCGATATCAATCCTTTACGGGCGCAATTGGGTGAACTTTGACAAGTTCAAGGCGCCTTACTCGGCAAATGGAAAGCTTGACAGGCAAAAGAGCCATGGGGTCGCACATTCCAAGAAAGATGGTTCAGTTTCGATGAGCGAGCAAGCGTTCAACCTCCCCGCAGATGCCGAGGCGGAGATCGAGCTCTTGGCGTGCGAAACGCATATGTCGCGCGAGCTTGTCAAAATTGTCTATAGCAGCGAACGCGCGAAACTTGAGAAGACAGCGCGGATCAAGACCTATATCCCGGTGCTGGTCCATCGCCGCGTCAAGGCTCTGTTGCGCCGTCGGGCGTAGATGTTGGGTAGTTGCCGGCATAGAATTATTTCGACGGAATTGTCGGAATGTATGGCTGCTGCGCGTCTTATAACTACCATCCCGAAGATTCGGGTCCGCACACCATAAGGAGAGCTCTTATGCCAACGATCACGCCATGCCTCTGGTTCGATGGTAATGCCGAAGAGGCTGCCACGTTCTACACCTCGCTACTGCCCGACAGTCGCATCGATAAAGTGTATCGCGCGCCGGGCAACTATCCGTCGGGCAAGGCCGGCGATGTGCTGACCGTCGAATTCACTCTGATGGGGCGGCCTTTCGTCGGGCTCAATGGCGGGCCGCATTTCAAGTTCAACGAGGCCGTCTCGCTCCAAATTCCGGTCGACACGCAAGCAGAGGTCGAGCGTCTGACCAATGCGCTCTCGGCGGTTCCAGAGGCCGAGCAATGCGGCTGGGTTAAGGATCGCTACGGCCTGTCCTGGCAGATCGTGCCGCGCAAGCTTCCGGCCCTTCTCGGCGACGCCAACCCGGCCCGCGCCAAGCGCACCTTCGAGTCGATGATGCAGATGAAGCGTATCGACATCGCTGCTCTCGAACGGGCCGCCGACGGCCTGGTTTAGTCCGCCCGTCGTTTGTTTGTTGCGGTGCGAGCACATTGACCCACGCATGGGGCTCGGGTATCCGTATGCTAGGAACCCAGCTTTGAACTCAGCTTGCTCCGAGCGGCGCCGATCAACTGCTCCAAACATCGCTGCAGTCGTTCGCGATCGAGCGGCTTAGTGAGGTGGTCGTCCATGCCGGCTTCCTTGCACTTGAGATCGTCGTCCTTCATGGCGTGTGCCGTCAGTGCGACAATGGGTATGCGTTGTACTCCAGCTTCGAGACTGCGTATTTCACGAGTCGCTTCATATCCGTCGAGGATGGGCATCTGGCAATCCATCAGGATCAAATCGTAGCGACCCGTTTTCCACGCAATCACGGCCTCCCGTCCATTCCTGACCGCATGAACCTCGTACCCGAGCCTGCGCAATGTGTGGGTCGCCACCTTCTCGTTCACCGCGTTATCCTCGGCAAGGAGGATGTGTCCCCGATTGGGTATTTTGGCGAGGGTCGTTTGAGTGACGATGGGCTGCGTGCGACTGTGCCAGTCTTTCGCATTGCCGGACAACACAGTCTCCATACAGGCGGCGAGTTCTCGCAACGCCACGGGCTTCAGCAAGAACCCCGCAAACCCCAGTTCTTCGAAGCGAGTTACATCGCTCCGCTGCCCGGAGGAAGTGAGCAGTACCAGCCGGGTGGAATTCAACGTTGAGTCTGCATTGATACGGTGTCCGAGTTCGCTGCCGTCGCAATCGGGCATCTGGTGATCTATGAGCGCGACTTCGAAAGGCTTGCCGGCGGCACGTTGCGTCTTTATCTGGTTAAGTGCGTCTTCGGCCGAATTGACACAAAGAGGTTCCATCTTGAGTCGACGGAGCTGTCCGGACAGCACTTTGCAGTTGGTCTGGTTGTCATCGACCACAAGCACCCGTTGGCCACGCATCATCGCGCCGATCGCTAGCCCAGGGGAGCCCGCCTCGACAATAGAAACGCCGAGACGGGCAGTAAACCAAAATGCTGATCCGACCCCTTCCTGGCTTTGTACTCCCACTTCGCCACCCATCATCTCGGCAAGACGTTTGACGATTGACAGACCAAGACCCGTACCGCCAAAGCGGCGGGTGGTTGAGGTATCCACCTGTGAGAACGCCGCAAAAAGCGTATGCAGACGATCCTCGGGTATGCCGATGCCGGTGTCGCGGACATCGAAGCGCAAAGTCGTTGACTCAGAATCGCGAGCGAGCACCTCCAAGTTCAGGGCGATCTCACCCGCTTGCGTGAATTTGACCGCGTTCCCAAGTAAATTGAGAAGGATCTGTCGCAAACGACCGGCATCGACTTGCACGTAGTCCGGCACGCCCGGATCGATGTACGCGGTGACTTCAAGGTTCTTCGGATGAGCCTGAATGCCGATCAAGCGCACCACGTCCTCGACCAATTCGCGCAGCTCGACACGGGTCACGTCAAATTCGAGTTTACCCGCCTCTATTTTCGAGAAGTCCAGAATGTCATTCAGCACCGTTAGAAGAGCCTTGGCGCTCTGACCAATGGTATCTGCATAGTCGCGCTGTTGATCATTTAGGCTCCCATCGAGCAACAGCTCCGTCATACCTATCACCCCATTCATGGGTGTGCGAATCTCGTGACTCATATTGGCCAGAAATTCGCTTTTCGCTTGATTGGCGACCTGCGCAGATCGCGCCATTGCTTCTGCCTGTCGCGTGGCCGTCAGTAGTTGCTCATTGGTTGCGGCCAGACGCGAATTGCTCATTTCCAATTCCCTAGAGCGTTCATTCAAGCGCTGTTCGGCCGCGATCAAGCGATCGTATTCGTGCAAGGAAAAATTTTGGCGCAGCGCTGCCAGAATGATGACGACCGCTGCGCCCACCACGGTGGTAATCCTCACCGAAGCGAGAATGTTCGGCAGCATCCAAACCAGCGAAACGCTGATGACCCCCGCACCGACTACGAACAATGGCAGCAGCCGCAGCGCGGCCTCACAGCGCCGCTGCCACCCAAGGTCCTCATTCGGCTCCGTGTGCCACACATATGCACCGTATCCCATGCCAATCGCAATGAGAGAAAACGCGAGATTGAGCCACGCCCCGTTCCGCCACGTGCCCACTGCATAGGTGGAATTCCAAATCATCCATAGGGCACCATTGAGCAGGGAGGCGACAAGAAAAAGCACCCATCGATGATCGACCCGCAGTCGTAGCGTGGGTGCCATCACGATGCCCACACAAGCGGGAGTGAGCATGAATATCGGATAGATTATGAGTATGTAGAGATCTACGGGATCCATTCCTCCACGCCTGGGGAGGTAGAGGTCCAATGTAAGAGTAAGGATGGCGATCGCCAATGCCGTAACGTCGAGGCCAAATTGTCGTCTCTGTACCACTGCGCGATCGCGGATCGGAGACAGCATCCCTAAGATGAAACAGGGACCGACGCTCAAAAATAATGCGTCCGAGAGATTGGCAATAGGGGTCCGGTGCGTAATTTCCTGGAGGTCGAACAGCAGTTGAGCGGCCAGAGTGATGGTCAGGCCGCGGGCAAACCAGCGGCGCGCAGCAAGGTCGACTTTCTGAGCGGAGCGAACGCCTGACCACGCCAGCGTCACTGCGACTGCGTAAGCGATCGTCCAGTGCAAATAATCAAAGTAGTGTCCCGTGGTTATATTATCGCTATGGCGTGCCATCACGAAGATAACAGTCACCGCAGCGACGGCCGCTGCAGTCAGTTTGGCGGCAGGCCGATTTCGGCGAAGGTCTACCTCGTGTGCAGCGACAACTGACATCAGTGACGAAATGCCTTCAATAATGCTTCAACGGTGGATCCACCATAGCATACAGAGGGCCAGTTATGAGCTGCTCCCGCCTGCAGCGCGGCGAATGGATAAAACATATGGAGCGCTGTACAAGAATTATTGACCGTCAAAACACGTGAACCGTCAGGGGCGTCCTCTGGCTGGATTTTGATTGATGGATGGATACCTCTCGCGCGCGGCGATTTTGCCGTGGCATGTGGGAGTGACGATGGAAGCTCAAGTCGACATTGATCACTTCCCGATATGCGGCGCCGGCACGAGGAGACCCTTGCCGCATTGCACACCCCTAGGATCCTGGTACTCCCCATGTCGCGCCGCATGATTCGCCTCATGTCGGCTTGAGTAGGCTAGGAAATTCGTTTGGAACGTAAGGACATCTGCCTAGACCAAGGAGACTGGTGAAATGTGCAACATCGCATCCCCAAGGAGGACACAGCGGTGTTCGGGACTACTCACTTCCGCCCTGCTTCTCGCGATCGCGGCTGCCGCCACGAGACCCGCTCTGGCCGACACAGGATCGACCAGCACCGGCGATCCGGCCCTTGATGAAGTTTCTTACTTCGGTGAACGCGTCTATAGCCTCAGGCAGTGGCCGCCGGATTCAGGCTATGGAATTTCTTACCGAAAAACATTCGCGCCCCACTTCGCGGCAAGCCTTGCCTACCTTAATGATGCCCACTTTCCGGGCCATCACCGGGATGGCGTTACCGCAGAGGCCTGGCTGCCGATCGTTCCGCTCTCGAACCGATTCACACTGAGCGTCGGCGGCGGTCCGTTCTATTACTACGATACGGTGTTTGCCCGAAATAATGGCGGGTATGCGGACGCTCACGGCTGGGCTTGGCTAGCCAGTCTCGACGCGACAATTCAGCCTTGGAAGTCGGGCCCGTGGTCTCATCTGTTCTTTGAAGGGCGAATCGACTACACGTCTCCGTCGAAGAGCATAGAGACCACATCCTTCGGCATTGGGATGGGGTACCGAGGTCTTTCTGATATCCACGACACAGACACGGAAGTTGCGGAGGGGTTTGCAGCAAATGAAATAGTCGCATCCTATTGGAAGACGGTTACCAACAGCTTCAACTCGTCTTCGCACACCGCGAGAGCGGAGGCCATCGACTATCGCCGACGTATTTGGAAGGAGCTACGTGTATCGGTCGGCTTTCTCAACGAGGGCGATACTCAACTGATTCGCCGCAATGGCATTACCGCGGAGGGTTGGTTGGAACCCAGTTTCAACTCCGGTCTTTGGTCTATTGGTGCAGGATTCGGCTTTTATACCGCGATCGATAAGTACAGGCCCGCTCCCGGACGGCACGTCTCGGACGTTGTATCAGCCACGCTGAGTCTTCGGCCGATCAGGAATTTTGATGTCCGATTGCTCTGGCACCGTATCGTGACGGACTACAACCGTGACGCCGATATTCTTCTTTGGGGCTTGGGTTATCGTTTTTGATCGCAACTGCGAAAACCTCCCGCATAACTAATCCCCACCGTCGCAAAAACGGTACCCCTCCTCTGCCGCCGATAAAGCCACAACAGAAGTGCCATCACCGAGCCCCCCGGAAGAATCAGTTCCATGAGCGCATATGGAGCGACTGCCCGTAATTTGGCAACGACCATCACTGCATACGCGCTCAGTTTGAGCGCCACCGCCGGATGCCGCACATTGAGGGCCGATGTAGATTCGATTGCGGACGTCATTGTTCATCTCTCGTTGACTTAACTTAAAGACGAATGCGGGCCTTGAGAATCGACACGTTCTAAGCGAAATCCTTTCAATTTCCGTGTGCTCCCGAGTGCCCGCATTTCGCACTAACCGACCAACATCGCAAACTGGACAACAAGAACCGAAGCCGCCGTAGCGGTGACCGCAAGCAGCGCCTGCGCGACCCGCATGGTAAGAGATTCGTTTGTCATGGCATTCTCCAATTACTGATAGATCGAACAGTGCTCAGATTGCCTGGCCCGCCAACTCACAACAAACGCAATCCCTGAATCTCTGTTAAGTAACACTTAACAGTGTTCTTTGTTTGGTCTGGCCGAGCGCGGGCGCGCGAATCAGCTGTATCAGTCACTCCGAGGTAGCGCGCCGCGCCGCTCGATAGGCATCCCCTCGTCTCCCCTTAATTCCCCATCTCGTGCGAAACCACCCTCCACATCGGCTGCTTCGAATCGACCTGAATGGTTTGCGTCGGTCCTTCTCCAATGATCTGCACGATG